>ERZ724505.8-NODE-8-length-171110-cov-7.457297_pt1 | contig 171110 bp, 158 predicted proteins | sample MGYA00376038_ERZ724505 | MGnify/ENA primary metagenome ERZ724505 (study PRJEB28724, sample SAMN07190884) | wastewater metagenome | isolation source: effluent of sewage treatment plant in Hong Hong | place: Hong Kong | collected 2016-03-17 ... | reverse complement strand
GATCACCGCAAACAGGTTACTCGCCTGGGGATTCCCTTTCGACCCGAGCATCCGTATGAGACTCATGCTCGATTATTATTATTATAGAAGCCCCCATGAATAAATCGCTCATCATTTTCGGCATCGTCAACATAACCTCGGACAGTTTCTCCGATGGAGGCCGGTATCTGGCGCCAGACGCAGCCATTGCGCAGGCGCGTAAGCTGATGGCCGAGGGGGCAGATGTGATCGACCTCGGTCCGGCATCCAGCAATCCCGACGCCGCGCCTGTTTCGTCCGACACAGAAATCGCGCGTATCGCGCCGGTGCTGGACGCGCTCAAGGCAGATGGCATTCCCGTCTCGCTCGACAGTTATCAACCCGCGACGCAAGCCTATGCCTTGTCGCGTGGTGTGGCCTATCTCAATGATATTCGCGGTTTTCCAGACGCTGCGTTCTATCCGCAATTGGCGAAATCATCTGCCAAACTCGTCGTTATGCATTCGGTGCAAGACGGGCAGGCAGATCGGCGCGAGGCACCCGCTGGCGACATCATGGATCACATTGCGGCGTTCTTTGACGCGCGCATCGCGGCGCTGACGGGTGCCGGTATCAAACGCAACCGCCTTGTCCTTGATCCCGGCATGGGGTTTTTTCTGGGGGCTGCTCCCGAAACCTCGCTCTCGGTGCTGGCGCGGTTCGATGAATTGCGGCTGCGCTTCGATTTGCCGGTGCTTCTGTCTGTTTCGCGCAAATCCTTTCTGCGCGCGCTCACAGGCCGTGGTCCGGGGGATGTCGGGGCCGCGACACTCGCTGCAGAGCTTGCCGCCGCCGCAGGTGGAGCTGACTTCATCCGCACACACGAGCCGCGCCCCTTGCGCGACGGGCTGGCGGTATTGGCGGCGCTGAAAGAAACCGCAAGAATTCGTTAACTGCACATTCGGGATATTTCTCTATATTCGCGGTTCAGCAGGCATGTCCCCTTTGAGGGCGACCCGACGACAGGATAATCGACCTTATGGTGCGCAAATATTTCGGCACAGACGGTATTCGTGGCAAAGCCAACGAAGGCGCGATGACGGCGGAAACCGCCTTGCGCGTCGGCATGGCGGCTGGCCGTGTCTTTCGTCGCGGTGACCACCGCCATCGTGTCGTGATCGGCAAGGATACGCGCCTGTCGGGCTATATGCTTGAACCCGCGCTCACAGCCGGTTTCACCTCGATGGGCATGGACGTATTCCTTTTTGGCCCGCTGCCGACAACGTATAGGAAGAATAAACGCCCTTTTCACCCAAGTCCAACAGCTTTGGACCGCAGTTGACTCTTTCGACACCCCTGCGATGCAACCCAATCCGGCTGACGGGGAGCCAGCAACGCTGAAAATTTACCCTCCTCTTTCCCACTAGCGGCTCCTTTTCCGACAACCAGCACGGCGGATCCCTGCCGCGGCGCTGTGAACGCAGCATTTTGATTGGTATCGTTGGCCTTCAGGCTCGTCAGTCAAACAGACCCAGGAGCAGCTCAGCCGGTGGCGCCCGGCTTTCGGGTAACGCCCTGGTCCCGCTGGTTTCGGCTTTGTGCTTCAGGTGATCAAGGATCTGCTTGATCACTATAGGGTCTTCAATGCAGGCGATGACTTTCATGGCGCCGCCGCAGCCGCTGCAGGTCTCGATGTCGATATTGAAAACACGCTTGAGCCGTTGCGCCCATGTCATCGACGCTCGCCGTTGTGCTGGTGTTGCCGGTTCATCAGCCACCCTGACCTTGTTGCCCCTGCCCCGTTTTGCCGGCGTGACCAACGCCCGGTGCCGACTGTTGGGTGCGAACACCCCGTGGAAGCGGGTTAGGTTGACTCTGGGCTTCGGTACCAGGGCGGCCAGCCTTGCAATGAAATCCAATGGTTCGAAAATGACGTGCGTGGTGCCGTCCCGGTACGGCGTCTTGAGCTGGTAGCGCACGTTGCCGCCTCGTGTTAACGACAGCCGCTTCTCGGATACCGCCGGGCGGCTGATGTACCGGCACAGCCGTTCGAGCTTCTTGCGTTCATCGGCCCTGGCCGCCACGCCGGCGTGCAGGCTGGACCCGGCTACCTTGCCAATCCCGTCACCGAACGGATCACCACTGGTCGGCAGAGTTTGCAAAGTGAACACCTTTCGCCCCGCCTGTGAACCGACAGCGATACGGTAAGTGATCGAGTGCCCCAGCAGGGGTGTCATCGGGTCGTCATCCACCGCATCCGAGGCCAGATAGCTGTTTTCGACATCCCGTTCCAGCAGGCCTTGCCGTTCCAGATAGCGACCCACCCGGTGGGCGATGGTGTGCGTCAGCTGGGTGAGCTCTGGGCTGGTCGGCGCCTTGACCCAGCGGAAACGCGCTGAGCCGTGGGATTGCTCGACATACACACCGTCGAGAAACAGCATGTGGAAGTGAACATTCAGATTGAGCGCCGATCCAAAACGCTGGATCAGGGTGACCGCGCCCGTCTTGGCCACTTGGTGGGTATGGCCCGCTTTCTTGACCAGGTGCGTGGCAATGACGCGGTAAACGATGCCCAGCACCCACCCCATGATCTCGGGCCGGCTGGCAAACAGGAAACGCAGCTGAAACGGGAAGCTCAACACCCACTGACGCATGGGTTGTTCAGGCAGTACTTCATCAACCAGCAAGGCGGCACTTTCGGCCATCCGCCGCGCCCCACAGCTCGGGCAGAAACCGCGACGCTTACAGCTGAAAGCGACCAGGTGCTCGGCGTGGCAAGACTCGCAGCGAACCCGTAGAAAGCCATGCTCCAGCCGCCCGCATTGGAGAAATTCTTCAAATTCCCGTTGCACATAGCCCGGCAATTCCTTTCCCTGCTCTGCCATAAGCGCAGCGAATGCCGGGTAATACTCGTCAACGATCTGATAGAGAAGGGTTTGCTCGGGTCGGTGGCTCTGGTAACGACCAGTATCCCGATCCCGGCTGGCCGTCCTGGCCGCCACATGAGGCATGTTCCGCGTCCTTGCAATACTGTGTTTACATACAGTCTATCGCTTAGCGGAAAGTTCTTTTACCCTCAGCCGAAATGCCTGCCGTTGCTAGACATTGCCAGCCAGTGCCCGTCACTCCCACTCAATCGTGGCAGGCGGCTTCGAGCTCACATCGTAGGCCACTCGGTTAATACCACGCACTTCGTTAATGATCCGGCTCGACACCTTCTTGAGCAAACTGAAAGGCAGCTCAGCGGAATCGGCTGTCATGAAGTCACTGGTTTCAACGGCACGCAACGACACCACGTACTCATAAGTACGGCCATCGCCCATCACGCCCACGCTCTTCACCGGCAAAAACACGGTGAACGCTTGCGAGGTCAGGTCATACCAGCTCTTGCCACTGTGCGGCTCAATAGTCGAGCGCAGCTCTTCAATGAAGATGGCATCGGCACGACGCAGCAAGTCGGCATATTCCTTCTTCACCTCACCCAGAATGCGGACCCCCAGGCCAGGGCCAGGGAATGGGTGGCGGTAGACCATATCGGCAGGCAGGCCCAATGCCACGCCCAACTCACGCACTTCGTCCTTGAACAACTCGCGCAGCGGTTCCAGCAGTTTCAGGCCCAGTTGCTCAGGCAAGCCCCCCACGTTGTGGTGGCTCTTGATGGTGGTGGCCTTCTTGGTCTTGGTGCCGCCAGACTCCACCACGTCTGGGTAGATGGTGCCTTGCGCCAGGAAGGTAGCCCCCTTCACGCCGTTGCCCGCAGCTTTGAGCTTCTCAGCCTCAGCCTTGAACACATCCACAAAAAGGCCGCCAATGATCTTGCGCTTGCGCTCAGGGTCGGTCACACCTGCCAATTGGCCCAAGAACAGATCGGAGGCGTCCACACGAATCACCTTCGCATGCAGCTTGCCTTCGAACATCTCCATGACCATGTCGCCTTCGTTCAAGCGAAGCAGGCCGTGGTCCACGAACACACAGGTCAGTTGATCGCCGATGGCGCGGTGAATCAGCGCAGCCGCCACCGAGGAGTCCACACCACCAGACAGGCCGAGGATGACTTCCTCGTCACCCACCTGCTCGCGAATTTTCGCTACGGCTTCCGCAATGTAGTCGCCCATGATCCAGTCGCCTTGGCAGCCCGCGATCTCGCGCACGAAGCGAGTCAGCATGGCCTGCCCTTGCAAGGTATGGGTTACTTCAGGATGGAACTGAACAGCGTAGTAGCCTTTTTCTTCATTGGCCATGCCAGCGATGGGGCAGCTGGGGGTCGAAGCCATCAGCTTGAACCCTTCAGGCAGCTTGGTGACCTTGTCGCCATGGCTCATCCACACCTTCAACATGCCGTGGCCTTCGGCTGTGGTGAAGTCTTGCACGCCATTGAGCAGCTTGGTGTGACCATGGGCACGCACTTCAGCATAGCCAAACTCGCGGGTGTCAGACCAGCTGACTTCGCCGCCCAGTTGCACTGCCATGGTCTGCATGCCGTAGCAAATGCCGAACACGGGCACGCCCAGATCCCACACGGCTTGCGGGGCACGCAGTTGGTGGTCTTCGTAGGTCGATGCATGGCTACCCGACAAGATGATGCCCTTGGGGTTGAACGACTTGATGAAGTCGTCAGACACATCGTTCGGGTGAATTTCGCAATAGACCTGAGCTTCGCGCACGCGACGCGCAATCAGCTGGGTCACCTGAGAGCCGAAGTCGAGGATGAGGATCTTGTCATGCATGGTGGTATCAGCTCCGAAAGGTCAAGCCATGGAAGCTTGCCGTCGATTGAAATAGGAAATGCCAACAAATGCGGCAATGGCTTGCAAGATGCCGCACAGATAGAAAGGTGCCCCAACACGCCAGTCGCCGTGAGGGTAATGAGAAACCGTTGCCAACACGGGCGCGCCCACCAGTGGGCCCAGGATGGCCGCCACGCTGCTAATGGATGACATCGCCCCCATGGCCTCCCCCTGACGGGTTGATTCGACCGAATTGGAAACCATGCCCTGAATGGTTGGGTTGACCACATAACCGAACAGATTGGCCACGATCACGGCATACATCATCCAGCCAACGGGCACGGCCCCATAGGCAAAAAATGCCACGGTGGATGACAGCAAGCCCACAGTCGCAAGCTTGCTCACAGGCATGACACGCTGCAACTGACGCATCAGGCCGCCTTGAACCAGCACGGCCATCAAACCGACCACAAACAGCGACAAGCCGTTGTCACGCGGAGTCCAGCCGAATTTGAACTCGGTGTAGAGCATCCAACTGGTATGCAACATGAACTGAGCCAGGGTCGACAAACCGATAACCCACAGCAAAGGCTCCACGCCTTCGAGTTGCCGCAAGCGCCCCAAGGCTGCGAACGGATGAACGTTCTTGATCGAAAAATCTCGCCGGCGCTCAGGCGCAAGCGATTCGGGCAAGACAAACCAACCGTACAGCGCGTTCAACAGAGTGAGCGACCCAGCCAGGAAAAATGGCCAATGCACGTTGTGGTCACCCAGCAAGCCGCCAGTAACGGGCCCGAGAATGAACCCAAGACCAAACATGGCCCCCAGCATGCCGTAATTGCGAGCACGGTCTTTGGAGGGGGTGATGTCAGCCACATAGGCGTTGGCCACGGCAATGTTGGCGCACAACGCACCACCCATGATGCGAACAGCCAGTAAAACCCAGTACTCGGTCGCCAGGGCCGTGACAAAGAAATTCAGCGCCATGCCCATCAGGCCCAGCAGCAGAACCGGACGGCGTCCGTAGCGATCTGAAAGCGCCCCCAGAATGGGTGCGCTGATGAACTGCGCCAGGGCAAACGCGACCTGCACAGCACCATAAGCCAGTGAAGTACTGGCCCCAGAATCCATGAAGCCGCCCACCAGCTTGGGCAGCACAGGCGAGATGATGCCGATCGACATCATGTCGAGCAGCACCGTCACCATGATGAAAGGCATGGCCGCCTGGCGGCCTCGGGACGTGCTCATTGGCGGTTCCTGGCCTGACAACCCAGGAGCAAATGCCCTTTCGGGCATCACTCCATGCGGTAGTTGGGCGCTTCCTTGGTGATTTGCACGTCGTGAACGTGGCTCTCACGGATACCCGCAGCCGTGATCTCGACGAACTCAGCCTTGTTGCGCATGTCTTCAATGGTGCCGCAACCGCAGTAACCCATAGAAGCCTTCAAGCCACCGGCCATCTGGTACAGGATGGTGAGCACCGAGCCCTTGTAAGGCACACGGCCTTCAATGCCTTCCGGCACCAGCTTGTCTGCGTTGGGGTTGGTGGTTTCGTCGTTTTCCTGGAAGTAGCGGTCGGCCGAACCAGCCTTCATCGCACCGATCGAACCCATGCCGCGGTAGCTCTTATAGCTACGGCCTTGGTACAAGATCACTTCGCCAGGCGCTTCTTCCGTACCGGCAAACATGCCACCCATCATCACGGCGCTGGCGCCTGCGGCGATGGCTTTGGCAATGTCGCCCGAATAGCGAATGCCGCCGTCAGCGATCAACGGCACGCCCGTGCCTTGCAGCGCGGTGGCCACATTGTCGATGGCGGTGATTTGAGGCACGCCCACACCAGCAATGATGCGAGTAGTGCAGATAGAGCCTGGGCCGATACCAACCTTGACGCCATCCGCACCGGCTTCCACCAGCGCCAGCGCTGCCGCACCAGTGGCAATGTTGCCGCCGATCACGTCCACCTGCGGGAAGTTCTTTTTCACCCAACGCACGCGCTCGATCACACCATGGCTGTGGCCGTGAGCCGTGTCCACGATCAGGGCGTCCACACCGGCCTTCACCAGCAGTTCAACGCGCTCTTCGGTGCCTTCACCCACGCCCACGGCTGCGCCGACGCGCAGTTTGCCTTGAGGGTCACGGGCTGCATTGGGAAAATTGGTTTGCTTGTTGATGTCCTTGACGGTCATCAGGCCCTTGAGCTCGTTGGCGTCATTGACCACGACCACGCGCTCCAGCTTGTGGTGGTGCATCAAAGCCTTGGCTTCCGCAGGCGCCGCACCATCTTTCACGGTGATCAGGCGCTCACGGGGAGTCATGATTTCGCGGACAGGCGCGTCCAGGCGGGTCTCGAAGCGCAGGTCACGGCCGGTCACGATACCGACCACCTTGCCATCGTCCACCACGGGGAAGCCGGAGATGCCGTGCTGTTTGGACAGCTCGATCACATCACGCACCTTCACACCGGAAGAAATGGTGATCGGGTCACGCAAAACGCCCGACTCATAACGCTTGACGCGAGCCACTTCAGCTGCTTGCTGTTTGGCTGTCAGGTTTTTGTGGATGATCCCGATGCCGCCTTCCTGGGCGATCGCGATCGCCAGACGGGCTTCCGTGACGGTATCCATGGCAGCGGACACCAGCGGCAGATTCAATTGAATATTGCGGGACAGACGGGTGGCCAGCGATGTGTCGCGGGGCAACACTTGAGAGTACGCGGGCACCAACAACACGTCATCAAACGTGAGGGCTTTACCAAGCAGGCGCATGAACAGGCTCCAGACGCAAAAGCGGATTATACGCACAGGAAAGCCCTGACGTAAAACCGCCGAGATGCGTGGCAGAGTGAACATATTCCCGCGGATCGGGATTTATCGACAGCACTACACTGCACAGCATGAAATACGTCCGTCTGCTGCCATCCCTGCTTGTGACTTCGCTGCTTGCTGGCGGAGTCATGCTGACCCTGCCTTCTTCCGCTGTCGCTGGCATGCAGTGGAAATGGAAGGACGCAACCGGCGCCGTTCAATACAGCGACCGCCCGCCTCCTGCCGGCACCCCAGATAAAGACATCTTGAGCCGCCCTGCTGCGGCACGCTTGATTCCGTTGGCCGGCAAGCCTGCATCAGAAACTGCTGCGGCGGCACAAGCGGCTAGCGGGGCATCCAAGCCAGACAACAAAGCGGTAGACCCCGAACTCGAAGCCAAGCGCAAGAAGGTCGAAGAAGAAAAAAAGGCCACCCAAAAGGCTGAAGAAGAGAAAGCTGCCAAGAACAAGGCCGACAACTGCACCCGCGCCCGCAGCTACCAACGCACGCTCAACGACGGCGTTCGCATCACCCGCAACAATGCAGCAGGCGAGCGCGAGTACCTGGACGACAAAGCCCGTGCGGACGAACAGCGCCAGGTAGAGGACGTGATTCGCAATAACTGCAAGTAAAACGCAGCTGCAACCGCTGGCCGCCACAGCAAACCTGATGCCTTGTGCGTCAGGTTTATTTTTTTGGGGATCGGTGTATGCCTTTCGGCAATTTTTCCCCATGGGCGCGGTAGCGAACACGACGCGCCTCTTTGGGGTCCACCTTCAGCCCACGGTACACCTCAACACGATCTCGCTCGCGAAGCACGTGCTGCAGTTCTGCCCGACGCCCCCACACCCCCACGAACCATTGCCCGGTGGCGATGTTGGTCCAATTGGGGCCATCGGGTTGATCCAGTAAGCCGCTGAGCTCCAGCGCCTGCCGCACGGTACCGCCTACAGGCAAGCGGACCGACTGCCTGGCAACCACTCTGGGCACCATGCCCACGGCAACCTCAACCGTGACCGATCCGGTCTGATCCTGGGGCTGAGGCATTTCAGCGTGCGCCATAAACCTGCTCGGCGCGCTTCACAAATGCGTCCACAAAGGTGTTTGCAATTCGGTCAAAAACCGGGCTGACCACCAACTCTAGCGGGCGGCTCGAAAAAGCGTAGCTCAGCGAGAACTCGACCTTGCACGCGGGCGAATCAGCCGGAACAACAGCAGCTGCACCGGCCTGCCCCGGCTTTTGCAGGGGCACAAAGCGCCAAGTACCTGCCAAGTGAGAAAATGGCCCATCAACCAGGCTCATGGTCACACTTTCGTTTTCCACGTTCGCATTGCGCGTGGTGAAAGCATGCTTCACCCCGGCAATACCGAGATGCAACCGCGCGGTAACACCATCTTCATGAGTTTGAACCACCTCGGCGCGATCGCACCAAGGCAAAAACTTGGGATAGTCTTCGAACCCGGTCACCAACGCGTACATTTCGCGAGGTGAATACCAGAGCAAGACTGACTTTTGTACGTGCTTCATAGAATGTCGGTATTTTAAGGAGCACGGCACGTCTCGTACGTGTCATCGGGCACACTCAACAACATGACGATCGCAGAAAACCGGAAAGCCCATTTCAACTATCACATCGAAGAGCGCTTCGAGGCCGGCATTGTGCTGGAGGGCTGGGAAGTCAAGGCCATTCGCGAAGGCCAGGTGCAACTGACCGATGGCTATGTCGTGATCAAGGAAGGCGAACTGTTTCTGATCGGCCTGCGCATCAATGCCTTGCGCTCTGCTTCCACTCACGTTCGCCCCGAAGCAGACCGCATCAAAAAATTGCTGATGCATCGCGCCCAGATTCGCCGACTGATTGGCAAGACCGAGCAAAAGGGTTACACCCTGGTGCCCCTGAACCTGCACTACAAGGCAGGCTATGTGAAGGTTGAAGTTGCCTTGGCCAAGGGCAAGGCCGAGCACGACAAGCGCAACACCGTCAAAGAACGCGAATGGGAACGTGAAAAGGGCAGGCTGATGAGACACAAGGTCTCATCGGGTCCGAAAGACTGAGATGCACACACATCGTCGTATGTTCACCAGAGCAACGGACAGCGCGAAATAGCAGTATCCGTGCAATAGCCCAATGAAATTGATTGACAATCGATTTCAGACAACAACGGCATGCGAGCACCATGAAACTGCATTTAGGCTGCGGATCAGTCAAACTGGCCGGATGGATCAATGTTGATCTCGAATCCCCGGTTGCGGACATGCACCTAGATCTGAGGCAACCGCTCCCCTTCAACGAAGGTTCGGTTGAGTTCGTATTTGCGGAACATTTCATTGAGCACGTTGAGCGCCACGAGGCTCAACGCCTTTTGTCAGACCTATGCAGGGTCCTGAAACCCGGTGGCACCATTCGACTGGCCACGCCAGATTTGCGCTTCTTGGCTGCGACGTACTTGGCTGGCAACATCAACGAATGGGGTGATCTCTGGCGGCCACAAACTCCAGCTGAACTGATGAATGGCGGCATGCGCTACTGGGGGCACCAGTATCTATATGACGCGGAAGACCTCGAATCGCTCTTGTTTGAATGCGGATTTACACGCCGCACCTATGTTAACTGGCGTGAAAGCTCACACGAGGATCTGCGCCAGCTGGAGACGCGCCCTTTTCATCAAGACCTGATAATCGAGGCGAGCAAACCCAGGCTAGGCGAACCCGTTGAAGGCTTTGTATACACACTTCAGTCCGAGCGTTCTTGGCTGGAAAGGTTGCAGCGGCAGGAGCGCAGCTATGTCGAACAGTTGGAGTCGGAGGTAGCGCGCTTGAACGCTGAGCTGAAAAACTCAATACCGCCGGCGCCCAAGACATGGCTTGGCCGCTTACTGCGCGGTTGAGGCAGAAGGCGACAGCCTGGTTAGCGCCTGCTCCAAGTCCGCAATCAAATCCTCGGTTCGCTCAAGCCCAATGGCGAACCGCACCAGATTGCCTTGGATGGACGAGTCCAGCGAGCGCATGTAACTGAGCTTGTAGGGCACCACCAAACTCACCGGCCCGCCCCATGAGTAGCCGATCTTGAACAGCCTCAGGGCATCGATGAAGACGTCGATCTGAGTCGACGAAAAACGCTCGTCAAACACCACTGATACCAAGCCACCGGCCGCCTCACAGGTTTCCTTCCAATAGGCGTGCCCAGGAGCGTTCGCCAAAGCGGGATGCAAAACGCCAGCGAACTCGCTGCGCTGGCTGAGCCAATGGGCGACCTCACGCGTTGCAGCATCATGCGCGGCGTATCGCAAAGCCAAGCTGGGCAGACCGCGCAACACGGCTTCGGCATCGTTGGCCCCCACGCCCAGGCCTAAGCGCATGTGCGCCAGTTTGAGTTGCAGATGCAAAGCCTCGTCGCGCGTCACGACCGAACCCATGAGTACATCGGCCCCACCAGAGGGGTACTTGGTCAGCGCATGCACGCTGATGTCGACCCCTTTGGTCAGGCCCTCGCCCGGATCCAATTCGAAAGCGGACAGGGCCAGCCCCGCGCCCCAGGTGTTGTCCAACGCCACTTTGATCTGAGGATGCCTTCGAACCACCCGCAGCAAACCTAGCAGATCAGGAAACTCCAGCGTGACAGAACCTGCCGCCTCCAGCCAGATGAGCTTGGTACGGTCGGAGATCAATGCCGGCAGAAGATCGGCACGCAAGGGGTCGTAAAACCGGTGGATGATGCCCCAGTTGGCCAGCTCTCCGGATGCGAAATCTTTATTGGGGCCGTAGGCATTGTCTGGAATCAGGACCTCGTCGCCGGACTTCAGCAAGGCCATGTCCACCAGAGCAATGGCTGACAGGCCACTGGGTGCCAGCACGGTTTGTAGCCCGCCTTCCAGCGTGGCCAGGCGCTCTTCCAGCACGAACGTGGTGGGGGTGCCATGCAAACCGTAGGTGTAGCCGCTCTTGTCCTTCCACTGACGGGCACGCAAGGCCGCCGTGTTCTCGAAGATCACGGTGGAGGCCTTGTGCACCCCAGGCATCACCGCCTTGAAGCCGGCTGGGGCTTCATAGGGATGATGAATCAGCTCGGTCGAGGTTGGGGGCGTTGAAGGATTGAGTGGCTTGCTAACTGACATGGCCAACCGGTCCACTCCTGGATCAGATCGGCATGCCGATCAGGTCATGCCCCTCAACCGCCACGATGCGCGCCTTGGTGAATTCGCCCACCTTCAGCGTCTTACTGGCTTTTTCTGGAGGCAGCAGGCGCACGGTGCCATCAATTTCAGGCGCATCGGCGTAAGTGCGACCCACCCCACCCTTGCGGCCCAAGGCCGGCGCGCTGTCTACCAGCACTTGCATGGTGGCGCCTACGCGCTTGGCCAGCTTGTTGATGGACACCTCTTCGGCCACAGCCATGAAGCGAGCACGACGCTCTTCGCGAACCTCGTCAGGCAAGGCGCCTTCCAGTTCATTAGCAGGGGCACCTTCGATGGGTGAGTAGGCAAAGCACCCGGCCCGGTCAATTTGCGCTTCACGCAAGAAGTCCAACAGGTGCTGGAACTCTTCTTCCGTCTCGCCAGGGAAACCAGCAATGAAGGTGCTTCGAATGACGATTTCGGGGCAAATCTCGCGCCACTTGCGGATGCGGTCGAGGTTCTTCTCGCCGTTGGCGGGGCGCTTCATGCGCTTGAGCACATCGGGGTGCGAGTGCTGGAACGGCACATCCAAATAGGGCAAGACCAGACCTTGCGCCATCAGCGGGATGATTTCATCCACGTGCGGATAGGGATAGACGTAGTGCAGACGTACCCAGGCGCCATGCTCTTGTGCCATCTTGCCCAGTTGCTCGACCAGGTCGTACATGCGGGTCTTGACGGGCTTGCCATCCCAGAAACCGGTGCGGTACTTCACGTCCACACCATAGGCGCTGGTGTCCTGGCTGATGACCAGCAGCTCTTTGACGCCAGACTCGAACAGGGCCTTGGCTTCTGACAGCACTTCGCCCACGTTGCGCGAAACCAGATCGCCTCGCATGCTGGGGATGATGCAGAAGCTACAACGGTGGTTACAGCCTTCGCTGATCTTCAGGTAAGCAAAGTGCTTGGGTGTGAGCTTGATGCCTGCCACGCCACGAGCCTCAGGCACCAGGTCAATGAAAGGATCGTGCGGCTTGGGCACGTGCGTGTGCACGGCATCCATGACCTCTTGTGTGGCATGAGGACCGGTCACAGCCAACACCTTGGGGTGCACGCCTTTGACGAGGTTGCCACCGCCAGCATCGGCCTTGGCGCCCAGGCAACCTGTCACGATGACTTTGCCGTTTTCGGCCAACGCTTCGCCAATGGTGTCCAGGCTTTCCTTGACGGCGTCGTCAATGAAGCCGCAGGTGTTCACGATGACCAAATCGGCGCCGTCAAAGGTTTTGGAGGTTTCGTAGCCTTCGGCGCGCAGTTGGGTCAGGATCAGTTCGGAATCCGTGAGAGCCTTTGGACAGCCTAAGGACACGAAGCCAATTTTGGGGGCAGGACCGCCAGCCACAGCCGCGGGAGAGGTATTCAGTTCGGAGCTCATGGGGCGACATTGTCCGAGAAATCCACGCGTTCGTGGGATTTCTCGCGTTTCATAGGGTGATATGTTGTCAGCATGAAAGCCAATCTCTACCGCTTTTGCCCCCAATGTTCGCAGCCCCTGGTGGAGCGTGACTTGGGTGAGCAAATTCGCCTGTCATGCCCTGACGCCACATGCGGGTTTGTGCACTGGAACAACCCAACACCCGTCGTGGCGGCTGTGGTGGAACATGAGGGGCAAATCATCCTGGCGCGCAACCGGATGTGGAAAGTCCCCTTCTACGCCTTGATCACCGGTTTTCTGGAAGCCTCAGATGCCAGTCCCGAGTCAGCCGTGGCCCGCGAGGTAGAGGAAGAGCTGAGTTTGAAGGCACAAGCCACTCATTTCATTGGGCATTACAGCTTTGCGCGACAGAATCAGATCATTCTGGCTTTTCACGTACCGGCCACGGGCACCGTGCAACTCAGCGAAGAATTGGCCGATGTGATTCGGGTCGCCCCAGAGCAGGCCCAGTACTGGCCCGCAGCGACCGGGCTTGCGCTGCGCGATTGGTTGGTCAAAAAAGGGTTTCAGCCAAAAGAGATGCCACTCCCGAAGCTAGGCTAGCTCTAGTTCGGCCAGGAGGAGTGAGCTCAGCCCCCAACCGCAAGCCACCCAGCTAGTTCCGCTGCGGAATGCACGCCCAATTTGGAAAACACGCGAGCCCGGTGTACTTCTACCGTGCGAACGGCAATATGCAACTCGTCCGCGATGACTTTATTGAGTTTGCCCGCAGCCACTCTTGTCATGACTTCGCGCTCGCGGTCACTCAGGCTGGCCAATCTAGCGCGTCGCTCGGAGACTCGCGCATCATTGACATAAGACGCAGCCTCGACAGCCAAGGCCTGCTCAATGCGATCAACCAGTGTGTTGTCGCTATAGGGTTTTTCAAGAAAATCGAACGCGCCCTTTTTGAGCGCGTCCACCACCATGGGAATGTCTCCATGCCCGCTGAGGAACATGACGGGATTGCGCACCTGCCTAAGCAAAAGCTCATCGTGCAGACGCAGGCCAGACATGGGCTCCATCCGCACGTCCAGCACGAACACACCCCGCAAAGTACCTGCCTGCGTCAATCGATCAAGCAAGTCCTGTCCACTACCGTAGGTGTGCACCAACAGCCCGCGTGACCCGAGCAGGAATGCGAGCGCGTCGCGAACCACGATCTCATCATCAACCAGGTGAACTTCCCCCACTTGGTGAATGTTCATTCCAAGTCCTCCCAAACTGGCAACGAGAACACGAATGCTGCGCCGCCCAGCGGGCTTTCCTCAACATCCAGTACCCCATGGTGCAACTCGATGATCGAGCGGCAAATGGCCAGGCCCATGCCCATGCCATCGGGTTTGGTGGAAAAGAATGCAGCGCAAAGTTGGTCTATGGTCTTACCACCCAGACCTGGACCACTGTCTGAAACGGTCACTTTGACGAACCCCTGCTGCGGAATGCGTGCTGCGGTGATCAGAATACGCCGATTTGCGGCCTGTCCGACCATGGCATCGCAGGCGTTGCGTACCAGGTTGATCAACACCTGCTCGACTAGGACAGGATCTGCCCAAACGGGCTCCAGATCAGGCGCAAGATGCGCTGACCACTCCACATCCTGCTTCAACAACTCCCGTTGAAGCAAGGCCATGCCATCGAACAAAATGCGTCGCAAGTCCACCCGTTCCAGTTCGGGCTCACGCCGGGTCAGAAACTCGCGAATGCGCTTGACAATGCGCCCCGCATGCGCAGCCTGTTCCGACATGCGTTGCAAGGGCTGAATCAACTGCGGTTGCGGGGTCTCAGCGCGCTCCAGTGCATTGAGCAAACCGGTGTTGTAGCTCATGATCACCGACAGCGGTTGGTTGAGCTCGTGAGCCAGAGTCGAGGCCACCTCGCCTAACATCGTCAGGCGCGCGTTATGGGCCATGGATTCCATCTGCCGGCGTTCGCGCTCTTCCATTTGCTTGCGCTCGGTGATGTTTACAATGGACGCCATCCACCCTATTTGCTCGCCACTGGAGTCAACCAACGGGGCTTCGTAGACCATCACATCCACGACCGCCCCATCACGGTGGCACCAGCGAGATTCGTACCCCTCCCGCGGCGCCTGCCCCGCCATGTTGCGCAAGTGCCGAGACATGGTCTGTTCGATCTGGTCCGGCAACCAATAGGGCATAGGGGGAAGCTTGCCCACGAGTTCATCAGGCGAATAGCCCACCATGTCGGCCATGGCCTTGTTGACATAGACCAGGCGCCCATCCAGATCGCGGGCCCGAATGCCGATGGCCAGGGAATCTTCCATGGCCTGGCGCCAGGCAGCTTCGGTTCGCCATGCCTCCTCGGCCAGCGACACACTGCGCATCTGCCGGCGCAGCATGAGCGTGGCCACCACAACCAGCACCACAAAAACACCCATGAGCGCCACCGGCAGGGAACGCCACCACGGCCCAATGACCGAGCGCGCCGTGACTTCCAACCAGGCATTCGGCATGGTGGCACCCAACGACACGCGGTACCAGGCCTGGTTGGGTGCGCGCTCTTTCTCCACCGTGGAGGCAATCACATCACCTGCTATATCAACCAAGCGGATGTCGTATTTGCTGGCCAGCCACCACGGCAACTTCTGGCGCAAGATGGCTGCAGCGGAATAGCGGGCTATCAGGCTGCCCGCGACACCACCATCCCGATTCAAAACAGGCACCATCAGGTGGCCAGATAAGCCTCCGTCATCCCCAGAACTTTTGGCGACATCACGCCGAGCCGTGTCTTCCAGGGGGGCTTGCGCTTGAATTCGGCCTGCCCCATCCAGCCAGGTCACATCAATCCAGAAGCGCCGCAAGCCATCCAGCACCATGGCCTCACGCGCAAACGACGGCGGCGAGATCATGTTTTGCCCCATGGCGTCGGCCAAGATTTTCAGCCGGGCCGATTCAGCATCCAGCCGACTGCTGATCTGAGCCTCAAGCGACAAGGCATCCGCAATCATTTCGGCTCGCTGGGCATCAAGGTCTTGCCGCTCCATCGCCCTGAGCCACAGCAGCACGCCTGCGGCGAATGCCAGAGACAAAATCAACGGCCATGCCCAAATGGCCGGCCAGGCCGTTACCCACCGCCCCAGCAGTGACATGCGGGGCTGAGGCGGAACGGCCAGCGTTGGGCGCGAGGGGTGGGAAACCGGGCTACTCACGCTAGCAGTCTAGAACCAAGGCCACAGATTGCCGACTGGTGAAACTGCGAAATGTGGAACTCCACAATTTCGGTCTATCGGCAAGCCGCCAACAATCGAACCATAGAAATCCATATGGAGAACGCGATGAGTCAGGCCCTTCACACCCCCCTTCTTCGCCGCGGTCTGTTGGCGCTGGCAGCCTCTCTGGCGTTGAGCGCCTCGGCGCTGGCACAAGCCCCCATCATCATCAAGTTCAGCCATGTGGTCGCGGTAGACACCCCAAAAGGCAAAGCGGCAGAGTTTTTCGCCAAGCGGGCGGCAGAGTTGACCAAGGGGCGCGTGAAGGTCGAGGTCTACCCCAACAGCCAGCTGTACAAGGATAAGGAAGAGATGGAAGCCCTGCAATTGGGCTCGGTGCAAATGCTAGCCCCGTCTCTATCGAAGTTTGCCCCCCTGGGGGTAAAAGAGTTCGAAGTGTTTGACTTGCCATTCATCTTCGACGACTACAACGATCTGCACAAAGTGACGCAAGGCCCTGTGGGGCAGGGCTTACTGAAAAAGCTGGAAACGCGTGGCATTACCGGGCTGGCCTACTGGGACAACGGTTTCAAGGTGATGTCGGCCAACAAGCCGCTCAAGGCGGTGGAAGACTACAAAGGGCTGAAGATGCGCATTCAGTCGTCCAAGGTACTGGACGCGGAAATGCGGGCCTTGGGCGCCCTGCCTCAGGTTCTGGCTTTTTCTGAAACCTACCAGGCCTTGCAGACAGGGGTGGTTGACGGTACTGAGAACCCGCCTTCGAATCTGTATACCCAAAAGATGCATGAAGTGCAAAAGCACCTCAGCGTCACCAACCACGGCTATCTGGGCTATGCCGTGGTCGTCAACAAGAAGTTCTGGGATGGCTTGCCTGCAGACATTCGCACCGCCCTGAACAAGGCCATGGTTGACTCAACCAAGGTGGCCAATGACGTTGCATTCCAGGACAACAAGGAGGCACTTGAGAAGGTCAAGGCCTCAGGCAAAACCACGATCTACACCCCATCGTTGGCCGAACGCTTCCTACTGAAGAAGGCGCTGGTTCCGGTGCACAAACAAATGGCATCCCGGATTGGCGACGAAGTTTTGCAAGCCATTTACAAGGAAACCAACTTCGACCCCAGCAAGCTGTAAAGCCTTTGGGTTGAACACGTCAGCCCACGCCACGCCGTGGGCTTTTTTGTACCAAGGAGACCGCCATGAAATGGCTTGATCATCTAGAGGAATGGTTGATTGCCGCCTTCATGGGCCTGGCAACGCTGATCATCTTCGTTTCAGTACTACACCGCTACATGGTGGGCTTTCAGTCGCCCATGCAAGATTGGCTGCTGACCCTGAACTTTGCCTGGGCCCAGGAGGCCACCATCTACCTGTTTGTGTGGATGGCCAAGTTCGGCGCCGCCTATGGGGTGCGCACCGGCATTCACGTGGGGGTGGACGTACTGATCAACCAGCTCGACGCACCCAAACGCAAATTTTTCGTGCTGTTTGGATTGCTGGCTGGCGCCTTGTTTACCGGCACGATTGCCACCATGGGTGCCAACTTCGTCTGGCACAACGGCGCGAACTACGCCTTCCATCAGTTCTTCCATCTGGATATGACCGATCTGATCGAAGGACCGACGACCCCCGATCTGGAATGGCCCACGTGGATCATCTATCTGGCCATTCCGCTTGGCTCATCCCTGATGTGCTTCCGCTTCTTGCAGGTGGCCTGGAGCTTTACCCGCACCGGCGAGTTGCCACACCACGACCACGGCCACGTTGAAGGCCTGGACGAAGAAACCGCCAAGGCATGAGGAGTACAACATGAACGGCATCATCATTTTCTGCGTTCTGCTGGCCCTCATGCTCACGGGCATGCCCGTGTCCATTTCCTTGGGCCTGACCGTATTGACCTTCATCTTCGGCTTCACCCAGGTCCCACTCGAATCGGTTGCCCTCAAGCTATTCACCGGCATTGAGAAGTTCGAAATCATGGCCATTCCGTTCTTCATTCTGGCCGGCAACTTCCTGACCCATGGTGGGGTGGCACGGCGCATGATCAACTTCGCCACATCCATGGTGGGGCACTGGCATGGCGGCCTGGCTCTGGCTGGGGTGCTCGCCTGCGCCCTGTTTGCTGCGGTGTCGGGCTCTTCGCCCGCCACCGTGGTGGCCATTGGCTCCATTCTGCTGCCGGCCATGGCCAAGGCGGGGTTTCCCAACAAGTTCGGCGCGGGGGTGATCACCACATCGGGTGCCTTGGGCATTCTGATCCCGCCATCCATCGTGATGGTGATGTACTCCGTGTCAACCAACACCTCGGTGGGTGCGCTGTTCTTGGCTGGGGTGATTCCCGGATTTGTGCTGGCCCTGATGCTGGGTGCCACGACATGGTGGCGAGCCAAAAAATTCGGCTATCCGCGCCAACCCAAGGCCACATTCGCCCAACGAATGAAAGCACTGAAAGACTCCTTCTGGGGGCTGCTGCTGATCGTCGTGGTCATGGGCGGGATCTACACCGGTATGTTCACCCCGACGGAAGCTGCTGCCATGGCAGCGGTGTACGCCTTCCTCATCGCCGTATTTGTCTACAAGGACATGGGCTTGAAGGATGTGCCACGCGTGCTACTGAACTCAGCCAATATGAGCGCCATGCTGCTGTACATCATCACCAATGCGGTGCTGTTCAGTTTCGTTTTGGCCAACGAGAACATTCCGCAACAGTTGGCTGACTGGCTGGTCGGCATGGGCCTGGGGCAGATCGCCTTCCTGTTGGTGGTCAACATTTTGCTGCTGGTGGCGGGCAACTTCATGGAGCCCTCTTCGATCGTGCTGATCATGGCACCTATCCTGTTCCCAGTGGCCACCAAATTGGGCATTGATCCCATTCACTTCGGCATTCTGATCGTGGTGAACATGGAGGTGGGCATGTGCCACCCACCGGTGGGCTTGAATCTGTATGTCGCATCAGGCATCACCAAAATGGGCATCACGGAGTTGACCATTGCCGTCTGGCCATGGCTGCTGACCATGCTGGGCTTCCTGGTGTTGGTCACGTACTGGCCCCCTCTGTCTCTGTGGCTGCCAAACTTGCTGATGAAGTAACGAAACAAGGGGCATGGCCTATCGGCCTACCCCCTTTTTTGCCACAGGACTCAAGACGTCAAGCTTGCTGGGCTGTAGCACAGGCGACTGGGCCTGACTCCCATGCGCACCAACGAGATCAGGTAGCTGATGCCCGCCTGATTCGGGTCAATCACAGGCACATAGGCCTGCAGGCTTTCGCTCAACATCAACGACAGCTTTTCCGCCACGCCGACAAAGCCGGTACACCCCAGTAGCAGAGACTGCGCCCCCAGGTCTTGAATCAGGTGCAACGCCACGGGCAGCGATTTGGCCACCACCACATCCACATTTGACAGCTGGTCAACCGGGCAGTTGATCGGAGCGATGCCCGCGAAGTTGTCCTCCAAGCCGTAGGTCAGAACATGCCCCTGCTGCATGGCGAGCGTGCTGGGCAGAATGGTCAAAATGCCAAAGCGCTGACTCAAACCCAATGCGGTAAAGGCCGAGGTGGGAAAGCCGCCAATGATGGGAATGTCGATGACTTCCCGCGCAGCTTCCACGCCGCACATATCAAAGTCGCTCAGCCAGATGCCGTCAAAGCCCGCGTCTTGCAACTGCTTGGCCAACTCGACCACGGGGTAGCCATTTTGCAACCAGTTGGTTCGGTTCTGAATACAGTCGTGGCCTTGCGTGAGGTTGTGCACCGACACATCCACATCAGGTGGCAAGACCGGCTGAACCGCTTTTAACAGCAGATCGTTGAACTGTGAGGTGTTGACAGGCGCAATGATGGCAATGCGCAGCCGGCGTTGCGTGTCAGCCATGGGTCACCTCCCCATGGGGCTGCGCGACCAGTTTTTCTACCGGCACATAGGGGCCTCGGTAACCCAGTTGGTTGACCTGCTGCATGAAACTGTCAAGAATCAAACCTCCGGGTTGCCGCAAATGATGGTCTGCGACAAGCCCAATCAATGCCACCGGCCGCCTGCTGTACGCGGGGTTCAAGCCACCACTGGCCAGCACGATGTCGCCATTCGAGGCCACCGCATCGCCGGCCCCCTCGAAGAACCAACAAATGCTGTCTGGGGCCATGCACAAGGGCTGCGCCCGGTTACTGGCCCAGGCCAGCAATGATTCATTCTGATAGAGCACCTCCGCCGTCTGCTCTCCGGCCTTGATCGTCACAGTTCCCAGATCGAACCCGCCAGATGTATCTACCGCAGCGCCAGCCAGCGCACCGGTCGGCATCAGGCTGATGCCATGCACATTCCAACGCTCTCGCAGCACCGACAGCAACTCGTCCACAGACTTGATTGAGCCACCGATGACAGCCCGACCAAACTCCAACGCACGAGTCAACGTGCCAGTAATCGGCAGGGCCTCTTTCAATTTGGCTGGCGTCATCACCCACATGGCCAAGCCACCGAACTGTTTGAATTCGGGGTCGGCCACAATAGGTCGCATCATTTGCTCCACGATGACCGACACATCAACCTGATGCTGGCGATCGCCGTGCGTACCTTTGGCCGGAGTAACGTCCAGTTCCACCGTCAAACCGTCCTGACTTACCAGCACGGCAGGGCGAGGGTCCACATGCTTTGCGGCAAATGTCAACATGGGCAATGACGGCACGGCGCGTCCGGCGCCATCGCCATCCACAACCGCCAGGCCCAATTTGGCCGCAACGAGGCAGGCCACAGTGAACCCCAGTGCGCCGCTTTCCGGCGGCACCACATAGGCCAGATGGCGCCCCTCATTTTTCAAGCGCGCCTGAATTTGCGCCACAGCCAGAACAGGCCCCACAGGGTAGGCTGCACCATCAATGGCTTCAGGCGACCCCATGTAGGCCACCATCACCGCATCACCTTCGGTGGCCTCCTCCTTGGACACCACCCGAACCTTGTCCGTAGGGTAATACGCACCCTTTTCAAAGTGCTTGACCAGCCCTCTGGCTGATTCAATGGTTCCGCCTCCGCCGCTGCCAAAGAAGCAGCCGCCCAGCAGTAAAGGCTCCAGATCGCCACGAACAAGTGTGTTGGCCATCACCCTCTCCTACACCCCAAACTCTTGGGGTTGTTGCAAGAGGATCTATGTTGTCAGGCGCGCTCGAAGTGCCAAGGCCCGATTTAGTCCACCAAAGCCGGTCATCTTGTCGAGGGCGCGGAGCATTCTATCCAACACATCAAACGCAGCTCGGCTGCGGCCAGACTGCTCCAACAATTCAGCCAAATGCGTGGTGGCACGGATGCGTGCCGGCACGGCACCCAAGGCCAATGCCGTAGACATGGCACTGCGCAAGGACTCTTCCGCGCCCTCCACATCGCCCAAGGCCTGACGGGCCCGCCCTTGAACGTCAAGCAACTCACCCAGGTAGGCCCGATCTTGGTGATCCAGGCACACATCCATGGCCTGGCTCATCAGTCGATCACTCTCCGCAGGGTGACCCGCAGCCAACAGTACCTCCCCCAACTTCCACGCGTAGAAGGAATAGAACAATTTCCCACCATTGCGCAGCATATGCACTTCGAAGCCATCGCGAATGGCGGTTTCAGCCTCATCGATTTGCCCCGCTGAGAGCAAATACACCCCTCGGAAGATTTGCCCCACCCCTCGATAAAAAACAAAACCGTGGCGCGCTGACAGCGTTTCCAATTCGGTGGCCAAAGGCCCCAGCGTATCCATATCCTCAAACAAACATGACAACCAGGCCGCGCCCTGCAAAGCGATGGCTTGATTGAATGGGTGCTCGGCTGTTTGTTCTGCACGCACCATCAAGCGACGACGGGCCACCTCGGCACGATCAAAATCGCCCACTTGAAAGGCGGCCAGACCTTCGAAGTTCAGCGCCAAACCGACCAGATCGAAACCCTGTGTTCGACAACGCTCTTGATTCCCAACTGGCGTCAGGCCGCCTCGTGCCATGCAGGCCAAGGCTTCAGCACTGTCCCCCAACCAGAACAAGGTATTGGCCATCGCGACATGCGCCTCGGCCACTAGGTCGGCATCGCCGCTGCCCTGAGCGCGCTGCAGCATTTCCTGAACGGTGCCGCGGGCTTTGCCCAAGTCCATGGCCATCAACTGCGCCGTCCAAATGCCAAACAGAATCGAACTGAGTTCCGCGTTGTCGACCACGCCGTCGCCGGCCTGAAATGCCTCTTCATAGGCCTGAACTGCATCGGCGCTAAGCCACCCTTCCAACGCTCGCAAGCTCACGCCCAACAATCGGTGCAGGTCGTAGCTCAGGCGCTTGGACTCCGGCGCGGCTGGGGCCAGTCGAACCCGATCCAGCCCCATGCGCAGCAAAGGAACAGCCTCTTTGAATGCAGCAGCCTGAATGTGGCGTTCGGCCTCCTCCAGGCAGTCCTGGGCCGTGCGCTGACGCTCGCTGCGCGCGGCCAAGCGCCGCTCCACCGCTTTGCGACTAACCCCCAACAAACGGGCTGCGGCAGACTTGTTGTCTTCGCTGAGTTGCATGGCGCGATCAATCAATAGTTGCTCTGCCACGGCTAATTTGTCATCTCCCGACAAGGCCAGCAGGGCATCGGCCAGCGAAACCGGGTCTACGTGCTCGGCCACATGCTGCGGGGCCAAAAAACGCCCCACTTCATCGGCCGTGACATGAGACTTCTCAGCCAACACACCCAGCCGATCGACCACACTGCGCAGTTGCCGGATATTGCCTGGCCACTGATGGCTTTGCAGCCGCTGCAAGGCCCCATCGCTGAACGTCAACGCACGAGGTTGAAGCGAAGCGAAGTGCTTGACCAGTTCGGGAATGTCTTCCCGCCGTTGATCCAAACCCGGCACATCCAGCACAAACACTGCCAAGCGGTAGTACAAGTCTTCCCGAAACGTACCGGCTTTGACTGCAGCTTCTAGATCGCGGTGCGAAGCTGCCACCACCCGCCCGGAAAAACGCTTGACTTCGGTCGACCCCAAGGGACGGAATGACCGCGTTTCAAGCACACGCAACAGCTTGGGTTGAAGCGAAAGAGGCAATTCGCCAATTTCGTCCAAAAACAAGGTCCCGGCCCCCACCCGCTCGAAATAGCCCGGGTGGCTGGATACCGCCCCAGTGAATGCGCCTTTCGCGTAGCCAAACAACTCGGCTTCAACCAAATGTTCTGGCAAGGCCCCGCAGTTGATGTCCAGGAAAGGGGCCTCGGGCCGACGGCTGCGATGGTGGATCAACTGCGCCATCACCTCCTTACCCGACCCTGTTGGCCCCGATATGAGCACCGCACGGTCGGTATGCGCCACACGGTCAAGCACATTCAAGAGCTGCTGGAACGCGGGGGAATGCCCCACCACGCAAGGTTCACAAGACGTGAGGACGGAGGAGAGTTCTCGCATAAAGCCGATCTTCTTTTACAAGATCCCCCATATTACCCAAATCGTCCAACGAATAACCAACACATGGACGCTTTCGTCCACATAAACAGACAATATTGGGAATATCGGCCCCAACGCCTCGGAACGCAAGGCTGGCACGCTAGTTGCAGTTAAGTACGAAATGCCCGACCCATCTCCCGGATTAACTGGCGCGTTTTTCTACGGGGATCGAGGTCACATCACAACAAGGCATCTGCTCGGGGAATTGCGCCAAAAACAAGAAGACGGCTTAGGAGTACCAGCCAGATGCAATCCGTGCAAAGCGCGACATCACAAGCGAGTCTCACCAACCCACACGCGCTTGCGTCGATCATGAAGGCCAGCGAAAGCTGCCAGATCGTGGCGCACGAAGACATCCTGGATGAAAACGGGGTCAAGCTGTGGGCCAAGAACCAACCTGTGTCGCATGCTTTGCAGCAAAAACTGCTGGAGCGAAAACTCAGTCACCCCATTGAATCTTGCCTGAGGGCTGAAGATGGGGTCACCCACATCGAACTGGTCAACACGGCTCGCCGCCTTTATGAAAGCCGGCCGCTGCTTTCGAGTGCGGTCAGCCCATGGGCCAAGGAGTTGCTTGACGACATCCCTCGGCTGCCACTTCACCCTGTCGCGCAACTGCTGCTGACTGCGGCTCGCAGTAGCTCTCCCCAAGCCTACGAGCACGCCGTCATGTCCATGCTGATGGCGGGCGCCATGGCCATTTATTCGGGCTCCGATCGCTATCAATTGCGCATGAGCATGTTGGGCGGCCTGCTGCATGACATCGGCGAACTCTACATTCAGCCTGACTACCTCACGTCCGACGCCCCCCTGACCCCAGAGGCTTGGCGACACATCTGCGTTCACCCTCGCGTGGGCGCCATCTTGATTCAGCAGCAAACCGACTACCCGGCAGAACTGTCACGCGCCATTTGTGAGCACCATGAGCGTGGCAACGGCCTGGGCTACCCTGCACAGTCTCGTCACCTGACTTCGTTTGGCAGCCGCCTAAGCGCAGTCGAAGCCTTGATGGGCATTTTGAGTTCCGATCGCCCAGAAGCCTGGGAACACGCCGCCTTGGCGGTTCGGCTGGTTCCCGGCGAGTTTGACTCCGTCGCGCTGGCCTTTGCCAGCCAAGCAGCCAACCGGCACACCCACACGCCCCCTGCCGACCTGGAAACCCAGGCCGACGCCATTTGGGAACACGCCATGACCTACCAAAGCGGTCTGCAAATGGCCTTGCGTGAATCAGCCAGGCTGGCGGTGGCCTCTACCTCAGAAAAGGTCTGTGGCGTCGCGCGAACCATTGCATCCAGCGCGGAACAATTGCTGAAGGCTTGCAATGCACTGGGCATTTGGGCCCCGAAACATTTGGCCGGCAAACAGTTGCATGAGCTCCGCCTAGCCAATATCGAACTGGATTTTCGTGCGCAAACCATCCAGCGCACGGTTTGCTGGATGGACGACCACTGGCTGCCCAACGAACGCGAAGAGTTGGAAAAGCTTTGGACTGCGCTTCGCAACCATGGGCATCTCAGTCAGGACTGACGACCCGCGCCGAGTCGGGTAAAAATCACAGCATCCACCCCGCCTCGCTGATACACTTCGGGTTTGTCAGGAGAGAGCTACCCGTTTTGAGGTAGCCGCCGAAGGCGCAGGGCCCCTCAGCGAGAGTTGACCGCCCGAACGCTCAGGCAAAAGGACTGGCAAACATGGTGATTCGCTCACCATGATCCTCACTGGAGAGAGTCTGGGCGACTGCGCCAAACGCGCTGTGAGCCAGACCACCGAAGGGGCAAGCCCACAACGCGCCGGCTGAAGTCAGCGCGAGGGGTCAATCTCTCAGGTAAAGCGGACAGCGAGGGCAGCACCAAACGGCGTTTTCTGCTTTTCAGAGACATCGTTTGGGTTCTTCAAGAATGCCCTCTCGCTGGCTTCGCCGCCGGCCGCTTGTCATGTCTGCTGACCAGTCCGCCCCTTTGCTGAAAACGCCCCTGCACGCCCTGCACATCGAACTGGGAGCCAAGATGGTTCCTTTCGGTGGCTACGACATGCCCGTGCAATACGCCACCGGCATCCTGACTGAACACAAGCACACCCGCGCCGCCGCCGGCCTGTTTGATGTCTCGCACATGGGTCAGGTCCTCCTCAAAGGTGAAGGCGCTGACGCCGCGCTGGAATCGCTTGTGCCTGTTGACATCGTCGATCTGCCCAAGTTCAAGCAACGCTACGCGCTGTTCACCAATGAGCAAGGCGGCATCCTGGACGACCTGATGGTCACCCGCCGCGAAAACGATTTGTTCGTGGTCGTGAACGCCGCCTGCAAGGTGCAAGACATTGCTCACATGCAACAGCACATCGGTAGCCGTTGCACCGTTCTGCCCCTGCCCGACCAGGCTTTGCTGGCGCTGCAAGGCCCGCAGGCGGTCACCGCACTGGCCCGCTTGAACGCAGACGTGCAAAAGCTCACCTTCATGACCGGCTGCCACTTCGTTCTCGACGGCATTGACTGCTTCCTGACTCGCTCGGGCTACACCGGCGAAGACGGTTTCGAAATCTCCGTTCCTGCCGACAAGGCCGAGCAACTGGCCCGCGCCCTGCTGGCCCAGCCCGAAGTCAAGCCAATTGGCCTGGGCGCCCGCGACACCCTGCGCCTGGAAGCCGGTCTGTGCCTGTACGGTCACGACATCGACACCACTACCACCCCCGTGGAAGGCAGCATCACGTGGGCGATTCAGAAGGTACGCCGCGCCGGTGGCGCCCGTGCGGGCGGCTACCCAGGTGCTGCCGTGATCGACACCCAACTGGCCGATGGCGCAACGCGTAAGCGCGTGGGCCTGATCAGCACCGAGCGCATGCCCGTGCGCGAAGGCGCCAAGGTGGTTGACGCCAATGGCGCCGACATCGGTGTGGTCACCAGCGGCTCACCCAGCCCCAGCTTGGGCCAACCGGTGGCTCTGGCCTATGTGGCAACAGCACAAGCAGCCGTGGGCACCCAGGTGTTCGCCATCGTGCGCGACAAACGTGTCGCCATGACCGTGACCACCCTGCCCTTCGTGCCCAACCGCTACTACCGCGGCTGATCTCCATCACGGCTGAGCGATACTCTCGGCCGTTCGGCAAAAACAAACAATTTCAATCATTTAGGACGTCCATCATGACCATCAAGTACACGCCCGACCACGAATGGCTGCAAATCAACTCTGACGGCACCGCCACCGTGGGCATCACTCACCACGCTCAAGATGCACTGGGCGATGTGGTGTTCGTGGACCTGCCCGCAGTGGGCGCCACTTTCGCCCCCAAGGACGTGGCCGGTGTGGTCGAGTCTGTGAAGGCTGCCGCTGACGTCTACATGCCCGTGACCGGCGAAATCGTTGAAGTCAACGAAGCCCTGCGCGACGACCCTGCCCTGGCCAACAGCGACCCCACTGGCGCTGGCTGGTTCTTCAAGGTCAAGCTGTCCAACCCCGCCGAGATCGACGGCCTGATGGACAAGACCGCTTACGACGATCTGTTGAAGAACGCCTGATGCGCCAAGCCGGCTGGCACTGGGCCCAAGCCCAAGCGCCAACCGGCTTTTTTCTTGCGCTCGCTGCTTGCTGCCCCTAGCTTTACGCCGAACACCATGCCGAACACCGTCACGCCCTCTCTCGCTGAACTCGAAAACGCGACCGAATTCCATGCCCGCCACCTGGGCCCCTGGGATGCCGAACAAGCCGCCATGCTTTCCGCCATTGGCGTGGCTTCTCGTCAGGCACTGATTGACGGCATCGTGCCGGCCTCCATCAAGCGCGGCAACCCCATGGACTTGCCCGCCCCGTTGACCGAAGCGCAAGCTTTGGCCGAACTCAAGGGCATCGCACAGCAAAACAAGCTGATGCGCAACTACATCGGCCAGGGCTACTACGGCACCCTGACGCCCGGCGTCATCCTGCGCAACATCCTCGAGAACCCCGCTTGGTACACCGCTTACACGCCCTACCAAGCCGAAATCTCGCAAGGCCGCATGGAAGCCCTGGTCAACTTCCAGACCATGGTGACCGACCTGACCGGCATGGCCATTGCCAACGCCTCCATGCTGGATGAGGCCACGGCCGCCGCCGAAGCCATGACGCTGGCCGCCCGTGGCGGCAAGAGCAAGTCCACCCGCTTTGTGGTGTGCCACGACGTGCTGCCCCAGACCCTGGAAGTGATCCAGACCCGCGCCAAGCCGCTGGACATCACCGTCGAGGTCGTGCACGCAGCCAAGCTGGCCGAAGACCTGCAAACCAAGGACTGCTTTGCTGCTTTGCTGCAGTACCCTGGCGTCAATGGCCAAGTACGTGACCTGAAGCCCCTGATCGACGCCCTGCACGCCAAGGGCGCCATGGCCATCGTGGCCGCTGACCTACTGGCCTTGACCCTGCTGACGCCCCCCGGCGAGCTGGGCGCAGACATCGCCTGCGGCACCACCCAGCGCTTCGGCATGCCCATGGGCAACGGCGGTCCCCACGCTGCTTACCTGGCTACCAAAGACGAACTCAAGCGCTCCATGCCTGGCCGCCTGGTCGGCGTGAGCGTTGACAGCCATGGCGACCCTGCCTACCGTCTGGCCCTGCAAACCCGCGAACAGCACATCCGCCGCGAAAAGGCCACGTCCAACATCTGTACTGCCCAGGTGCTGCCCGCTGTCGTGGCCAGCATGTACGCGGTCTACCACGGCCCAGAAGGCCTCAAGCGCATCGCCCTGCGCGTAGCGAGCTACACCGCCATCCTGGCCGAAGGTCTGAAGTCGCTGGGCTACCAACTGATTCACGACACCTATTTCGACACCATTCAGGTGTTGACGCCCCAGCGCGACGCCATCGTGGCTGCCGCCGAGCAAGCTGGCATCAACCTGCGTTTGTCCAGCGACGACACCGTGTCCATTTCCCTGGACGAAACCGTTACCCGCAAAGACATCACCGATCTGTGGACTGTGTTTGCCAACGGCAAGGCCGTGCCTTCATTCACCGCTTTTGAAGCCGGGGTGAAGCTGGGCCTGCCTGAAGCCCTCCGCCGCACCAGCGCCTACCTGAGCCACCCCGTGTTCAACACCCACCACTCGGAAACCGAGATGCTGCGCTACCTGCGCGCCTTGGCCGACAAGGATCTGGCGCTGGACCGCACCATGATCCCGCTGGGTTCTTGCACGATGAAGCTCAACGCCACCAGCGAGATGATTCCCATCACCTGGCCTGAGTTCGCACACATCCACCCCTTCGCGCCCCGTGCTCAACTGAAGGGCTACGACCTGCTCAAAGAGCAACTGTGCGCCTGGCTGTCGCAAGCCACCGGCTACGCTGGCATCAGTCTGCAACCCAATGCCGGCTCACAAGGCGAATACGCGGGCCTGCTGATCATCAAGGCCTATCACGAAGCCAAGGGCCAAGGCCACCGCGACATCTGCCTGATCCCAGAATCGGCCCACGGCACCAACCCAGCCTCGGCCCAAATGGTCGGCATGAAAGTGGTCGTCACCAAGTGCGATGCCGATGGCAACGTGGACCTGGATGACCTGAAGGCCAAGTGCGAACTGCACAGCGCCAATCTGGCTGCGGTCATGATCACCTACCCATCCACCTACGGCGTGTTCGAAACCCGCGTGACCGAGCTGTGCAAGCTGGTCCACGCCCACGGCGGCCGCGTCTATGTGGACGGCGCCAACATGAACGCCTTGGTTGGCCTGGCCGCACCCGGTCAGTTCGGCGGCGACGTGAGCCACCTGAACCTGCACAAGACCTTCTGCATCCCCCACGGCGGTGGCGGCCCCGGTGTCGGCCCAGTCTGCGTGGTCGAAGACCTCGCCCCCTACCTGCCCGCACACCGCTCGGCTCAACTGGGTACGGAACAACAAGTGGGTGCGGTGTCCGCTGCGCCTTTGGGTAACGCCGCCGTTCTGCCCATCAGCTGGATGTACATCCGCATGATGGGTGCCGATGGCCTCAAGACCGCCACCGAAGTGGCGATCTTGAACGCCAACTACGTGGCCGCCCGCTTGGCTGACCACTACGACATCCACTTTAGCGGTGGCAGCCAAACCATCAAGGGTGGCGGCGTGGCCCACGAGTGCATTCTCGACCTGCGCCCCCTGAAGGAAACCAGCGGCGTCAGCGCCGAAGACGTGGCCAAGCGCCTGATCGACTACGGCTTCCATGCCCCGACACTAAGCTTCCCAGTGGCAGGAACCTTGATGGTCGAACCCACCGAGAGCGAATCGCAAGCCGAGCTGGATCGTTTCTGTGACGCCATGATCGCCATTCGCGAAGAAATTCGCCAAGTCGAACAAGGCAAGTTGCCACAAGATGACAACCCTCTGAAAAACGCCCCTCACACGGCTGCAAGCTTGTTGTCCACAGAGTGGACGCACAGCTATAGCCGTGAAGCAGCCGCTTACCCAGTTGCCAGCCTGCGCAAGCAGAAATACTGGTCGCCAGTGGGCCGTGTGGACAACGTCTACGGCGACCGCAATTTGTTCTGCTCTTGCCTGCCCGTCAGCGACTACGAGGCCTGATTCACTCTGCTGCAATGCAGCATATTGATCACAATCAACGCTGTTGATCCGAGCCACCCCCAGGGGTGGCTTTTTTCTTTGTCAAAGATCGCTGCAACCCCTGTAGACGTGACGCATTTAATAGGCTAAAAAGAACTCCCTACCTGTGCGCGGTGGCCAAAAGCTGATTGTGCGCACACCATCCAGCCCTGAACGACCACGGTCCACGAGGTGCGCGCATGCGAGGTCATCCCGTTATCCCCACGGTTCCCCGCCCTGCTAAAGGTTCGACTTCGGCAACCCGGGGTCTCGCTTTGCCGCTTGAGGGGCGAGCACTGCTCGACAGTCGGTCACTTCGCCTACTAGACGCACTCCCCTGCGCCACGCTGCTGATTCGATCTGACAGCACCATTGCTGCAGCCAATCCCGCGGCTGCCACCCTATTTGGTTACGCCCCTTCGCGCATGGCAGGCATGATGATGGAGTCCCTTCTCCCCGAAGCTGGGTTGGGGCACGCATTGGTGGCCGACCAACTCACCGACAGTACATCCCCCAGTTTTCCACCACTCCCACCCAAAGCCCGACGTGTCCAAGCTCGCTTGGCCGATGGCACTGACCGCCCTGTTGACCTCAGCCTCAACACGCTGTGGGACGGGCAAGAATTGCTCATGGTGGCTAGCCTGAACACCCCCGCCCCCGATCTGACGGGCTACAACCAGGCCGCCATCGAAGAACTGCAAAGCGCGCGTGACACGGCCCAGGCAGCCGTGGAAGCCAAAAGCGCCTTTCTGGCCAACATGAGCCACGAAATCCGCACCCCACTCAACGCGATTGTGGGCATGGCCCAGGTAGGCGAACGCAACGTTGCAGGCTCCCCCTCGGCCAAAACTTTTCACCAAATCCTGGAATCAGGCCACCACCTACTGGCGCTCATCAATGACATCCTGGACTTCTCCAAGATGGAGGCCGGCAAACTCAGCATTCAGGACGACGTGGTGCAAACCGCCGAGTTGTTGCGTCACATGGTGTCGGTCTGCGCCACCCGCGCACAAGCCAAGGGGCTCACTTTCTCTATCGAAGAAGCCCCCGCCGTACCCATTTCCTTTGTGGCCGACGAAACCCGCTGCGCCCAAGTCCTGATCAACCTCCTGACCAACGCCATCAAGTTCACCTTGCACGGCTGCGTCAAACTCAAGCTATCGGTTGCCCATGACCAATTGATCTTTGACGTTTCAGACAGCGGCCCTGGCCTGAACGACGCCGAGCGCTCGCGCCTGTTTCAGCCCTTTGAGCAGTTCCACACCCATCTCCAAAACATTGGCGGTGGCACGGGGTTGGGGCTGGCCATCAGCAAGCGGTTGGCTGACCTGATGGGCGGTGAATTGCTGCTTTTGCGCAGTAGCCCACAAGGGTCTGAATTCCGCTTCGTCATCCCTCTGAGGGCCGCACAACCCGCAAGCTGGCACCAACTGGTTTCCATTCACGCCTGGGGCCTGGATCATGAGCTGAACAACCTGACCCCCGCATTGGCTGACCGCCAGTGCGCCATTCAGGCCATTCGGTCTCTCGATGAAGTCGCCGCCAACCAGATCCATGTGCTGCTGGCATCACCCAAAGCCATTCACCGCGCAGACCAACCGCACCTGATCGAACTCATTCGCCGAGGGGTCAAGGTCATCATCGTAGGCCCGGAAAGTGATCTCGGCCATTTGCCAGAAGACGTCTTGAGCATGGCCACGCAACTGGCACTCCCCGCCAGCCCGCTTCGTTTGCTACATGCCATAGAGCACCACCACACCCCAAAACCCAGCGCGGCCATTCCCAAGCGCCTGGCCAGCATCCGCGTGCTCGCTGCCGAAGACAACCCCGTGAATCGCCTCGTGCTGGAGCAGATGCTGATACAGGAAGGGGCACAAGTGGCGTTCGGGCATGACGGGGCGCAGGCTCTGGAACTGGTCCGCACCCACGGCGCTGGCGCATTCGACGTGGTGCTGTGTGACATTCAAATGCCCGTCATGGATGGCTTTGAAACCACCCTGGCCTTGGCGCGCATCGCCCCTGGCCTGCCCGTCATCGGACTGACCGCCCACGCCTTTGAAACCGTCAAGGCACACGCACGTGAGGTCGGCATGGTCGACTACGTCACCAAGCCCTACATGCTCGACACCCTAGTGGACGTCATCCTCAAACACGCCATCAAGCGGTCAGCCCGTCCAGCCACCCAACCAATGGCCACGATCGCAACCACCACACCGACCCAGACCGCTGCGACTGACTCTGTCACCGGCGACTGGGAGGCCATGCATCAGCATTTCGCGCCCCACCCAGCTTTGCTACAAAAGCTCATGCAGACACTGGCCGAAACGGGCCACGAAATCTTGGGTAATCTGGAGCGCGCCATCGATTCTCGTGACTTTGCCAAACTGCGGAGCGAAGCGCACAGCCTCAAGGGAGCGGCGCTGAATCTGCACACACCCTCGCTGGCCAAGCAGGCCGCCGAACTGCAGAACCTCGCGTCTTTGCAGGCCCCCACGGCATTCAACCAAGCCCGCGACCTGACACAAAGTCTCCATCGCTTCCTGGCCCACCTGAAATCCACAACACCCACGACCTGAAACGTCTCGCGAGCGAGGCCCCCAGACTCAGTAGATCAATCGATCCGGGCGGATGTCGCGCAGAATGGTCGTGGCGATTTCCTCAATGGACTTGTGTGTTGATGACAGCCAGGCAATGCCCTCGCGGCGCATCATCGACTCAGCCTGATTCACCTCGGCGCGGCAACTCTCGAAGCTGGCGTACTTGCTGCCAGGGCGGCGCTCATTGCGAATTTCCGACAAACGCTTAGGGTCGATCGTCAGCCCAAAGCACTTCTTCTTGTACGGCTTGAGCATGCTGGGCAAGAAACCGCGCTCAAAATCCTCAGGAATCAAAGGCACGTTGGCGGCCTTGATGCCATGCTGCATGGCCAAATACAGCGACGTGGGTGTCTTCCCACTACGGCTGACCCCGACCAACACCACATCAGCCAGTTCCAGATTGCGGGAAGACTGACCGTCGTCGTGCTCCAACGCGAAATTGATCGCCTCAATACGGTCGTTGTACTCGCGGTCCACACTCGGATCGCTGAATCGTCCAACCCGATGGTTGGACTTCATATTGAACTCTTCCTCCAGCGGCTCCACGAAGGTTTTGATCACATCAAACACCTTGCCCTGGCAGCCCTTGAGAATGTCAAGCACATCGTCATTGGCCAACGTGGTGAACACGATCGGCCGCTTTCCCTCGCGAACGCCTGCGGCATTGATCTCGCGCACCACCTGATGCGCCTTGTCCACAGTATCGATGAACGGACGCCGCACGTGGCGGGGCTTGATGGCGAACTGAGCCAGGATGGAATTACCCATGGTTTCGGCAGTGATACCGGTGCCATCAGACACGAAAAAGACGCTTCGATCAGACATATGCTGCGCTGGCCCCGCGAGGTTTGCACGCAAACCCCCACATGCAGGCCCGAGGATTGAATAAACGGGAACCCACGATCATAGGCCTGACCCTACAATTCGTCCAACCGATGTGCGCGCCACCCTGACGCCTGGCCCAAAACAAGAATCAAAGGCCCGCAACAGTCCCGCCCACCCAAAAAATTTTTTTACCATCCTGGAGCTTTTATGACCAACCGCTTTGAGCCGACCGATCTGGTCGTGCCCTTCGAGCAATTGCGCAACGAGGACGTTGAAGTCGTCGGCGGCAAGAATGCCAGCCTCGGCGAAATGATCTCGCAACTGCCCAACGGCGTGCGTGTGCCGACCGGCTTCGCCACCACAGCTCACGCCTTTCGCGAATTTTTGAAGCACGGCGGTCTGTCTGAACGCATCAGCCAACGTCTGGCCACCCTCGACACCGAGGACGTGCGCGCCCTGGCCGAAGCTGGCGCCGAAATCCGTGGCTGGGTTGAAGCACAACCCTTCCCTGCCGACCTGGAACAAGCCATCCGCGCCGCCTACGCCAAGCTGTCAGGCGACAACCCTGACGCCTCCTTCGCCGTGCGCTCCTCGGCCACAGCGGAAGACCTGCCTGACGCCTCCTTCGCAGGCCAGCAAGAAACCTTTCTGAACGTGGTTGGCATCGACGACATCCTCCACAAGATGAAGGAAGTCTTCGCCTCCTTGTACAACGACCGCGCCATCTCCTACCGCGTGCACAAGGGCTTCGCCCACGACGTGGTGGCCCTGTCGGCCGGCGTGCAGCGCATGGTCCGCTCCGACCTGGGAGCCGCAGGCGTCATGTTCACCATCGACACCGAATCGGGCTTCCAGGACGTGGTCTTCATCACCTCCAGCTACGGCCTGGGTGAAACCGTGGTGCAAGGCGCCGTCAACCCCGACGAGTTCTATGTCCACAAGCCCGCACTGAAGGCTGGCAAGCAAGCGGTCATCCGCCGCAACCTGGGCTCCAAGCTGATCAAAATGGAGTTCGCCTCGGCCGAAGAAAAGGCCGCCACCGGCAAGCTGGTGCGCACCGTCGACACCACCGTCGAGGCCCGCAACCGCTACAGCCTGACCAACGAAGACGTGGCCGAGTTGGCCCGCTACGCCGTCATCATCGAAGAACACTACGGCCGCCCGATGGACATCGAGTGGGGCAAAGACGGCACAGACGGCAAGCTCTACATCCTGCAAGCTCGCCCGGAAACCGTGAAGAGCCAACAGCAAGGAAAGGCTGAGCAGCGTTACAAGCTCAAGGGCACCGGCACCGTGCTGGCCGAGGGCCGCGCCATTGGTCAGAAGATTGGCACTGGCCCCGTGCGCATCGTGCACAGCATCACCGAAATGGACACTGTCAAGCCTGGCGACATCCTCGTCACCGACATGACCGACCCCAACTGGGAACCCGTCATGAAGCGCGCCAGCGCCATCGTGACCAACCGTGGCGGCCGCACCTGCCACGCCGCCATCATCGCGCGTGAACTGGGCATCCCTGCAGTCGTGGGTTGCGGCAACGCCACCGAGCGCCTGACCGATGGCACCCTGGTGACCGTGGCCTGCTCCGAAGGCGACACCGGCTACATCTACGAAGGCCTGCTGGAAACCGAAGTCACCGAAGTGACCCGTGGCGAAATGCCCCACATCGGTCTGAAGATCATGATGAACGTGGGCAACCCCCAGCTCGCCTTCGACTTCGCCCAAATGCCCAACAACGGCGTGGGTCTGGCTCGCCTTGAGTTCATCATCAACAACAACATCGGCGTCCACCCCAAGGCCATCCTCGACTACCCCAACATCGACAACGACCTGAAGAAGGCCGTCGAATCGGTGGCCCGCGGTCACGCCTCGCCCCGCGCCTTCTACGTTGACAAGCTGGCCGAAGGCGTGGCCACTATTGCCGCCGCTTTCTGGCCCAAGCCCGTCATCGTGCGCCTGTCTGACTTCAAGTCCAACGAGTACAAGAAGCTGATCGGTGGCTCGCGCTACGAACCCGAAGAAGAAAACCCCATGCTGGGCTTCCGTGGCGCCTCGCGTTACATCAGCCAGGAATTCGGTGAAGCCTTTGCCATGGAGTGCGAAGCGCTCAAGCGCGTGCGCAACGACATGGGCCTGACCAACGTCGAAATCATGGTGCCCTTCGTGCGCACCCTGAAACAAGCCGAACGCGTTACCGGCATGCTGGCTGACCACGGCCTGGTGCGCGCCTCCCAAGGCGGCAAAGACGACCTGCGCGTCATCATGATGTGCGAAGTCCCCTCCAACGCCATCCTGGCCGAGCAGTTCCTGGAGTTCTTCGACGGCATGTCCATCGGCTCCAACGACCTGACCCAGCTCACCCTGGGCCTGGACCGCGACTCCGGCCTGGAGTTGCTGGCCCAGGACTTTGACGAGCGCGACCCAGCGGTCAAGGCCATGATCTCGCGCGCCATTTCCGCTTGCCGCGCCCAAGGCAAGTACATTGGCATCTGCGGTCAGGGCCCCAGCGACCACCCAGACTTCGCCGACTGGCTGGCAGCCGAAGGCATCGTGTCGATTTCCTTGAACCCAGACACGGTGGTCGAGACTTGGCAGCGCCTGGCTGACCAATAAATCTCGCCGCTCAGCCAACAAAACGCCGCCGCACTTTCGCTGACGGCGTTTTTCTTGCTACAATCGTAGGCTTTCCGTATGTTGCCTGGGCATTTTCTGCTCAGACAGCCCTTGCCGTATGCGGGTTTGACGCTTCGCAACGGCTTCCATCAACTGGAATCCACAAGGAGTTTCCATGCGTCACTACGAAATCGTCGTGCTGATCCACCCGGATCAAAGCGAGCAAGTGCCCGCCATGCTGGAGCGCTACAAGACCCTGATCACCACCACTGGTGGCCAGGTTCACCGCGTTGAAGACTGGGGCCGCCGTCAACTGGCTTACCAGATCAACAAGCTCGCCAAGGCTCACTACCTGTGCCTGAACATCGAAGCCACCAAGGAAACCTTGGTCGAGCTCGAAACCGGCTTCAAGTTCAACGACGCCGTTCTGCGTCACCTCACCGTTCAGAAGGACAAGGCTGAAACCGCTCCTTCCGTGATGATGAAGCAAGTTGAGCGTGAAGAGGCCCGCAAGGCCCAGCAAGAGCAAGCCGCTGCCTGATTGATGCCGCAAGGCGTCCAGGCACACAGTCCGAAACCGGCTGCCACTCCATGAATCGCGTGCTGTTATCAGCCCAAATTCTGGAGCGAAAAGCCTTGAGATACACCCCCGCTGGTCTTCCGGCTCTCGATCTCGTGCTTCAGCACGAATCGCAAGTTGTTGAAGCGCAGTTGAGCCGCAAGGTTCAACTGGAAGTCAGAGCGGTGGCCATCGGTCCGATTGCCGAGCAATTGAACCGTCAGGCCATCGGCGAACCCATCGCGGTCGCAGGCTTTCTGGGTGCCACTCGAACCGGACGAGGCGTGCTGCTGCACATCACCGAACTCAACGAATCGTTTTAATCAAATCCATCTGGATACTGAGAGGTCATCATGGCTGCTCCCCGCTCCAAGAACGGCAAGTTCTCCAAAGACCGCAAGGGCAAGCGCAACACGCAATCCCTGCTGTTCCGTCGCAAGCGCTTCTGCCGCTTCACCGTCGCCAACGTCGAACAGATCGACTACAAGGATGTTGACACCCTGCGTGACTTCATCGCTGAAAACGGCAAGATCATCCCCGCTCGCCTGACCGGCACCCGCGCGATCTACCAACGTCAGCTGACCACCGCCATCAAGCGTGCTCGCTTCCTGGCTCTGCTGCCTTACAGCGACCAACATCGCGTCTAAGGAGTACACGACATGCAAATCATCCTGCTCGAAAAAGTCGCCAACCTGGGTAACCTGGGTGACGTCGTCCGCGTGAAGGACGGTTACGCTCGTAACTTCCTGATCCCCACCGGCCAAGCTCGCCGCGCTACCGAAAAGGCTGTGGCCGAGTTCGAAGCTCGCCGCGCTGAGCTGGAAAAGGCTCAAGCTGAAAAGCTGGCCTCCGCTCAAGCCCTGGGCGAGAAGATCAGCGGCAAGACCATCACCATCAGCCAAAAGGCTGGCGTGGACGGCCGTCTGTTCGGTTCGGTCACCAACTTCGACATCGCCGAAGGCCTGAAGGCTGCCGGTTTCGAAGTGGCCAAGCAACAAGTGCGTCTGCCTAACGGTCCTCTGAAGACCGTTGGCGAACACCCCGTGTCGGTGGCTCTGCACACCGACGTCGTGGTTGACGTCAACATCGCTGTGGTTGGCGAAACCGAGTAATCGGCTTCTCCCCTCACTGAAAAGCCGACCTCGGGTCGGCTTTTTTTTTGTAGTTGCCCACGCAAGTCCCCAGGATTTCCCACGGAAACTCACAGAGTTGTCCACAGGCAGTGCTGCCGGCTGCTTTTATCATTGACGCATGTCTGCCGTTTTCCCCTCCCCCTTTTCCTCCTCGACCAGCAGCAACGACGAAGTCGCCAAACTGCGTGTGCCACCGCACTCCATCGAGGCCGAACAAAGCGTGTTGGGCGGCCTGCTGCTCGACAATTCCGCCTGGGACCGGGCAGCCGACCTGCTGGTTGACTCCGACTTCTACCGGTATGAGCACCAACTCATCTACACGGCCATTCGGCAGTTGGTGAACGCCTCCAAGCCCGCCGACGTCATCACCGTCTTTGAGCAACTGCAAACGCTGGGCAAGGCCTCCGACGTCGGTGGCTTGGCCTACCTCAACTCGCTGGCGCAATCGATGCCCAGCGCAGCCAACATCCGCCGTTACGCTGAAATCGTCCGCGAGCGAGCGGTTCTGCGCAAACTGGTCACCGCCAGCGACGAGATCGCCACCAACGCCTTCAACCCACAGGGTAAAACCGTCTCGGACATCCTTGACGAGGCCGAAGCCAAGATCATGAAGATCGGCGAGGAAGGCAGCAAGAACAAGCAAGGCTTCTTCGCCATGGACGGGCTGGTGGTCGATCTTCTCGACCGAGTCCAGGAACTGGCCGACAACGGCGCAGAAGACGTGACCGGTGTACGCACCGGCTTCATCGACATGGACAAGATGACCGCTGGCCTGCAAAAGGGCGACCTCATCATCTTGGCCGCCCGGCCTTCGATGGGTAAAACCGCCTTTGCGCTGAACATTGGCGAAAACGTGGCCGTGAACGAAGGCCTGCCCGTTGCCGTGTTCTCCATGGAAATGGGCGCATCCCAGCTCGCGCTGCGGATGGTGGGCTCCATCGGTCGCATCAACCAGCAGAACCTGCGTACAGGCCGCCTGACCGACGACGAGTGGAGCCGCTTGAGCGAAACCGTTGAAAAGCTCCGTACGGCCAACGTGTTCATCGACGAAACGCCCGGCTTGTCACCCAATGAACTGCGTGCCCGAGCTCGCCGCCTGGCTCGCCAGTTCGGCGGCACCCTGGGCTTGATCATCATCGACTACCTGCAGCTGATGAGCGGCTCTGGCGGCAACGAAGAAAACCGCGCTACCGTGATTGGTGAAATTTCGCGGGGGCTGAAGGCATTGGCCAAGGAACTGCAATGCCCGGTGATCGCACTATCCCAGCTCAACCGTTCGGTGGAAACACGCCCGGACAAACGCCCCATGATGTCTGACCTACGGGAATCGGGCGCCATTGAGCAAGATGCCGACGTCATCATGTTCATCTATCGTGACGAGTACTACAACAAGGAGTCGAAGGTGCCGGGCACGGCCGAAATCATCATCGGCAAGCAGCGTAACGGTCCTGTCGGCAGCCTGCACTTGGCTTTCCTAAAGTCCAACACCCGCTTCGAAAACCTGGCCCCCGGCACCTACATTGGCGAAGGCGATCAGTACTGATCGCCACCCCAATTCCCCAAAGGGCAGATCAAACCCCGTGTCGGGCCAACCAAGCCTGCAACTGCGGCCCAGACAGGGCGCCAGATACGCGGCCCACTTCCCGCCCTTGATGGAATAGCGCCAAAGTTGGAATGCTGCGAATAGCATGCTGAGCCCCCAGGGCCTGCTCAGCCTCGGTATTGACCTTGGCAAACCGCACCCTTGATGCCAACTGAGCCGAGTGCTCCTCAAACACTGGTGCAAACATGCGGCATGGACCGCACCAGGGGGCCCAGAAATCAACCAGCACTGGCAATTGGTTACGGCTGATGAACCTATCCATGGTCGAACATGTCAGGTTCACAGGCGAGCGCGGCAATACCGGCTGCCCACACTTTCCGCAGGCAGGATCATCCCCCAAACGGGCCTGCGGCACGCGATTGATCGCACCACAGTGCGGGCACACTAACTCCAGACTCACACTCGTCATACCCGATCTCCCCGCTACAGATACAGACACAGTCGTAGCGATATTCCGGTTTCTCAGGTATGGCCTGCCGCCTTCATTTCAAGGCCAAGCATCACTCAGCAAGGCAACTCCCAACGCAGCACCCACATCCTGTCAGCCGCACAAAGTACAACGGGGCCACATGGGCCCCGTTCTCATATCCGACCAAAACGTCAGATCACATGCAAAGTCTCTGCGAGAAACTCAATCGCGGTCGCCGCCAGCAAACGCCATCAGCAGTTGCAACAGCGAGCTGAACACGTTATACACGTCCAAGTAAATGGCCAAGGTGGCCGTCACATAGTTGGTCTCGCCGCCATCCATGATGCGCTTGAGGTCATACATGATGAACACCGAGAACACCAACACCGCCATGGCGGAAATGGCCAGATGCAGCGCGGGCATCTGCAGCCAGATATTGGCAATGGCCGCCACCATGATGACCACAGCCCCCACCATCAGCCACTTGCCCATGTTGGACACGTCACGCTTGGTGGCCTGAGCCCAGGCAGCCATGGACACAAACACCAAGCCTGTTCCACCAAACGCCAGGGAGATCAACTGCGCGCCGTTGGACAGGTGCAAAGCCATGCCCAGCAAGCGAGACAACATCAGCCCCATGAAGAAGGTGAAACCCAACAGCAGCAAAACGCCCACGCCGGAATTCTTGTACTTTTCTATGCCGAAAAAGAACCCGAACGAAATCGCCAGGAACAAGCCAACCGCGATCAAGGGGCTACCAGCAAAGAAGCTGAATCCCAGCGCCAAGCCCAGCCATGCGCCCAACACGGTTGGTACCATCGACAAAGCCAACAAGGCGTAGGTATTGCGCAGGACTCGCTGGCGGTCCACGCCCATTGCCGAGCCATAAACAACATCCAACGGTTTCAGGGAACGATCCATTGACACTCCATCCACATTGCGGGCATCAGGCCCGATAGAAAAGATTCTAGGGCTTTCCGCGCCGTTGCGCACGGTTGCGCATCACGGCGGCCAGATGCCCGTCACATCACAGCCGCCTGCGCAGCGACTCATACAGCACGACGGCCGCCGCCGCCGCCACATTCAACGACTCCTCGCCGCCAGGTTGGGGAATCGAGACGGTGTACTGGCACTGAGCCATCACCGCAGCCAACACGCCCTGCCCTTCATGCCCCATCACCCAGGCACAGGGATCGGGCAGAGGCGCCTGGTGAAGCGAAAAGTCAGCATGCGAGCTGGTCGCGATCAGGGGCACCTGCAATTCACCCAGGGAATCAGGCTCAAGCTGCTCCACCAGATTCAGGGCGAAATGCGCCCCCATGCCAGCCCGCAGCACTTTTTGCGACCACAGGGCAGCGGTCCCCTTCAGAGCCACCACCTGTTGCACCCCAAGGGCTGAAGCGCTCCGCAAAATGCTGCCCACGTTGCCGGCATCTTGCAGGCGATCAAGCACGACCGTACGCAGGCCTGCCTGGGCCGTCATGCGCCCACCTTCGCCTGCCACGGCCTCCATCGACACCAGAAAGCCAACACGAGCTGGGGACTCCAGCGCGGTAAAACCATTCCACAAAGCCTGCGGCACCACAATGATTTTGCGGGCTTGCCGGGCCAGATCGCTCAACCGAACAGCCTGGGGATCGTGCGACGCCCCCTGCCCGCCTTCGCCAAGCCAGGCAGAGTCAGCAATCACCGCCGTCGCGACCGCCACCTTGCGCACCAGGGCTGCTGAGCACAAATGGTCACCCTCAAGCCAGATCTCGCCCAACTTGCGGTAGGCAGCCGGATCTTGGCTCAATTTGCGCAAGCGCTGAATCAGAGGGTTGTCACGTGACGTGACCAGGGTTACTTGAGACATCGTGACTCACGTTCGTGAAAACCACCGTCAACCGCGGCGTGTGCGCGGTTGAACCAGCGTGGGGTCGGGAGCCAAGCCCAAAACCACCTTGACCGGACCAAAACTACGCCGATGCGCTGGCGTCACACCATGCACCTTGAGCGCGGCGACGTGGTCCGCTGTGGGGTAGCCTTTATGGCCATCAAAACCGTACTGAGGATAAGCCTCGTGCAATTCATCGCACAAGCGGTCTCGGTGCACCTTCGCCAAAATCGACGCGGCTGAAATGGCCGCCACCTTGGCATCGCCTTTGACAATGGCTTCGGCTGGCACCTTCAGCACCGGCAAGCGATTGCCATCGACTTGCACCAACGACGGCTTTAGGCGCAGCCCCTCCACAGCGCGGCGCATCGCCAGCATCGTGGCTTGCAGGATGTTGATCTCGTCGATCTCTTCAACCGTCGCCTCGGCAATGCAACAGCACAAAGCCTTGGCGCGAATCTCGCCATACAAGCGTTCACGTTGTTTGGCGGACAGTTTTTTCGAATCAGCCAGCCCCTCAATGGGCTGCAACTCATCCAAGATGACAGCCGCGGCCACAACGGGGCCAGCCAAAGGGCCCCGGCCAGCTTCGTCCACCCCGGCAACCAAACCAGTCACCGGGCGAAAAAGCAGGTCCAGCTGCTCTGGCGAGGCCAAGGCCATTGGGCTCTTAACGGCTCTCGATGACTTGGGCGATGGCATCGGTAGCAGCCTGTGCGGTATTGCAGCGCAGAACGTGGTGAAGTTCGGTAAAGCGTTGAACCACCGCCTGCGCCTTGGCCGGATGATCCAACCAATCGAGCACATCACGCGACAACTGCTCTGGCGTGGCATCGTGCTGCAGCCGCTCCGGAACGACAAAATCGCGCAGCAAGATGTTAGGCAGCCCCACCCATGGCAGGTAGCCCATGCGCTTCATGAGTTGCCAGCTCAGGCCACTGATCTTGTAGCTGATCACCATCGGGCGCTTGAACAGGGCCGCTTCCAGCGTGGCGGTGCCGCTGGCGATCAGCGTCACGTCACAGGCAGCCAAAGCATCGTGCGACTGGCCATCCAGCACCTGCAGCGGCGCATCAGGCGCCCATTGCGCCACCATGGGTTCAATCAGGGGACGCAAGCCCGGCACCACCGGCAACACAAACTTCAACTCAGGCCGCTGACGCGCGAGCAAGGCGACAGCCTGCAGGAACGTGGGCGCAATGTGCTGAATTTCGCCACGGCGGCTGCCTGGCAATACCGCAACCACCGCGGCCGTTTCCGGCAAGCCTAAGCGCTGACGCGCGGCCACACGGGGCACATCCACAGGAATGGCGTCGGCCAAAGGGTGCCCCACATACGTAGCGGCAATGCCCTTGGCGTGATACAGCTCAGGCTCAAAAGGGAACAGGCACAGGATGTGATCGGCTGAACGATGGATCTTATTGATACGCCCCCCCCGCCAAGCCCAAATGGATGGACTCACGAAGTGCACGGTTTTGATCCCCGCCTCTTTCAGGCGCGACTCCAAGCCCAGGTTGAAATCGGGCGCATCGACCCCGACAAACACATCAGGCCGCTGAGCCAACAGGCGGTCGCCCAGTTCGCGGCGAATGCCCCAGATTTCACGGAAGCGGCGCAGCACCTCCATGTTGAACCCGTGCACGGCCAACTTTTCATAAGGCCACCAGGCATCGAAGCCATGAGCGGCCATCTTGGGGCCCCCAATGCCATGCGACTGCAACTCGGGCCAACGCGCTTTGAGCCCGCCCAGCAACAGTCCGGCCAGCAAGTCCCCAGAGGTCTCGCCAGCCACCATGGCCACGTTCAGTTGATCAGACATGATCAGCGAACAATGCCTCGTGCGGCCTGCGACAGAAATGCCACCATGTTGTCCACATCGGGATCGGCCTCAGGCAGCTGGCCACGCAAGGCCTCGATCTCGGCGCGGGCTGAGTCCAACGTCAAACCCTTGCGATACAACAATCGATACATCTGCTTGAGGATGGCCAGCCGCTCATTCGAATAACCTTGGCGGCGAGGCCCTTCCTGGTGCGCACTTTGCGCCTCAGCCGGGTTGCCTGCGGCCATGACAAAGGGTGGCAAATCTTGCGACAGGCGTGTTTGAAAACCCAGCATGGCGTAGTCACCAATACGTACAAACTGGTGAATGCCGCTGATGCCGCCGATCAGGGTGCGGTTGCCCACTTCCACGTGGCCCGCAAACTGCACGGAATTGGCAATGGTGTTGTAATCGCCAATGACGCAGTCATGGGCCACATGCACATAGGCCATGATCCAGTTGTCATTGCCGATCCGGGTATAACCCTTGTCTTGCACCGTGCCGGTGTTGAACGTGGTGAACTCGCGAATGGTATTGCGGTCGCCAATGATCAGCTGAGTGGGCTCGCCCTTGTACTTCTTGTCTTGCGGGTCAGCCCCCAGCGACGCAAATTGAAAAATGCGGTTATCGGCACCGATCGTGGTGTGCCCCTCAATCACGCAGTGAGGCCCGATCTCCGTGCCTGCACCAATCCGCACATTAGGCCCAATGAGGGTGTAGGCCCCAACGGTGACATCGTCAGCCAGTTGCGCCTGCGGATCAATAATCGCAGTGGGGTGAATTTTTGCCATGTTGATCTCAAGCCACCTTGCGCTTGGTGCACATCAACTGAGCCTCCACAGCCAGGTCGCCATCGACAAAGGCCTGTGCGTTGAACTTGTAGATGCCCGCCTTGACGCGGTCCACCTTCACCTGCAATACCAGTTGATCACCAGGTTCGACCGGGCGCTTGAAGCGCGCGCCGTCAATGCCCACAAAGTACACCACCGAATCGTCATCAACGGTCGTGCCTTGAGACGAAAACACCAGCAACGCTGCAGCCTGAGCCAGCGCTTCCAGCATCAACACACCTGGCATGACCGGACGCTTGGGGAAATGCCCTTGAAAGAACGGCTCGTTCACGGACACGTTCTTGATGGCCTTGATCTGCACGTTGTCTTCGATCTCGAGCACGCGATCCACCAACAGGAAGGGATAGCGATGTGGCAGCTTCTCAAGAATCTTGTAAATGTCCATCTTCATTTGTTTTGCTTTTCCAATGCACGAATGCGATCACGCAGTGCGTGCAGATGCCGAAGCGTGGCGGCGTTCTTTTCCCAGGACGCGTTATCGTCCAAAGGAAAGAAGCCCGTGTACTGCCCCGGCTTGTGAATAGAACTGGATACCACGGTGGCAGCAGACACGTGCACACCGTCGGCCAGGGTCAGATGCCCCAGCACCATCGCTGCACCACCCACGGTGCAACCCGAACCAATACGGGTGCTGCCGGCCACGCCAACACACCCAGCCATGGCCGAATTCTCACCAATCTGAACGTTGTGCCCAATCTGAATCAGGTTATCAAGCTTGACACCCATGCCAATGATCGTGTCGTCCAAGGCGCCACGGTCTACACAGGTGTTCGCGCCAATTTCGACATCGTTACCAATTCGCACCGCGCCCAACTGCTCGATCTTGATCCACTGCCCCTTCAAGGGCGCAAACCCAAAGCCATCAGCGCCAATCACCACGCCGCTGTGCAAAATACAGCGCGCACCGATGTGGCAGTCATACCCCACTGCCACGTGGGCAGACAGGCGTGTCTGAGCCCCGATGGAAGCGCGCGCGCCCACGACGCAGTGCGGCCCGATGACGGCACCCGCTTCCACACGAGCCCCCGCCTCAACTACCGCCAAAGGCCCAATGGTCACATCGGCCTCAATATGCGCGGAAGGATCGACAACAGCACTGGGGTGCACCCCTTGTGGCGCTTTCGGCCGGAAACGGGCCGCCCACCACTGGGTGAGGTATGCGAAGTAAAGATAGGGGTCGTCAGAGAGAATGGCTGACGGACGAGCCGAGGCCTCTTCACGCAAACTGCTGTGAACGATCACGCATTGCGCTTGCGTAGTCAGCAGTTGAGCCCGGTATTTCGGATTACTCAGGAAGGCAATGAAACCTGGCTCATTCGGAGCATCCAGGGGCGCAATCCGAGAGACAACTGTGTCATTCGCCCCAATCAACTCCCCGCCCAGATCCTTGACGATCTGGCTCACGGGAACAGCCTGCTGAATCACTTGGCCGATCCTGAGTTCAGCGCTCGAATAACCTTCTCAGTGATATCGATGCGCGGAGCCACGAACACAGCCTCTTGCAGAATCAGGTCGTACTTGTCTTGCTCAAAAATCTGCTTGACCACGCGGTTCGCACGATCCAGAACAGTCGACAGTTCCTCATTTTTGCGCTGGTTCAAGTCTTCCTGAAACTCTCGGCGCTTGCGCTGCAATTCGCGATCTTGCTCAACCAAATCGCGTTGGCGGCGGTTGCGCTCGCTCTCGCCCAGTGTCAGCCCGTCCTTCTCGAACTTATCCGAAGCCGACTTCAAGCGCTGCTCCAACTCAACCAGGTCCTTTTCACGTCGGCTGAACTCCGACTCCAGCTTGGCTTGTGCCGCCTTGGCTGGCGTCGCGTCACGCAGTACCTTGTCCAGGTTGACATAGCCAATCTTGAGTTCCTGGGCCTGTGCGCCCATCGAACCCAATACGAGGCAGGTGGCCGCCAGGGCCTTGGTGATCATTTTCATGGTCAAAACGCGGTACCGATCTGGAACTGAAGTTTTTGGATTTTATCTTGGTCGAAACTGCGAATTGGCTTGCCGTAGCTCAATTTCAGAGGGCCAACAGGCGAGATCCAGCTCACGCCAACCCCCACCGAGGCCCGCAAATCGGCCAATTTGACGGTTTGCTGCTCGCCCCAGACGTTACCGGCATCGGCATACGCAAACATGCGCAAGGTTCGGTCGTTGCCCGCGCCAGGAAATGGCACGTAGAACTCAGTGTTGATGTTGAAACGACGGGCACCACCAATGTAGGCACCCTCAATGTCAGCAGGGCCCAGTGAGTTCTGCTCGAAACCACGCACGGTACCCAAACCACCGCCATAGAAGTTCTTGAAAACCGGATAAGGCTTGCCAGACAAACCGGTGCCGTAGCCCAGTTCAGTGTTCAGGCCAATGGTGAACCGATTGTTCAGCGGGAAAAACTGCTGGAACTGGTAGTCGCTGCGCAAGTAACGGGTATCGCCCGCCACACCCACTTCCAGATTCAAGCGCTGGTAGCGACCTTGCGTAGGCGCAATCACGCTGTCCCGCGCATCACGCGCCCACCCGACGGTGAGCGGCACAGACAAACTGCGCTCGCCAAATAACTCCCGGTGAACCTTGTAGCTCACAGGCAGGCCCAAGTTGCCCTTGATAGCAGTCTGCTCGGCACCCAAGCCGAAAAACACCGTGTCGAATTCGGTGAACGGAACGCCGAAACGAATGGCACCACCCGGGGTCACGATTTGGTAGTCCCCCCCCTGGGTGCTCAGTGGACGCGATGTGCGATAGAACACATCGAACGAGCGGGAAATACCGTCATCAGTGAAATACGGGTCGACCGTGCTGACGACCACGGTGCGGTTGTACCGGCTGGTGTTCACTTCCAGACCGAGATAGTTACCAGTACCGAAAACGTTGTCCTGCTTGATGGACGCCGTCAAGGTCAGCTTTTCAGCGGTCGAGAAGCCGGCACCCACCATCAAGTTGCCGGTAGGCTTTTCTTCCACCGTCACAGTCAGATCAACCAGATCCTGCGTGCCGGGTACTTCCGAGGTCTCAACGTTGACTTGCTTGAAATAGCCCAGGCGGTCCACACGGTCGCGGGACAGCTTGATCTTCTGGCCGTCGTACCAAGCCGATTCAAACTGTCGGAATTCGCGGCGAATGACCTCGTCTCGTGTCCGCGAGTTGCCGGCCACATTGATGCGACGAACGTAGACCCGGCGCTGAGGCTGCGCCACCAAGACGGCCACGACCTGCCCCTTTTCGCGATCGATTTCCGGGCGCAGGTCAACCTTGGCAAAGGCGTAGCCAAACGCTGCGAAACGATCGGTGAACGCCTTGATGGTTGAAGCCACATCGTCTGCGCGGTAGGCATCGCCTGGCTTGATCGTCACCAGGTTGCGGAAAGCGTCTTCCTTGCCCAGATATTCGCCATCCAGACGCACACCGGTCACGGTGTACTTGGGGCCTTCCACCACGTTGATGGCGATCGAGATGTCTTGCTTGTCTGGCGAGATCGACACCTGCGTCGACTCGACCTTGAACTCCAGGTAGCCCCGGTTCAGATAATACGATTTCAGCGTTTCAAGGTCAGCATTGAGCTTGGAGCGTGCGTACTGATCCGACTTGGTGTACCAGGTCAGCCAACCGCCGGTGGTCAAGTCCATCTGGGACAACAGCGTGCTTTCCGAGAAAGCCTGGTTCCCTGTGATCCGGATGTTGCGAATCTTGGTCACATCACCTTCGGTCACGGTGAAGGTCACGTTGACGCGGTTGCGCTCAGTCGGCGTGATCGTGGTGACAATCTCGACGCCATAAAGGCTGCGCGACAGGTACTGACGCTTCAATTCCTGTTCGGCACGATCTGCCAGCGCGCGGTCGAAGGGCTGCCCTTCGCCAATGCCCACATCCTTCAGGGACTTGACCAATGCGTCCTTGTCGAACTCCTTGGTACCCACGAACTCGACGCGCGAAATGACGGGGCGCTCTTCCACCACCACCACAGCCACGCTGCCTTCAATCTGGATGCGCACATCCTTGAACAAGCCGGTGGCAAATAGCGAGCGCAAGCTGGCCGCGCCTTTGTCATCGGTATAGGTGTCGCCCACGCGGAACGGCAAGGCCGCAAACACGGTTCCGGCATCGGCCCGTTGCAAGCCCTCAACCCGAATGTCCTTGACAACAAAAGGTTCGACTGCCCACGCCGACGTCTGACACAGGACTGCGAACATCGCAGCCGCAAAGGTCGGCTTGAGCCGAGACACTGTCTTGGAAGGAATATGCATGCAATGCTTAGTGCGCGCCCAGCAGCCGCGCCAGATCGTTGTAAATAGCCAGCGACATCATGGCCAGCATGATGGCCACGCCACCACGCTGCAACCGCTCCAGCCACAGATCTGAGACTGGTCGGCCTGTCACCGCTTCGAAAAGATAATACATGAGGTGCCCACCATCGAGGACCGGCAGCGGCAACAAGTTCAACACCCCCAGGCTGACACTGACCAACGCCAAGAAGCCCAGGTATGCCACCCATCCCATCTCGACCGACTTACCCGCGTAATCGGCAATGGTGATCGGGCCACTGAGGTTCTTGATCGATGCTTGGCCAATCACCATCTTGCCCAGCATTTCCAGACTCAAGCGCGACACATCCCAGGTATGCGTCAGCGCGCGCGTCAAGCCTTCTACAGGCCCGTACTGAACCTGAACAAGGGCAGGCATGCTACCCAGGGCCGCTTCGATGCGAGGCACTTGCTGGCCCTGCACTTCCTTGAACACCGGCGTGAGGACAAGCTGGCGAACCTGACCGGCCCGCTCAATATCCACCGTCAGGGCTTGAATGCGCCCGTCCACCGCGCTGGCGCGAATCCACTGACGCAGTTGAGTGGCATCTGCAGGCGAACGCCCATCCACCCGCAGCACCCGATCGCCCTTCAATAAACCAGCCTGCGCAGCCGGCCCACCGGGCACCACCTCGTCAATCACTGGCTCGGTGTAAGGCCCGTTCAAACCCACACGCTCCAGCAGGCGAGCATCAACATCTGAAACAGGAATTTCCTGCAAAGGCACCGACAACTGTCGAATCCCCGACCCCACGCTGCCATCGGGACGCCGGGTCTGAACCTGAAGCTCCAGCGCCTGGCCACTCAAAGCCACACGAGTGATGTGCCACTGCAGATCGGCCATCGAGCGCAATGGCTGCCAAGCCTCTTCCTGAGCAGACTTGATCGCCACAATATCGTCTTGCGCACGCAACCCAGCCCGCTCTGCCAGGCTTCCGGCTTTGGGTTGAGCCATCCAGGGGCGCAACTCCTCCACCCCCGACCAGTTCACCCCTGCGTACAAGAGCACGGCGAGAAGCAAATTAGCCAGCGGACCCGCCGCCACCACAAATGCACGCTGACCTAGCGACTTTCGATTGAAGGCGCGATGGGCTTCGGCAGCGTCCACTGCCCCCTCGCGCTCGTCGAGCATCTTCACGTAGCCACCAAAAGGCAAGGCGCACACCACAAACTCGGTCTCGCCTTTCTGACGCGACCACAGCACCCGACCAAACCCAACAGAAAAACGCAGCACCTTGACGCCACAGGCCACTGCTGCTCGGTAGTGCCCATATTCATGGATCACAACCAGAACGCCAATCGTCACCAAAAAAGCCAGGAGTGTGGTGGCCATGCTTGCTCCGTTCAGACTGCCAATTGAGCCGCAATCGTACGTGCTGCGCGACGCGCGCCAGCATCGAGTTCCAACAAGCCCGCCACGCTGGCGGTGCTACCCGACTCTGGCAGACAAGCTGACAACGTTTGCGCGTTCACCGCGTGGATTTGATCAAATCGAATTTGCCGCGCCAGGAAAGCTTCCACAGCCACTTCGTTGGCCGCATTCAGCACACAGGTGCTGCCCTCGGGGCCTTGAAGGGTTTCCCAGGCCAACTGCAAACCTGGGTACCGGCGCGCATCAGGCGTCTCGAAAGTCAGCGCACGCAGATTGGAAAAATCGAGAAGATCTGCCCCAGATTCAATACGTTGCGGCCAAGACAAACCGTAAGCAATCGGCACACGCATATCGGGCGTACCCATCTGAGCCAGAACAGATCGATCGCGACAAACCACCATCGAATGAATGATGCTTTGAGGGTGGACCACCACCTTGACTTGAGAAGGCTTCAGCCCGAACAGCCACTTGGCTTCAATGACCTCCAATGCCTTGTTCATCATGGTGGCCGAATCAACCGAAATCTTGCGCCCCATCACCCAGTTTGGATGAGCGCAAGCTTGTTCAGGCGTGATCTGATGAAACGTCTCGGGGCTTCGCTCACGGAAGGGGCCACCAGACGCTGTCAACACAATGTGGTCGATTCGATCCAACCAGGTCGTACGGTCTTCAGGCAAGCATTGAAAAATAGCCGAGTGTTCGCTGTCGATGGGCAAAAGCGTGGCGCCTCCCTGGCGCACCGCATCGATGAACAACTGGCCACCGACCACAATGGCTTCCTTGTTGGCCAAGAGCAAGCGTTTGCCCGCCTTCGCTGCAGCCAAACACGGCGCCAAACCGGCGGCCCCCACGATCGAGGCCATGACCATATCCACATCGGGATGAGCGGCCACATCCGACAGCGCCTGCTCGCCAGCCAGAACCTCGGTGCGCAAACCTGCAGCCTTGACCTGTTGACGAAGTTGTGAAGCCAACTCGGCATCGGGCATGACCGCAAAGCGAGGCTGCCACTGATGGCACAAAGCAAATAGCTCAGCCACGCGCGAAGCGCCGGTCAGCGCAAAGACTTCAAAGCGGTCCTTGTGTCGAGACAAAACATCCAGGGTGTTCGAACCGATCGAGCCGGTCGCGCCCAGGACACAAATTTGCTGTGGGCCAGTGAGTGCGGGATTAGCCATGACAGAGAGACATCAACGCCATTTCAATGGGCAACACAGGCAGCAAAGCATCAATGCGATCCAGCACACCACCATGCCCAGGCAATAACTGACTGCTGTCTTTCACACCCGCCTGCCGCTTGATCAACGACTCGAACAAATCGCCAACCACGCTCATGCAAGTCAGGAACATCAAGGCCAGCGCCATGCCGACGGGCCCCAAGCCCTGCAGCAAATGGCTGTACATGCTCGGCGAATCAACCGACAAAGATTGGTCTACCCAAATCCAGATCAGGGCCACCAGAACCACCGTGGCAAAACCCGACCAAACCCCTTCCCAGCTTTTACCTGGGCTGATGCTGGGCGCCAGTTTGCGTCGGCCAAAGGTGCGGCCACCAAAATAGGCCCCGACGTCGGCAGCCCAGACCAGGAACAACATGGACAACAAAAAGTTGATGCCGTGTCCACGGCCTTCCGCCATCGCCAACCAGGCCACTGCAAGCAGGGCCACGCCCAGCACTTGGCGCAAAGATACCGGCAAAGTCCGCCAAGAGGTCTGACCATACCGCAGGGCCCACGCCCCACCCAGTACCCAGATGGCCAGGGCAGCCCACCAAATTTGAGGCGCCACAGAAAAACCTGCCAAGGCATGCCCAATTTCATGTACGTGGGGCACTGCTACATGAGCAGGAAAAAGACCGTGCCCAAGACCTTCCACCCCCATGAACTGCGCCAGCGCGCCGCCCAATAGCACAGCAGCTACACCGATCACCCATTGCACCGCGCCCTCGCGCCCGCACAAGCGAGACCATTCCCACCCCGCCGCGCCAATCAGCACCAACGTGAGTGCAGCGAAAGGCCACACGGCTTGCACCGACAAGGTCCCAACAAAAGCCCCGAACAAAATCAGAGCTGTTACCACACGCTGCCACAACATATCAGGCCCCCTCGCGTGTATTGCCAGACTCCGACATCACGCCACCAAAGCGACGCTCCCGTCGAGCGAACTCAGCCAGGGAACGATCCAACTCAGCCGCATCGAAGTCGGGCCACAAGCAGTCGGTGAAAAAGAGCTCGGCGTAAGCGCTTTGCCACAACAGGAAATTAGACAAACGTACCTCGCCCCCCGTGCGAATGAACAAATCAGGATCTGGCGCATAGGCCATGGCCATGAATCTGGACAAGGTTGCTTCACTGAGATCAGACGAGGTCACGCCGGCCTCCATCGCCCTGCGGCAAGCTTGGACAATATCCCAGCGACCACCGTAATTGAACGCGACCGTCAGCACCAGCGTGTCGTTTTCCTGGGTGGCCCGCTCAGCGTCATTGAGCGCCTGACGCACTTTGTCAGACACCTGATCAGAGTCGCCCACCACCCGAATGCGCACGCCGTCGCTCTTGAGTTTGATCAGATGCTTGGACAGCGCCACAATCAACAGGTTCATCAGCCCGGACACCTCCTCCTCCGGACGCTTCCAGTTTTCCGAAGAAAACGCGAAAACCGTAAGGTAGGGGATCCCGCGATCCACACAAGCGCGAACCACATTAACCAATGAGTCCACGCCGGCCTTGTGCCCGACACCACGCGGCATGAATCGCTTGCTGGCCCAACGGCCATTGCCGTCCATGACAATCGCAACGTGGCGGGGAGTGGATGAATCAGGAGATGGCGTGGCGGTCATGGGAGCGACGAACCAGAAAAAGACGGAACAACAACGGCCCCGCTTGAAATGAATCGAGGCGGTCACACCGCCTCGGACTGCATGGAAGTTTAAGACAAAGCGACCGTCAGACCGCCATGATCTCGGCTTCCTTGCCCTGAATGAGTTTGTCGATTTCAGCAATCGTCTTATCAGTCAGCTTCTGGATCTCATCCTGGGAACGACGCTCATCGTCCTCCGTGATCAGCTTGTCCTTTTGCAGCTTCTTGGCTTGCTCATTGGCATCGCGGCGCAAGTTGCGCACCGCCACCTTGGCATCCTCGCCCGCCCCCTTGACTACCTTGGTCAAGTCCTTGCGGCGCTCTTCTGTCAGGGGCGGCATGGGAACACGAATCAAATCGCCTTGCGTAGCAGGATTCAAACCGAGATCAGACTCCCGAATGGCCTTTTCGATCTTGGGACCCAAGCCTTTTTCCCACGGCTGAACACTGATAGTTCGGGCGTCCAGCAAGGTCACATTGGCCACCTGGCTGATAGGAACCATCGAGCCGTAATACTCGACTTCCACCTGGTCCAGGATGCCTGGGTGAGCGCGCCCGGTACGAATCTTGGCCAACTCGTTCTTGAACGAATCAACCGACTTCTGCATTTTCTGTTCTGAGTTTTTCTTGATATCTGCAATGCTCATTTTTGACTCCAAAATCCTTCCGCCATTCCCGATCAAACGTGAACCAGCGTCCCTTCATCTTCACCCATGACCACGCGTTTGAGTGCGCCTGGCTTGAAGATGGAGAACACTTTCAGCGGCAGATTCTGATCGCGGCACAAAGCGAACGCCGTCGCATCGAGAACCTGCAGGTTCTTGATCAACGCCTCATCAAAGGTGATCGAGGTGTAACGCGTCGCAGAAGGGTCCTTCTTGGGGTCAGCCGTGTACACGCCATCCACCTTGGTTGCCTTGAGCATGATCTCGGCACCCACCTCAGCACCGCGCAGAGCTGCCGCCGTGTCGGTCGTGAAGAAAGGGTTGCCCGTACCAGCAGCGAACACCACCACCTTGCCCTCTTCAAGGTACTGCAGGGCCTTGGGGCGCACGTAGGGCTCAACCACTTGATCAATGCTGATGGCAGACATGACACGAGCCGTCATGCCCTCCTGGCGCATGGTGTCGGCCAAGGCCAGTGAATTCATGACTGTGGCCAGCATACCCATGTAATCGGCTGTAGCGCGATCCATACCCACTGAACCACCAGCAACACCCCGGAAAATGTTGCCGCCGCCAATCACCACGGCGACCTCACAACCCAAGTTCGTGACTTCCTGAATTTCTTTGACCATCCGAACGATGGTTGCGCGGTTGATGCCATAGGCGTCATCGCCCATCAATGCTTCACCGGAAAGTTTCAGGAGGATTCGCTTATAGGCGGGCATGCAAACGTCCTTGTTCACTGACTTATCAACCAGACCGGAAGATTAGCGCAACTTCCCGTCCAGCCATGTTTTATAGATTCAAATTCACCGAAAGGTTCCCTTCGCAAGAAGAGTCTCCTTTCGTTTGCGCCATGTGATTCGCACATAGCACAAGGGGGCTCCAGGCCCCCTTGCTTGCTTCAGGCTTATTGGCCCTTGGCTGCGGCCATTGTGGCGGCCACTTCAGCAGCGAAGTCGTCTTGCTTCTTCTCGATGCCCTCACCCACCACGAACATGGTGAACGACTTGACAGTCGTGTTGGTCGACTTCAGGTATTGCTCAACGGTTTGCTTGCCGTCGGCAGCCTTCACGAACACTTGGTTCAGCAACGACACTTCCTTCAGGTACTTCTGAATGGCACCTTCGATCATCTTGGTAGCGATGTCAGCAGGCTTGCCAGACTCAGCAGCCTTGGCAGTTGCCACGCTACGCTCGATTTCGATCAGGTTAGCAGGCACATCGGCGGACGACAGCGACACGGGCTTCATCGCAGCGATGTGCATGGCCACGTCCTTGGCGGCCACTTCGCTACCGTCGAACTCGACGACCACACCAATGCGGGCACCGTGCAGGTATGCAGCCAGCTTGCCGCCATCAGCATTGCGCTTGAAGCGACGGATGGACATGTTTTCGCCGATTTTGCCGATCAGACCCTTGCGAACGTCTTCCACGGTCGGACCAAAGCCATCTTGCGACAGAGGCAACTCGCCAATGGCGGCCACATCAGCGGGATTGTTCTTGGCGATCAGGTCAGCCACAGACTTGGTGAAAGCCAGGAACGATTCGTTCTTGGACACGAAGTCGGTTTCGCAGTTGATTTCAACCAGCGCACCGGTGGTGCCGTCGACGGAAGCAGACACAACACCTTCAGCAGTCACGCGGGAAGCGGCCTTCGAAGCCTTGCTGCCCAACTTGACGCGCAGGATCTCTTCAGCCTTGGCCATGTCGCCATCGGCTTCAGTCAGGGCCTTCTTGCACTCCATCATGGGTGCGTCAGTCTTGGCGCGCAGGTCGGCAACCATGCTGGCGGTAATAGCAGCCATTTGAATTCTCCGTTTGATTCATCGGCAGCGTCATCTCGCTGCCATAGAAAAATTGTCTGAAAAAAAGGGGCTGAAATCAGCCCCTTCGTGCCAGGTCAAGGCCGATCAGGCAGCGTCGTTGACTTCAACGAACTCGTCGTCAGCCGCAGCAGCTTGCACCACTTCGTTGACGGCGTTAGCCTTGCCTTCCAGAACGGCATCAGCCACAGCCTTGGCATACAGAGCCACAGCCTTGGAGGAGTCGTCGTTACCGGGGATGACGTAGTCGATGCCTTCGGGCGAGTGGTTGGTATCAACCACGCCGATCACGGGAATGCCCAGCTTCTTGGCTTCAGCGATGGCAATCTTGTGATAGCCCACGTCGATCACGAACAGCGCGTCAGGCAGAGCACCCATATCCTGGATGCCGCCGATGTCCTTTTCCAGCTTGTTCAGTTCACGTTGGAACAACAAGCCTTCCTTCTTCTTCATGTTATCCAGACCTGCTTCGGTCTGGGCTTGCATGTCCTTCAGCTTCTTCAGCGAACCCTTGACGGTCTTGAAGTTAGTCAGCATGCCACCCAACCAGCGTTGGTTCACGAAGGGCACGCCTGCGCGGCCAGCTTCTTCAGCGACGATGTCGCGAGCTTGGCGCTTGGTGCCGATCATCATCACAGTGCCGCGGCGAGCCGACAGTTGCTTGATGAACTTCAGAGCCTCTTCGAACGCAGGCTGCGTCTTTTCGAGGTTGATGATGTGAATCTTGTTGCGATGGCCGAAGATATAGGGGGCCATCTTGGGGTTCCAGAAGCGGGTTTGGTGACCGAAGTGGACACCGGCTTCCAGCATTTCGCGCATGGACACAGACATGTAGTGCTCCAGAGGTTGGATCTAGAAGCCGACAGCGATCTTGGCCTGAGGCAGAACCTCAAACGACCCAGACACCTTGGATTGCCGGCTTCGCGGTTTAAGAAGTTTTCCGAACCATTTCGGGAAAACTCTGGGATTCTAGCACGATTTCATCGGCCGCCTTAGTGCCGAGAACGTGACGCTTTTTTGGCGGCCGATTTCTTCGCACCGAATCCACCGCGCCCCGAATCCCCGCCCTTGCCGCGAACGGACTCCTTGGCGGCGCGCTTGGTCGCACGATCCCGGGACTGCACATCCATCAACTCCGCTGCAGCACCGGACTCCCCTCGCCGCTTCTTTCCTGCGGCACTTCCGGACAGCGCGTCTCCGCCCTCCTTCACAACACGGAAATCAATCTTTCGGGTATCGAGATCAACACGACTAACCTGCACACGAACGCGAGCGCCCACACCATAACGAACCCCGGTACGCTCACCTCGCAATTCCTGGCGAGCCTCATCGAACTTGAAGTACTCGCCCCCCAGCTCGGTGATGTGAATCAAACCCTCTACAAAAAGCCCATCCAGCAACACAAACAAGCCAAAGCTGGTCACAGCACTGACCGTGCCGGAATATTCATCACCCAAGCGCTCACGCATGAACATGCACTTGAGCCAAGCCTCCACATCACGCGAGGCCTCATCTGCCCGGCGCTCATTGGCACTGCAATGAATCCCCACCGTCTCCCATGCCGCGGCCTCCTGGGGTGACAACTTGAGGCGCGACTTGGGCTTGGGCGCCGCGGGCAACCCCTTCGATGCCCCACCAGGTTTCTTCTTGAAATTACCAACAGATGACTGAACAGGTGGCAACACCAAATCGTAGCGAGCCGAGCCCAGGAGAGCCTTGATGACGCGATGCACCAACAGGTCGGGGTAACGACGAATCGGGCTAGTGAAGTGCGTATAAGCCTCATAGGCCAAACCAAAGTGACCACTGTTGACGGGCGTGTAAATGGCCTGCTGCATAGACCGCAGCAACATCGTGTGAATCTGAGTGGCATCCGGACGCTCTTTGGTCGCCGCAGCCAAAGCCTGAAATTCGCCCGGTGTGGGCTCCTCACTCAGACTCAAACCCAACCCCAGGGCCTTGAGGTAGTTCTTCAGCAGCGCTCGCTTTTCAGGCGTCGGCCCTTCGTGCACACGATACAGCGAGGGATGTTTGGCCCGTTCAATGAAATCAGCCGAACACACGTTGGCCGCCAACATGGCCTCCTCAATCAATCGATGCGCCTCGGTACGGACGCGGGGCACGATCTTGGCAATGCGACCGTTGTCATCGCACACGATCTGGGTTTCGGTGGTGTCGAAATCCACCGCACCACGACCTCCACGCGCCTTGAGCAACACGCGATACACCTCATGCAGATGCAGCAAGTGCGGCACCAATTCAGTTCGGCGCTGAGCCTCCGGCCCCTTGGTATTTCCCAAAATGGCAGCCACCTCGTTGTAGGTGAAACGCGCATGCGAGCAAATCACAGCAGGGTAGAACTGATAAGCATGAATCTGCCCCTCCGCCGTGATCAACATGTCGCACACCATCGACAAGCGATCCACCTCGGGATTCAACGAGCAAAGACCATTCGACAACTTCTCGGGCAGCATCGGAATAACCCGGCGAGGGAAGTACACCGATGTGGCCCGCTCGTATGCGTCACGATCAAGCGGCTCATCAGGCTTCACGTAATGGCTGACATCCGCAATGGCCACCAACAGACGCCATGCGTTTGGCGCCTTAGACCGCCCAATCGTAGCCGGCTCACAGTAAACCGCATCATCAAAGTCGCGGGCGTCTTCGCCATCAATCGTGACCAAGGGCACATCGGTCAAATCAATGCGGTTGCGCTTATCGACCGGGCGAATCTTTTCTGGCAGCTTGGCCGCCTGGGCCAGCACATCATCGCGGAACTGATGCGGCACTTCGTATTTGCGCACCGCGATTTCGATTTCCATGCCCGGGTCGTCTATCCCCCCCAATACCTCAACCACGCGACCGACAGGCTGCGCAACCAGGGATGGCTCCTCAGTCAACTCAACCGACACGACCTGCCCAGGCTCAGCCTTGCCGGTGGCCTTGGCTGGAATCAAGATGTCACGACCGTAGCGACGGTCCTCCGGCGCCACCAGCCACACACCACCCTCGTGAAGCAAGCGTCCGATGATGGGCACTTTTCTGCGCTCGACAATTTCCAGCACCTGCCCTTCTGGCCGACCCTTGCGATCAAAGCGCACCACCCGCACCTTGACACGATCGCGGTGCATGACCGACCTCATCTCCTGAGGGGCCAAATAGAGCGATACCTCGCCATCGTCCGACTGGACAAAGCCATGACCATCGCGATGGCCCTGTACCAGACCAACGATTTCACTCATGAGACTCACAGAAAGTTGCTTGGGACTTGTCATGGGCTTTATTTTGATGCTAGAATTACATTCTTCGCTGTTGAGACGCGAATTAATTCAGATCTCAAGCAGATGAATGCCCAGGTGGCGGAATTGGTAGACGCACTAGTTTCAGGTACTAGCGGGTAACTCCGTGGAGGTTCGAGTCCTCTCCTGGGCACCAGATTCAAGCCGCATGATGTTCGCATCATGCGGCTTTTGTCATTTGGGGTTTCCTGGCTTGGTCGACCGAACCGACAACCAGACCAAGTCTCGGGCAGAGTATTTTTCATGCTTCAGTTCAGCGTAACCGAAGACCCGAGCCTACGGCTCAGTCCCCCTCCCTTCGTGCAAAAGACGTGCCACATTGATGCACAAACACCACACCCAAACTGAAACCAACGAAGCCAGTACAAGCCTTGCCTTAAATTGGGAAAATAAGCTATACTTTCAGCTTCAGCAGCAAACGAAACAACGCGCTGCTAAATAAGTACCTGCCCAGGTGGCGGAATTGGTAGACGCACTAGTTTCAGGTACTAGCGGGTAACTCCGTGGAGGTTCGAGTCCTCTCCTGGGCACCAATTGAAAAGCCGACCAATGATCATTGGTCGGCTTTTTCATTTGCCAACTGACAAAATCAATGCAAGCGGGCAATAGTTGTTGCAGCGGTCAGCTAATGCCAGCTGACACAAAAAAACCCAACATGAAATCCATGTTGGGCTTTTCACATTCAGCAGAACTCGACGCACTGAACGTGCGTATCGATTACATCGTTTGATGCCGTTTCAGCAACGCATCGGGGCGCAAGCTATCGTATTCCTCGAAGGGCTGATGAATCCACGGGCTGGTGGGCAAGGTCTCCACAAAATATTCGGGCGTGTAAGTCGACACCCCTTTGACCCAAATGACGGCCGAGCGCAATTCTGCAATGGCCGGCATGCTACGTAGGCGCTCCACCACGGCACGCAGCGTCACCCCCGAGTCAGCCAGATCGTCCACCAGCAACACTCGCCCAGCCAATTCCCCCTTAGGCATGGTGATGTACTTAGCCATGTCCAGGCGCCCCTGCAACGTGCCCCCCTCATCACGATAAGACGAGGTCGACATGATGCCTAAAGGGCGATCAAAAATCCGAGACAACATGTCGCCCGGACGCATGCCACCGCGAGCCAGACAGAGGATCTGATCAAACTCCCAGCCGGACTCGTGTATGTTGAGCGCCAGCCGTTCGATCAAACGGTGATATTGATCCCAAGACACATACAGATGCTTGCCGTCGTCGGTCAACATTGATCAATCCTCGTCGAAAGAGTGGCTCAACCCTTGTAGGGGTGACGCAGCAAGATGGTGTGATCTCGATCAGGGCCCGTCGACACCATGTCGATGGGCGCGCCAATGAAGGCCTGCACACGCTCCAGATAGGCGCGCGCATTGGCGGGCAGTTTGTCCCACTCGGTGATACCGAAAGTAGTGCCCTCCCAACCTGGGAAGCTTTCATAGATGGGCTCGCACGCCGCGATGTCATCCGCATCCAGCGGGAGGATGTCGATGCGATCACCGCGCAGCATGTAACCGGTACAGACCTTGATTTCGCTCAGCCCGTCCAACACATCCAGCTTGGTGATGCACAAACCCGAGATGCCGTTGATCAGTACCGAGCGCTTCAGTGCCGCAGCATCCAGCCAGCCACAACGGCGAGCGCGACCAGTGACGGTGCCACGCTCCTGCCCCACTGTGGACAAGTGATAGCCTACGGTGCCAGGCACATCCCAATCCAACTCCGTTGGGAAGGGGCCACTGCCAACACGGGTGGTGTATGCCTTGGTGATACCCAAGATGTAGTGCAACTTGTCTGGCCCCACACCCGAGCCTGCTGCTGCGTTACCCGCCACACAGTTGCTGGACGTGACATAGGGGTAGGTGCCGTGATCAATGTCAAGCAAAGTGCCCTGCGCACCTTCAAACAAAACACTGCCACCCGCCACGTTGTGACCATGGATGCGAACACCAACGTCTGCCAGCATGGGCAGGATTTGCTCTGCCGCCTTCATGGCCTGATCAAAGATCGGCTGGAATTCCAGCGCGCCAGACTTCAAATAGCCTTCAAGGGCAAAGTTATGCAGAGCCAGCAATTCCTTGAGCTTGGCGGCAAAGCGATCTGGATGCTTCAGATCCTGAACACGCAAAGCACGGCGAGCCACCTTGTCTTCGTAAGCTGGGCCAATGCCTTTGCCGGTGGTACCAATCTTGCCGCTGCCACTGCTCTCACGCAAAGCCTCACGGGCGCGATCCACCTCGACGTGGAAAGGCAGAATCAGAGGGCAGGACTCGCTGATGTAAAGACGCGAACGCACATTCAGGCCAGCCGCCTCCAGGCGCTCAATCTCGGACAACAGGTGGGTTGGATCCACCACCACACCGTTGCCGATGTAGCAAGCCACACCGTCGCGCATGATGCCGGACGGGATCAGTTGCAGCGCTGTCTTTTTGCCATTGATGACCAGGGTATGCCCGGCGTTGTGACCACCTTGGAAACGCACCACAGCAGCCGCGTGATCGGTCAACCAGTCAACGACTTTGCCTTTGCCTTCGTCACCCCATTGGGTGCCGACCACCACCACATTACGTGCAGAGTTTGCGTTCGCGGGGCGCACGCCCACAGAGCTGTTTTGCATGACTGAATCCTGTATTACCAAATGCTGAGTCAGCGGACCGGCCTCAAAGGGGTCGCACCACCCACTGTCCATCGACGAGCGCCAGCTCGCGATCGCAATCAAATTCCTGAACCTCGTGCTCGTGGCCAGGCAATACACATACAACGGTCTGCCCCTGCTGACGCAGTTGGCGAACGGCCTGGCGCAAAGCGATGTCTTCACCCCAAGGCGCACGGACGGCGGAGCGTGGCGCCGCTCCTTGCTGCCCTAGCATCAATTCAGCCAAGATCTTGAGGTCCAGACTGAAACCCACTGCCGGACGACGACGGCCAAAAACGGCGCCCACCTCGTCATAACGACCGCCCCGCAACAACGCGTCGGCATGGCCTGCGCCATACACGGCAAAGCGTGCACCACTGTAGTAGGCATAGCCACGGAGATCGCTCAAATCGAAGCCGACGCTAACGTCCGGGAACGCCGCGCGCAGGCGCTGCGCGAGCTGGGCGAGATCATTCAGGGCAGCATCCACCAAGGAATCGGCAGGCAGCACGGAACGCGCCTGCGCCAACACTTCGTCGCCACCGTATAGACGGGTCAAGGCAACCAGCGACTTTGCTGCAGCGTCACCCCAAGGCTGGGCCAAATCACGAAGGGTGCCAGCATCTTTGGCCGCCAATGCGCCCAACAACTGGTCTCGCTGCGATGCGGTGAGTTGGGCCTCCACCCCCAGGCCATTCAACACGCCCTGAACCAAGCGCACATCTGACAAATCGAGCACCAAACCCGAGACGCCAATGGCTTTGAGGCCTTCCAAGGCCAACTCTTGCACTTCCAGATCAGCCTCCAGACCGGCATGACCATAAATTTCGGCGCCGAACTGGAGAGGTTCTCGGGAAGCGTGAGGACTATCGGGGCGCGTATGCAACACCGGGCCGCAATAGCACAACCGGGTTACTGAGACGCGGTTGAGCAGATGCGCATCAATGCGAGCCACCTGAGGTGTGGCATCGGCTCGCACCCCCAGGGTGCGACCACTGAGCTGATCGACGAGCTTGAAGGTTTTCAGATCCAACTCGTGCCCGGTACCCGATAGCAGGGACTCCAGATGCTCCAACAAGGGAGGCATGACGAGCTCGTAGCCATAACCACGCGCCACGTCCAGCCAGACACGGCGCAACTCTTCGACACGTCGCGCCTGAGCGGGCAAGACGTCAGCAATGTGCTCTGGCAACAGCCAAGCAGACGACATAGGAATCGGGAGGGGGGTTAAAACCGGCATTCTACCGGTGTCCGGCCCGCTTGCGCGACCGAATGTGCAACATCAGGCCGAAATGAGGCGCCTGTTACTGAAAAAACCAGAGAATCAGCAGACCCACAACCATGCTGAGCAAACCGACGAAACGGATCTGCTCATCACGCAATTGCAGGAGTTGCTCAAACATCCGGCGCCATCCTGCTGGGTTGATGGCCGGCATCAACCCTTCCAGAACCAGAACCAGCCCACAGGCTAGCCACAAGGCATCAGACGAACTCATGCACCCAGAAGCATAGGGTGACGACGATCACTTCTTGCCAGCCGACGCGGCTGGCGCACCGCGCATGACACGGAAGAAATCACTGCTCGGGTCCAGAACCATCACATCACTCTTGCTGCGGAAGGTGGCGCGATAGGCATCCAGGCTGCGATAGAACTGCGCAAATTGGGGGTCACGCCCGAACGACTCAGAGTACAAAGCCGAGGCCTTTGCATCGCCCTCGCCTTTCAGCTTCTGGGCATCACGATAGGCTTCCGCAACGATGATTTCACGTTGGCGATCCGCATCGGCACGAATCTTTTCGCTCTCTGCAGCACCTTGCGAGCGCAATTCGTTGGCCACGCGCTTGCGTTCCGATTCCATACGTCGATATACCGACTCGGTGATGTTGGCGGAAAAATCAACGCGCTTGATGCGAACATCAACCACCTCAATACCAAAGGATTTGGCATCGTCTGCCAGGCGGCGGATCACACCTTGCATGACTTTCTCACGCTCGGTAGACAGCACCGCGCCAACTGTGCGCTTGGTGACCTCTTCGTTCAGTGCAGCTTGAACAATCGGAACCAAACGGTTTTCGGCATTACGAATATCAACACCATTGTTTCGAATGAACTGACGTGGCTCGGTAACGCGCCACTTCACGAGCCAATCGATCACCAGACTCTTTTTCTCGGCGGTAAAAATGGGGCGAGACTCCGGACTGTCCAGTGTTTGAACGCGTCGATCAAGCATGACCACGTTTTGCAACGGGGCAGGCAGTTTGATCTTCAATCCAGGTTCACTGATGACTTCCTTGATTTCACCCAGCGCGTAGACCACTGCAAACTGGCGCTGATCCACAACGTACAGCGTAGAAGCGGCGATGACGATGGCAAGCAGAAAGCCCACCACGATGGTTCCAATGCGGTTCATGTCAGGTTCTTCCTTGACGGTTCTGAGCCAATCTGATCAACGTGCGTCGCGTTCGCGGCTGCGCAAGCCTTCGCGAGAGCGGGAATCAGAGTTGGAACTGGCCGCGGGAGTAGCGGGCAAAGCCGGAGCGGTGTCACCCCCGTTTGTTGCCGCACCAGTTGGTTGATTGCCTGTGCTTTGCTGCAAGAGCTTGTCGAGCGGCAGATACAAGAGGTTGGAGCCTTGCTTGGAATCAACCATGACCTTGGTCACGTTGCTGTAGACCTGCTGCATGGCATCGATGTAGAGCCGATCTCGGGTCACCGCAGGTGCTTTTTGGTATTCGGCCAAAACAGCCTTAAAGCGCTGTGCATCACCCTCAGCGGTGGCCACGACGCGCGCGCTATATGCCGCAGCCTCTTCACGCAGGCGGGCCGCGGTACCTTGCGCCTTCGGAATGACGTCGTTGGCGTAGGCTTGCCCTTCATTTTTCAGGCGCTCACGGTCTGCGCCAGCCTTGAAGGCGTCATCGAATGCAGCTTGAACCTGTTCAGGGGCCTGAACGCTTTGAACGTTGACATTGGCAACAGTGACCCCGGCCTTCAATCGATTCAACTGCGCCTGAATAGACTTGACCAACTCTGAGGCAATCGCGTCGCGTTGCTCGTAGAGCACCGAGTCCATGGTGCTGTTGCCCACAATTTCCCGCACAGCCGACTCAGCCGCCTGAGACACTGCCTCGTCGGAGCTACGGTTCTCAAACAGATACTGACGAGCATCGGCCAGGCGATATTGGACGGTGAACCGGATGTCGACGATATTTTCGTCGCGGGTCAACATGGAGGAATCGCGCAGCCCAGTGGCTTGCATGACCGAGTTGCTGCCAACGTCAACTGAACGCAATTGAGTCAGGTTGACGATTTCGTGGCTTTGGAACGGGTAGGGAGCTCGCCATTGGAAACCGGCGTCAACCGTGTGGCTGAAGCGACCAAACGACATCACCACGCCTTGCTGGCCTTCTTGGACGATGAAAAAACCGCTACCCAGCCAGATCAACCCGACCACCCCAGCAACGAGCCCTACGCCAATGCCCGCCCCTTTGGGATCGGTGCCACCGGCATTGCCTCCACTGGGGGTGGAATCATCGCCCCGGCCGCTGAAGAGATTGCTCAGCTTGCGGTTGATGTCGCGCCACAGCTCATCCAGATCAGGCGGACCGTCCTGACGGTTGTTGAGAATGCCCAGAGGTCTGGCAAGAACGCCACCGAGCTTTGGCAAGAATCCTCGCGGCAGCTTGTTGGAATCGTAAGAATTCATGTTCAGGTTCTGACAGATGTTGGGTCTTTGTCGTCCGTGGTATTCCAGCGAACGTCTATTTCCTGATTGTGCCCGGCGGCAGCGGTTTCCGTGCGCGGTTCCAGAATTTCCTCACCCAGAAGGCCTTCGGTAGCCGCCTTGGCGAGTATGCCGCGCAACACATCGAGGCCAGCCCCAGTCAAAGCGCTGACAAAAACGCGATTGCAGCGACGCCCATTGGGCAACTCAAACTGGTCATGGGTATGGTGAGGCGTCTGGTGTTCTTCCAGTGCATCGCACTTGTTAAACACAAGAACCTGAGGAAGATCACCCGCACCAATGCTGTCAAGCACCCGCAGCACTTCGGTGATCTGCTCCAGCGCCACAGGGCTGGCCGCATCGACCACGTGCAAGAGCACGTCGGCATCGGCCGCCTCCTGCAAGGTGGCCTCGAACGACTCCACCAGGGTGTGCGGCAGATCGCGAATGAAGCCAACGGTGTCGGATAGGGTCACACTGCGCTCGGCCTCGGCCAGATACATCTGGCGGGTGGTGGTGTCGAGCGTGGCAAACAACTGGTTGGCGGCATAGGTGCCCGCCTTGGTCAAGGCATTGAACAGCGTTGACTTACCCGCGTTGGTATAGCCCACCAGCGAGACTCTGAAGGTACCCGTTCGCTCGCGGGAACGGCGTTGCGTGCCGCGCTGACGCTTGACTTTGGCCAAGCGCTCCTTGAGCGACTTGATGCGCTGCTCGATCATGCGGCGATCGAGTTCGATCTGAGTTTCACCTGGGCCACCCCGGTGCCCCACCCCACCACGCTGCCGCTCCAAGTGCGACCAGCGTCGAACCAGACGGCTGGAAAGGTATTCGAGCCGAGCCAATTCGACTTGCAACTTGCCTTCGTGGCTACGCGCCCGGGCGCCAAAGATTTCAAGGATCAGGCCCGTGCGGTCTAGCACCTCCACACCCAGATGGCGCTCGAGGTTGCGCTGTTGCGCCGGGGAAAGTGCCTGGTCAAAGATGACTCCGTCCGCCTGGTACAGCGTGATGAGTTCCTTGATTTCGTCTGCCTTGCCCGAGCCAACGAAAAAAGCGGCGTCGGGGGCACGCCGCTTGGCTGTGACCTTCGCCACAGGCAGGTCACCGGCTGATTCAGCCAAAAGCGCGAGCTCGTCGAGCGTGGGATCGAACGACGAACTCGGACCGAAATCGACCCCGACGAGAACGACTCGGGGCTCAGAACGATTGTTCAGCTCAGGCCTCGGCGGAATCGTTGGCGTGGAAGTTGACGGCGCGACCCGGAACCACGGTAGAGATGGCATGCTTGTACACCATCTGGGTGACCGTATTGCGCAGCAACACGACGTATTGGTCAAACGACTCAATATGGCCTTGCAGCTTGATGCCGTTGACCAGGTAAATGGAAACCGGCACGTGTTCGCGACGCAGCAGGTTCAGGAACGGGTCTTGTAGGAGTTGCCCTTTATTACTCACGATATGCTCCGTGTTAGAGAAAGTTTTCGGATAAACGGACCATAACACAGCCGGAAGAACTGCGTCAGGCGGTGGGCCGAGAGACCCACCCATGCTTTTTATTCTTTTTCGGTAAATGGATTCTGAGAAGACTTCATCTCAATACGCAATGGAGTCCCGTTGAGCTTGAAATGTTCCCTGAATCGACCTTCCAAGAAGCGTTTGTAGGCAGACGTGACGTGCTCCAGGGAGTTTCCGTGAATCACGATCACAGGCGGATTTTGACCGCCTTGGTGGGCGTAGCGCAGCTTGGGACGGAAGGCCCCTGCTCGCTTAGGCTGCTGGTACTGAACCGCTTCCTGCAACAGGCGCGTCAGCACTGGGGTCGGCATCTTGCGGCAAGCAGCTTCCCACGCGTCACTGATGGCTTTCCACAGCGGGCCAATGCCCTGGCGCTTGATAGCAGAAATGTGCAGCAAGGGTGCAAACTTCAAGAATGCCAGACGCTGATCGATTGAGCGTTGCAGCATTTCGCGCTGGTAGCTGTCGACCGCATCCCACTTGTTGATGGCAATGACCACCGCGCGGCCAGACTCGAGGATGTAGCCAGCGATGTGGGCATCTTGGTCGGTAACGCCTTGGGTTGCATCCAGCAGCAACAGCACCACGTGCGAATCGGAGATGGCCTGGAGGGTCTTGACCACCGAGAACTTCTCGATGGCTTCAAATACCTTGCCCTTGCGTCGCAAACCGGCGGTGTCGATCAATTCAAACCGCTGACCATTGCGCTCAAACGGCACCGTGATCGCGTCACGGGTGGTGCCAGGCATGTCGAAGGCGACCAAGCGCTCTTCACCCAACCAGGTATTGATCAGGGTGGACTTACCCACATTGGGGCGCCCCGCCACAGCCAGACGAATCGGGCGATCTTCCAGGTTTTCGTCTAAATCGTCCTCGTCATCTTCGTCGGAGAAGAATTCGGACAAGGCTTCGTCGATCAGGCTGCGCACACCCTGACCGTGAGCGGCGGAAACCGACAAGGGCTCACCCAGACCCAGCTCGTAGAACTCGGCCAGCTGAACGCCTTCGGTCATACCCTCGGACTTGTTGGCAGCCAGCAGAACCTTCTTATTGGAGGTACGAAGGTAATTGGCAATGTCGTGGTCTTGGGCAGACACGCCCGCGCGGGCATCGACCACAAAAATGACTGCATCGGCTTCGGCAACAGCTTGGCGGGTTTGCTTGGCCATTTCTTTGAAGATGCCAGACGTGCAATCGGGCTCGAAGCCACCGGTGTCGATGGCGATGAACTCGCGCCCACCTGCGCGCCCTTCACCATAGTGGCGATCGCGGGTCAAGCCTGCGTAATCGGCCACGATGGCATCTCGGCTCTTGGTCAGGCGGTTGAACAACGTCGATTTGCCGACGTTGGGCCGTCCGACCAGTGCAATGACAGGTTTCATGAATTGAATCAGTAATCAGTTGGTGCGCAATGCATAGACCGTGCCACGGCGAGTTTGCGCAAACAACAAGCCATTCTTGACAGTGGGGGCACTTTCGAGCGGAGCATCCAGCGAGAAGCGCCCAACGGTACGCCCATCGTCCAGCGCCAGCAAGTGCAGATAACCATCCGCATCGGCGGCCACAACGAGGTCACCCCAGATGGTCATGCCGCTCAGGCTGCGGTGCGTGAATCGGTCAACACGCCACAAAATGTCGCCACTGGATGCCTTCCATGCGCTGACGCGGTCAGCGCTATCGGCCCCGACCACAACATCCGCGTTGGCGGCAATCGCACGTGCGCCAGCTTGAGGTCGGGTCCAGCGCACCGCACCGGTCGAGGCGTTCACACAACCCACGGCCAACTGGAAAGCTCGCACGCACACATCGCCTTCCACCGGCGCCAGAGGTCCAACCAGATCTGCCAGGCGCTCCACTTCATTGGAACCTCGTGGCGTGCCCAGGTTGGCTTCGAAACGTGGGCTGCCTTTGGTCGGATCTAGGGCGATCAAACGTGCGCCCTGCCCCACCAGCAAGGTGTCCCGGAAACTGGTCACCACGCCAGGCACAGCCAGCGCCAGAGATTCGCCACCCGCACGCTGGTAATTCCACAGCCAGCGGCCATCGACCGCATCGTATGCGCGCACCGTCCGGTCGACGGCTTGGATGAAGACGCGTTCACCCGCTACAAACGGCGCGGAGGCAACACGCCCAGGTTGACGTTCGCGCCAAATTTCTTTGCCCTTTTCGAACACGACCAACTCATTGCTCGAGGTCACCACGGCGGTGAAGCGACCATCGCTCCCGGCTGCGGTCGACAGGCGGGAGCGGACATCCAACTCCCACTGGCGAGAACCATTTTGCAGGCTGAGCGCCACGACGTCGCCACCCGCCGATGCGGCGATGACGGAATCGCCAACGAAAGTCAGGCCAGCGGCCCCTTCGACCGTCCCAAGCCCTTGAGACCACACCACGGAAACGGTGCGGATGGGCTCGAATGATTCAAGCGGCGCGGGTTTGGGCTTCGACGAGCTGCAGGCACCCAAGGTCACGATGAACCCAACCCCCAGGGCAAGACCGAAGAGGCGGACCGAGCGAGCCAAGGCGCCAGGAGAATGCACGCGTGTTTGCTGCATGGATGACGAGCTAAATAAGCGAAAGATTATTTGGCGGCGCTGGCGGCAGCGTCGGCAACTGGGGCGGGGGCGTGCCCCAAAGCAACCAGCTTGCCCTCTACGAAACGACGGTAGTCCACTGCTGGATCGATCTGTTTCCAGGCCTTCTGGTAAGCCTCGACGGCCTGTTCTTTCTTGCCTTGAACCATGAAGATGTCGCCACGACGATCATTTGCCAGGCCTTCAAATTCTTCAGGCAACTTGGCGCTCAATGTCTTGATGGCATCGTCGTACTGCTTAGCGTCCAGTTGAACACCTGCCAGACGCAGACGTGCCACAGCGACGAGGTCGGCATTGCGGCCTTCGTCAACCAACCACTGCAAGGCGGCCTTCGTCTGTGTTGTGTCTTGATGGTCTGCCGCTACTTTGGCTGCCAGCAAAGCCCCTTGTTGAGCAAAAGTGGTGCCTGCGTAGTCCTTGCGCAGATCGGCAAACGACTGCGTCACCTTTTTGGTGTCGCCCTGCGATGCAGCCTTATCCAGTTCTTCGTACAAGCCCGCAGCTTTTGCCGCTTGCTGGTTTTGCCACCAGTTGTAGCCATTCCAGGCCGCGAAGCCGCTCAGCACCAGCAAGACCAGCCAAGTCAGCAGATTGCCGTACTGCTTCCAGAATTGCTTGAACTGATCGATTTGTTCTTGTTGTTCCAGGTCGTATGTCGCCATGACAAGTCCGCCGTTGAAAGAAAACAGGATTATGACCGGCGATGAGCCATCAGGCTGTCAGCCCAAGACTCAACATCGGTAATGGAACGCGAGGCTTGTCCGCCACCGTCGCGCAGCGGCTTGACAGAAACCTGCCCCGCAGCCAGTTCGTCGGGGCCAAACACGAGCGCATATTGGGCACCGCTCGCATCTGCCTTTTTGAATTGGGACTTGGGGCTGGCCGGACCGTCTTTGCCTGCGGGGTTGACCACCACATGGACGCCCTTGGCCCGCAAGCGATCGACCGTGGTCAATACCTGAGGCAGAGGCGTACCCGCCATCACAACGGCAAAGGCGTCTGGGGCCGCTGAAGGTGGCTCAATGCCCAATTCTTGCAACAGCAGCAGCAGGCGCTCCATGCCCAAACCCCAGCCAACCGCTGGCGCAGGCTTCCCCCCCAGTTGCTCAATCAGGCCGTCGTAACGTCCGCCGCCGCAAACGGTACCTTGAGCACCCAAGCGCTCAGTGACCCACTCGAACACGGTCAGGTTGTAGTAATCCATGCCGCGAACCAGACGGGTATTGACTTCGTAAGGCACGCCTGCGGCATCTAGCACCGCTTTGACTGCCTCGAAATGTGTGAGCGATTCTGCCCCAAGGAAATCAATGAGTCGAGGCGCGGCTTCAACCACCGACTGCATGGCCGGGTTCTTTGTATCGAGGATGCGCAACGGATTGCTGTGCAAACGGCGACGAGCCTCGTCATCGAGCAGTTCTTGATGCGCCTCAAGGTGAGCGATCAACGCCTTGCGGTGCGCAAGGCGCTCTTCAGGTTGGCCCAGGCTATTGAGTTGCAGGCGAACATCGGTGCCGACCTGAATACCCAAATCACGCCACAAGGCCGCCACCATCAAAATCAACTCGGCATCAACATCTGGACCATGAAAACCCATGGCTTCGGCGCCCACCTGATGGAACTGGCGATAGCGACCTTTCTGCGGGCGTTCGTGCCGGAACATGGGCCCGATGTAGTACAGACGCTTACCGCCCTCGTACAGGAAAGTGTGCTCGTTGATGGCTCGAACGACACCAGCAGTGCCCTCGGGACGCAGGGTCAGCTTGTCGCCATTGAGGCTGTCTTCAAAGGAATACATTTCCTTTTCGACGATGTCAGTGACCTCACCCAGACCGCGCACAAACAGCGCGGTGGGCTCAACAATCGGAGTACGGACATTTTGATAGCCGTAACGGCGCATCAGCGCACGCACCGTGCTCTCGAGCCACTCCCATCTTGCCGACTCGGGCGGCAAGATGTCGTTCATGCCTTTGATGGCTTTGAGTTGTTCTGCCATGTTCTAAAAAACCACTGAATGATGTCAGGACCAGACCGGGGTCAACCAAAGCGACGCTCGATGTAGTCCTCAACGATTTGCTGGAATTCTTCTGCAATGCGCTCGCCGCGCAAGGTCAGGGCCTTTTCACCATCAATGAAGACGGGGGCGGCAGGTGCTTCGCCGGTGCCCGGCAGGCTGATGCCAATGTCAGCGTGCTTGCTTTCGCCTGGGCCGTTGACGATGCACCCCATGACGGCCAGCTTGAGCTTTTCCACACCGGGATAGCGCTCACGCCACACAGGCATTTGAGCACGCAAAAAGTCGTCGATTTGCTTGGCCAATTCCTGGAAAACGGTACTGGTGGTACGACCACACCCGGGGCAAGCCGTGACGCTGGGCACAAAAGAGCGCAAGCCCAAGGCCTGAAGAATTTCCAGGGCCACCACCACTTCCTGAGTACGTGCCTCGCCCGGCTGAGGCGTAAGCGACACACGAATGGTGTCGCCAATACCCTCTTGCAACAAGATGGACAAGGCCGTCGCAGAGGCCACGGTGCCTTTGGTGCCCATACCGGCTTCGGTCAAACCCAGATGCAAGGGGTAATCGCAACGCGCAGCCAAACCGCGGTAAACGCTGATGAGGTCTTGCACACCGCTGACCTTGCACGACAGGATGATTTGCTCAGCCGCCATACCCAGATCTCGCGCAGCTTGGGCCGACTGCAAAGCAGAGCTGATCAGGGCCTGATACATGACTTGCTGCGCATCCCAGGGCTGTGCACGGCCAGCGTTTTCGTCCATCAGCGAAGCCAACAGTTCTTGATCAAGGCTACCCCAGTTCACGCCGATGCGGACAGGCTTGTTGTGACGCATGGCCACTTCGATCATTTGGCCAAACTGGCGGTCTTTCTTTTCACCTTTGCCGACGTTACCGGGATTGATTCGGTATTTGGACAAGGCCTCAGCACAGGCTGGCACCTCGGTGAGCAAGCGGTGACCGTTGTAATGGAAGTCACCAACCAGGGGCACATCAATGCCCATGCGATCGAGCTGTTCACGAATAAACGGCACGGCTTGAGCCGCCTCTGGCGTGTTGACCGTGATGCGCACCAACTCGGAGCCGGCCAATGCCAACTCTTTGACTTGAATGGCCGTAGCAACCGCGTCCACAGTATCCGTATTGGTCATGGACTGGACACGCACAGGCGCATCTCCACCAATGGTCACCACACGGTCACCCCACACCACGCGAGCCTGACGAGAGCGGCGCGGCGCAGGAGATGCAACGGGAATCAACGAGTCGGTGTGCTGGTTCATTTCAATTCGATACGGGCCACGTTCATGCGAGTTACGGCCGCCAAGTCTACCGGCTGGCCGTTGAACTGCATGCTCAGGGTAGGTGCGTTACCGGCATGGACTTTCAATGGCGCCTTGCCCTGGAGATCGACACGTTCACCTGCTGCGAGCTGGCGAGAGAAAATCTTGGCGCCATTGGCATCCCGAATTTCCACCCAAGCAGGCTCTTTCGCCGACAAGGTCAAGCGGCTACCGCCAGCCCCAATCGAGGCCACCGAAGCGGATACAGAAGCAGGCAAAGGAGCCGATGGCTGAACTGCCGCCACGAGCGGCACAGCCGTCGAGGCGGGCTTTGCAGGTGCCGGCGCTGAGGCAGGAGCCGTCACCTGTGCCGCAAGGACTGGTGTGGTCACAACAGCCGATGCCGCGACTGCAGCCGAGGCAGCTGGCATAGCCGGCGCACTGGCAGCCACTATCGCTGCTTGTGATGCAGCCGAGGCCACATCAGGAGAGGGAATAACCTCTACTTGCGCCAATGGCACATCGGATGCAGACAACAATGGGGCTGAAGCAGTCTCAGCCACAGCGGGACTGCGGTCTGGCAACCAACTTTGCCAATCGACTTGTTCAGGCATCAAATAGATGCCGGCCGCCACCATGAGCAGAACCAGAGGCGCCACAAAAGTAGAAGACAAACGAGGCAACCGAAACGACATGCGAGGCGAGCGCTCGAAGGTCAAGCCGGTGTGGCTGAACTCCTTGAATGGTTGATTCAGAGGTTCTCGGCCACCGCCAAGAGAAATCGCCACCGCAGCAGGCATGCGCGACATGATTGGCGAGGAATCGACCTTGAGCGCGCGGCAAACCGTCATGGCCAGCGCACGCGCCAGATTGGGGTCTGACAACGTTGACCAGTCTTCCGACTCGAGTGCCTGCAACTTCCCAACCGGCACCTTCACCACCGAGGCCAAATGCTCAATGGACATGCGCTGAGACTCGCGCGCCTGACGCAACAAAGAGCCTGCAGCCTCTTCCGGTGCTGGATTCACAGCATTGATCTCACTCATCGAACCGTCCCAACTCGAGCGCAGTGGCTTCCTTCGACCCTACAAAACGACCGCGCAACTGATCAGCCAATTCGTCGCGAGCCGACATATTGCCCATTCGGTTCTCAATTCGGATGGCCAACCACAGAGAGGAAGCCGTGATTTGCGCCGGAACACTATTCACGCGGCGAATGTAAAAGCGAGCGGGCTCCAACTCGCCTCGACGGTACTGGACCGCCGCCAGGTTGTAAGCCGTGGCAGGACTGGAAGGATCCAGCTCGTACGACTTGAGCAGCGTTTTCTCCGCCTCAGGGAACAGCCCTGCATTGATCTGGCACACCCCGCGAGCCAACAACGCCTTACTGGTAGCCACCGTTTGCGGCAGCGCCACGGCGCGCTCGAACAAGGCATCTGCCGCCGCGAACTGCCCACCACGACACAAGAACCAAGCGTAGTTGTGCAGCACGCTGCCATCCCGCTCATTCAGACTCAGCGCCTTTTTGAAACTGGCTTCTGCAAGATTCTTTTCCCCCATGGCGTCATAGATCAGCGCCCTCAATTCGTGGGCCGCGGGCAGCGTGGGGTCAATCGCCACGGCCTGCTTAAGCTCATCCAGCGCAGTCGAAAACTGCCCCTGAGCGTAGTAGGTCGTCGCCAATTCAAGACGGATGCGAGCGCGTTTGCGCACCTCGGTTTCATCCGATTGGGTGGGCAAATCACCAGAAGCGCGCGCCCCTGGGCCTGTACCTGGTGCGCAGCCAGCCAAAGGAAGCAGCAACGGGGTCACCAATGCGAGCGCCAGGGCCGGCACACGGGCCATGCGAAATAAGGTCATCCAACGATCTCCTGCAGAGATGGAAGTGCGTTCGATCGCGTCAGTGCGAATGACGAGAACCACCTTGAGGCCGGTGTACCGTGACAGGCACAGCAACGGGCTGGCGCAACATCCGATCTTTGGCGTTGGTACGATCTTGAACTTCGCCTGCCAATTGACCACATGCGGCGTCGATGTCATCGCCTCGCGTTTTGCGAACAGTGGTCACGATACCAGCGTCTGCCAGGATTCGAGCGAAGGCCTGCACACGTGATGCATCTGAACGACGCAATCCTGAGGCAGGGAATGGATTAAAGGGAATCAGATTGAACTTGCAGGGAATTTTCCCCTTCACCAAGCCAATCAACTGGTGCGCATGTTCATCGGTGTCGTTGACACCATCAAGCATGCAGTATTCGAAGGTGATGAAGTCCCGAGGTGCAGCTTTCAAATACTCACGACAAGACTGCAGCAACTCGGCAATGGGGTATTTGCGATTCAGGGGAACAAGCTCGTCGCGCAGCACATCGTTGGGCGCATGCAGCGAAACCGCCATCGCCACAGGGCAATCAACCATGAGGCGCTCGATCATGGGCACCACACCCGAGGTGGACACCGTCAAGCGACGACGCGACAAACCGTAACCGTGGTCGTCCAGCATGATGCGCAAAGCCGGCACCAAGGCAGAATAGTTCTGGAGGGGTTCGCCCATGCCCATCATCACCACATTGCTGATGATGCGGTCGGAACGCCCCAGGCGCTGGCGCAAGGAATGCTCAGCAAACCAGATCTGGGCAATGATTTCACCGGTAGTCAGGTTCCGACTGAAACCCTGGTGCCCGGTTGAGCAAAAACGGCAGCCGACCGCACACCCAGCCTGCGAAGAAATGCAGAGGGTTGCCCGATCGTCTTCCGGAATGTAGACGCTTTCAACGGCGTTGCCACCGCCTACGTCGAAGAGCCATTTGATGGTGCCATCAGAAGAGACGTGCTCACTGATGACAGGCAAGGCGGAAATGGTCGCCACACCTTGCAACTTGGCACGCAAAGACTTGGCCAGATCAGACATCTGGTCAAAATCGGAGGCACCTTTTTGATGGATCCAGCGAAACAACTGGGTGGCACGAAAGCGCTTTTCACCCAGTTTTTCACAGAATGCAGCCAACCCATCGAGGTCGAAATCAAGCAGGTTGGCCACAGTCATGATGGATTAACGGCTGTAAACGTTCAGGCTGGGGAAGAAGAAAGCGATTTCCACAGCGGCGGTTTCAGCAGCGTCAGAGCCGTGAACGGCGTTAGCGTCGATGCTGTCAGCGAAGTCGGCGCGGATGGTGCCCTTCTCAGCCTTCTTGGGATCGGTAGCGCCCATCAGGTCGCGGTTCTTCAAGATGGCGCCTTCGCCTTCCAGCACTTGCACGAACACAGGACCGGAGATCATGAAGCTCACCAAATCCTTGAAGAAAGGACGGGCAGCGTGCACAGCGTAGAAAGCTTCAGCTTCAGCTTGCGACAACTGCACCAGCTTGGCGGCAGCGACCTTCAGGCCAGCGCCTTCGAAGCGGCTGATGATTTGGCCGATGACGTTCTTAGCCACGGCATCGGGTTTGATGATCGACAGGGTGCGTTCGATAGCCATTTAGTTCTCCTTGAGTCCAAAGACTTGACAAAACCCGGCATTGTAATGCCGAGTGGTGACAGATTGACAAAAACCGTGCATGAACCGAGAGGCGTCAAGTCGCGCAAACCCGGAACTCATGCACAAACAGATGCAGATGCTTAGTGCCGATCAGCGGCGACCACGGCCGCCACCGCCACCGCCACTGCGACCACCGCGACCACCACCGGTCTTGCCAAAGTAGGCGTCGGCACCGATGTAACCCACTGAGGTCTGCATGGGGTCAGGCTGACGGGGGCCTTTTTTGTTGCCCCGGTCGCCGCCACCTTGGCCGTGATCCTGGTCAGGACGACCAAAACCAGAGGTGATCCGCTTGGATCCCTTGGCAAAACGACGGTCAAAGGTTTGCTCCAACGGATTGGGGATCGGCCCGATGTTGTCGAGGTCATCGTCGTCACGAGGCCCTTGGTAGCGGTCAGCCTGCTGGGGGCGCTGAGCCGGACGGTTGCCTTGCTGATATTGCCCCTGCCCTTGCGGACCTCGACCTTGTTGAGGACCTCGGCCTTGCTGTTGCTGCTGTTGACCGCCCGGCTTACCCTGGCGACCACCCTGCTGCGACTTCTGCTGACCACCACGACCGCGACCACCTTCAATGCGATCCATGCCAGTCAGCGACTTCACAGCACGCACATCCGACTCACCCAGCTCGACCCAAATGCCGCGCTTGAGACCCCGAGGCAAGACGATGGCGCCATAACGCACGCGAATGAGGCGATTGACCGTCAAACCGACCGCATCAAAGAGCTTGCGCACTTCGCGGTTACGGCCTTCGGTGATGACCACGCGATACCAGTGATTCACGCCTTCGCCGCCACCATTTTCAATGGACACGAAAGAAGCCGTCTGACCTTCGATTTCGACGCCTTCAAGCAGGCGACGGCGAGAGGATTCGTCGAGCGAGCCCAGTACGCGAACCGCATATTCACGTTCCACACCAAAGCGGGGGTGCATCAACTGGTTAGCCAACTCACCCGAGTTGGTGAACAGCAGCAAGCCTTCGGTGTTGAGGTCAAGACGACCCACCGACATCCACTTGCCGTTCTGCAAACGCGGCAACCGGCGGAATACCGTTGGACGACCTTGAGGATCGTCGTGGGTCACAACCTCGCCCACCGGCTTGTGATACGCCAGGATGCGAGCAGGCGGCGGCGCGATGCGAACCTTGATGGGTTTACCGGCCACACGAACTTGATCACCGAAGGAAATGCGCTGACCGATGTGGGCAACCTGCCCGTTGACCTCGATTCGGCCATCTTCGATCATTTGCTCAATGTCGCGACGCGAACCCACGCCGGCTTGCGCCAGAACCTTCTGCAGCTTGGGCGCATCAGGCTCAGGACGCAGGACACGCTTGGTGACCTCAGCCTCGTCGGCCTCCGCCACCTCTTCGACCTGCTTGTCAAAGTCACCCGACAAGACTTCGGCGAAGACTTCGTTGGCCTGCTCAGCCGCGATGACACCGCGACGTGAGGGGCGATCCCCCTCTTCCCCTTCATCGGAGGCAGTGCTTTCAGATCCCCCTTCGGCGCGATCATCGGCACCAGCCTGACGCGGGCGGCGCTCACCACGATCCGCACGATCGCCTCGTTCACCGCGCCCCGGGCGCTGACGATCTCGGCGACCACGCCCCTGGCGCGACTCGCCATCGGCATCAGTGCCGGCACCTTCGCCCTCAAGGGCCACGCCAGCCTCTGAGGCAGCAGGCACATCCAACGCCACTGGCACCATGGGCGCAGCAATCGACTCAGCCGGAGCCACCTCAACGGATTCGCGAGGCGACTCAACGACAGCAGTCATCGGGGCAACCGCCTCATCAGCCACCACCGCAGCCTTTTTACGAGGCGCGCGCTTAGGCTTTTCTGCAACGGGCGCTTCATCGGCTGCCACGGCCGAGGCAGCTTCTACCGCCTCGACTGGCTCGGCAGCCTTACGGCGGCGCGTCGCCTTCTTGGCGGCAGGAACCACGTCTCCGGCGTCAGCCGCAGCGGGCGTCACGGCTTCAGCCGAATCAGCCACCTTGGTGCGACGCGTACGCTTAGGCTTGACAGCCTCACCAGCTTCCGCCGCGTTGTCCTGGGAGTTGGGGATGGAATCGTTTTCAGAGCTCATGAGCTGGAGGAGGAAGGGCCGAGTTGGCCGGAGATTCGGAGGATTCAGGGAATTCGGAAGGGGCCGCCTCTGGTGCAGCGTCGGCTGCAGGCAGCAGGGCATCAGGCTCCACACCAAGGTCCAGCGGTTGCTGCTGGTCATCGTGGGCCGTCACATCGGCCACATCGCCCCCCTCTTGGGGAAGCGGAGGCTCGACATCCATCAGCCCGGGCAGCAGGTCGGCACTGACGGGCAGACTGTCCAACGCGGGCAATTGACTCAAGGACGACAGCCCCATGTCATCCAGAAAATGTTTCGTCGTGGCATACAGGCCTGGACGCCCTGGCGCATCGCGATGGCCAATGACTTCAACCCAACCACGGTCTTCCAGTTGTTTGACAATTTGCGAGCTGACCGTCACACCCCGGATATCTTCGATGTCGCCACGGGTGACCGGCTGCTTGTAAGCAATGATGGCCAGCGTTTCCATGGTGGCACGCGAATACTTCGGGGGCTTTTCAGGGTTGAGCCGATCCAGGTGCGCCTGCACATTCGAGCGAGTCTGGAACCGCCAACCAGAGGCCAGTTCACGCAGCTCGACGCCACGCCCACCCCACTGCGAAGAAAGCTCCGCCAGCCACCCGCGAACGTCTTCAGCAGACACTTCGTTGTCGAATAGCTGACGCAAATCGCGCACCGACATGGGCTGGTGCGAGCAAAGGAGCGCGGCTTCTAGGATGCGCACAGCATCCTGAGGATTGAGGACTTCCATCTCTTCAATCGAAAAACCAGAACCAGATGACACGCTGGAGGAGCGCCACCCAAGCCGGGTACCAGGCGCATTCCGCTGAGCCAGACTGGACTGGCAAACACATTGGGGCAAAACCAGGCGATCGGGCCTGGCAACCATTCAAACTGAATTGGGTGGACGCACGCGGCGTCAGTTCTTCACGAACACGGTGGCGCTTTCGCAGCGACTTGGCCTTGTCCGGACAGGGCATCAACAGGCGCAGACCATGTCAGCGCGGTTGTTGGAACCCGATTATGCACCACGAATCGACAATTGGGGCGTCCGAGACAATTCATCCCATGCCTGAGCCATATCAAGAGGCATGGCCGCTTCCCAGACCATGGATTCCCCCGAAACTGGGTGCGCCAGAGCCAGTCGCGTGGCATGCAGCGCCTGGCGGGTCAAACCCAGTGCAGGCGAACCGCCATACAAGGCATCAGCCACCAACGGGTATTTGCGGTGGCTGAGGTGAACTCGGATCTGGTGCGTGCGGCCCGTATGAAGCGTGCATCGAACTCCGCTGATGGGTTGCAATGCGCCGTCAATCTCGCCGGTCAGCAGGCATTGCACATCGGTTCGGGCCTCTTTGCCGGACGCCAGCACGGCCATGCGAACACGGGTAGCTGGATCGCGCCCGATGGGCGCATCAACGGTAAAGCTGGCGGGAGGGGCTCCATGGACCAACGCCAAGTATTGCCGACTCACGGAACGGGCCGCTATGGCGCGCGACAGGGCTGTCACCGCCTGAATCGTCTTGCCCACGACCATCAGACCGCTGGTGTCTTTGTCCAGGCGATGGACGATGCCCGCGCGAGGCAAATCGACCGCCCCGCTGTGGTGCGCCAAGAGCCCGTTCATCAGAGTCCCCGTCCAATTGCCTGCGGCCGGATGCACCACCAACCCAGCCGGCTTGTTGACAACCAGCATGTGCTCGTCTTCGAACACGATGGGGAGGTCCATGGCCTCAGGCGTGAAGGCCTGACTTTGCGGTGTGGGCTTGAGTTCGATTTCAACACGCTGCCCGGCCGACACTTTGCGCGAAGCAGAGTCCACGCCCACGCCATCCACGCGGACCAAACCCGATTCGACCAACGTTTTCAGATAACTGCGGGAAAAATCGGGCACCAGGGTCACGAGGAACACATCAAGGCGCTGACCACGGATACCGGCCGGCACCACTGCCTCTCGTCGCGGCCAATCTGGTTCAGGGCCAGATTCTGCTTCGGTGTCGTCCTGCCAATCGTCCTCTACAGGGTCAAAGGAGGGCTGAGGCGCCACAACTGGCTCGGGGCTGGAACGTTTTCCCATCGGGTGCTTCTATACTGGTGCATCGGCGCGCGTTTGCGCCATTTTTTCGAGTGGAGCCTTGCTCCACCTACGATCACGTGAAATTGCTGAAGACGACTGTTTTTTCTCGCGCGGCCAGCGCAGCATTGCTGGTTTTGGCGACCGTACTGACCACGGGCTGTGAAACCACACCGCAGGACGAGTATGCCGGCATCAGTCCTGACAAATTGTATGCAGATGCCAAGGAAGACCAGACTGACGGGAATTACGACACCGCCATCAAGAAGTTTGAGAAAGTCGAGGCACGCGCATCTGGCACCCTGCTGGCACAGCAAGCCCAGCTGGATCTGGCCTACACCTACTACAAGACGGACGACAAGCCTCAAGCTTTGGCCAAGCTGGATCGCTTCATCCGCTTGCATCCCACCAGCCCAGCACTGGACTATGCCTACTACCTGCAGGGCCTGATCAACTTCAACGACGACCTGGGCTTCTTCGGTCGCCTGGCCCGTCAGGATCTGGCCGAACGCGACCAGCAAGCCTCTCGTGACGCCTACGATGCGTTCAAGCAGTTGATTGACCGCTTCCCGAACTCGAAGTACACCCCCGATGCGCGCCTGCGCATGAACTATGTGGTGAACTCGCTCGCCGAAGGTGAAGTGTCGGTCGCTCGCTACTATTTGCGCCGAGGCGCGTACGTTGCGGCGGCCAACCGCGCACAACAAGCCGTGAAGGAATACCGTCAGTCGCCCGCAGTGGAAGAAGCACTGGCCATCATGGTCAAGAGCTATACCAAGCTGGGCCTGACCGATTTGGCAGACGATGCGCAACGCGTGCTCAAACAAAGCTTCCCCAACAGCAAAGCGCTAGACCAATAAGCGGCGACATTCAATGAAAAAAAAGGGCGACCGTTTTGGTCGCCCTTTTTGCATGGTTAGCCGCTTGATTCAGTCTGACGAGGTACCGCCCGTGGCGAAGCCGCTCAGCGTGCCCTGGTCGTGAATGGCGGCGCCTACGGGCCGCACATCAACGGGCTCCTCCACAGGGGCCACATCGGCATCCGACTCGGCGCCCTGCTCGTCCTTCCTGATCAAATGAATGAACCGGCGAGAACGGTCATAGGGGAACACGTCGTGCACATACCCAGCTTTGATCCGCTCTTTGTGCTGCTGCCAGAAGTCGGCCTCAAGCAGGTCGGCATGGTGCGCCATGAAGATCTTGCGCACCCGAGGATCACCCAACAGGAACGGCCCGAAGGTTTCCGGGAACACGTCGTGTGGCCCCACTGAATACCAGATTTCGCCAGACATCTCGTCTTCTTCGTTTCTCGGCGTGGGTACCTTGCGGAAATTGCAATCGGTGACGTATTCGATCTCGTCGTAATCGTAGAAAACGACCTTGCCGTTGCGGGTCACACCAAAGTTCTTCCAGAGCATGTCGCCCGGGAAAATGTTGGCTGCTACCAGATCCTTGAGGGCGTTGCCATATTCGATGACTGCGTGCTCAAGTGCCTCACCTTCTGCCTCTTGGATGTAAATGTTCAACGGCACCATACGGCGTTCGATGTAGAGGTGCTTGATGATGAGCGCATCGCCCTCTTCTTCGATCACACTGGGGGCAAACTTGCGCAGCTCTTCGATCAATTCGTCATCAAATCGGTGGCGGGGAAACGCCACATTGGTGAACTCAAGCGAGTCGGCCATGCGCCCCACCCGGTCGTGCTGCTTCACCAACTGGTACTTGCTCATGATCATGGCCCGCGTGGTTTCCTTTTGGGGCGGGAAATAGTCTTTGATGACCTTGAACACAAACGGGTAGGACGGCAGATCGAACACCAGCATGACCATGCCCTTGATGCCCGGCGCAATGCGGAACTTGTCGCTGGAATGACTGAGGTGGAAGAGGAAGTCGCGGTAGAAAAGGTTTTTGCCGTGCTTCTGGAGCCCCAAGGCGCTATAGAGCTCCGCGCGAGGCTTGCGTGGCATGAGGCTGCGCAGGAACTGCACATAGGCTGATGGCACCTTCATGTCGACCATGAAGTACGCACGAGCGAAGCTGAACAAGGCCAGCAAGTCATCTTCGCCAAACAGGGCGGCATCAATGTAGAGGCGATTCCTGGAGTTGTGCAGAATGGGGATGGCAAATGGCAGGCTTCGGAAACCATTGATCACCTTACCAACGATGTAAGCCCCCTTGTTGCGCAAGAACAGAGACGACAGCACCTGAATCTGGAAATTCGTTCTCAGGCGCACATTGCCCACTTGCTCTTGAAGGGCATCGTAAACAAAGCCAATGTCTCGATCAAGGTTCTCGAACTCGATCTGCAGACCGAAGTTCTGCACCATCGTCTTGAGCACCTCACGCAAGTTTTCCTTGGTGGGGTAGTAGGCAATGAAGGTAGCCTTGCCATCGGCTTCGTCTTCGATGTATTCGGTCGACACAGCTGGCCGCACGAAGATGAAGTCGTTCTGGTAGTACTTGCGATGCAGGATCTTGATGGTGACCGAGTTGAAAAACGTCTCGGCCAACTCGGGCTGATGGTGTCCGGTCAACAAGCCGATGTAAAACAGCTTGATCTGGTGCCAGACCTCCATGGGCAAGGCGCTGGCTTCGTAGTCGCGCTCCAACCGCTCAACAGCTTCGTCCACCCGCAAATCGTAAAACTCGATCCGCGCACGTTGCGCCAGTTGCTGCCCATGCCAATCGGCTGCTTCGAACCGACGTTGCGCGTGCGCACTGGTTTCGCGAAAGATCTTGTAGTGCTTGTCAAAACCGTCTTGCAAAGCACGGGCGATTTCAAAAACACGAGGATCGGTTAGCTGTTGAGGAAACATGGTTCTACCTGTTGTGACCTGTTTTGACCTATTGACGAAGACTCAAGCTTGCCCACTGCCCAGGGCATAACGCCCATGCAAGTCTGCCAGGGCCTGAGCGTAAGCCCCGGCCAAAGCGTCGGGCGACTTCACCGACATGCGCATGTCATTGATCAAACCGTTATGCAAGCCGTATACCCAACCGTGCACGACCACCTCCTGCCCACGCGCCCAGGCGTCTTGCACCACTGTGGTCTGGCAAACATTCAGACTTTGCTCCAACACATTCAACTCGCACAGGGCGTCTAGACGCGTCTGACCTTCCGGCAAGCTGTACAGCCATTCACGATGCTGGTTACGCACATCTTGCACATGGCGCAGCCAGTTGTCAGCAATGCCAATGCGCTGGTTTTGCATGGCCGCAGCCACACCACTGCAACCATAGTGGCCTACGACCATGATGTGTTTGACTTGAAGCGAATCAATTGCAAACTCCATCACCGACAGGCAATTCAAATCGGAATGCACCACCACATTGGCCACGTTCCGGTGCACGAACAACTCGCCAGGCAACAGGCCGACGATCTCATTGGCGGGCACACGGCTATCGCTGCAGCCAATCCAGAGGTATTGCGGCGACTGCTGCTGCTGCAATCGGCTGAAAAAGCCCGGGGTGCGCGCCTCGATGTCACGTGCCCATTGGCGGTTTTTCTCTAACATGGTATCCAGTTTCATGACACACAGTGTAACGAGCCTGCAGCCCCGTTGAGACAGGCACAATGCCTGTCAGGCAGACCTACCGAGACAAGATGCCAACCGAATTGCATTACCCCTGGCAAGACACCCTTCCCGCAACTGGCTCGCGCATGCTCTTGCGTCCTGGCATTCATTGGGTGCGCATGCCCTTGCCTTTCGCACTGAACCACATCAATCTGTGGATGCTGACCGATCAGCGAGAGGGTCAATCGGGCTGGTGCGTCGTCGACGCAGGGGTGGCCACCGAGGCCATTCGCCAAGCCTGGCAGACCATCTGGGCGGACGATTCAGCCGCCGCACCCTTGGTACGCATGGTGGTCACTCACATGCACCCAGACCACATAGGCAATGCGCAATGGTTGATTGAACAGTTCAGCCCAGCCAGTCACCCTGCCCGCCTGCACATGAGCGCCACCGATCATTTGGCTGCGCAGTTGTCTTGCCGGGAAACCACCGGCTACGGAGGTGAACATGCCGTGCAGTTCTTCGCCTCGCATGGGTTGCAAGATCTTGACTCGCTTGAAAAAATCAAGCAACGCAACGGGTATTACGCGTCCATGGTGCCGTCGGTACCCCGTGTCTATGCCAGGCTAATGGATGGCATGTCCATCACGATCGGGCAACGCGAATGGCGCTGCCTGGCCGGCTACGGGCATTCGCCTGAGCACATTTCTCTGTTCGATGAGTCTGACCACACGCTGATTTCCGGGGACATGCTGCTGCCCCGCATTTCCACCAACATCAGCGTTATCAACAGCGAACCAGAGGCTGACCCGCTGGGGTTGTTTCTGGCCTCACTGAAGCGATTGACCGTATTGCCCGCTGACACCTTGATCCTGCCGTCACATGGCCTGCCGTTTGTGGGGCTGCATGCACGTGTGGATCAATTGCTGGCCCACCACGACGCCAGACTAGAGGACATCCGCCTGGCTTGCCTGGCCGCGCCACACAGTGCAGCGGAATTGTTGTCGGTGTTGTTCAACCGTCCTCTGGATCTGCACCAAACCACCTTCGCAATGGGGGAAGCCATCGCGCACCTGAACCACCTTTGGCTGACCGGCGAGTTGAATCGCGACCAAGGTACAGACGGCGTATGGCGTTTTCGCACCCAACGCTGAATCAGTCTGGAATCGTGACGTATTTGAGTTGCTCGCGCATGTCCGCATATTCGGGCATGACCGAGCGCACCACATCCCAGAATCGGGGGCTGTGATTCATTTCGCGCAAGTGGGCCAACTCGTGGGCAACCACGTAGTCGATGATGCTGACACTGAAGTGCACCAGGCGCCAATGGAGTCGAATGGAGCCATCGGCACTGGCACTGCCCCAACGCGTGCGCGCCGACGACAGCCCAATTTTGTTGACTTTGACCTGCAACTGCTCAGCGAAATGCTGCACCCTGTCGTGAAACACACGCCGCGCCTCGCGTTGCAACCAGGATTGAACCGCATCGCGAATTTGTTCGGTTGTGGCGTGCTGAGGTAAACCCAAATGCAAGGCCTGCCGCGTAACGCCAGGCAAATTGGCCTCGCCCGCTTTCAACTGCGCACCCGACACCCTGGGGTCCAGAACCAGAGCGAGGTGATCCCCCAGGAAGGGCACCAACGCGCCTTCCTTCCACTCAATGCGTGAGGCTTCCAGCTTCTGCGCGCGCTCGCGTTGATCGACCAACTTCGCGCAAATCCAGCGCTCCTTGCTGCGCAAAGCCGTCTCGATGTCTGACCAAGAGGCCCATTTCGGGGCACGCACACTCAGGCCGTCTACAGTGACCACCATGCCAATGCTGCGCCGCCTAGCTCGCTTGAATTCATAGGCGACCAGCGCTTGCCCCAGCCGGATTTCATGCTGCGCCTGCGGATGGCGGAACGCAGCTCGAGGCATCTCGGACCGAATCGACTCGGCCACCAACGACGCCTGCAGACGCGCCTGAGGCTCCGTCGAAACCACTTGGCCCGCACTCGAGGACTCATCATCCCAGGGCAAGCCCAACTGAAGATCTAGCTCAGACTGCGACTGATCCATGCTCAAGTGATCTCACCCATGTGCGTAGCCACAGGGCTGTCTTCGCCAATATCGCGACGCCCTCGCAAAATCAGAAAATCAGCAAATGCTGACAGATCAGGGTGAATGGTCAGATCCGGCACACGCTGACGCAACTCGACCAACTCGGCATCTTGCATGGTGGCGGCCTGCCCCGTGCGCACGAGATGCGGCTCACACCCCACAGACTGAGCGGCCAGCACGTCACGCGGCAAGTCGCCCACCATGGGCACCCCTGTCAAGGCGACGCCAAAGCGCTGCCCGATGGCCTGAAACAGGCCCGGCAAAGGCTTGCGGCAGGTGCACAGGTCTTCCGGCGTATGGGGGCAGAAAAACACGGCCTCCACACGCCCACCCACGCGAGCCAGCATCTGGTTCATCTTGGCATGCATGGCGTTCAACGCCACCATGTCAAACAACCCCCGCCCGATACCAGATTGGTTGGTGGCCACCACTACATGCCACCCCGCATGATTGAGGCGCGCGATGGCCTCCAGCGCCCCCGGCAACGGCACCCACTCGTCGCTGGACTTGATGTAGTCCTCGCGCTCGTGGTTGATGGTGCCGTCTCGATCGAGGATGACCAGCTTCATGCCCTCTCCGGATGAACGTGCGGAAAACAGATCAAGCCGCCAGTCTGGAAATGTCTGCGACCTGATTCATGGCCTGATGCAGCGAGGCAAGTAGGCCCAGGCGGTTGGCCTTCAAGGCAGCATCATCCGCATTCACCATGACGCTGTCAAAGAATGCATCGACCGGCGCCTTCAGCACAGCCAGAGCCCGCAAGGAAGCCGTGTAATCGCCCTGCTCAAAGGCCTGCTGCGCCTTGGGTGCAGCCGCCTGCAGAGCATCATACAAAGCCACTTCGGCCGACTCTTTGAGCAAAGCAGTATCGACGCGAGCCTCCACCGCAGTATCGGCCTTTTTCAAGATGTTGCCCACACGCTTGTTGGCTGCCGCCAGCGAGGCGGCCTCCGGAAGCGCGGCAAATGCACGCACCGCCGCCAAGCGGCGAGGCACCTGCCCCAGGCGGGTGGGTTGCAGCGCCAGAACCGCATCGACTTCCAAGGTGCTGTAACCCTGCTCGCGCAAAGACACAGCCAGGCGGTCAGAGAAGAACGCCAGCAAGTGCTCTGCGGGGTTGTTGATGAGCTCACCGAAGGCTGGCAGCACCGCCTCAATCACGGAGGGCAAATCCAGAGGCAAATTCTTTTCAACCAAGATACGAATCACGCCCAGGGCATGGCGGCGCAAGGCGAAGGGGTCCTTGTCACCGGTGGGTAGTTGGCCAATCCCGAACAAGCCGACCAGGGTCTCGAGCTTATCGGCCAGGGCCACAACCTCACCCGTGTGATTACGCGGCAGCGCATCGCCCGCAAAACGCGGCTTGTAGTGATCTTCAATGGCGATGGCCACCCCGTCGCGCAAACCCTCGTGGCGGGCGTAGTAGCCGCCCATGATGCCTTGCAGCTCGGGAAATTCACCCACCATGTCAGTCAGCAAGTCGGTCTTGGCCAAACGTGCCGCCTCTTGCGCCTTGCTGTCGAGCACATCGAAGTGATCTTTGTCATCGACTGTGTACGGCATGGTGCCCAGGCGCAGCTGATTGACGATGGCGTGCGCAATGGCACGCACACGCTCGGCACGCTCGCCTTGGGTCCCCAGCTTGCCGTGATAAACCACCTTACCCAGGCCGGCTACACGAGATTCAAGCGTCTTCTTCCGATCCTGATCGAAGAAGAACTTGGCGTCAGCCAAGCGGGGACGCACCACGCGCTCATTGCCCTCAATGATCGCGCTGGGGTCCACGGGTTGAATGTTGCTGACAACGAGGAACTGGTTGGTCAACTTGCCTGCGGCATCCAGCAGAGGGAAGTACTTCTGGTTGGCCTTCATGGTCAGGATCAGACACTCCTGAGGCACTTCCAGGAAGGCAGCTTGAAAGCGACCAATCAACACATTGGGGCGCTCGACCAATGCCGTGACTTCATCCAGCAGGGCGTCGTCATCAATGGGTTTGAGGTCATGGCCGGCTCGGCCGGCGGCCGCAGCCAGTTGCTGCGAAATTTCCTGACGGCGCTGGTTGAAGCTGGCGATGACTGCCCCCTCTTCCAGCAACTGCGCGGCATAGCCATCCGCATTACGCAACACCACCGGCGACACCTTGGCCTCGAAACGATGCCCTTGCGTTTCGCGACCCGATTTCAGGCCCAAGGCAGAAATCGGCACAATCTGATCGCCATGCAAGGCCACCAGGCCATGTGCTGGGCGCACGAAATTCACGCTCGTCCAACCTGGCTGGAAGCCATCGCCTTCGCCCTGCTCCAGCTGATAGGTCATGACCTTGGGAATGGGCAGCTTGGCCAAAGACTCGTCGAAGGCCTTTTGAAGACCTTCGGCCAAGGTGGCGCCAGCCTTCACGCTGTCAAGGAACAAGGCTTCGGCTTTGCCATCGAGGGCGCGCTTGAGTTGAGGTACCACCTCCGGGCCCACACCAAGCGAAGCCAACTTTTTCAGCAATGCGGGGGTAGGTTGACCATTGGCATCCAAAGCCACAGCGACGGGCATCAGCTTTTGCTGAACAGCCTGATCCACCGCCTTCGCAGCCACACCGGTCACATGCACAGCCAGGCGACGAGGCGACGCGTAGGGCGTGACAACGGCCTCAGCGCCAACCAGGCCTTGGGCCTTCAGGCTATCGGCCAAAACGCCAGCAAACGACTCGCCCAGCTTCTTCAGTGCCTTGGGGGGCAGTTCTTCAACAAACAGTTCTACGAGGAGATTGGCGGTGCTCATGCTCAGGCAGCCTTTTTGTTATTGAGTTGTTCGATGACTTCATCAGCCCAGGCTTTAGGCGCCATGGGGAAGCCCAAGCGAGCCCGGCTATCGAGGTAGCTGGCCGCCACGCTGCGAGCCAGATTGCGGATACGGCCAATGTAGGCCGCACGCTCGGTCACCGAAATCGCACCGCGGGCGTCCAGCAGGTTGAAGGTATGGGCTGCCTTGAGAACCTGTTCATAGGCGGGCAAGGCCAGTTGCTGCTCCATCAGGTACTTGGCTTGCGTTTCGTAGTTCGTGAACGCGCCTAGCAAGAACTCCACGTTGCTGTGCTCAAAGTTGTAGGTCGACTGCTCCACCTCGTTTTGATGGAATACGTCACCATACTTCACGATGTTCCCGGCCGGATCCTTCGAATAGACCAGATCGTAAACACTCTCCACGCCCTGCAGATACATGGCCAGGCGCTCCAGACCGTAGGTGATCTCGCCGGTAATGGGTTTGCAATCAATGCCGCCAACTTGCTGGAAGTAGGTGAACTGCGTCACCTCCATGCCGTTGAGCCAGACTTCCCATCCCAAACCCCAGGCGCCCAGCGTTGGGTTCTCCCAATCGTCTTCCACGAAGCGAATGTCGTTCTTTTTCAGATCGAAACCAAGCGCCTCCAACGAGCCCAGATACAACTCCAGAATGTTGGCTGGTGCCGGCTTCAACACCACTTGATACTGGTAATAGTGCTGCAAACGATTCGGGTTTTCACCGTAACGACCATCTTTGGGGCGGCGACTCGGCTGCACATAAGCGGCTTTCCACGGCTCAGGGCCCAATGCACGCAGGAAGGTAGCGGTGTGGCTGGTGCCGGCACCCACTTCCATGTCATAGGGTTGCAGCAGCGCGCAGCCCTGGGCATCCCAGTAGCTTTGCAAACGCAAGATGAGTTGCTGGAAAGTCAGCATGTTGTTGCCTTTGTTTTATTGCTCGCGCCGATTGTTTACCGACGCAAAACACCGATTCTATTAAATGGGATCGACACCAGCAGCGCAAATGCGACCAGGGGCCACAAACCAAAGCGCCCCGCCCACCAGGCATAGGGTGTCACCCCCGAAAAACCTTGCACCGCCCCGACCAATACGCCACGCTGATTGGACGCCAGTTGGTGGGTCACACGGCCAGCCGCATCCACGATCATGGTGGCGCCGGTGTTCGTGGCCCGAATGGTGGGAACCTGAAACTCCAGCGAGCGCATCCGGGCAATCTGGTGGTGTTGGAAGATGGCCAAGTCTTCGCCAAACCAGGCCAAGTTACTCACATTGGCCAAAATGGTGGGCGATCGGGCCGCATCAACAAACCGCGTGGCGATTTCCTCGCCGTACAAGTCTTCATAGCAAATGGTGGGTGCCACTCTCTGTCCCTTCACTGCAAATGAAGGCGCAGCCAAGGGGCCGCGCGAGAAGTCGCCCAAAGGAATGTTCATTAATTGAACGAACCAATGAAACCCAAAAGGAATGAATTCGCCGAACGGCACAAGGTGATGTTTGTCGTACTGATAAAAGCCTTGTGGGCTGGTCGCCGCAACCGGAGACAGACCCACAACTGAATTGGTGTACCCGCGCTCGAAGCTGCCCAAAGGGACCCCAAATAAGGCATACCGCTCACCCTGGCGAAAACCGTCCAACAAGCCCTCCCAAAATGCTTCAGGCAACTGGGACGGCAATAGCGGCACCGCAGTTTCAGGCGCCACCACCAAATCAGAAGAAGAGGCAAGCAATTCGCGACCGTGCCACATGAGCATGGGCACCTGCAATTCAGGCACAAACTTTTCGTCTTGCGGAACATTCCCCTGCAGCAAGCTCACCGTCAACGGTCGATCGACAGGCTTTGTAAATGCCGCCAATGGCCGCACAGGTTGATAAGAAACTGAAAGTACCAGCAGCAAAGCCGCCGCCAGAGCCCCGGCTCTCTGACCTTGGCGCCACAGCAATACCCCACACGCGGCCGCGCAAGCCCACAAGCCCCCCACACCGTATACACCCACCAGCGGCGCCCACCAGCGCCAGGACACATCAACCAAGCCATAACCGCTGGCCGCCCAAGGGAAGCCGGTCAAAACCATGGCGCGAGCCAATTCAGCCAAGAGCCACAAGCCCCCCAACGCGATGGCGTCGCGCCACCAGATTTGCCGCCGCCAATGCACCCAGCAGCCGGCAGCCAAGGCCAGATACACCGACAGGAACAAGGAAAGCAGCAGCACAGAAAGGCCCGCCAACCAAGACGGCAAGCCACCGAATCGATGCAGGCTGACATAGGTCCACCCCGTGCCACCGATGAGCCACATGCCACCGTATAGCCAGCCCAGCCAGGCTGCCTGACAGGCACGGGTCACGCCGGACAAAATCCAAAACAGCACCAAAATCCCAGCTGTTTGCATCCAGGCTGACAAAGGCGCCCAAACTTGCGCCACCCAAGGGGTCAACGCCAATGCATGCATTGCCCCTGCCACCAGCACGACGGCAGACTCCTTGCCTCCCAGCTTATCGACCCAACTCATGCTCAATCAGCGGAAAGACATCACGATTCGGCGGCGTCAGCCGGTGCCGTCGCACGCGTTACCTTGAACCAGCGAACCGCGCCGCCACGGCCCAGCATGACGGTCAAGGTCAAGCCCCCCACCTCGACCGCCTCACCTCGGCGCGGCACTCGCCCGAGTTCGTGAGCAACCAGCCCACCAATGGTGTCGAAATCATCGGTCGGCAGTTGGGCGCCAAATGCCTCGTTCACATCGTCAATGGTCGCATCACCTGCCACACGCTTGCTGCCATCGGCCAGCGTAAAAATGCTGGACTGAGCATCTTCGGCATCGAATTCATCCTCAATTTCGCCCACGATCTCTTCCAGCACGTCTTCAATCGTCAGAAGACCCGCTGTCTTGCCAAATTCGTCTATGACGATGGCCAAATGACTGCGATTGGATCGGAATTCGCGCAACAGTTCGTTCAAGCCCTTCGATTCAGGCACAAATTCGGGCGCTCGCAACAAGGTGCGCAAATTCAACTCAGGAGCGCGCTGCAGTTTCAGCAAATCCTTGGCCAGCAAGATGCCAATGATGTTGTCGCGCGAGCCCTCAAACACCGGAAACCGTGAATGTCCCGTGTTGATGACCTGCTGCAGGAGTTGCTCGTAGGGGGCGTCAATGTCAAGCAGATCCATGCGCTTGACCGCCACCATCACATCGCCAGCCGTCATATCGGCCATGCGAATAACCCCTTCCAGCATCACGCGGGACTCGGGTTCAATCAACTCCCGGTGTTCAGCCTCAGCCAGGGTTTCAATGAGTTCATCTGTCGAATCAGGACCAGGCGAAAGAAATTCGACCACTCGTTCAAACAGACTGCGCTGGTCGCGCTCACGCGCTGAGGCAGCGCCACTTTTTTCGGTCGGCTTGGGGCGACTAGGGGAAGGTTCGGACACAGCAGGGGTGCCTTGGTTACGATGCCCCAAGAATACCCCATACCCATGTCAATTCCGTCACACAGGCACCCGACGCCCGCGTTTACGGGGCTACACTCAAGGCATGAGCCAGATTCCAGTCACCATCCTTACCGGATTCCTCGGCAGCGGCAAAACCACCCTGCTCAAGCGCGTCCTGACAGAAGCCCACGGCCAGAAAATTGCCGTGATCGAAAATGAATTCGGTGAAGAAAACATCGACAACGACATCCTCGTTGCCGACACCGAAGAGCAGATCATCCAGATGAGCAATGGGTGCGTCTGCTGCACCATTCGGGAAGACCTTCGCGAAACGCTGGCTGACCTGGCCAAACAAAAACGTGCTGGCGCCCTCAAATTTGATCGCGTCATCATCGAAACCACGGGCGTAGCGGACCCTGGCCCCGTAGCCCAGACCTTTTTCATGGACGACGAAATCGCCGAGCTATACCTGCTCGATGCCATCGTCACCCTGGTTGACGCAAAGCACGCCGACAAGCAACTCGATGATCGGCAGGAAGCGCGCCGTCAGGTCGGGTTTGCTGACCAGATCTTCATCAGCAAAACTGACCTGGTGACCCAGGGCGAAGCCGATGCGCTGGCGCACCGCCTCAAGCACATGAACCCCCGTGCACCCCAAAAGCGGGTTCACTTCGGCGAGGTGCCGCTGCAGGAAGTGCTGGATCTGAAAGGATTCAACCTCAACGCCAAACTCGATATCGATCCCGACTTCCTCAACGAAGGTGGCCATGGGCACGATCACCATCATCACGACCATGATTGCGGACACGATCACGAGCACGGTGAGCACTGCCACCATCCGCACCATCACGCCCACGACGACGATGTGAAGTCGTTCGTTTTCAAGTCAAACCGTCCGTTTAACGCCACAAAGCTGGAAGATTTCCTGGGCTCCATCGTCCAGATCTACGGCCCCAAAATGTTGCGTTACAAAGGCGTCTTGTACGTTTCGGGCATGGATCGCAAGGTCGTCTTCCAGGGCGTCCATCAACTGATGGGCAGCGATGTCGGCCCCAAATGGGCCGCTGGCGAGACCAAGACCAGCAAAATGGTGTTCATTGGCATTGACTTGCCACAGGACCTGTTCAAAGCTGGACTGGAACAATGTTTGGGGTGAAACCAATGGTTACCCCCGAGCCTCGGGCCTGAAATTTGACTGCAAGCGTGGCTACAATCCGCGCGCTTCGGCACAGGGCGTGAGCTCTGCCCCGAAATTCAAGAACAGAATCTGGAAGGACGGCGATGGTGCAGTACCAGGCCATGCGTCAACATATCGACAACCTGTCTGTGGATCTCGCACTGAATGAAGGAGGATCCTGTGACCAAGTCTCCGACCCTCGCCAAAGCGGCCGCTCCTGCAACCAAATCCGCCAAACCGGCCACTAAAAAGGCAACCGCCTCAACCAGTTCCACCGCTGAAACCCGTAAGCCCGCAGCGACCAAGACTCAAGCTTCAGCCAAGACTGCCGAAGCTGTCGTATCGGCCAAATCAGCGGCTCCAGCACGATCGTCGTCTCCCATCAGTACCCAAGACAACATGCCTACCCCCGCAACCAAGGTTGACCCCAAACTCGCCAACGCCTGGAAGACCAAATCCGGTCGCGAACTGTCCGAGGCAGAACTGCTGGCCATGCCAGATGCCGAGTACATGAGCGACAAGCAATTGGACTTCTTCCGCGCCCAACTGGAAGCCCAGAAGGACGACTTGCTGTCCAACGCTGGCGAAACCACTGAGCACCTGCGCGAAGACACCTCTATCGTGCCTGACCCCGCAGACCGCGCCACCATCGAAGAAGAGCATGCCCTTGAGTTGCGCACTCGCGACCGCGAGCGCAAACTGCTCAAGAAGATCTCTCAGGCATTGGCTCGCATCGATTCGGGCGAATACGGCTTTTGCGACGAAACTGGTGAACCCATTGGCTTGGGTCGCCTGATCGCGCGCCCCACCGCCACGTTGTCGCTGGAAGCCCAGCAACGCCGCGAATTGAAGCAAAAGATGTTTGGCGATTGATTCAACCGCTGAGGACCCACGCTTGACCCATCCCCTCTGCCAACTGGAATCATGAGCAAGGACTCCGGCAGCTTTTTGCGCAAAGTCGTGCGATTCGTCGCCAATCCGACCACGGATTGGACCGAATTGGATGCCCCTGCGTCAGAAGAAGACCGCGAAAGCGAATACGCCAAGAGTGAAATCAAGGCCATGATCGAGCGTAAGCGGCGCAACGACTTCGTACGCAAGCGCGAACTCGACATGCTCCGCAAAATTCGCCGAGAGGGATTGAGTCAAGACAACGCGCTGCTATTGGGGTCGGCATCCCGACTCGATCCCGATTCGCGCCCTCAAAACGGCGCACGCTCTGACATTGCCGTCAAAGCCAAGATCGACGAGATCGAAATGCAGATGGTTGGCGACCCAGCCGCCCGCATGATGCGCCCCCCTGCGGCCGTGGTTTCCGGCCATGGGCGCTTGACCGAACTCCGGCAAGCCAAACCCACCGTGTCTCCGGTCGCGCCCACGCAGCCGTCCGTTCTGCCATCGACAATGGACTCGATTCCTCGGGTCACACAGTCGGTCAACGAACCACTCGATTTCGACATTCCCTCTCAGCCGGCACCTACTGCCGCAGCAGTAACGCCAGCCGCTCCCGCAGTCCCTATGGCCGCGCCGTCAGGGTTCATGAATCCCAACGCGTTCGACGTGGCCGAGGTGGTGCATGACCCCGAGTTGGACGAGGCCGTCATTGCGTTTGCCAATGCCGACTTCGACCTGTGCGAACGCTGCTTGCTCGACTTGGTGAATCCAGGTGGCCCAAGGCATGATCAAACAGAAACCTGGATGGTTCTGTTTGATTTCTACCGCTCACTCGACCTGCCTGAGCCATTCGAAAACCTGGCGGTCTCATTCGTTCACAAGTTTGGGTTATCGGCGCCGCAATGGTATTCGCTGCCGCAACGTGTAGCAGACCATCTGGCCGCCAAAGCCGCCCAAAGCCCAAGCCCTGCCGAGCCAGAACAGCCAGCGGACACCCCTGCGCTCGAGACCCAAGAAGACGAAGGGCAAACCGTCAAAACGCTGGAGGGCTGGATCGCCCCCCGTTTACTCGACTCCGAGGCCTTATCGCAGCTGCGCGTTGAAATCTTGCAGATGCCCCGCCCCTGGACCATGGACTGGAGCGATGTCGTTCGCGTCAGCCCTGAAGGCGCTGGCGGCCTGACGCAATTGATGCAGCAATGGGCCAAGGAAAAGCACGACATCAACTGGATTGGTGTCGAGAATTTGCTTCACATTCTGGCCGACACCGCCCCCACAGGCGTGCGCGACGCAGACCCGGCTTGCTGGATGCTGCGCCTTGAAGTGCTGCGACTGTGCAATCGGCCCATCGATTTCGACGAAGTCGCGATCGATTACTGCGTGACCTACGAACTGTCCCCTCCTTCATGGGAAGCTGCTCAGGCACGGGTGCGCGTTCTGGACGACGCAGTCAGTCCACTGTCGCGCCCGCTGTCCCATGTCAGCGAAATTTCGACCAGTTTTGTTGAGTCACAACTGCACAACGAAGTCGAGTTCGTTCAGGTGGCATCGCTTGAACTGTCCGGCCAATTGATTGGGGACATCGGCAACACCCTGACCGAACTGGATGGACAGTTGGGCGAAAGCGTGTCGCTCGACATTGACTGCACCTATTTGCTGCGAGTCGATTTCATTGCTGCTGGCGACCTTCTGAATTGGGTTCTGGCGCGTCGCGCCGAAGACCGGGGTGTGAATTTCATCAACCCCCATCGACTGGTGGCGCTGTTCTTTGGTGCCATGGGCATCAACGAGCACGCACGCGTCAAATTGCAGTTGGTTTGAGGGGCTTGAAACCCCGCTGCCAGACCTCATCTGGCAGCAAACTCAACTGCCACCCCTGACTCAACGGGGTTCCACACATGGACTCATACCACGGCACGACGATCGTCAGCGTTCGCCGGCAAACGCCCACCGGCTGGGAAGTCGCCATGGGCGGCGATGGCCAAGTCACACTGGGCCACATCGTCGTCAAGGCCAGTGCGCGCAAGGTACGCAAGCTGTATCGGGAACAGGTTCTGGCCGGGTTTGCTGGCGCCACGGCTGACGCTTTTACCCTGTTCGAACGCTTTGAAGCCAAACTGGAGAAACACCAGGGCCATCTGGCCAGAGCCGCCGTTGAGCTAACCCGCGACTGGCGGACTGATCGCGTTTTGCGCCGACTGGAGGCCATGCTGGCCGTGGCCGATCGGGAAACCTCGCTCATCATCACCGGCAATGGTGATGTTCTGGAACCGGAGCACGGCATCATTGCCATCGGGTCGGGTGGCGCCTACGCGCAAGCTGCGGCCCGAGCACTGCAGGCCAATACGGACCTCAGCGCGGCTCAAATGGTCAAGAAGTCGCTGGAAATTGCGGGCGACCTGTGCATCTACACCAACCAGAACCATCTCATCGAGACCCTGTCATGAGCATGACTCCCCAGGAAATCGTCATTGAACTGGACCAACATATCATTGGCCAGAAGCAAGCAAAACGTGCCGTAGCCATTGCGTTGCGCAACCGGTGGCGCCGCCAGCAGGTTGATTCTCAGCTACGCGGAGAAATCACACCCAAGAACATCCTGATGATCGGCCCCACCGGAGTTGGCAAGACTGAAATAGCCCGACGCCTGGCCAAATTGGCCGACGCCCCCTTCATCAAGGTCGAGGCAACAAAGTTCACCGAGGTGGGCTATGTGGGCAAAGATGTTGACACCATCATCCGCGATCTGGTCGAGTCGGCCATCAAGCAAGAGCGTACCCGCCAAATGACCCTGCAACGGGCCAAAGCAGAAGACGCCGCCGAGGAGCGCCTGCTGGACGTGCTGGTACCCCCTCCACGCAGTGAATTCGGCCTGGCCCCGACTACCAATTCGACCGACAGCACCGCACGCCAGGTCATGCGCAAGCGTTTGCGTGAAGGCGCCTTGGATGACAAGGAAATCGAAATCGACCTGGCGGAGAACCGCTCACCTGCGGTAGAGATCGTCAGCCCAGCCGGCATGGAAGACATGGCCGAGCAACTGCGTGGCATGTTCTCGCAAATGGGCCAGAACCAGCGCAAAACCCGCAAAGTGACGGTGGCCGAGGCCCGCGCTCAACTCATCGAAGAAGAGTCGGCCAAGCTACTCAACGAGGACGATGTTCGAACACGCGCATTGGAACGCACAGAGCAAAACGGCATCGTGTTCATTGACGAAATAGACAAGGTGGCCAGCCGCTCAGAAGGGCAAACCGCCGAGGTGTCTCGTCAGGGTGTTCAACGCGATCTGCTCCCCTTGGTGGAGGGCACCACGGTCAGCACCAAATACGGCATGGTCAAGACCGATCACATTCTGTTCATTGCGTCTGGTGCATTCCATCTGAACAAGCCCAGCGACCTCATTCCTGAACTGCAGGGGCGCTTCCCTATCCGGGTCGAACTGTCGTCTCTGTCGGTGGACGATTTCGAAGCCATCCTGACCCAGCCCACCGCCAGTCTGATCAAGCAGTATCAGGCTCTGCTCTCCGCGGAGGGCGTGACCCTGAGCTTCACACCCGAAGCCATCAAGCGTTTGGCCCAAATTGCCTTCGAGGTCAACGAGCGCACCGAAAACATCGGCGCCCGGCGCTTGTCGACCGTGATGGAGCGGCTATTGGAAGAGCTGTCGTTCGACGCCCCCAAGCTGAGCGGACAGGCCCACGAGGTGGACGCGACGGAGGTCGACCGTCGCCTGGCCGAACTGGCACACAACGAAGACCTCTCGCGGTTTATTCTGTAACAGCCGTAGCCGCCAGCGTCAGAAGGCCCTCGAAAATGAGGTTTTCGACGATGCTGGCTGGCAATTCGTCAACATGAGACAGGCGTGACACAGCGCCCCCCGACATGATCAGCAATGGCTGACGCCCGGTCTTGGTCGCAAGGCGACGCAAACTGCGCTCGATGGCACCAGCAATCGCATCGGTGCCACCGCTCATCAAAGCGTCACTCGTATTGGTGGGGAAGTCACGCACCTCGCCAGTCGGCACCTTCAGGCCGGCTGTGCCGCTTTCTAAGGCACGGTACATCAACCCGAAGCCCGGCATGATCAGCCCGCCCAGAAACCTCCCATCTTGATCAATGGCGTCGACCGTCACAGCGGTTCCCACCATGACAGCCAGAACCGGAGGGGGGGCGCTGGGGTCACTGGACATAGCTCGCTGGCGAGCTCCGATGATGGCTGCCCAGCGATCAGACCCCAGGCGCTGCGGATGCTCGTACCCGTTGACCACACCACCCGCATTGGCCCCCGAGACCAACCAACGCGGCTTGAGGTCCCAGACCGAGAGTTGCTCTTCTACACGACGCTTGATGACCTCTCCGGCCACCACGCAACCCAGCATCGACTGCGGTCGCGGCAAGTTTTTCCAAGCTGTTTCCCAAAGGTGGTCAATGTCCTCAAGGACCACCGCTCCGTGGGCCATCAAGGTGGCGCCAGGCTGGGCTTTTTCATAGAGACCCCACTTCAGGCGGGTGTTGCCAATATCGATGACCAAGAATGCCATGCAGTGCTCTTTCTATCGGTTCCGTGATTCTGCCTGCAAGCGAGCACCCAAACGCGGGATCCGTTGCCATTCAGTCCCTCAAGCGAAGGGCTTCCCCTAGGGTTGCCCCACTTGGAGAAGGTGAATTTTGCGTTAAGGTCGTCAACTCGAAGCAGGTCGCCACGTTAATAAACCTGCCTGTCCCTTTTTTTCGGAGAGAAAGCAATGAAATCGTTCGCACGCTCGTTGATCCTGGCCGCCGCCGTTGCCGCCATGCCCGCTCTGGCTGCCGTTCAAGTCAAGAGCGCCAAGTTTGAAGACAACCTGCAAGTCGCCGGCCAGAACCTGGTCCTCAACGGTGCAGGCGTTCGCGTCAAGATCATCGTTGACGTCTACGCTGCGGGTCTGTATCTGCCTAGCAAGGTGTCTTCCGAAGGCAAGGCCCTGAACACTGCAGGCGCCAAGAGCATGCAGATCGTTTTGCTGCGTGAACTGACTGGTGAAAAGTTCGCCGAAGCCATGATTGACGGTTTCAAGGCCAACAACAGCGATGCCGACATCGCCAAGTTCCAACCCAAGCTGGACCAACTGCGTAGCTTGATGCTGACTTTCGGCACCGTCAAGGAAGGCACCGTGATCCACATGACCAGCGTGCCTGGTGCTGGTCTGCGTGTCTCCGTCAATGGCCAACAAAAGGGCAGCGAAATCTCTGGCGATGACTTCTACAAAGCCATGCTGAAGATCTGGTTGGGTGAGAAGCCTGTTGACTCCGATCTGAAGTCGGCCCTGCTGGGTGGCAACTGATCGGCCTGAGGCCTGAGCTGTCGCCAACTTGATGCGACGTTTCGTGAAAAGTTGGCATTTTCTGGCAGCAGAGCACAAACTGCGGGTGTGCACCGATTTGTCACATCGCGGTTTGTGCCGATAAACAGATCATGACAGGCGCACCCTTTTGCAGCCCATGATCGAATCACCCCTTTCATCGTTACGAGCCTGGACCCAGGCGTTGTCGGACGCTGAAATTCCTGTGCTGCCCGGCTCCGTTGCGGAACTAGGGCAATTGCATGCCATCGAGGAGGCCAATGGCTCTATCGATGCGCACACGTTGGCCGACAGCTTCGGCAACGACCCCCTGATGACCCTGAAGGTGCTGGTGCATGTCTCGCGCATGTGCACGCGCCAGAATATTGAGCCACCCGAAACGCTGGTAGGCGCCATCGTCATGCAGGGCATTGGCCCGTTTTTCAGGGCCTTCACCGGAACCCCAGATGTTCTGACCTGGTTACGACCACAGCCCGAAGCATTGAGCGGGCTGCTGAAAGTCATCACCCGAGCCCGTCGCGCCTCGAATTTCGCATTGCGATTTGCCCTGCATCGCCAGGATGAAGATGTCATGGTTGTTCAAGAGGCCGCCTTGCTGCATGATTTCGCAGAGATGCTGCTGTGGTGCCATGCCCCCAAGCTGGCGCTTGAAATGGCCCGCCGGCAAAAGGCCGACTTCCACGTCCGTTCGGCCGACATTCAAAATGAAGTACTCGGCATTGAACTGGTCGATCTGGGGCAGTCGCTGATGCAGAACTGGCGCCTGCCTGAATTGCTGCGGCAAACCACCGACGATCACAACGCCCATCACCCCAAGGTGCGCACCGTGATGCTGGCGGTTCGACTGGCTCGACACACGCAGTATGGCTGGCAAGACCCACACGCCCTGGCGGCTCTGCCAGACGACATTGCCGACATTGCCCAACTTCTCACCCTGTCAAACGACGCGGCGCGCCGCCTCATTGAGGGGGTGGACAATGTCCAGATTACTGAACAGCCACCCTCGCCTCAGTGAATCGACACGGATGAGCGAGCGGCCTGAACAGCCCCTGCGCCAATCGCAGCACCAAAACGCTTGGCCAAACGCTCGGCCAGGTTCTCTTTCAGCGTGTAGTCAACAATGTCTTCGGCCTTGACAATGTCGCGAGCAACCTGATCGAGGCTCCCCAAACCGTCAGCCACCCCCAACTCCACGGCTTTTTGGCCGTTCCAGAACAAGCCCGAGAATGTTTCTGGTGTTTCCTTTAAACGCTTGCCCCGCCCTGAGCGCACAACCTGAATGAACTGTTGGTGGATTTGGTCGAGCATACTTTGGGCAAAACCGTCCTGGCGAGTATTGCGAGGAGAAAACGGGTCCAGCATGCCCTTGTTCTCGCCAGCTGTCATCAAGCGGCGCTCAATGCCCAGCTTGTCCATGATGCCCACGAAACCAAAACCATCCATCAGCACGCCGATGGAGCCCACAAGCGACGCTTTGTCGACATAGATTTGATCGGCAGCCACCGCGATGTAGTACGCCGCAGAAGCGCACATTTCCTCGCAAACGGCATAAACCTTTTTCTTGTGCAAGGCCTTCAAACGACGAATTTCGTCATTGACCAGACCCGCCTGAACAGGACTGCCACCAGGCGAGTTAATCCGCAGTACCACGGCACGGGCACCAGCGTCTTCAAATGCACTACGCAGGGCAGTGGTCAGGCTGTCGGCACTGGCATCGGTCTCGGAGGCGATTTCTCCTCGAATTTCCACCAAGGCGGTATGGGGCTTCACGGGCGCAGTTGCCGATGGCACGCTTTCAATCGTGGCCCACACCATGCTGGCGGCCACAAACAGCCAAACCACACGCCAGAACCAACGCCAGCGCTGCTCTCGGCGCTGTTGGTCGAGATAGGCCCTGGCGAACTGGGACAGCAAGGCATTTTGCGTCGCAGACAGATCGACGGCTTTGGAATCTTGATCGCTCATCAGATGACTCTAGTTCGGCAGGTATTCAAAAAATGGGTTGAAAACGATCCGTGGGACGCCAGAACACCTCGCCCCCCTCTTCTTTCAATTCAATGGCCAGCAACCGAGCCCCAGGGCATGGACCCGCCACGCATTGTCCGTTGGAAGGCTCGTACATCGCACCGTGTATGGCGCAAATGATGTATTGCTTGTCCATGTCAAAAAACTGGCCCTCTTGCCAGTCCATGGCCGTGGGAACGTGGGCACACCGGTTCAGATAGGCCACGGCCACATTGTCATGCCTCACAGCAAAGGCCTGTACCGTATGACCAAACTCCATCACATCAAACAAAACGGCTCGCCCAGCCTCTTCCAAGTCAATCGATTGGCAAAGCGACTGCCAGACCACATTCGACTCAGGCATGCTGCATCAACCACTGGCGCAAGTCGGCCATGGAGTGCGCAATGTGGCGCGGCTCATAGGCTGCAAACGTATCGGGCTCGTGCGCACCATAGCTCACAGCCACGCTGTGAGTGCCTGCATTGGCCGCCAACTGCAAATCGTGAGTGGTGTCGCCAATCATGAGGGTGCGCTCCGGGTCCACACCAAACTCAGCCATCAATTCCTGCAACATCAATGGATGCGGCTTCGACGCAGTCTCGTCAGCAGTCCGCGTTCCATCAAACATGCCACGCAGCTCCACATGGGTCAGGGCCTCATTCAAGCCTTGGCGCGATTTCCCTGTGGCCACTGCCAACCAGTGATTGCGCGCCTTGAGTTCAGCCAACAACTCCAGCGTACCTTCGAACAAGCTCAACTCATGCTGGCTGGCAAAGTAGTGATGACGGTAGCGCAAGCCCAACTCCGGCACGCGCTCGGGTGGCAAGGTGGGGGCCACATACGCCAAAGCATCGTGCAAACCCAAGCCAATCACGTAGGCTGCCTCAGATCGTGCCGGGACGGGCAGACCGAGATCTGCGCAAGCCGCTTGAATGGCGTTCACGATCAAGGCCGTCGAGTCATAGAGCGTGCCGTCCCAATCGAACACCACCAAATCATATTGGCGAGGGCGCAGAACATCGATATTTGCGGTATTCATGGCGTGCGTGAAATGGGGTCAGTCAAGATAGTGCGTCAAGTAGAACCTGGCAATCTGGAGGAATGGGCGCCTCGAGAACCAAATCTTCGCCCGTTACGGGATGGGGCAAGCGAAGATACCGCGCATGAAGAAACATACGGTCAAAACGGGCTTCGCTTTTGGCCAACTGCTTGTTGAGCGCAAAGTCACCGTATTTTTCATCCCCCACGATGGGATGCCCCTCGTGCGACAAATGCACTCGAATTTGATGCGTTCGCCCGGTCTTGATGGTGACGTCCAACAGGGAATAGTCTTGAAACCGCTGCACCACCCGAACCAGCGAAATGGAGCGCCGGCCGGCATCGTCGTCCTGAGCCACGGCCTTGACTCTGCGTTCGCCATCGGCGGTCAGAAACTTATGCAGGGCTACATCAATGACCTTTTTTTGCTCCGGCCAGGCGCCAATGACCAGCGCGGCATAGGTCTTGTGGGCCTGCCGGTGGCGGAAATAGTCTTGCAGCGCCACCAAAGCACCGCGCTTTTTGGCAATCAGCAGGATGCCGGACGTTTCCTTATCCAGTCGATGCACCAGTTCCAGGAATTTCGCCTGCGGACGAGCGCGACGCAGTTGCTCGATCACACCATAGCTGACGCCACTGCCGCCATGCACCGCTACCCCAGAAGGCTTGTTGATCGCCAGTAGGTGCTCGTCTTCGAACAAAACAGGAAATTCGCGCGCAGGCGCGGCCGTGGTGTCGGACTTTTCTGCCAGACGCAAAGGCGGCACACGAACCTCGTCGCCCAATTCCAGCCGGGTATCGGCCGATGCACGCCCTTTGTTGACCCGAACCTCGCCACTGCGAATGATTCGGTAGACCAGGGTTTTGGGGGCGCCTTTGAGTACCTTGATAAGAAAATTGTCCAGACGCTGCCCAGCGCCCCCCTCGTCCACCGAGAGATGCTGTACCGCCGCAGAAATCTGCGTCGGGGCCGCCTTAACGACCGGGCCAGGCTGGGATTTCCCGGTTTTTTTGGCGCGAGAAAGTGCGGATTTCGCACCTATAATGGGCTGAGCCACGTTATGAAATGTATTGTTTGTTGATATTGCCTGCGCGATATCGGCAGCAAGAAATGGCAAAGCCAGACCAGAGTTTACCTTTTGAGATGGTCTGGCAGTGCATCCATGACAAGGCCCGGCGGGGTGCCCCGCCAAAATCGATGGTGATGCAACAAGAATTGCCGAGTCGGAGAATTCCACCCAAGGTGTGGACTTGCCTTCTTGCGATGCTTGTCAGAGCCAACGTAGATCGAACCACGAATCAAGGTTTTTCTGAAGCCAGCGTGCCTAGCGCTGGTTTCTGTGTCGAGTGACTGCCCACGTGCAACGGCCCATCCTGTATCCAAATCTGCCAAGCTTGGCGCGCCCTGCCACCCAGAAGGTGTCACGCAGCGCTGGCTATAGCGTCTCTGGATTGGATCTGATTGATGCGCCCGCTTCTTCCGTCTCTTACGCCAAATCGGCCGCCCCAATTGTTTTCGGGCGGCCGTTGCGTATGGGGCGGCAACAGCCCCGTGTTCAAGTCTCGATGCGCGCGCCCCTGTGCCATTGACCCCATCAGGTCTGGTGCATTTACGGCAATTCCTTCCCGGTTCAACTTCGTTGCTCGTGCATGAAGCTGCCTCAGGCTGAAAAGTCTGGGGTGATTTGAGGCTGCGCCTGCGCCATCCAGGTGCGGCCTCGAATGAACTGTGGAGACACCATGAAGCGCATGCTGATCAACGCCACGCAGCCGGAAGAACGGCGCCTGGCTATTGTTGACGGACAAAAACTGCTCGACTTCGAAACTGAAATCGAAGGCCGCGAACAACGCAAGGGCAACATTTACAAAGCCGTTGTCACCCGAGTTGAACCCTCGCTGGAAGCCTGCTTCGTCGATTACGGCGAAGAACGTCACGGCTTCCTGCCGTTCAAGGAAATTTCGCGCCAGTACTTCAAGGAAGGCGTGGAAGTCCGCTCGGCCAAGATCCAGGACGTGATCAAGGAAGGCCAGGAACTGCTGGTTCAAGTCGAGAAAGAAGAACGTGGCAACAAGGGCGCAGCCCTGACCACGTTCATTTCCCTGGCTGGCCGCTACCTGGTTCTGATGCCCAACAACCCCCGTGGCGGTGGCGTGAGCCGCCGTATCGAGGGCGATGAGCGCGAAGAGCTCAAGGAAGCCATGGATCAGCTCGAGTACCCCAAGGGGATGAGCCTGATCGCCCGCACGGCTGGCATTGGCCGCACACCGGCCGAGCTGCAGTGGGACTTGAACTACATGCTCAAGCTGTGGACTGCCATTGACGATGCGACCCAGGGCACCAAAGGTGCCTTCCTGATTTATCAGGAATCGTCGCTGGTCATTCGCGCCATCCGCGATTACTTCACCGCCGACATTGGCGAAATCCTGATCGACACGGACGACATTTACGAGCAGGCCAAGCAGTTCATGCTGCACGTCATGCCCGACACGGCCAACCGCGTGAAGCGCTACCGTGACGACGCTGCCCTGTTCTCGCGCTTCCAGATCGAGCACCAAATCGAGACGGCGTTCAGCCGCACGGTGAACCTGCCCTCCGGTGGCGCCATCGTGATCGACCACACCGAAGCCCTGGTGGCCGTGGACGTGAACTCGGCCCGCGCCACCCGTGGTGGCGACATCGAGGAAACCGCTTTCCGCACCAACCTGGAAGCGGCTGACGAAATCGCCCGCCAGATGCGCCTGCGCGACCTGGGCGGCCTGATCGTCATGGACTTCATCGACATGGAGGACAGCAAGAACCGTCGTGAGGTAGAGCAACGCCTGCGTGACGCGCTGCGCTATGACCGCGCGCGCGTGCAGTTCAGCTCGATCTCCAAGTTCGGCTTGCTGGAAATGTCGCGTCAGCGTCTGCGCCCCGCCCTGTCGGAAGGCTCGCACATCACCTGCCCTCGCTGCAATGGCACTGGCCACATTCGCGATACCGAATCGTCGGCTCTGCAGATCCTGCGCATCATTCAGGAAGAGTCCATGAAGGACAACACGGCTGCCGTGCACGTTCAAGTGCCGGTGGAGGTGACCTCTTTCCTGCTCAACGAGAAGCGCACCGAAATCACCAAGATCGAACTCAAGCAGCGCGTGACCGTGCTGCTGGTGCCCAACAAGCACCTCGAGACCCCGAACTACAAGCTCGAACGCCTGCGCCATGATGACCCTCGCCTGGAAAACATCCAGGCCAGCTACACCATGATCGAAGAGCAGGACGACGAGGTTGGCATTACCCGTCGCGAGAAGGCCAAGCCCAAGCAAGAGCCTGTGATCAAGGGGGTGTTGCCAGATCAACCCGCACCCGTTACCCCCACCAAGCACGAGCCAGCACTGGAAGCCGCTAGCGCTGTGGCAACCGTTGCCGCGCCAACCGAAGTCAAGCCAGCCACCAGCGGTGGGTTCTTTGGATGGTTGAAACGACTGTTCGGTGGCACCAATGAAGCCACCCCTGCGGTGACAGCCCCTGCCGCAGAGCCTAAGACAGCCTCCAAAGATGCCGAAGGTGGCAAGGCAGGTAACAAGGGTGGTAACAACCGCCGCGATGGCCAGCGTCGCAATGACCGCGGCGAGCGTGGAGAACGCGGAGAACGTGGCGAGCGCAGCCCTCGTGGTGAGCGCAGTAGTGAAGGCCGCCAAGGTCGCCGCAACCAGCGCGAAGACCGCCAACAACTGGCAACCGGCGAAACCAATGCACAGGGCCAGACCGGTGATGCGCAACGCGACGAGTCGACCAGCAACCGCGCCGATGGCCGTCGTGGCCGCCAACGCGGTGAACGCAACGAACGTCCGAACCGCGACGCGCAGGCTGCGGCGGAAGCCAGCCTTAGCACCGCACTGACCAACGAAGCTGCGCCTGAAGGTGGCAACGAGTCCAACGCAGGCGACCGCAGCGAAGGCAACCGTCGTCGCCGTCGTGGCGGCCGTGGTCGAGGCGAGCGCGAAGAGGGTCTGAACACCGTTGAAACCACAGAAGGCAGCGCTGAAGCGACCGCTACAGCCGCCGCTGGCGAAGCCTCTGGTCAAGCCGATGAGCGCACAGAGGAAGAAGGCCGCGGCCGTCGCAGCCGCGACCGCTATCGTCGTGACCGCCGCGAGCGCACAGAGCAAGGTGAAGGCGGCACTGCCGACGCTCAAGAGCAAATGGTCGAAGCAGCGGCAGAAGTCGCTGCCCCAAACACTGCTCCCGTGGTCGAAGCCGTCTCCGCACCCATCGCGGAGCTGCCCCAGGCTTCCGTCGCACCTGCAGCACCACAAGTGCAAGCGCCTGCGCCTATCGTGGCAGCAGCACCAGCTCCTGCGGTTGCCGTGCCAGCTGAACCCTATGTGCTGCCCTTGCAAACCCTGCACGGCATTGCACAATCGGCAGGCCTTGAATGGGTCAACTCGGATGCAGACAAGATCCGCGTCGTGCAGGAAGCCATTGCCAATGAGCCCAAGCCCGCTCACGTTCCACGTGAACGCAAGCCTGTGCAAGTTCTGGATGAAGGCCCACTGGTTCTGGTCGAAACCCGCAAAGACCTCAGCCACATCACGCTGCCTTTCGAGCGCCAGCACTGATCTAAAGGCCTGTCAGGCCAAAACTAAAAGGGGACCGAATGGTCCCCTTTTTTTATGCCTGTGGCCTGTCAGGCCAGGCCAATCAAAGGCCAATTCAATCCACTCAGCCCGGCAGTTTGCTCAAGGCCTGTTGATAAACTGGGCTGAGCATCAACTCGTCCCAAGTCATGGGTGCGGTTTGCGGCAACAGATCCAAGCGACGCGCTTCGCTATCTGGGCTGGCCACCCAGTCGCCAGCAACCAGGGCCTCAGTCAAACCATCCAGCAAGGCATCTACCGCCGCACCACCATTGAGCGACTGGTTGCAAAGCAAAACCATGTCGCAACCGGCATTCAACGCCGCAATCGCACCCTGTGTATGGCTGCCAGCCACGCTGGCGCCTTCCATGCTCAAGTCATCACTGAAGATCACACCGGTGAAACCCATCTGCACTCGCAGAATGTCTTGCAACCATCGCTGCGAGAAGCCTGCGGGCTGGCTATCCACCTTCGGATAAATGACATGAGCAGGCATCACGCTCGTCAGCGAGGTGCTCATCCACTCGTAAGGCTTGGCATCGTCTTGCAAAATCGCTTTGAGGCTGCGCTTGTCAACCGGAATATCGACGTGCGAGTCGGCTTTGACGTAGCCGTGCCCAGGGAAATGCTTGCCACAATTGGCCATACCCGCCAGCAACAGGCCATGCATCACGCTCTTGGCTAGTACGGTCACGACCTTGGGGTCCCCGTGGAAGGCGCGGTCACCGATGACGCCGCTCTCGCCCCAATCGAGGTCAAGCACGGGCGTGAAGGTCAGGTCCACCCCGCAGGAACGCAATTCGCTTGCCAGCACATAGCCGCAAGCTGTGGCGGCATCGGTTGCGGCCATGGCACCAGCACCCGCACTGGCCTTGCCATCTTTCATCCACATTTCACCCAGGCGGCGCATGGGGGGAACATGGGTAAAACCATCCGTCTTGAAGCGCTGCACACGGCCGCCTTCGTGGTCCACGCAAATGAGCACATCAGGTCGAATCGACTTGATCTCCGCACACAAGGTGAGCAACTGCGCTCGGTCCTTCCAGTTGCGAGCAAAAAGAATCAATCCACCAGTCAATGGGTGGCGCAAGCGTCGACGGTCGTCTTCATTCAGCGTCAAACCCTCAATGTCGATGACCACGGGGGCGTGCGAAATGGTCATGGCCACGTCGTTGGCGGCTTTGGATTGGGAACGCTTTTTCTTGCTCATGTGTTTAAACCGTTTCAACCATCACGAAAGCCAGTGCATGCGCGCCCTCGTCTGAGACGCTGACATGCACTCGCCACTTTTTTTCTTCAAACCAACGGGCCAGATCGCCAGCCAACACAAAAGTTGGGCGGCCCGACTCGTCATTCAACAGTTGGCAAGGATGCCACCCCATGGGATGAACCATGCCCAAGCCAATCGCCTTCGAAAACGCTTCTTTGGCGGCAAATCGGGTTCCCAGATATCGCAAGGCACGCTCGGGCGTGCGCTTCACACGATCGCTGTAAACCAGCCACTCATCGGCGCCGAGAATCTTTTTCGCAAACGCATCTCCGTGGCGCGCCAAAGCCTGCGCAATGCGACCGGTGTCGCATAAATCGGTGCCAATGCCAACAATCACCGCACCAACCGCTCAGCGCGTTGCGGGACCGGCACGACGCGCCTTGATGGCTTCGGCCTTGAAGTCGGCAATGGCTTGGCGCATGCCAACAAAAATCGAATGACCGATCAGCGCATGCCCAATGTGCAGTTCAGCAACCTCGGGCAGAGCTGCAACCAAGGCGGTGCTGCTGACCGCGCCGGCATCAATACGATCGCCCATGGCGTTTAGCAAGGCCAGACCATGCCCCGCATGGGTTCTCAAACCTTGGGAACGCGCATGATGCAGGCCGGCACGCAAGCGCGCCAGTTCGGTCTGCAAGCGCGCCTGGTCCTTGTCCCACCACGCATGCGCCAAAGGCCCTGTGTGCAACTCAACACACGGGGCTCCGGCCTTGGCTGCCGCATCGATCTGGGCAGGGTCAGCACCGATGAACAACGACACGCGGCATCCGACCTGCGCGAGGCGAGCGCAGGCGGCTCGCACACGATCGAATTGCCCGACCACATCCAGCCCGCCCTCGGTGGTGACTTCCTGGCGGCGCTCAGGCACCAGGCACACATGCTCGGGCCGGGTTCGCTCGATGATGTCCAGCATGTCATCGGTCACGGCGGCTTCGAAATTCAAAGGCACCTGAATTTCAGCCTTCAGCCTGACAACATCCTCATCTCGAATGTGACGGCGATCTTCACGCAGATGGAAGGTGATGATGTCTGCCCCAGCTTCGACAGCCAGGTGGGCGGCCGCAATGGGGTCGGGGAAAAAGCCGCCTCTGGCATTGCGCAGCGTGGCAACGTGATCAATATTGACGCCCAACAAAGGTGCGTCCACTGACGTCAACTGAGAACCGGAAAATGTCATGGCTGTTGGAGTTCGATCATCAACTGCCGCGTGCGAAGCGGCTGTGAACCCAGATGATAGTGAATCAAAGCTCTGGAAATGGTTTTGAGTTCGGCCAATGCCGGAACACAAGCGGCCATCAAGGCGGGTAAGGCCCTCGTCGACGACTGCAAAGCCAACTCCAGCTGCGACAGGATAGCGCCTTCAATGGCGACCGGCCGGGCATCTTCATCGCCCCCACGAGCGCGCAACACGCCGAGTTGCGCGTGCAATTCATAGGCTTGAGCCCCTTGCACCGGGGCGTGGGAAACCGTTTCAGCCCCCAGGTCCGGCAGGTGCCCCAACTCTCGAAGCAAAAGCAATTCAAAGGCCCTCAACGCGGCTTGCAGCAACCCCGGCTCTCGCATGGCCTGAAGGGTTTGAGCGTAGGCGTCAAACAAGGCGGGGTGGGCATCATGGCGCGCCGTCAGGCGCATGACCAGTTCGTTGAGGTAAAAACCGGGCAGCAAAGCCGGCCCGCCCGGCCATGCGGGCCCTCCGGCCCACTCGGCATGCCTCAGCAACCAGACCTCGGCATCCGCCGTTCGACGCGCACCAAAGGCCACATGCAAACGCTGAAAGGGCATCAACACCGGGCGAAGTTGCGAATAGGGTCGCTTGGCTCCTTTGGCCACGGCCACCACGCGTCCGTGCTCACGGGTCCACAACTCCAGAATCAGACTGGACTCGCTCCAATCATGGCTATGCAGAACAAAGGCGGCTTCGCCTTGCCGACTTGCGACCTTGGCCACACCGCCACCCGTGCTTATTCGTAACCGTAGGTGCGCAAACGGGCGTCGTCATCGGCCCAACCGGAACGCACCTTCACCCACACTTCAAGGAACACCTTGGTGCCCAGCAAGCGCTCAAGCTCGGTGCGAGCCTCGGTGCCGATTCGCTTGAGGCGCTCACCCTTGTCCCCAATTACCATGCCCTTGTGGGGCTCACGCTCCACGATGATGGTGGCCGCGATACGCACCAGCCCCGTCGCCTTGGGCTTATTGGGAGGAGGAGGCTCTTCGGCGTAGGCATCGATGACCACGGTCGAGGTATAGGGCAACTCATCGCCCGTGAGGCGAAACAGCTTCTCGCGAATGATTTCGCTGGCCAGGAATCGATCGGTTCGATCGGTCAGGGCATCGGCGTCATACCACCAGCCTTGCTGAGGCAGATAAGGGCGCACGATCTCAAGAAGTCGACGAGTGTCAGCCTCTTTTTGCGCCGACAACGGCACAAACTCAGTGAACGGATGGTGTTCCTGCATGGATTGCAACCAGGGGAACAGATCTTCGCGCTTGTGCACCAAGTCCAGCTTGTTGGCTACCAACATGACGGGTTTGTCTTTTGGACACAGCGCCAAGACCTTGGCATCATCAGGCCCGAAACGACCGGCCTCAACCAGGAAGAGCACCACGTCCACATCGGCCAGCGTGGCTTGAACGGTCTTGTTCAGATTTCGGTTCAGGGCCGCCGTGCCGCGCGTGGTGTGCCGGGTCTGAAACCCAGGCGTGTCCACAAACACGAACTGCGCGCTGCCCTCGGTACGAATGCCGGTGATGCGATGCCGCGTGGTCTGTGCCTTGCGCGAAGTGATCGATACCTTCTGCCCCACCAATGCGTTCAACAAGGTGGATTTGCCCACGTTAGGGCGACCGATGATCGCCACCATGCCGCAGCGCTGCTCTTGCTCAGGCGCAGCCGCCTCGGCCCCGCCTTTGCGCGCCATGGTCAGGTTGGCCAGCATCTCATCCAGAGATGGATTGAGTTCATCGCCAGATGCACTGGCTTTGTCCACGGGCTTACGAGTCATGAAATTCAGTTCCTGGGAAACTTGGCAGCTTTGCGCGCAGCCACGGGAGGCTTGACGTCGGGCATCTGCATCAGTTGTTCGAGAGCACATTTGGCCGCGGCCTGCTCGGCCGCACGGCGAGAGAGCCCCTCACCCAGCACAGAATCAGGCAGCATCTGGACATCACAGGCCACCACAAAAACTTGCTCGTGTGCCTTGCCTCGGGTCTCGGCAATGCGATAGGTGGGCACCGCCATCTTGCGCCCCTGCAGCCATTCCTGCAAGGCGGTTTTGGCATCTTTGCTCCAGCCTTCCAAGGTGGTTTGGGCCACCACAGGCTCAAATAAGCGGTTGACCAACTGAAGGGCCGACTCGAAGCCGGCATCTAGATAGACCGCACCAATGACGGCCTCAAGTGCATCGGCCAAGATGGATGGACGCTGTGCCCCGCCCCCCTTGGCCTCGCCTTCACTGAGCCGCAACACAGCAGGCAAGCCCAGAGACACCGCCAGCTTGTGCAGCATGTCCTGGCGGACCAGATGCGCTCGGACCCGGGTCAACTCGCCCTCATCACAGCGGTCAAACCGGGCATAGAGCAAATCAGATACACCCAGATTCAAAACCGAGTCGCCCAAAAATTCAAGACGCTCGTAATGATCGGAACCAAAGCTCTTGTGGGTCAACGCCCGAACCAGCAAGGTCGGGTTGGCAAATTCGCACCCGATGCGAGCTTGCAGTGCTTTCAAAGAATCAGACAAAACATCAATCCAGAGGGTCAGCGTGAACGCCCTTCGAACTTGATCAGCAGGTAGACCGGCTCGATCAACGGGATTTCTTTGTCATAGGCAAACTTGATGACGATCTTGTCGTCTTCCTTGGAGACCTCCAGGTCACGACCTGTCACCGAGGTCACACCGTACTCAATCACGCGCGCAGTCTCGTAGGCCGCGCGGATTTCTGGCACCGAACTGGCCCCGGTTTGCGCAATCTTGTTGACCATGCTCTGAATGGTTCGGTACTCATTGACTGCGGGAAACACTTTGACCGCAACCAGTGCGATGGCACAGAGCACCACCGCCCAAAAAACCAGGCCTACCAAGGTGATACCAGCCTGAGACTGGCGCAATGAACGATCACCGAACTTCAAGGTCATGTCCCCTCCTGACAGCAAGGATTACTGGAAAAAGCCCAAGCGCTTGAGATTGCCAAAATTCATCCAGATCACAAAGGCCTTTCCGACGATATTCTCATCCGGAACAAAACCCCAGAACCGGGAATCTTGTGAATTGTCTCGGTTGTCGCCCATGACGAAATAGTGGCCAGCTGGCACCTTGCAGACCACCCCTTCGCCGCTGTAGCGGCAGTTTTCCTTGAAGGCAAACTCTTCCACAAACTGTTGCGGGATATAGGGGGGACGATTTTTATCCACCAGCAAACGGTGCGAATGGTCGCCCATTTTTTCCGAATACTGCAGGAAATAGCGCATGGTTTCGTCGTCGTAGAACTCGTCCAGAGCCGCGGTTTCTACGGGCTTGCCATTGATGGTCAGCTTTTTGTTCAAGTAGGCAACTTCATCACCCGGCACCCCGATCACACGCTTGATGTAATCCAGGCTAGGGTTGACCGGATACCGGAACACAATGACGTCACCACGCTGCGGGTCGTGGTTGGGAATGACCTTTTTGTTGGCCACTGGCAGGCGAATGCCGTAGTGGAATTTGTTGACCAGAATCAGGTCACCCACCAACAGGGTCGGCACCATCGAGCCCGACGGAATCTTGAATGGCTCGAACAGGAACGAGCGCATCAGGAACACAGCACAGATGACCGGGAACAGCCCAGCCGTCCAGTCGAGCCACCAGGGTTGAGCCAACAACTTTTCGCGGGCATCGGTCACATTGCTGTCGACCTGCGTAATGCCTTGGCTGGCCAATTGGGCTCGGCGAGCCTCGTCTTGCGCAACCAGATTGGCTGCAGCCGCTTCACGCGCTGGACGGAATTTGAACCGTTCCGCCAACCAATAGGCCAGCGTCACCAAAGTCAGCATCATGAGCAGCAGCGAGAAATTGCCCTGCCATTTGCCCACATACCAGCCACCCAGATAAACGATCAGGGCGGCGTACAACGCACCAGTAATGAAACTCATCAGTCTTCCACTTGGAGAATGGCCAGGAATGCTTCTTGTGGCACCTCGACGGCACCAATTTGCTTCATGCGCTTCTTGCCGGCCTTTTGTTTTTCGAGCAGCTTGCGCTTACGGGTAATGTCACCGCCATAGCATTTTGCCAGCACGTTCTTACGCAGGGCCTTGATGTTTTCGCGCGCAATGATGTTGCCGCCAATGGCAGCCTGAATGGCCACGTCGTACATCTGGCGGGGAATCTGCTCACGCATCTTGGCGGCCACGGCACGCCCACGGTATTGCGCCTGTGTACGGTGCACGATGATGGACAAAGCATCGACCCGGTCACCGTTGATCAGCAAGTCAACCTTCACCACATCAGACGCGCGATATTCCTTGAACTCATAGTCCATCGAGGCATAGCCACGCGATACCGACTTGAGCTTATCGAAGAAGTCCAGCACGATTTCGGCCAGCGGCATTTCGTAGGTCAGCATGACCTGACGGCCGTGGTAGGCCATGTTCATCTGCACACCACGCTTCTGGTTGGCCAGGGTCATGACCGGGCCCACGTAGTCTTGCGGCATGTACAGATGCACGGTCACGATGGGCTCGCGAATCTCACGGATGCGGCCCACGTCAGGCATCTTCGATGGGTTCTCGACGTCGATGACTTCGCCGTCCATCAACTCCACTTGGTAAACCACGCTGGGGGCAGTGGTGACCAGATCTTGATCGAACTCTCGCTCCAGACGCTCTTGCACGATCTCCATGTGCAATAGCCCCAGGAAGCCACAGCGGAAACCAAAGCCCAGAGCTTGAGACACTTCAGGTTCGTATCGCAGCGAGCTGTCGTTGAGCTTGAGCTTTTCCAACGCATCGCGCAGCTGGTCGTATTCAGACGATTCGCTGGGGTACAGGCCCGCGAACACCTGTGGCTGGATTTCCTTGAAACCAGGCAGCGCCTCCTCGGCAGGCCCCGCATTGTTGGGCAGCTTCTTTTCCACCGTGATGGTGTCACCCACCTTAGCTGCAGCCAGTTCCTTGATGCCACAAATGACGAAGCCCACCTCGCCGGCATTCAGCGAAGGGCGATCAACGGATTTGGGCGTGAACACCCCCAGATGGTCGACCGGGTAGACCGAGTTGGTCGCCATCAGGCGAATGCGTTCGCCCTTCTTGAGCGAGCCGTCAACCACGCGCACCAGCATCACCACGCCCACATAGTTGTCAAACCAGGCGTCGATGATCATGGCCCGCAAAGGACCGTCGGCATTGCCCTTCGGAGGGGGCATCTTGGCTACCACCGCCTCCAAGATGTCTTCCACACCCATGCCGGTCTTGGCTGAGCAAGGAATGCCATCGGAGGCATAGATGCCGATCACGTCTTCGATCTCGGCTTTGGCTCGATCGGGGTCAGCCTGGGGCAAGTCCATCTTGTTGAGGACAGGCACCACTTCCACACCCAGGTCGAGCGCGGTGTAGCAGTTGGCCACGGTCTGGGCTTCCACGCCCTGACTTGCGTCCACCACCAACAATGCGCCTTCACACGCAGACAAAGATCGGCTGACTTCGTAAGAGAAGTCAACGTGCCCAGGCGTGTCAATCAGGTTCAGGTTGTAGACCTGGCCGTCACGGGCTTTGTATTCGAGCGCGGCGGTCTGGGCCTTGATGGTGATGCCGCGCTCTTTCTCGATGTCCATCGAGTCGAGCACCTGCGCTTCCATTTCACGGTCGCTAAGACCGCCACAGCGCTGAATGATGCGATCGGCCAAGGTGGATTTACCGTGGTCGATGTGAGCAATGATCGAGAAATTACGAATGTGGTTCATAAAAAAAAGGCACGTCAAAGTCAATGACGCGCCTTCCAACAAAAACGTATGGCAACTGCTTGTTGGACTTTCATTGTAGCCAAAAGGCCCTGAATGGAAGTCGCCCGTTGCCCTTGTACAAGCCGTTGCAGGCCGCCAACATCCAACTTATCAACAACTTATCAACAAGACGCTGTGGGTAACTGAATGCGCGAAATTGGAAGGATTTCGCCAAAAAACGCCTTCAATGGTTGTCTGCGTTCCTGACGAAAAGTCCCGTGATTGTATCCAGATTCGGCGGCTACCTGACCGAGTTATCAACAGTACGTCGACTCAAAATCAGGATCGGCAACTGTTACAAAATCAGGGTTTTCACCAAGAAAAACCCCGACCGATCACAGGGATTCGGCCGGGGCGACGCGGCTTTCAGGCCGCCTTCATCCAACTACTGGTACACCACTGCTTATTTCACAACAGGTCGAATCACAGCGTATTGCGCCCACTCACCACGGCGAACCAGCACACTGACAGGCTTGGATTTATCCAGCTTGGACAAGATGGCATCGAATTGCTTGATGTCAGCAATCTGGATGTTGCCAATCGCCAGTAGCACATCGCCCGCACGCAACCCGGCACGAGCCGCAGGCCCTTCAACAGCATCCACTCGCGCACCGCCATTGAGCTTGAGTTCTTGCTTCTGCTGTTCAGTCAGGTCCACCAGCGTCAGGCCCAGAGAGGTGGCGGCCAACTTGCCCCCGTCCGCTTTGGCTGTGGCCTTGGGTTTGTCTGCATCCAACTCCACAACCGTAAGGGACAAATCTTTATATGCCCCGCGACGGAAGACCTGCAGCGTTGACTTCGAGCCTGGCTTGGTACCACCAACCAAACGAGGCAAATCAGACACCTTCTCGATGACCTTGCCATCGAACTTGGTGATGATGTCACCCGCTTCTACACCAGCCTTGTCAGCTGGACCACCCGATTCCACCATGCGTACAACAGCGCCCTGAGCTTTGGTCAAGCCGAGTGAATCAGCAACGTCCTTGGTCACCGGTTCGATCTGGACACCGATGCGGCCACGAACCACTTTGCCTCCAGCGCGCAGTTGGTCGGCCACCTTCATGGCGTCGTCAATGGGAATGGACAGGGAAATACCCATGAACCCACCCGATCGGCTCAAGATTTGCGAGTTGATGCCAACCACCTCACCGCGCATGTTGATCAGGGGACCGCCGGAGTTACCGGGGTTCACGGCCACATCGGTCTGGATGAAGCGAATCTCTTCGCCCGTGTCGCGAGCCTTGGCGCTTACGATGCCAGCCGTCACGGTGTTCTCCAGACCAAACGGAGTGCCGATGGCCATGACCCATTCGCCCACTTTGAGGCGATTCACATCGCCCACATGCACAGCAGGCAATGCACTGGCTTCAATCTTCACCACGGCGACGTCGGTGCGTTTGTCTGCCCCGACCAGCTTGCCTTTGTACTCACGCTTGTCGGTCAGGGTCACGTAAATTTCATCGGCCCCGTCCACCACGTGGGCGTTGGTCATGACAAAGCCGTCTTTGCTCAGGATGAAGCCCGAGCCCACCCCGCGAGGACGCTCTTCGCTTTGCTCCCCGCCCTTCTTCGGCGCACCGCGACGCGGGTCTTGTTTCGGAATAGGAGTGCCAAAGAAGCGGCGGAAGAATTCACGCATCTGCTCGTCGGCCTCATCGCCCTCTTCGCCATCAGCCGACACGCGCTGGGTGGTTCGGATGCTGACCACAGACGGCCCGACTTGTTCGACCAGTTCGGTGAAATCAGGCAAGCCCTTCACCAGCAAAGGCGCAGACTCGGTTGCAGGCGTTGCAGGTGCCGGTGTAGTCGCCGCAGCAACGACGGCCGACACCGGAGACTGTTGTGCCTGCGATGCATGCGGAAACAGACTTGAACTCAGCAGCAGCCCCACCGCAGAAACCACGCCCCCAACAACCAGGGTGCGACGAACGATGGACGAAGTAGATGAACCAGACTGATGAGAAGACGCCATTGATGAACCCTTCAACGAGAAGCAAACTAGCGGTGTACAACCGTCAACGTTCGAGTCTGCCAGGGCGATGACAGTTCACTGCCGACACCCCAGCAAATCGTAAATGTGCGTAAAGAGAAGCTTCGCCAAATGCTGGCGATGGCACTGATGCGTGCCGAGACTCAGGGCTGCTCGACGACCGCAGCGCGAGCCAAACCGCCTTGGCTGGCAAAGCTGGTGTCGGCACCACCATTAGCGTGGCGAGGCAAGGACGCCAACAGTTGATCGACCTGCGGGTCGCGAATCAAGATAGGCGCAGCAGGATCAGGCCGGCTGAACGAAGCCCCCTCGACGCTGACATTGCCTTGCGTTGGCAGGCCCGTGGCTGCCCCTGTGTTGCTAGAGGCCAAGGCCAGCGCCGATTCAGGCGAAACAGCAGAGGCACCACGATTGGCTGCAGCCGGCGCCTGAGCCATCTGATTAGACGAAGCCTCATCAGAGCCGCCCATCTGAACAGAGACCAGACCACCCAGCATCATGACAAAGGTGGCGGCTACTGCCATAGGGCCTGCCCAGGAGCGACGTTTGAGAGAAACGGGAACGTCAACCAGAGGCATGACTTGACGCTCGGCCAAGCTTTGCGCAGCCACCGGCGCCAGCACCACTGGCTCTTGTGCCAGACGGCCACGCAACTTGTTCAGGAAGTCGGAGTCGGCTGGGGCACTGACCAGATCCTCGGAGCGCATGACGTCGCCAATGAGATGGTAGGTCTGCCAAGCCTCCTTGGCTTGCACATCATCGCGCCACGCGGCACAGGCTCGAGCCACATCGGACGATTGAGCCTCACCATCAGCCAGGGCGGACAGGGCCTCACGGGCCGCTTGAGAATCATTGAATCGGTCGTTCATGCGCGATGACTCCTGCTTGTGCAATCGCTTGTTTGGACGTGTAGAAAAGCCTTGTTCCCTTGGTGGACTCTGGCTCTTTCAAAAAGTTCACTGAACTTTACAAATCACCAACGCTCGCCTTGCCGGGTGTCGAGCAAGGGGCGTAAACGGGTCGCGATAGCCTCACGCGCCCGGAAAATCCGCGAACGAACGGTGCCGATCGGGCAGTTCATCAACTCGGAAATTTCCTCGTAACTCAAGCCCTCGATTTCACGCAGGGTGATGGCTTGCCGAAGGTCATCAGACAAAGCTTCGATGGCCTGGTTGACGGTTTCCGCAATCTGGCGGCTGGCCAGCACCGATTCAGGCGTTTCCCCGTCGCTCAACTCATTTTCAACGCGTGAAGCCCCTTCATCGTCCTCAACCGAGGCCAGAGCGGCTTCGGTCACCAGCGGGTCACGTTTGAGGTTGAGCAAGGCCTTTTTCGCGGTGTTCACCCCGATACGATAAAGCCAGGTGTAAAACGCACTCTCCCCCCGAAAATTGGGCAAGGCGCGGTATGCACGGATGAAGGTTTCCTGAGCAATGTCTTCCACCAGGTCAACATCGCGAACCATGCGTGCAATCAGGCGCTCAATACGCCGCTGGTACTTCACCACCAGCATTTCAAATGCCCGCTGATCACCTCGCTGCACACGCTCAACCAAGGCGGCATCGACATCAACCACCGCAGCCGGCAAATGGACTGCCTCGAGCGACTGAGCCAACTCTCCTACAAGCAGCCCGTTGCCCGCACGAACGCCCACCTGCCCTTCTACTGGCACAGGCTGATCAGGCAACTCAATGGGATCTTTCGTCATCGCGACGGCCCTTCCCTCTTGCTCGGTTGAATGGCCGGAAGGTCCGCCAAGGACTCGGCTCGGGGCAACCATTGCGTTGGAGGGAACTCGGTAGCTGACCATGGCTGTGCGTGCTCATTCTGATGCGCGACGCCAGAAGGTTTGCCGGTTCGAGATCGTTTTAAGACGGAGCGGACCAAGGTGCTTCCAGAAATTTTGCCCACCGCAGATGATGCCAGCGATCGATGGCTGGCTTGTGAAATGGGCGACTCGTTCACAAGGGCGTCCGAATCACTCACCACACCATTCATCCGATACAGCAAAGCTCGCAAGCGGTGAGCCGTCGCAACAGGGGTTTCCAATTCCCAGGCAGGCGCACTCTCTTTGCCACGCACCCACGACCAAAGCGAACGAGCCGTTCGCCCATTTGCCTGGCTGGATTTCACTTCAAGCAACATCCAGTCTTGCAAATCACAGGCTATACGCACTGTGACGGGCTGATCCCACTCGATCACACGCCAGTGAGGTGACTCGGCAACGTCACCGGTCCAGTGCAAGCGCAAAGGCGCCGTGACCTGAGACCAGTTCCGCCAGAGACGACCGACCTGAAAACACCATGCCAAACACCCGACGACAAGCACGGGAATGGCGACACGATGCAGGGGATGGAGCCACAAATCGCGACAAAGTTCCGCAGACCAGGCCACCGCCACAGCGGCAGACACCAGCAGAAACCCTTGTCCGACACGACGAATCAGGGGGGAGCCGGACGCCCCCTCAGGCAACGCCCAGACTCCGGCTTGCTTGGTCAAAGAACTACCAGCCAAGACAACCGCCCCGAAAAAGGAGGATCAGACGCGCTTGAAGACGAGCGATCCGTTGGTGCCACCGAAACCGAAGTTGTTCTTCAGTGCCGCATCAATCTTGAGTTCGCGAGCGGTATTGGCGCAGTAATCCAAATCGCACTCGGGGTCTTGATTGAAGATGTTGATGGTGGGGGGCGACACTTGATTGTGAAGCGCCAACACGGTGAACACCGACTCAATGCCACCCGCGCCGCCCAGCAGGTGGCCAGTCATGGACTTGGTGGAGTTCACCACCAGGTTCTTCGCACTGTCACCAAAAGCCAGCTTGATGGCATTGGTTTCGTTGACATCCCCCAGCGGCGTGGAGGTGCCGTGCGCGTTCAGATATTGAATCTGATCGAGGTTCAGACCCGCATTGCGCAACGCCGCCAGCATGGAGCGCTTGGGGCCGTCCACATCAGGGGCGGTCATGTGATATGCATCAGCGCTCATGCCAAAACCCGCCACTTCGGCGTAAATTTTGGCGCCACGAGCCTTGGCGCTTTCATACTCTTCCAGCACCATGACACCCGCGCCTTCACCCAGCACAAAGCCATCGCGGTCTTTGTCCCAGGGGCGGGAAGCGGTCTTGGGGTCATCGTTTCGGGTAGACAGGGCTCGCGCAGCAGCAAAGCCACCAATCCCCAGAGGCGACACGGTGGATTCGGCACCGCCAGCCACCATGATGTCGGCATCACCCGACTCGATCATGCGAGCCGCCAGACCAATGGCATGCAGGCCGGTGGTACAAGCCGTGACCACACCAATATTGGGGCCCTTGAAGCCGTAGTGAATGGAGACGTGACCAGAGATCATGTTGATGATCGAAGCCGGCACGAAGAATGGCGAGATCCGACGAGGACCGCGCTCGGTGTAATCCTTGTGGGTCTGCTCAATCATGGGCAGACCACCAATGCCGGAACCAACGATGACGCCAATGCGTTCGGCCAGTTCCGGAGCCAGGGCTTCACCCGTAGGCAAACCGGCATCCCGTACCGCCTGCATGCTGGCAGCCAAGCCGTAATGGATGAAGGCATCCATGTGGCGGGCTTCCTTGGCAGGAATGTAGTCTTCGATGTTGAAGCCTTTGACTTCACCTGCGAATTGGCAGGCGAAAGCAGCGGCATCAAACTTGGTGATGGTGTCGATACCGGACTTGCCTGCAACCAGGTTGGTCCAGGATTCTTGCACGGTGTTACCCACGGGGGTAACGAGGCCTAGGCCAGTGACGACAACGCGACGACGGGTCATACAGGATGCGCGGATAAAAATTGAAATGCCGACAAACAAGGCCCCGAAGGGCCTTGAATTCGCTTAGGCCTTGGCGTGGGCCTTGGCGTAGTCGATCGCCAACTGAACAGTGGTGATCTTTTCAGCTTCTTCGTCGGGGATTTCGATGCCGAACTCGTCTTCGAGGGCCATCACCAGCTCGACGGTGTCCAGGGAGTCAGCGCCCAGGTCGGCCACGAAAGCCTTCTCAGGGGTGACTTCAGACTCTGCTACACCGAGTTGTTCGGCAATGATCTTCTTGACGCGTGCTTCGATATCGCTCATGACTCCTCCAGGAGGGTTTGCAAACAAACCAGGGATTTTACCGGCACAGTTGTGTCAAAACCGTTGATGCCGAAAAAACGAATTTGAGATTCCCTAGTTAACGATCTCAATTCATGAACATGCCACCATTGACATGCAATTCGATGCCGGTGATGTAACCGGCTTGTGGAGATGCCAGGAAGGCCACCGCATCGGCGATGTCCTGAGGCTGACCAAGGCGGCCCAGCGGGATTTGTGACTTCAAGGCCGCCTGTTGCTCTTCGCTAAGGCTGCGGGTCATGTCGGTGTCAATGAAGCCCGGGGCCACGCAGTTGACGGTGATGTTGCGGCTACCCAGTTCGCGCGCCAGCGCACGTGTCATACCCGCCACACCGGCCTTGGCGGCAGCGTAGTTGGCCTGCCCCGGGTTGCCGCTGGCACCCACCACGGAGGTGATGCTGATGATGCGGCCATAGCGCTGCTTCATCATGGGGCGCATCACACCACGCGCCAGTCGGAACACCGCCTTGAGGTTGGTGTCGATCACGGCATCCCAGTCATCGTCTTTCAGACGCATGGCCAGGTTATCGCGAGTGATGCCGGCGTTGTTGACCAGGACATGAATGCCACCGAATTCCTTGACGATGGCATCGAGGGTAGCGTCAACAGCAGCGGCATCGGTCACGTTCAGAACGAGCCCACGAGAAGCACCAAAGCCCTGAAGCGCCTCGGTGATGCCTTGTGCGCCCGACTCGGTCGTGGCTGTGCCCAGCACGGTGACACCGCGGCGCGCCAATTCCAGCGCGATGGCACGGCCGATGCCGCGACTGGCGCCCGTGACCAGGGCGATCTGGGTATTCATGTCGGCGCTCATGCCAGCAAACCTTTCACTTCAGCCAAAGAGGCCGGATCAAAAACAGTGCCCGTGACCAGGTCAGCCTCGATGCGCTTGACCATGCCGGCCAGCACTTTACCCGGACCGCATTCGATCACGTGGGTCAAACCGCGAGCCTTGAGCGCCTGCACGGTCTCGACCCAACGAACTGGACCAAAGGCCTGACGATAAAGGGCATCACGGATGGCATCAGGCGAAGCAGCCTCTGCCACGTCAATGTTGTTGATGACAGCAATGCTGGGCACCGCAAAGGCGGTGGCCGCCAGCTTTTCGCGCAGACGCTCAGCCGCAGGCTTCATGAGGCTGGAATGGAATGGCGCGGACACAGGCAGAGGCAATGCACGTTTTGCTCCCGCCGCCTTGAGCAATTCGCAAGCCTTTTCGACACCAGCCTTGGTGCCCGCGATCACGGTTTGCTTCGGGTCGTTGAAATTCACGGCCTCGACTGCTTCGCCTGTGGCAGCCGCAGCCTGGGCACAACCAGCTTTCACGCCTTCAGCATCCATGCCCAGAATGGCGGCCATGCCACCCACGCCGACCGGCACGGCTTCCTGCATGGCTTGCGCACGGAAACGCACGAGGGGCAAGGCATCCTTCAAAGACAGGGCACCTGCGGCAACCAAGGCGGTGTACTCGCCCAGAGAGTGCCCTGCCACGACGGCGGGCTGCAAGCCGGTTTCAGCCAACCAGGCACGCAAGCAAGCCACCCCGGCGGCCAGCATGACCGGCTGGGTGTTGGTGGTGAGGTCCAGCGCCTCTTTCGGACCCTCTGCGATCAGGCGGGCCACATCTTCACCCAACGCGTCGGAGGCTTCGACCAATGTGTCTCGAACTGCGGCATGACCTTCCCAGGCATTGAGCATGCCGACGGACTGAGAGCCTTGCCCCGGAAACACAAACGCAAACGCTGTCATGTACAAAAATCCTTCAATAGTCGATCAAAACGGCGCCCCAGGTGAAACCACCTCCGACGCCCTCCAGCAACAAAGACTGCCCAGGCTTGACCGTGCCGGAACGAACCGCATGATCAAGAGCCAAGGGAATCGATGCCGCCGAGGTATTGCCATGCTGGTCTACCGTGGTGACCACACGGCTGTTGGGCAACTTCAGCTTGCGGGCTGTGCCCTGCATGATGCGAATGTTCGCCTGATGTGGCACGAGCCAGTCGATGCTATCAGGGGTGCGCCCCGCCGCATCGAGCACTTCGTGCGCCACTTGATCCAGCACATGCACGGCCAACTTAAACACAGCCTGACCATCCATTTTAAGAGTGGGATCTCCCAGAACTTCCCCGCCGCGAAACGCACCCGGGGTGCAGAGAATATCTGAATACTGCCCATCGGCATGGAGTCGAGACGCCACGATGCCCGGCCGATCAGACGCCTCCAGCACCACGGCACCAGCGCCATCACCGAAGAGCACGCAGGTGGTGCGGTCCTTGAAATCCAGGATGCGAGAAAACACCTCCGAGCCAATGACCAGCGCCCGGCGCGCGCCGCCTGCGCGGATCAGGGCATCGGCCACAGTCAGGGCATAAACAAAACCCGAGCAAACAGCCTGCACGTCAAACGCTGGGCAACCGTGAATACCCAGCTTCTTCTGGATCAAACAGGCTGTGGAGGGAAACACCATGTCAGGCGTCGACGTGGCGCAAATGATGAGATCGATGTCTGTTGGCTGACACCCCGCAGCGGCCAGCGCCTGCAAGGAAGCCTGCACACCCAGATCGCTGGACGTGACGTCGGGATCAGCAAAGTGGCGCGCCTCAATGCCGGTGCGCTCGACAATCCACTCGCTGGAAGTATGCACACCGCGCTCGGCCAACCAGGCAACGAACTCGTCGTTGCTCAAGCGTTTGGGCGGCAAATGGCTGCCCGTGCCAGCGATCCGTGCGTAGATCGGAGAGGCTGACCCCCCTGAAATGGAAGCCGGCGCCTCGTGTCGTGATGACATGTGTGGGGGACCAACGCCCCCAACCTTCATGCAGCGCTGCTTTGGGAATCCTGCGAGGGCAGGCTTTCCAGAGTGGCAGCGATGCGATCGTGGACGCGATCTAACAAACGATGACGGGCCGCATCATAAGCCCGATTGAGTGCATTCTCAAACGCGAAGGCATCGGCCGAGCCATGGCTTTTGAAAACGAGTCCACGCAAACCGAGCAATGCTGCGCCGTTGTAGCGACGGTGATCGACCCGCTTCTTGAACTGATTGAGCACCGGCATGGCCACCAACGCGACCATTCTGGTCAGGACGTTGCGGGTGAATTCCTGCTTGATGAAATTGGCAAACATGGTGGCCAAACCTTCAGCGGTTTTCAATGCCACGTTACCCACAAAGCCATCGCACACCACGATGTCGGAAGTACCCTTGAAAATGTCATTGCCTTCGACGTTGCCGTAGAAGTTGATAAGGCCTCGACCACCGGCTGTACGGAGCAGTTCCCCCGCCTTTTTGATGACTTCGCTGCCCTTGATGGTTTCTTCGCCAATGTTGAGCAAGCCCACCGTGGGGTTGTCTTTGCCTTCTACAGCCGAGACCAGGGCGCTGCCCATGACTGCGAACTGCAGAAGGTGTTCGGCCGTGCAGTCAACGTTGGCCCCCAGATCGAGCACGGTGGTGTAGCCATCGCGCTGGTTTGGCATGACCGAAGCGATTGCGGGGCGATCAATGCCTTCAACCGTTTTGAGCAGATAACGCGCCACAGCCATCAGGGCACCTGTATTGCCGGCCGACACACAAGCGTGAGCCAGCGCAGCTTGCTCGGCCGTTGCTTTGACCTGATTGATGGCCACGCGCATGGAAGAGTCCTTCTTCTTGCGCAACGCAATCTCAACCGGATCGTCCATGGTGACGACTTCAGATGCATGCACCAAGGTGACACGCGCCCAGTCTTTGGCCGGAGCTAGCGCCTCAGGCAAGCCAACCAGCACCAACTCCGCATCGGGGTGCTTGTCGAGGAAGGAGCGACACGCTGGCAAGGTAACCGATGGGCCATGATCACCGCCCATGCAATCAACAGACAGACGAACGGGCGAAACGGTGGCGTGAGATCCGGAAGCAGTCATGAAATCAGGCGCGAGTACACAGCGCAAAGAAAGAGGCCCAATGACAAAGGGGCTGGAAACCGATGAAATCGGTCAACCCAGCCCGCTTGATGGCGTATGGCGTCCAACCGCAAAGGCTGGACGATGACGACTTACGCGTCAGCCTTGGTCTTCAGCACCTTGCGGCCACGGTAGAAACCGGTGGGGCTGATGTGGTGACGCAGGTGCACTTCACCGGTGGTGGACTCAACGGCGGTACCTGGAGTGGTCAGCGCGTTGTGCGAACGGTGCATGCCACGCTTGGAGGGCGATTTTTTGTTTTGCTGAACGGCCATGATGGACTCCGAAAGCCGGGCCCAAGGCCCGTAGGTTGTCAGACCACACCGTTGCCAGCCAACTCGATTCCGTAAATGGAACGGTTTGAAACCAGCCGCTTGCAGTCCGCAAGTGTTAAAAATTACTCGACTACAGGCCCAAACAGCTTGTTTGCGCAGAGCCTATACCCGGAAAACTCGCGATTCTAGCACGGCTATATCGTGCAATTCAAATCACAACTCAGTTTTGGTTCTTTTTCAGGGCCGCCAAAGCCGCAAAAGGATGGGGCTTGCCCCCGGATTCTTCGGTAGCACCCGAGGCGGCGGGCTCATCCGGATCGAACGAACGCATATGCCGTTCAACGTCAGTTGGGCAGCTGTCATGACGCGGCACAAGCGGTTGCGCCATGATCAATTCGTCTTCCAGCAAGGCCAGCAGGTCAAACACGCGGCTGACCGCCAACACGTCGTCATCGCTATCGGCATCCAGCTCGGCGGCGGCAGCTTCGTCATCCACAAAACGAATGGAGCGGGCCACTTCAACAGGCAAATCGACGGCATGGAGGCAGCGCTGGCATTCCCACGGGAAGGTGCCGCCAACCTCAATGTCGAGCCAACGATGGGGCTTACCCACCCGCTGCTGGACGAGCCGCCCCTGCACACGCCACTGAACCGGTGCTACGGCAGACAAATCGGCCTGAGGGTACAGGCCCTCAGCCAGGCGTTGCAGGTCGGCCACCGCCTGGGTGCCTTCCAGAACTTCGCCTGAATCAATGAACGCCCCGACATCGAGCTTTCGGGGCACAAAGGTGCGTTGTTTCATGCCCGCAAGTGTAGAGCCACGCCGCTGTGCGGCGACAATTCGGGCATGGCAGTTTCGAATTCTTCCCACCCCACGCTGGTTCTGGGGTCCACATCGCGCTATCGACAAGAGCTGCTGTCGCGCCTGCGCTTGCCATTTGTCTGCCGCGCACCCGAAGTCGGCGAAAGCGCCCTGCCTGGCGAACTGCCTGCGGCGCTGGCGACACGCCTGGCGCTGGCCAAGGCCGAGGCCGTCGCACGGGCCATGCAAGCCCCCACGCAGCAGCAGGACATTGTCGTGGTTGGCTCGGACCAGGTGGCTGACCTGAATGGCGTGGCCATCGGCAAACCCGGCGGTCATCGCCAAGCCCTGGCGCAATTACAGGCCATGCGTGGGCAAACAGTGGCGTTTCATACCGCCGTGGCAGTTGTGCGGCCCGCCACCCAGTTCAGCCGGGTCGAGTCCTCGCTTGTGCGCGCGACCTTCCGCGCAGACATCAGCGATGCGGAGTTGGACCACTATCTGCACCTGGACCAACCGTACGACTGCGCAGGCAGCGCCAAAGTGGAGTCACTGGGAATCGTGCTGCTGGAGCGGGTGGAGTCAGACGACCCCACCGCCCTGGTCGGATTGCCCCTGATCGCCACATCGCGCCTGCTGCGTGCGGCAGGCTTTTCCCTTTTTCCCGATATCACCACCGCATGACCTCATCCGCTACGCAAAATACGCAGGCCAGCCCACCCAAGGGCCGCTTGATTTTGATCCCCAACACCTTGGACCTGGGCTGCGTAGGCGGAGAGGGACAGCCCCCCGCACCTGATTTGCGCGACGTGATTCCCATGGGGGCCCTGCAGGCCGCAGCACGGCTGCGTCATTGGATTTGCGAAAACGCCAAGACGACGCGCGCATTCCTCAAACGTGTCAATGACATCACTCCTTTGGTTGCACCGTTGCAGGAACTGGATTTGCAGACCCTGCCCCGCCCTAACAAGGGCGGCCAGCCAAGCAAGGGCCAGCCGAATCAGGAGCAAGCGGCGATATCTGCCCTGCTTGCGCCAGCACTGCAGGGGCACGACATTGGGCTGATTTCAGAGGCGGGCTTGCCCGCGGTGGCCGACCCGGGTGCGGGCGTGGTGCTGGCTGCACATCGTGCGGGCATATCCGTGCTGCCCTTGTCCGGCCCCAGCTCCCTGGTGCTGGCGCTGGCAGCCAGTGGCTTGTATGGCCAAAGTTTTGCGTTTGTGGGTTACCTGCCCACCGAGGCAACGCAGCGCACCCAGCGCATCAAGGAGCTGGAGCAACTGTCTCGCCGCCATCACCAGACTCAGCTGGTGATCGAAACCCCGTACCGCAACCAGGCGTTGTGGGATGCACTGCTGGCCCAATTGCACCCTGACACTCTGTTGAGCGTGAGCTGCGGCTTGACGCTGGCACAAGGCTTCAGCCGCACCGACAGCGTCAGCCGCTGGCGCAAACAGTCTTTGACGCTGCCGAGCGACATCCCTGCCGTGTTCTCATGGCTGGCGCCCTGAACCCGCGCCTTCTTGCCACAATGGCTCCTCAACACCGATCACATGTCTGACCAAGGTTTTCCCGTGACCCACGACCCGAACCCACTGGCCCGCAAATTGGGCTATGCCGGCATCCTGCCCTTCCTGGGCTGCACCCTGTTCATCTGGCTGCTGATTGACCGCGTAGACCCTGATGTGATCGCATTTCTCGCGCAGGCGCAGTCTGCCTTTGCTGCGTTGGTGGTGTCATTCCTAGGTGGGACCCTGTGGGGACTGGCCATGCCGGGCGGCGATTACCACCAGGACCCGGCCGATGCGCAACGGCATGCGCAGTGGAGCGGCATTGCCTACAGTCTGGCGGCCTGGATGGGTGTGCTGATGCCGCCCCATGCAGGCCTGGTGTGGCTGGGCGTGCTGCTGATTGTTTGCTATGTGTCTGATCGCAAGCGCTATCACGAGCTGCACATGGAGGGCTGGCTGACGATGCGTTTTCGCCTGACCGTTGCTGCCAGTCTGTGCTGCTTCCTGTCAGCGGCTCAGATCTGAGCCCAGAGCGTTCTCCCCCCTCGTTTCACACGCACTGCCACATCCACATGATTCAACACCGCATTGAGGTCGCCGATGCACTCGCGCATCGCTATCTGGTCACCTTGAAGGTGGCGCAACCCGCGCAGGTTCAACGCGTGTCGCTGCCGGTCTGGATTCCGGGCAGCTACTTGGTGCGAGAGTTTGCTCGCCACCTGTCGCCGTTGCGCGCCAGCCAGCAAGGCCGGGACTGCGAGGTCACTGCGGTTGACAAATGCACTTGGGACATTCGCTGCGAAGGCCGTGCGCCCCTGACCGTGCAATACGAGGTGTATGCGTTTGACACCTCGGTACGGGCTGCATTCCTGGACGCTCGCCGCGGGTTCTTCAATGGCACCAGCGTCTTTCTAAAAGTAGATGGGCGCGATGAAGAACCCCAGCAGTTGCGTATTACCAGCCTACCCAAGGGGTGGGAAGTGGCAACCGCGTTGAAAGCGGTGAAGGTGAACCGTGCTGGCGTGGGCGATTACGAGGCATCGTCTTACGATGAGCTGGTTGATCACCCGGTTGAGCTGGGCACCTTCTGGCGCGGGGCATTCACTGCCCGAGGGGTGAAGCATGAATTTGTGGTGGCGGGAGCCCCCCCTGATTTCGATGGCGAACGCTTGCTAGCTGACACCCGCAAGATCGTGGAAGCCCAGATTCAGTTCTGGCACGGCAAGCGCAAATGCGCGTTTGACCACTATGTGTTCATGCTCAATGCGGTGGAAGACGGCTACGGTGGACTGGAGCACCGCCGCAGCACGGCCTTGATCTGCAGTCGCAAAGACCTGCCACGCGTGGGAAACACAGCCAAATCAGATGCCTATGTGACCTTGCTGGGCCTGATCAGCCACGAGTACTTCCATACCTGGAACGTCAAGCGACTCAAACCCATTGAGTTCGCTCCCTATGACTACACCGGCGAAAACCCAACTCGCCTATTGTGGTTTTTCGAGGGCTTCACGTCGTACTACGACGACCAGTTTCTGCTGCGCACAGGTTTGATCGATTCGGCAACCTATTTGAAGCTGCTGTGCAAGACCATCAACCAAGTCTGGGCCACACCAGGCCGGCATGAGTACAGCGTGGCGCAAGCCAGTTTCGATGCCTGGACTCGGTACTACCGCCCCGACGAAAACTCTGCCAACGCCACCGTGAGCTACTACACCAAGGGCAGTCTGGTGGCGCTGGCTTTGGATTTGAGCTTGCGGCAACTGTCTCCCGTCGATGGATCGCAACCCACGCTGGATGGCGTGATGCTCAAGCTATGGCAACTGGCTCGCCCCATTACCCATGCCGACATCGCGCAAGCATTGGCCGATGAAGCACAACAACTGCCCCCAAAAGACCTGCCCTACCGGGCCCGCGGTGTGGCGGCAGCCTGGGCGGAAGTACTGCACGCATGGACGGAAACCACCGTTGAACTGCCCTTGCCTCTTTTGCTTGCGGGCGCCGCCGTGGCATGGAATGCCAAGCCCGCGCCGCTGCCACAACGCCTTGGCGCCCGTTTGAGCGAGGCCAATGGCAGCTTGCGAGTACAAGCCGTGATGCGCCATGGCTTGGCCGAACGAATGGGCTTGAGCGCCGGAGACGAGCTACTGGCCCTGGACCCATGGCGATTGCGCAAAGTGGAAGACCTTCAAACCTGGCACACCCCGAAAGCTGAGCAACGGCTGCTGGTTTCGCGCGATCAGATCGTGATGACCTTGACCTTGCCCGCACTGGATGCCCAGACGCAAAGCAAAGGCCGCCGCCGCGCTGCATCGCCCCCCATGATGGGGGCAAGCCTTGAGCTGATTCAACTGCTGCCAGCCACCAATCCTGAAGCAGGGGCAACACAACTTCGACAGGCATGGTTGAGGGCATGAACCCCACACAGACCTCACGCCGCCGTAGACAAGGCTGGCTGCTGGCGGGTTTGACTGCGGCATCGATGCTGTTGCATTTCCTGGTCACCGATCAGGTGGGGCGAACTTTGCCCACGACGGAAGATGCCAACGAATCGAAGATCAAGCGAATGGAAGCGACCTACGTCAAGGAGGTCAAGCTGACCGCTCCGCCTGTCGGCGTCGCACGCCCCGCACCGGCCCCTCAAGCGCCAGGCGCATCAGGCAAAGCCAAAAAGCGGAAAGTGCCCCCGCCCGCCAAGAAGGCCTCACAAGAGGAGGACAAGTCTGCCGTTGTCGCGGAAGCGGCATCGGCCGCGTCCGCAGCTGACCCAGCTGCCTCGGCCCCCACGAAAGTGGCAGAAGCCCCGCCGGCACCCGCTTCCACGCCAAGCAGCCCGGCGAAGGGGCCCACATTTGAATGGCCGAAAGCCACCAAAGTCAGTTTCAAGCTGGATGGCTACTTCCGCGGCCCCATCACGGGCACCTCGGCGGTGGAATGGCTTCGCCAGGACAACCGATACCAGGTCCACATGGACATTCAGGTTGGTGGCGGACTCTTCTCCGTTCAGGCCACCAGTGAGGGTGAGATCACACCCGATGGCCTTTACCCCACGCGCAATGAAGCCAAGGGGCGCCGCATGTTCATTGACGCCCCTGTGCGATCCATTGTTTTCGATCGCGACGAAATCACATTTGCGAACGGCGACAAGTCGCCTCGCCCCCCAGGCGTTCAGGATCTGATCAGCAACATCATCCAGTTGGCATATCGGTTCACTCTGGATCCGAGCCTTCTGAAGCCTGGCAACTCGATTCCTGTGAAGGTGGCGACCGCCAAACAGTTGGAGGACGTTGTGCTGGACATCGTGAATGAAGAGATGATCGACTCCCCCATGGGCCCGCTCAACACATTCCATGTCAAGCCACGCAAACTGATCGACACCGGCAGCCCCTTGCCCCCGATTGAAATCTGGTTTGCACCGAATCTGCAATATCTACCGGTGCGCATCTATGCCGAACGCACAGACGGACCACGTGACAAGCAGTTCACCATGGACATGCAGATGGAGCGCCCGCCTCAGCAGGTGGGCGCTCAAGACTGACCGATTACTTTTGAGCGGCTTTCACCAAGCGCTGCTCGATGACCGAAGCGGCAGCCGCACCACCAATGCGGGTGCCGTCTTCAAAGAAGATGGCAGGCGTGCCCCGAATACCCAGGCGCTGCGATAAAGCCAGATTGCGCTGAGCGGGTGATGCGCACATGCCAAATGTGCGCGAAGGCTGAACGCCTGCCAGCATCCAGTCACGCCAGGCCTGGGTGCGGTCTTGCACGCACCAGATGTTGTCCAGCTTCACTTTGGAGTCGTCGCCCAAAATGGCCACCATGAAGGTGTACACGGTCACGTCTTTGAGCTGCTGCAGGTCTTTTTCCAAGCGCTTGCAGTAACCGCAATTCGGATCGGCAAACACGGCCACGCGACGCTTGCCCGTGCCGGTTTTCCAGACGATGGCATCACGCAGAGGCAAGGTATTGAAATCGATGCGGCTGATCTCTTCAACCCGAGCATCGGTCAGATCCCTGCCGGTACGGGTGTCGATGACATGGCCTTCAATCAGAAAGTCGCCATTGGCATCGGTGTAGTAGATGTTGTTGCCCGAACGCACTTCGATCAGGCCCGAGAAGGGCCCGGTCTGTGCCCCATCAATGGGGGGCGCATCGGGCAAGCGCGCCAGCTTTTGTTTGATCGCAGCCAATTGCGCTGCAGGCAGTTCACCTGCTTGCACAGACCATGCGCAACACGCCGCAGCGAGGGCGACAGACCATTTAACAGAGCATTTGGCAAACCGCCCTGCGGCTTGACGACGAAGCGAAATCACTGTCATGAATACCCTTTTCAGGAAGCGTCCAAAGCACGCCCCACCAGCCACTGCTTGACTGGCGTCATGCGTTGAACCAGAGACATGCCGGCATTGCGCAGGTCTTTGACCGGACCACGCGAATCGGCAAACAACTTGAGCAAGCCATCGGTCAGGCCTTGCATGGCCTGGGTGGGCAACTGGCGCTGGCGCACATAACGGTTCAGCGTGCGCTCGTCGCCCGGCTGACGCCAGGGTTCGCGCTCGCGCGCATCGGTCAGCACGGATACCAGGGCGTCTACATCAGCCAGCCCCAGGTTCAAACCTTGCCCCGACAGCGGATGGACCTGATGCGCGGCATCGCCCACCAGCACCCAGCCCGCCCCCGCCCAGCGATTGGCCTTGGCCAGCGCCAGCGGCCAGCCCGCCACGGAGGATGTCAGGGACAAGGCCCCCACCCGAGCAGCCAAGTCGCTGTCTGATTGATAGATCGCATCGTTGAGTTCACGCTCGAAGTCTTCAGGCGCCAGGGCCAACAAATGCTCTGCCCGCGCCTTGGGCACGGACCAGACCAGTCCATAAGACGACAGCGGATCGGGATCGTTGAAGGGCAACAAAGCAAGAATATCTGGCGAGCGGAACCATTGCCGCGCCACCCCATGATGAGGCTGCGTGGCCTTCAGACGCGCGGCCACGCCCCAATGCCCGTAGTCTTGACGGGTGAATTCCACCCCCAAGGCCGCACGGGTGGTGGACTGCTTGCCCTCACACACGGCCAGCAGGTTGGCCAGTACCGCTGGGCCCTTCTCCGTCACGGGCGGCACGACTTCAACCCGAGGCGCGAATTCCAGCGCCTGGCCCAGCAGGCGCTCCAGTGCCCCGGCATCGACAATCCAGGCCAACTCACTGACCTTTTGCTGCCAGGCAGAAAACGTCAAAGTGCCAGATTCGTCACCACGGATGTCCATTTCCAGCACCGGCGCCGACCATTGCTTCAGCGCCGGCCAGACACGCAGGCGCTCCAGCAAGGCAATGGACCGCGCATTGAGCGCATAGGTGCGAATGTCGGTCGACCCCGCGGGCGCTACCTGGGGCGACTTGGCCCAGGCCACGCTCCACCCCTCACGGGACAAGGCCAGCGCCAGGCTCATGGCCACGGCACCGGAACCGCTCACACACACATCGAATTGACTCGCCGACATCACGCTCACCCGCAAAGTCGCCCAGGGACGGGCGCCTCAACAAAACACATCCTGATACCGCAGGAAGTCCATCCGCTAATCTAATATGGTTTTGTGTTGTTCCACCGAATTGAACCTGCAGTCATGGGCACCAACGCCAGTCACCAGCGATATCTGTCGCTGATCGAGCGCAAAACCTTGTTGCGCCTGTATTTGATCGCGTCTGTGGCCACCATGGCCATGTGGGTATTTGAAGGCCTCTTCAACATCGCAGCCCCCCACGACCGTTGGGCCCAACCTTTGTTTGCCCTGGTCATGCTGGGCTTGTATGCGGGGCTGAAGCGCTACCCCAACTCCATGGTGACCACGCAGAGAATCGGGGTGTTCACCTTTGCAGCGTACTTCGTGGCCAGTTCGGTCAGCGTGTTGTTCATGGGCTCCAGCACGCCCTCCCCCTACTTTCTGGTCAACAACCTGATGTGGATGCCGGTGATTGCCCTGGCATTTCAGTTGGCGTTTCCCTGGCGGTGGGCGGTGGCCTTGTCGCTGGGGCTGCTGGGTCTGGTGGCTCTGCCTGCGGCATTGCTTGAATCCATCCACGGTGACCCAGCTTGGCGCGAGGCCATGCAGTCGTTCCTGGTCAATGGCGCCTTGATGCAGCTGACCTTCTTGCTTTGCCTGACCAGTGTCGACCGACTGAAAAACGGCATTGGCTTGATCGTGGCCGGGCGCGACGATGGCACCCACGATGCACAGCAAGCGCTGGAATCGTGGGTACAAGACCGCACCGATGAGTTGGCACAAGCCAAGAACGCCGCAGAAACGGCCTCGCAGGCCAAAAGCCGCTTCCTGGCGGTCATGAGCCATGAGCTGCGCACACCGCTGCACGCCATGCTGGTCTCGGCCGATTTGCTGTCTGACCGGGCTGGCCTTCCGCTGGACGAAGACCGGGACAAGCGATTGCTTGACACGATTCAGACCAGTGGGCACCACCTGCTCAGTCTGATCGATCAGATTCTGGACTTGTCTCGCATTGAATCAGGACAGCTGAAACCACAGATTCAGGCCGTCGACCTGGAACAGGTTATGCGCAAAGCAAGCGATGCCGTCAAACCCCTGACGGAAGCGAAAGGCTTGCGGCTGCTGACTGGCATGCCTGAACACTTCGCGCGCAAGCGCATGGGCGACGAACTACGCCTGACCCAGATCTTGATCAACCTACTGGGCAATGCCAGCAAGTTCACTCAGCAGGGCCATGTCGCTGTGTCCATTGGCCCGACGCCAGAGCCCCCACCAGCTCATCCTGCGGGCCCTTGGGTTCGATTCAGTGTGATCGACACGGGCCCAGGCATGGATGAAGCGCACCAAAGCAAGGTGTTTGAGGCCTTCTATCAAATCGACAACGCCAGCACGCGCAAAAACTCTGGTGTGGGTTTGGGACTGACCATTACCAAAGAGCTGGTGACCCTGATGGGCGGACGCTTGTCGCTGCGAAGCACCCCCGGCTTGGGCACCCGCATTGACATCGACCTGCCCTTGCCAGAAGCACAGGCGAGCGACACGCCTCCACCCATCACCCCGGAGCCCAGAACCTCCCTGCATGGCCACACGGTTTTGGTTGCGGATGACGACGAATTGAACTGCATGCTGGCCAGCGACGTACTGACCCAGGCGGGTGCCGTGGTTCACACCATGGCCTCGGGCTCAAACGCTTTGGCCTTTTTGAAGACTCACCGCCCGTCCGTGGTGCTGATGGACTGGCAAATGCCCGACATGGACGGACTAGAGGCCACCCGCCGCCTGCGCGACGGGGAGGCTGGAGAACTGTCACGCGATGTGCCCGTGGTGGGATTGACCGCCAACGCCTTCCCGCAAGACCGGGAACTGTGCCTGCAGGCCGGCATGAATGCGATCTTGACCAAACCAGTGAATCGCCAGCAATTGCTGCGCGAATTGGCGCATTGGGCTGCGCAAGCGCCTTTGAGAGACATGCATGCCCCAGGGAACCCAGGGGGGGCGTAAAATGCCGGGTTTTGAATCCAACACTCCTCAGGAACATCCATGAGCCTCAAGTGCGGCATCGTGGGTCTGCCCAACGTCGGCAAGTCCACCCTCTTCAACGCCCTGACCAAGGCCGGCATCGCGGCTGAGAACTATCCCTTCTGCACGATCGAACCCAACGTGGGCGTGGTGGAAGTGCCCGATCCCCGTCTGGACAAGCTGGCCGAGATCGTCAAGCCCGAGCGCATTCTGCCGGCCATCGTTGAGTTTGTGGACATTGCCGGCCTGGTGGCGGGTGCGTCCAAAGGCGAAGGTCTGGGCAACCAGTTCCTCTCGCACATTCGCGAAACCGATGCCATCGTCAACGTGGTTCGCTGCTTCGAAGACGACAACGTGATTCACGTGGCCGGCAAGGTCGACCCCATTGCCGACATCGAGGTCATTCAGACCGAACTGTGCCTGGCCGACATGGGTACTGTCGAAAAGAGCCTGCACCGCTACAACAAGGCGGCACGTTCTGGCAACGACAAGGAAGCGGCAGCCCTGGTCAAGGTGCTGGAAAAATGCCAAGCGGCCTTGGATCAAGCCCAACCCGTGCGATCGATCGACTTCAGCAAGGAAGAATTGGCCATTCTCAAGCCGCTGTGCCTGATTACCGCCAAGCCCGCCATGTTCGTGGGCAACGTGTCCGAAACCGGGTTTGAAAACAACCCCCTGTTGGACCGACTGAAGGAATACGCAGCCGCGCAAAAGGGAGCCGTGGTGGCCATTTGCGCAAAGACCGAGGCCGAACTGGCTGAAATGGAAGACGAAGACCGCGCCATGTTCCTGGCGGAAATGGGCCAGGACGAGCCAGGCCTGAACCGTCTGATCCGCGCCGCCTTCAAGCTGCTGGGCCTGCAAACCTACTTCACCGCCGGCGTGAAGGAAGTGCGCGCCTGGACCATCCACATTGGCGACACTGCGCCTCAAGCCGCGGGTGTGATTCACACCGACTTCGAGCGGGGCTTCATCCGCGCCCAAACCATTGCCTACGACGACTTTATTCAGTTCAAGGGTGAGGCCGGAGCGAAAGATGCAGGCAAGATGCGCGCAGAAGGCAAGGAATACGTGGTGAAAGATGGAGATGTACTGAACTTCCTGTTCAACGTCTGATTCTTCTTCTGCCTTTGTGGGGCTAGCCTCCACCGAGACCTAAGCCCAGCCTCACCCCCGGTGAACTGGGCTTTTTTTCATGCCTTTCCCGGCACATCACCAACTTAAGTCGATGACGAAAATGCCGAAACGCCTGGGGGCAAGGTGTTTTACCGGAATGTCGTCATGAATTTCTCTCGACTCATGCGTGGATTCACCATCCAGACTCGCATGTACAGCGCGATCGCAGTGGTTTTGGGCCTGCTGATTTTGGTCGGTGGTGTGGGCGTGGTGGGCATGCGCGCCAACCACCAAACGGTTGCCATCTGGCAGGAATCGGCCACAGAAGCACAAACCATGGCCACCCTGCACGCAGCCGTGGGCCAAATGCGGCTGCACGAAAAGGAATGGCGCTCAATGCCGGCCGGCCATCAGACGTGGACGGCTACTACAAGCTCTGGCAGGCCGATGTGAGCCGCGTTCAAACCATTGCGGCCAAGATGCTGGAAGGCGAAGAAGATGAAGACAACCCGCTGGTGAAAGCGGCGTTGGCACAGTTAGATGAATACCGCCAAGGAATTGCTGCACTGAGCGGCGCCCTGGCTCGCACCGACCTGAGCATTCAGGACGCAGCAACTCAAATGGCCGCACACAGCAAGCTCGCAGCCAAGCTAGACGAGCAGTTGGACGCGGTTGACAAGATCGTGAGCCAGGAACTCAGCACCTCGGCTCAAGCTGAGGCCGCCAACCTGAGCGCGACCATGGCCTGGTTTGTGGCCTCTGTGGTGCTGGCCATCGTGGTGGTGGCCCCGCTGACCATTTTGAATCAGGTGTCTATTTGCCGCCCCATTGAACAGGCCCGTTTGATGGCCCTGGGCATCGCCAAGGGCGATCTGGGGCACCGGGCGGAAGTGGCCGGCGAAGATGAACCCGCTGAACTGCTGGCCGCGCTCAACGACATGCAAGAGTCACTCAAATCGATTGTGGGCGAGGTGCGCCGTTCGGCCGACTCCATCTCGGTTGCATCAACGGAAATTGCCAGTGGCAACATGGATTTGTCCAGCCGCACGGAAAACACCGCATCCAGCCTGCAGGAAACCGCATCGTCGATGCACCAGTTGACCGAAACCGTGCGCCACAGCGCCGATTCGGCAGGGCAAGCCAATGTGCTGGCCAGCGGCGCGGCCTCGGCTGCCGAGCGTGGTAGCGCCATTGTTTCGGAGGTGGTGGCCAATATGGGTGAAATCGACAGCACCAGCAAGCGCATCAACGACATCATCAGCGTGATCGATGGCATTGCCTTCCAGACCAATATTCTGGCGCTGAATGCTGCGGTTGAAGCCGCTCGCGCGGGCGAACAAGGCCGCGGTTTCGCAGTGGTGGCCGGCGAGGTTCGCAGCCTGGCCCAACGCAGCGCCACCGCCGCCAAGGAAATCAAGCACTTGATCCTGGCTTCGGGCGAAAAAGTGGAATCAGGCACCCGCCTGGTTCATGACGCGGGCGCGGCCATGCAAGAGATTTTGAGCAGCGTGCAACGGGTGTCTGACATCATCAGTGAAATCACGACCGCCTCGAGCGAGCAAAGCCACGGCATCAGTCAAGTGAATCAGGCCGTGACAAGCCTGGACCAGATGACGCAACAAAATGCGGCGTTGGTTGAGCAATCGGCTGCAGCGGCAGCAAGCCTGAAGGAGCAGGCTGGAAAATTGACCCAGTCCATGGCGGTGTTTCGGGTTTGACGCTTCAATGCCGACAAGGCAAAAGAAATGAGAAGCGTTTTCATTAGCATAGCAATCGGTGTACTGGCCAGCCAGACCAGTCATGCAGCCAGGCCGTTTTCGGCCGAAGATGCTGCGGTCGAGCCCCAATGGGTGTGCCACCTGGAGTCTTGGGTAGACACAAGCGATGAGTCGCAGCACAGTCATGTGACCCCCGCCTGCGGTCTGCCCTACGGCTTTGAGTTGGTTCTGGAGCTGGACACCCCCTCGCACCACCGCACCGATATCCACGCCATTTCAAGCGCCTTGCGATTTGCACCAGAAGATTGGGTCTGGCGCGGTTGGCACCTGGGGGCCAAGCTGGCCACCGCACAGGAGCGGGCGCCTGGTGACGGCAAGCACCGCTACGCTGGCTGGAGTGCGCTGGCCATGGTGTCCTACCCCATGAACGATCAATGGACGTTTCACCTGAACCTCGGACACGCCCATGACCGGATTGGCCAACGCGACGCCACCCTGTATGGCGCAGCAGCCAACTATTTCCCTCACGACCGGGTCATGCTGTTTGCCGAAATCAATGGTGACAACCATTCCGCAGGCACGCGCGCTGCCGGTATGCGCTACTGGCTGGTTCCTGAGGTGTTTGGGCTGGATGTGACCGCATCCCGCACCAATGCCACCCCCAACAGCACAACTTGGGGCGTGGGTTTTGGCTGGTACGGCCTGCACTTTTAAGCCCTGGCGTGAAATCTGCCGCATCACCGCTTAAGTTTTCCCTCCCCAGACCGATAGTCCTAATGGAAAGTCAAACACGGTGTGCGCCCCGCTCGGCGCACGACGATTGAATCGAGGACGAGCATGGAAGCCCTAAAAGAAGCCCCCACCCAGGCACCCGCAGTTTCCGGGGTTGCCCCGCATGGTTTCGGCGCCCGAGCCAATCAAGCCCGCCAAGTTCGACATGCAGCCAACGGTCGTGAGTATCTGACCTTCCGCCTGGGCACCGAAGAGTACGGCATCGACATCTTGAAGGTGCAAGAAATTCGCTCGTATGAGCCCCCCACCAAGATTGCCAACGCGCCCTCTTACCTGAAGGGCGTGGTGAACCTGCGCGGTGTGATCGTTCCCATCGTCGACCTGCGCGTCAAGTTCAACTGCCTCAACGAAGACGGCCAGGCTGGCATTGACAGCTTCACCGTGGTGATTGTGCTGAATGTGCGTGGCCGCGTCGTGGGTGCCGTGGTGGACTCGGTGAGCGATGTGATGCAACTGGCTGAGCAAATGGTTCAGCCCGCCCCCGAGATGAGCACCTCGGTGGTGGACACGACCTACATCACCGGCATTGCCAATGTGAATGAGCGCCTGCTGATCTTGATGGACATCGAGTCCCTCATGAGCAGTTCGGAAATGGGCCTGATCAACAGTCTGGCTGATCACTGATCCAACTCAGTCTGCGCGGCGCAGCACGGTCATGACTGGCCGCTGAAGCACCCCGCGCAGACTCCACCATCCAGCCACTCCGGCCAGGATGGCTCCTACCAAGGCCCCCAAGATGGGCCACCACCACTGAGCATGCCATTCGAACTCGAATACCTTGGCAGCCAGTGCCCAGCCGATGATCAGCGACGCTGAGGCGGCCAATGCGCCCGCCAGCGCCCCCATCATCCACAACTCGCCCCACTGAACGCGCGACAAGAGCCTCTGCGTGGCCCCCATGGCACGCCAGATGGCCCAGTCTGCCGCACGCCGCTCGCGCGTGGTCAGCAGGCCTGCCATCAACACGATCAGGCCGGCGGCCAGGGTGAATGCAAACAGGAATTCGACGGCAGTGATGACCTGCCCCAGGATGGCCTGAATTTGCGTGAGCGTGGCCGACACATCGACCACCGTCAGGTTCGGAAAGGCCTGGACCATGTCACGGTCGAGTGTGCTGTTGGCCGGCGAACGGAAGGCACTGATATAGGTGATGGGCCACTGGGGCATGTCGGCCTGCGGGGCGATCACAAAGAAGTTCACCCGCATGGATGACCAGTCCACCTTGCGCAAACTGGTAATGCGCCCTTCCTGAACCACCCCAGCGAAATCAAAGCGCAAACGGTCGCCCAACTTCAGACCCAACGTTTTGGCCAAACCCTCTTCCACACTGAATGCATCGGGCTCGTTGGGTACATAGCGCCCGGCCACCACCTCGTTGTGCCCAGGTGCCTGGGCGGCGTGGCTGATGTTGAATTCGCGCTCGACCAGGCGCTGCGCGCGGTCTTCTTCGTAGTCTGTTGAATGCACGGCTTTGCCGTTGACCGCAACCAGACGCGCCCGAGCCATGGGGTACCAGTCGAATTGTTGAACACCCGCTGTTTTCAACATGGCTTTGAACGGTGCCTGCTGATCGGGTTGAATGTTGATGACAAAGCGATTCGGTGCGTCAGGCGGGGTGGCTTTGCGCCAGCTGTCGATCAGGTCGGTACGCAACAGAACCAATAGCATCAGGGCCAGCAAACCGACAGCCAGGGCAGACACTTGCACCATGGTTTGAACCGGTTGCGCCGTGAGTTGGCGAACAGACAAGGCCCACGCGGTTGCACCCGAGGGCCAGCGGCGGCTCCAGGCGCGCAGCAGGTGTACCAGCAACCAGGTCAGCAAGGCAAACACCAGCACAGCGCCAGCAAACCCGCCCAGGGCGATGCCGCCAAGCTTCCAGTCACGCGCGACCAGAAGCAGCAAGCCAGTCAGGCTGACCAAACCCGACAACCAGGCCAACACAGACAGAGGCTTCAAGCCACCCAGGTCGCGACGAATGACGCGCAAAGGCGGCACCTGAGCCAATTGCAGCACCGAGGGCAAACCAAAACCCAGCGTCAACAATATGCCCACGCCCGTGCCCACGGCAAACGGTCGCCACGTGGGCCCAGGCAGGGCTACCGACACGAGATTGGCCAGCAGGGCCACAAAAACCTGATGGCAGAACCACCCCAGAACCAGGCCCACTGCGCTGGCCAGCACCCCCACCAGCAGGAACTCAACGGTGTAAATGCGTGCCATCAGGCTTTGGGGCACGCCCAACACGCGCATCAAGGCGCAGTCGTCCAGCCTGTTTTGCGCGAAGTCACGCGCCACCATGGCCACCGCCACGGCCGACAGCAAACCGGCCAGCAAGGCCACCAGGCGCAAAAACAGACCGGCGCGATCCAGGGTCGAGCGCATTTCGGGCCGCCCCTGGTCCATGGTTTCGACCCGCACGCCACGCATGTCATGCACAGCCTTTTGCGTATCAGCCACGAAGCGATCAATGGCCTCTTTGCGGTCAGGTTGCAGCAAGGCACCGGTTTGGAATCCCGCGTCTTGTGGGCGAGCAGCACCTGCGGTAAGCAGGCGATAGGTGACCCGGCTGGCGGGTTGAACCAATTGCGTGGCGGCCAAGTCGCCCAGGCGAATCATGACCCGTGGCGCAAAGGTCATGAAGCCCGCGCCTCGATCGGGTTCGGTTGCGATCACCGCTTCAATGGGGAAAGATTTTTCCCCCAACCACAGGCTGTCGCCCACTTGTAGATTCAAGGCCAGCAGCACCCCGGCATCCACCCAGGCATGCCCCAGCGATGGCCCACCAACCGGCGCCACGCGCTCAGGTTTGACGGTGCCGTCGGGCTGGACTGAACCCAACTGCAGACGACCCCGCAACGGGTAGATGGTGTCGACCGACTTGAGGGCCACCAGCTTGCTGTCGCCGCCTTTGTCATCAGGTGCGCGGGCCATGCTGGCCATCACAGCCGTGTGAGCCACACGCAAACCCGCCCGGCGTGCGCGTTGCACGATCGAGTCAGGCACGGGTTGGTCGGCCACCACCACGGCGTCGCCACCAATCAACTGGGCCGCGTCTCTGGCCAGGCCGGCTTCGATTCGATCGGCAAAAAATGCCACGGCGCTGAGGGCCGTGACTGCCAGTACCACCGACACGAGCAGGAAACGCATGCTGCCCGAGCGCCAATCGCGCCGCATCTGCGTCCAGGCCCAACGCCAAACAGAGACTTTCACCCCAATGAAATCGCTCATGGAAACCTTGTTGACGCCGCAATTTCGGCGATGATGGAAGCGTGATTGTGACGTCACCCGATCAGCCCTGCCATGCCTGTTGATTACTTGAGAACCCTGACCGCGCCCGAGCGCACGCGCCGCAGCAACATTCACCTGGGCATTTCGCTGGCGTTCATTGCAGGAGCAACCAATGCGGGCGGTTTTTTAGCTGTGGGGCAATACACCTCGCACATGACGGGCATGGTTTCGAGTTTCGCTGACGCCCTGGTCATGGGTGACTCCTCCTTGCTCAAAGCCTGCGTGGTGGCCATGGTGGCATTCATCACCGGAGCGGCCACCTGCGCCATCATGATCAACTGGGCCCGCCGGCAAAAGAGCCGGCACGAGTACTCCATGCCGCTGCTGGTCGAGGCCTTGTTGCTACTGGCTTTTGGTCTGCTGGGCGACGATTTCAACGATCACGGCTTTTCGGCCACCGTGTATTGGACCGTGGCCTTGCTGAGCTTTGTCATGGGTTTGCAAAACGCCATGATCACTAAGGTTTCCAACGCCGAAATTCGCACCACCCATGTCACCGGCATGGTCACCGACATTGGCATTGAGATCGGCAAGCTGCTGTACTGGAACAGGTCGTCACCTTACCCGGATGCGCCCCAAGTCCAAGTCAACTGGACTCGCCTGGGATTGCACTCCCTCCTGGTGGGGTCATTTTCCATCGGGGCCATGATGGGGGCATTTGGCTTTAAATATGTGGGGTATGCGGCCACGGTTCCCCTGGCCATTGCCTTGGCTGTGCTGTCATCGGTGCAGTTCATTCCAGCCAGCCCCCCAAAATTAATCGAATAGGTCTCCCCCGCATGCCTGACCACCATCGCCCCGCACTGTTTTTGTCGCACGGCTCGCCCATGATGGCCTTGGAACCCGGTGCCGCCGGGGCCTTCCTACACAATCTGGGCCCGCGTATGAACGCCATCTGGGGCAAGCCCAAGGCGTTCGTGGTGGTGTCGCCGCACACGGCCACCATGGCACCGGTGGTGCTGGGCGCCAGCCGGCACGAAACCATTCACGATTTCGGCGGCTTTCCCGAGCCTTTGTACCGTGTTCGGTACGACACCGCTGGCGAGCCCGACGTGGCGCACCGCGTGGCCGACTTGATGGCGGGCCTGCCCGGGGGGTGCCGCTGGCTGGACCGCGGTGGTCTGGACCACGGCATCTGGACTTTGTTGATGCACTTGCACCCGGCGGGCGACGTGCCTGTCGTGCCTTTGTCGTTGACGCCGCACGCCAGCCCGCAACAGTTAATGCAGCAAGGGCAGGCGCTGCAAGCCTTGCGTGCGGAGAACGTGCAGATCATTGGATCAGGCAGCCTGACCCACAACTTGCGCCGCTTTTTCGAATCGCCCGAGCCGGTAGATGCCGCGGAAGACGACGATTGCTTCGCGTTCCGAGAGTGGGTTCGAGACAAGGCCGAAACGGCAGATTGGGATGCCCTGCTGCGCTATCGATCGCTGGCCCCCTATGCGGTCGAAATGCACCCCACCGACGAACACTGGTTGCCGTTTTACCTGGCTGCGGGGGCCGCCTGCAATCCGGGTGACAACACCCCGCAGGTTGCTCGGCGCATTCACTCCGGCGTCACCCACGGCCATCTGGCCATGGATGGCTACGTTTTCGCATCAAGCAGCGAAGCGCTCGAAGGTCTGGTCTAAGCGCTTGATCCACTCAGCCTTTTCAGCAGCCGAGGCAAAGCTGGCCTCGAAGCTGTTGCGGGCCAGCGTGTAGGCATCTTGCGGGGTCAACTCAAGCGCCTGCGCCGTTTCCAGCAGGTTCTGGTTCAGGTAGCCGCCAAAGTAGGCCGGGTCATCCGAATTGATGGTGACCTTCACGCCTTGGTTCAACAGCGACTTGAGATTGTGCGAGCGCAAATCGTTGAACACGCACAACTTGACGTTGGACAGGGGGCACACGGTCAGGGCCATGCCCTCTCGGGCCAAGCGTTGTACCAAGGCGGGGTCTTCCACACAGCGCACACCGTGGTCAATGCGCTCCACCTTCAGCACATCCAAGGCGTTGTAGATGTACTCGGGTGGCCCTTCTTCGCCCGCATGCGCCACGAGGCGCAGGCCCAGTTCCTTGCAACGCGCAAAGACCCTCGCAAATTTTTCAGGCGGGTGGCCGCGTTCGCTGGAATCCAAGCCCACCCCAATGAACAGGTGCCGATACGGCAAGGCCTGATCCAGCGTGGCCAGGGCCGACTCTTCTGACAAGTGCCGCAAGAAGCAAAGAATCAGGGCTGCGCTGACACCCAGTTCGGTACGCGCACGTTCGCAAGCCGAGGTCAGACCTTTGATGACGACCTCAAAGGGCACGCCCCGATCAGTGTGGGTTTGGGGGTCGAAAAACATCTCGGTGCGCAAGATGTTTTCCTGCTTGCAGCGCATCAGGTAAGCCCAGGCCATGTCGTGGAAGTCCTGCTCCTTGAGCAGAACCGAGGCACCAGCGTAGTAGATGTCCAGAAAGCTTTGGAGATCGGTAAAGGCATAGGCCGCCCGCAAGGCTTCCACCGAGGGGTAACTCAGTGACACGCCATTGCGTTGCGCCAAGGCAAAGATCAACTCAGGCTCGAGCGAGCCCTCGATGTGCATGTGCAACTCCGCCTTGGGCATGGCCTGCAGCAATGCAGGCAGCTGGCGCGGATCGATCTTGGCGGCAAATGCCATTCCCATGTTCACTCCTTGCTTGAACCTTACTTGCTGGACGGGATCGACCCTTCGACCCCTTGAACGTAGACGTGGAGGCCCAGCAAAAATTTATCGTCAGCCACCACATTCTGCGCCAGCAAGTCGGAGCCATCTTGTGCCTTGATGGGCCCCTTCCAGATCACGAAGCTGCCGTCTTTCAACCCGGCCTTGATCGTGTCGATCTTGGCTTTGGTCTCTGCAGGCACGCGATCCGCGATGGACACCACATCAATGGCACCTTCCTTCACGCCCCACCACACGCCCCCGGTTTTCCAGGTGCCCTCCAGGACATCTTTGGTGGCCTTCACGTAGTAGGGCCCCCAGTTGATGACGGCTGAAGCCAAATGAGCCTTCGGTCCAAACTTGCTCATGTCCGAATCCCAGCCAAAGGCAAACTTGCCGGCCTTCTCGGCGGTTTGCAGCACAGCGGGCGAATCGGTGTTCTGGAACAGCACATCAGCCCCCTGGTTGATCAGGCTTTGCGCACCCTCGGTTTCCTTGGGTGGATCAAACCAACCGTTCACCCAGACCACCTTGGTCTTGATCTTGGGGTTCACGCTTTGCGCCCCGAGGGTGAAGGAGTTGATGTTGCGAATGACCTCGGGGATGGGAATGGAGCCCACCACGCCCAAGGTGTTGGACTTGGTCATGCTGCCTGCGATGACGCCGGCCATATAGGCGCCTTCATAAGTGCGCGAGTCATAAATGCGCATGTTGCCCGCAGTTTTGAACCCGGTGGCGTGCTCGAACTTGATGTCTGGGTGGTCAGCAGCCACCTTGAGCATGGGCTCCATATAGCCAAAGGTGGTGCCGAAAATCAACTGGTTTCCCATCCCGGCCAGGTCGCGAATCACGCGCTCGGCATCGGGGCCTTCCGGCACTTTTTCGACGAAAGTGGTTTTCACCTTGTCGCCAAACTCTTTTTCAATGGCCTGGCGGCCTTGGTCGTGCGCGTAGGTCCAGCCCGCGTCGCCCACCGGGCCCACATAGGCAAACGCGATTTTGAGCTGCGCGGGCGCACTGGCTGCCACCGAGGCTGAAGCCGCCTCTGAAGCGGCTTCGGCAGGGGCTTCCGTCTTTTTGCCGCAGCCCATGAGCGCCGCTGTGGCGGTCACGCCAGCCAAGCCAGCCCATTTCAACCAGGTACGTTGAGACACCAGTGAAGCCATGTCATCTCCAATCCAAGTTTGATTCGAACAAAACAAGCAAAAACCGTTCAAGCCCCAGGGTAGAAGGGCTTGCCAAGCGAGGCCGGCATGTTGATGCGGATCCACAGCGGGTTACGTGAAATCAGCACCAGCACCACGATGGTGGCCAAGTAAGGCAGTGCCGTCAGCAACTGGCTGGGCACGTTGATGCCCTGCCCTTGCATCTGGAACTGCAACATGGTCACCCCACCGAACAACAATGATCCAAGCAAGACACGGGCCGGGCGCCATGTGGCAAAGGTGGTCAAGGCCAAGGCAATCCAGCCTTTGCCTGCCACCATGCCCTCTACCCAAAAGGGCGTGTAAACCAACGACAGATACGCCCCCGCCAGACCACACAGCGCCCCGCCCGCCATGACCGCAGCCAACCGAATGCGCCGAACCGGATAGCCCAACGCATGGGCCGATTCGGGCGCTTCACCAACTGCCCTGAGCACCAAGCCCGCCCGAGACCGGTACAGGAACCAGCTCAATCCCAGCGTCAGCAGCAAAGCACCGTAAACCAGCGGATGATGCTGGAAAAAGGCCGGCCCGACAAATGGCAGATCGCTCAGATATGGCAGGGCGAAATGCGCCCGCTCGCCCAATTTCTGCTGCGTGTAAGGCAAGCCCACAAACGCCGATAAGCCCGCGCCAAACAGACTCAGGGCCAGGCCCGTCGCGTACTGGTTGGTGTTGAGGTAAATAGCCAGCAAGCCAAACAAGGCGGCCATGCCAGCCCCAGCCCCGGCCCCGGCGAGAAAGCCCAGGGTGTCGCTACCGGTGTGTACGCCAGTGGCAAAGCCAGCCACGGCCGCAACCAGCATCATGCCTTCGGCCCCCAGGTTGACCACGCCCGAGCGCTCATTGAGCAACAAGCCCAGCGACGCCAACGCGACCACCGTGCCCGCCTGCAGGGTGGCAGACAAGAGCAGCGCCGCAGATTCGATTGGCAGGACACTCATGAGGCTCGCCCCCAGCGCAAACGTTGGTGAATGAAGGTGTCGCAAGCCAGCAGGCTGAACAACAGCAGGCCTTGGAAGACCCCTGTGAGGGCCTTGGGCAAACCGAGGCGCGACTGAGCCAGTTCCCCCCCAATGTAGAACATGCTCATCAGCACGGCCGACAAGACAATGCCCACTGGGTTGAGCCGCCCCACGAACGCCACGATGATGGCGGCAAAGCCATAGCCCATGGGCACGTAAGGTGTGAGTTGCCCCTGAGGGCCTGCCACATCCAGCGCGCCGGCCAGGCCGGCCATGGCGCCCGACAGCAGCATGCCGGTCCACAAAGCACGCGCCGAAGAAAACCCGGCATAGCGGGCCGCAGCCGGGGCCAAACCTCCGACCTGCAGTTGGAAGCCAGCATAGGTTCGGTACAGAAAGACCGTGAAGCCAATGACCGCCCCCCCCCGCCAGCACCAAACCCATGTTTGCGCGAAAGCCCTGCACCAGTCGAGGCACGCGGGCTGCCTCCAAGAAGGTGATGGTTTGCGGAAAGTTGTAGCCGTTCGGGTCTTTCCAGGGGCCATAGACCAGGTAGCTCAACACCATCTCGGCCACATACACCAACATCAGGCTGACCAAAATTTCATTGGTGTTGAACGATTGCCGCAACCAGGCCACCACCCCTCCCCACACGGCCCCGCCCAGAGCTCCGGCCGCCAACACACCCACCAGCAAGGTCGCCCCAGACTCGGGCGTGGCCTTCATGGCAACCCAACCTGCAAAGATGGCCCCCATGATGAATTGCCCCTCGGCCCCGATATTCCAGAGGTTGGCGCGAAAGCACACAGCCAGCCCCAGCGCTATCAACACCAACGGCGTGGCCTTCACGCTGAGTTCGGACCAGGCATAGGCGGAGCGAATGGGCTCCCAGAAAAACACGCGCAAGCCCTGTACCGGGTCTTTGCCCAACAGCGCAAATAACAGCGTGCCCACCAGCACCGTGACGGCCAGCGCCAGAAACGGCGAGGCCATAGCCAACCACCGCGAGGGCACGGGCCTGGGCTCAAGCCTGAACATGGGTTTCTCCAAGGTTCGCTGGCCACAGGCCGCTCATCCACACGCCAATCTGGTCCACCGAGGCCTGCTCAATCGGAATGCTGGGCGACAGGCGGCCCTTGGCCATCACCATCAGCCGATCAGAAATGGCAAACAACTCGTCCAACTCCTCGCTGACCACGACAATGGCGCAGCCCGCATCGCGCAGGCGCAGCAGTTCACTGCGAATTTGCGCAGCAGCCCCCACATCCACACCCCAGGTGGGCTGGGAAATGAGCAGCACTTCGGGCTCGGCATCAATCTCCCGGCCCACAATGAATTTCTGCAAATTACCCCCCGACAAACTGCGGGCGGGTGCTTCGGGCCCGCTGGCCTTGACTTGGAAGCGCTCAATCAATTCCTGGGTCATGCCGCGCACACCTTGCAAACGCAACCAACCTCCAGGGCCGATCGCATCGGTGCGTGTCAACAAGGTGTTTTGCGCCAACGACAAGGTGGGCACCGCCCCTCGGCCCAAGCGTTCTTCCGGCACACTGTTCAAACCCAGATGGCGCCGTACCCTGGGCGAGGCCCGGCTGACGTCGTGATCGAACAGGCGCACCGAACCCATTGGCGCACGCAGATCTTCCCCACTGAGCAAGGCCATCAGGGCTTGCTGCCCGTTGCCCGACACGCCGGCAATGCCCAAGACTTCGCCGGCACGCACCTCGAAGGCAATGTCGTTCAGATCGACCCCGAACGGATCATGCCGAGGCACCGATAGCCCCTGAACGGCCAGCGCCACCTCGCCCAAGGTGGGGGCGGCGCGGTGCAACTCCTGAGGTTCGTGCCCGATCATCAGCCGCGAAAGGCTGGCATCGCTTTCGTGACGCGGGTCGACTTCACCTGACACGCGCCCGCCTCGCATCACGGTGCAACGCTCACACAAAGTCCGGATTTCGTCTAACTTGTGGCTGATGTAGAGAATCGAGCAGCCTTGAGCGGCCAACTGCCGCAGGGTTACAAACAACTTCTCGACGGCCTGCGGTGTCAGCACCGAGGTGGGCTCATCCAGAATCAGCAACTGCGGGTTGGTCATCAAGGCCCGCACAATTTCCACCCGCTGGCGCTCACCCACGGTCAGTGCATGCACGGGGCGGTCTGGGTCGACTTCCAAGCCATAGTCGCCCGACACAGCGCGAATGCGCTGGGCCACATCAGCCAGGGCGTAGCGTTCGTCCAGGCCCAGCAAAACGTTTTCAGCAACGGTCAGCGTGTCGAACAGCGAAAAGTGCTGAAACACCATGCTGATGCCCAGCGCACGCGCCTCTTGAGGCGAGCGGATCTGGTGGGGTTCTCCATTGAAAAGCACGTAGCCCGCATCAGGTTTGACCGCACCGAAAATGATTTTCATCAGGGTGGACTTGCCGGCACCGTTTTCGCCCAGCACGGCATGAATCTCGCCCGGTTTGACTTTCAAATCGACCGCATCATTGGCCACGACCCCGGGGTAGCGTTTGGTGATGCCTTTCAGCTCCAGTCGGTACGTCATACAGCAGCATCCTCCGTCGTGGAGGCCATGTAGACCGGTTGCCCGGCCACCCAGGTTGAAACCAGATTGCGCTCGTCGGCCAGGGTCATCCAGGCAAACACCCGTTCATGCAGCACATCACGTGCCAGCGCGTCGCGATGTTCGGCCACAGGCCCCACGGCCCAGCGCCAAACAGCCAGGTCGGCCATGCAACCGGGCTCAATGCGGCCTATTTCGTCTGCAAGCCCCAGGTGGCTGGCCGCGCCCAGCGTGGCGGTGTACAAGGCCTTCCATGCGGTCAACCGTGTGCCTTGCAGAGCCTGAATCTTGTAAGCATCGGCCATATTGCGAAGCAGGCACAGGCTGGTGCCTCCCCCCACGTCACTGGCCAGGCTCACGTTCACGGCGTCGCGCTGCGCTTGGGCCCAGTCGAACAAGCCACTGCCCAGAAACAGATTGGACGAGGGGCTGTGCGCGATCTGCGCCCCACGCTCGCGCAGCACGGCACGGTCACGCTCGTCGAGCCAAATGCCGTGGGCCAGAACCGCACGCGGGCGAATCAGGCCATCGCGGTCATACACGTCGAGGTAACTGCGTGCGGTGGGGAACAACTCGCTCACCCATTGCACTTCGGCGCGGCTCTCGGCTACATGGGTCTGCATATAGGTGCCGGCATGGCTGGCACACAGCGCACCAGCCATGGCCAGTTGCTCGGGCGTGCTGGTCACAGCGAAGCGCACCGTCACGGCAAAGGCCTGACGCTGTTTGCCGTGCCACTGGGCGATCAAATCCACACAGTCGTGCTCCGCTTGCACCACGTCGTCGCATAAGCCATCGGGGGCATGCCGATTCATCAAGACCTTGCCCGTGATCAAACGCATCTGCGCCCGGGAAGCCTGCTCGAACAAGGCTTGCGCACTGGTTTTGTGCACGGTGGGGAATACCACGGCACTGGTGGTGCCATGCGCCCACAAGGCGTGCAGAAAACGGGAAGCGCCCTGCCGCGAGACCTCGGGGTCGGCATAGCGCCGCTCAGCAGGAAAGGTATAGGTGTTGAGCCAGTCGAGCAACTCGGTACCAAAACTGGCAATCACATCGAGTTGCGGGCAATGGACATGGGTGTCAATGAAACCGGGCAGGATCAATTGGCCCCGGTGGTCGGCCACAGGCACCGGCTCCCACCCTGGGGGCAACGCTTGCGCCGCTGGCTGCACTGCGTGAATGCGCCCCTGTTCCAGCAAAACAAGATGGTCAGCCCGATAGCGAACGCCCGGGGCCTCCTGCGGGGGCACAAAGCCAGGGTCCTGAAGGAAGTCCAGCAGGTCACCACGCAGAATCCGTTTGTCGCTCATGTCGTTCATCGAACCCAGTTGGAGTTTTCAGAAATGGGTGGGGCGCTTGTCACGATGGTAGTTCATCAAGCCGGTCAGCGACGATGCCGCCCCCACACGATGTGACACCTGTGGCGCATACCCCGCACTCCCAGTGCGCTCTTTTGACCCCGAACTCGGCACGCGGTACAAACCTTGCGTAGACCGCTTGCATTGGAGTCTGTCGAGATGAGCGAATCTTTGTTGCCCCAACCTCCCCGCCCGATCCGCTTCGTGCATCGGGGGCAGGTGCAGCAGGTTTCGGGCCTGCCCCCCACGACCACTGTGCTGCAGTGGCTGCGTGAACACGCCCATTGCACCGGCACCAAGGAGGGCTGCGCCGAAGGTGACTGTGGCGCCTGCACTGTGGTGGTGGGCGAGTTGGATGCTGCAGGGCAATTGACTCGGCACACCGTCAACAGCTGCATTCAGTTCGTGCCCACGCTGGACGGCAAGGTGCTTTCCACGGTGGAAGACGTGGCCAACGGCCCCGACCTCCATCCTTGCCAGCAAGCCCTGGTCAACGAACACGGCTCGCAGTGCGGTTTTTGCACGCCGGGCTTTGTGATGTCCTTGTGGCACGTCTACCAAACCCATACACAGGCCCCACCACGCTCGGAGCTGGCCAATGCACTGGCCGGCAATCTGTGCCGCTGCACGGGCTATCGTCCCATACTGGATGCCGGCCAGGCCATGTTCCAGCCGCCACGGGTCGAGCGAGATGACGCCGCAGACATCAAGCAGTTGCAGGTACTTCAACCTCATCAAGATGGCCCCTTGTTGTACGTGGGCCCCAGCGCATCTCACGGCGGGCATGCCCAGCGGTTTGTAGCCCCCCGCACGGTTGACGAGCTAGCCTACTGGCGCGAACAGTGGCCGCAGGCACGCCTGTTGGCCGGCGGCACCGACATCGGCTTGTGGGTGACCAAGCAGTTCAAAGACCTGGGTGACATCATTTACCTAGGTCAGGTCAAAGCCCTGGCAGACGTTCAATTCACCGCCACACACCTCGAAATTGGCGCCACAGCGTCGCTGGAAACCGCCTGGTCGGGCTTGGTGGACACCTGGCCTGCCCTGCGCGAAATCTGGCTGCGCTTTGCTTCCCCGCCCATTCGGCACGCGGGCACCCTGGGCGGCAACATCGCCAACGGCTCGCCCATTGGCGATGGGGCACCGGTTTTGCTGGCGCTCGATGCCTCGGTGGTGTTACGGCAGGGGCAAAATCAACGCGAGGTGCCCTTGTCTGCCTTCTATGTGGACTATATGCGCAACGTGATGGCCCCTGGCGAATGGGTTGAGCGCATTCGCGTGCCTCTGCCGGATGCCACATTGGCCACTGCGGGCCCCCAAGCCGGGGTCGTTCGTGCCTACAAGGTTTCAAAGCGCCGCGACAGCGACATTTCCGCCGTGTGCGCCGCCTTTGCCCTGCAACTCGAGGGCACCACCATCGTGGCCGCCCGCCTGGCATGGGGCGGCATGGCTGCCACAGCAAAACGAGCACCGCTGGCCGAGGCTGCCTTGGTAGGCCGCCCTTGGTCGCAAGCCACCTTGCGACAGGCCCAAGCCGCTCTAACCCAAGACTTCAGCCCGCTGACCGACCTGCGAGCCAGCGACCGACACCGCCAGCGCCTGGCCGCCAACTTGCTGGAACGCTTCTGGCTGGAAACCCGGCCCGACGCCCCTCTGGCTGCCGAACAAGTTCAAGTCTGGCCAGCGCCAGCTGCGGGAGCCGCAACATGAGTGCCGGCCGCCCCACCCCGCATGAATCGGCTCACCTGCACGTGCAAGGGCAAGCCACGTATGTAGATGACCTGCCCGAACTGGCGGGCACCTTGCACGCCGCCCTGGGATGGTCGCCCGTGGCGCACGGCTCGATCAACGCCATAGACCTGGCTGGCCTACGGGCTCAACCCGGCATCGTGGCCGTGCTGACGGCGGCTGACATTCCTGGCCTCAACGACTGCGGCGCCATCGTTCATGACGAGCCCATCCTGGCCGACGGCGAGGTGCAGTATCTGGGGCAACCCATCTTCGTGGTGCTGTCCTGCCACCGAGACACCGCACGCCGCGTGGCTGCTCGCGCCTCGGAGTTTGTGTCGCTCACCCCCCTGCCGGCCTTGTTGACACCCGAGCAAGCCCATGCTGCAGGGCGCCACGTGGTCCCCCCCATGCACATGCGCAGGGGCAACCCGGAAACCTTGCTGACCACGGCACCGCACGAACTGGCCGACAGCCTGCACGTAGGCGGCCAGGAACAGTTCTACCTGGAAGGGCAAATTTCCTACGCCATCCCCAAAGAAAACGACAGCCTGTTCGTTCATTGCTCCACCCAGCACCCCAGCGAAATGCAACACGCCATCGCCAAGGCGTTGAACTGGCACGCCCACCAGGTGCAGGTGGAATGCCGCCGCATGGGGGGCGGCTTTGGGGGGAAGGAATCGCAATCGGCGCTGTTTGCCTGCGTGGCGGCGGTGGCGGCCTGGCGGCTCAAGCGCCCAGTCAAGTTGCGCCTGGACCGTGATGACGACTTCATGATCACCGGTCGCCGCCATTGCTTCGTACACCAGTACCGCGTGGGCTACGACAACGAAGGGCACATTCAGGCCGCGCGCATCGACATGATTTCCCGCGCCGGCTTCTCGGCTGACCTGTCGGCCCCCGTCATGACCCGGGCCATGTGCCATTTCGACAATGCCTACTGGCTACCGCATGTAGACCTGCACGGCTATTGCGCCCGCACCCACACGCAAAGCAACACCGCATTTCGCGGTTTTGGCGGCCCCCAAGGGGCCTTGGCCATCGAGTACATCCTCGACTCAGTAGCGCGCCAGTTGGGTCGCGACCCGCTAGACGTCCGCCTGGCCAATCTGTACGGCCAAGACGACTGCAACACCACCCCCTACGGCCAGGTGGTCGATGACAACATCTTGCCCGCCCTGCTTGATGAACTGGCGCACAGCAGCCAATACCGTGAGCGCCGCAAAGCCATTGCGCAGTTCAACGCCAACAGCCCCGTGCTGAAGAAGGGGCTGGCGCTGACACCCGTGAAGTTCGGCATCTCCTTCAACGTGGTTCACCTCAATCAGGCCGGGGCCCTGGTTCACGTCTACAACGACGGCTCCATCCTGGTGAATCACGGCGGCACAGAAATGGGCCAGGGCGTGAACACCAAGGTTGCGCAAATCGTGGCGCAAACCTTGGGCGTGTCGCTGAACCGCGTTCGCGTTACCGCCACCGACACCACCAAAGTGGCCAACACCTCGGCCACCGCCGCATCGACCGGCTCAGACCTCAATGGCAAAGCCGCAGCCGATGCGGCCCTGCAAATACGCGAACGCCTGACAGCCCATCTGGCACAAGTGCATCGCGTGCCAGCCACTTGCATCGCATTTGAAGACGATAAGGTGCGCATCATCGGGCTTGAGCCTGGGGCCGAAACCGCCAGTCTGCGCTTTGAAGACGTGGTCATGAGCGCCTACTCCGCACGGGTGCAACTGTGGTCTGACGGCTTCTATGCCACCCCTGGCCTAAGCTGGGACCGAGACACGATGCAAGGCCGTCCATTCTATTACTTCGCCTACGGCGCATCCGTCAGCGAAGTCCTGCTCGACACTTTGACGGGTGAGTGGCAACTCTTGCGAGCCGATCTGTTGCACGACGTGGGGCGGTCCATCAATCCCGCCATCGACATCGGCCAGATTGAAGGCGGCTTCATTCAAGGCATGGGCTGGTTGACCAGCGAAGAGCTGTACTGGCACCCCGTAACCGGGCGGCTGATGACGCACTCGCCCTCCACCTACAAAATTCCCACGGCCAGCGACTGCCCACCTGACTTCCGCGTGAAGCTGTTCGCCAACGAAAACCGCCACGACACCATCTACCGGTCGAAAGCCGTGGGTGAACCGCCGCTGTTGCTGGCCTTCTCCGTGTTCCTTGCCTTGCGAGATGCGGTGGCCTCGCTGGCCCCTGCGGGCGTGGCGCCACCCTTGCGTGCCCCGGCCACCCCCGAAGCACTGCTCGACGCCATCGAAGCCGTACGCCAGCCATGACGCCGACTCAGCAGCTTCAGCTCGCCCACCACTGGCTGGCCCAATCGCGCCAGGCCTATGTGGTCGAGGTTACGCAGACCCGTGGCTCCACGCCCCGCGAAGCGGGCGCGCGCATGCTGGTGTCTGCCGATGACGTGGTTGGCACGATTGGCGGCGGCCACCTGGAATGGCAGGCGGCGAGCCTGGCTCGCCACGCTTTGACCGAGTGCCGGCAACACGAGCGCCCGCCAGCCTGGTGGTCTCACGATCTGGCGCTGGGCCCCTCGCTCGGCCAATGCTGTGGCGGCACACTGCGGCTGACCTTTCACCCCCTGGACGCCACCGTACTCGATGCCTGGCGTGCAGCGCAACCCCAGCCGCGATTTCATCTGGAATTGCACGGCGCGGGGCATGTCGGGCAGGCAATCGTTCGCATCTTGTGCGGCATCGACTGCACCGTGCGCTGGATCGACGAACGCGACCCCACCATGCCCCTTGCGAACGGAGCGGCCTCCGCCATCGGCCTGCCCAGCCCTGAGCAACTGGCCGCACTGCCCCCACACATTGCGTGGTGCCCCACCGACCAGGCCGACGCCGAAGTCATGGACGCACCAGCTCATGCCTGCCATCTGGTCTTAACCCACCGGCACGACCTCGACCTCCGCCTGGTTCACGCCATTCTGAAAAGAAGCGATGCGGCCTTTGTCGGCATGATCGGATCAAAGACGAAACATGCACAGTTCCGCCGGCGCCTGGCTGAACAAGGCCTGCCGGACGAGGCCATCAGTCGGCTATGTTGCCCGATTGGGCTGGCCGGCATCGAAGGCAAGGAGCCCGCCGTGATCGCGGTCTCTGTGGCGGCGCAATTGCTCAGTCTGGCTTCAGTTCGGGCGCCATGACGGTTCGGTTGCGGCCATCGGCCTTGGCCTGGTACAGCGCCTTGTCTGCTCGCTCAATGGCCTGCTTGACCTCAGAGTGCTCGGTATAGGCAGCCAAGCCCGCCGAGAACGTGATCCGCAAATGCGGCACCGTTTCGCTGACCTGCGCATCGGCCAGCTTGGCTCGCAGCCGCTCCAGCCCCGCATGAGGATCGTGCGGCGGCACGGACAACATCACCGCAAGAAACTCTTCCCCCCCCCAGCGTCCAATCACATCGGTTTCCCGCAACACGCTGGCGGCCATTTGGGCAAAGCTGCGCAACACCTCGTCACCCACATGGTGGCCCCAGGTGTCGTTCACCTGTTTGAAATGATCCAGGTCCAATACTGAAACCCAAAACTTCACCACGCCCCGGTTGCTGCGCGCGGCGTGCTCGCCCAATACCTGTGTGATCTGCCGGCGGTTGAACAAGCCGGTCAATTCATCGCGGGTGGCCAGCTCCTGAATTCGCTCAACAGCCGCTTCCAGTTCGCTTTTTTGCGCCTTCAAACGGCCCCGCATGCTGTTGAGCTGCGTAGCCAGTTGCGAAATCATGGGCATGACCGTGGCCACGAACACGAAGTACATCAACTCCACTTTGTATGGGTAGTGCAAGGGATCGGTCATGGCCTTGAACACCATGGTGGCGCCCATGGCAGTCACCGCATACAAGGTAGACAGCCGAGCCCGGCGCGCATTCATGTTGAAAATGCCAAACACCAACACCAGGGCAAACAAAATCAGCGTGCCGCCGTGGCCTTCATTGGTGATGGCATACGCCCCGCAAATCCAGGTCAGGGCCGCCAGAATTTGAGGCAAGGTCAAGGCGGGATCGGAAAAGCGCTCGTTCCAACCGCTGCGCAATGCAGCATAGAAACCCGTGCATGAAACCGCAATGAAGCTGGCCAGCACCCAACCGTGCGCCGGGTTCATGATGCCGATGATCGAGCAATAGACGATCAAGCCCACACAGACCACGAAAACCAGCGCCGACATCAGCGAACGGGTGATGCGCAGTCGCTGTTTCGGGTCTGTCGACAGCACCCGATCCAGGATCGATGCCCAGACAGCACCCGAGGCAGGAACGTTTTCAGTGAGGCTCAAAGCAGATCTTCAATGCAAAAAATGAACAACGCCAAGCAATGTAGCGATTTCATCGCAATTCCCTCCCCCTGAGGGCACGGATTCGCCCTCACTCGTATCCAGGAACTCGCAATTTGCGCAGAAATACCGCGATCAGCTCAAGGCAGGGCAGCCCCCTGCAGTTGAGGCGCCGCCCACCGAGCAATGACTTCACGCTCTGCTGGCGTCATGCGCGTGGCATTGTTCATGGGCATGGCTTTGAGCACCACCGCCTGCTGATAGATTCTCTGGACATGTTGCGCCAGCAGCTCTGGCTTGTCCAGCGCCACCCCTTTGTTCGGGGCGGCCGTGCTGTGGCACACCACGCATCGCGCATTAACGATGGCGTGCACCTGAGGTTCCAGGGTTTGCGCATCGGACACCGGATCAGCCTCACCGGAAGGCAACTGGCGCACCGGCGGAGCCTGCCACACGCCCACCGCCAACAGCAGCGCTACCCCGCTTGCCGCCCATGCCCAAGGTGTGGGCTGGCCTGCCAGCTTGGCCTTGTGGCGCGCCACAAAGGTGTGGCGAATCAAGGCACCCGCCAACATCAGCGCCACCAGCACCAGCCAATTGGAGGTGGCCCCCGTCAGAAACGGGTAGTGGTTGCTGAGCATGGCGAACAGCACCGGCATCACGAAATAGGTGTTGTGAACGCTGCGCTGCTTGCCTCGCAGACCGTGGTTGGGGTCAACCGGCTGTCCGGCTCGCATGGCGGCCACCACTTTGCGTTGCCCCGGAATGATCCAAAAAAACACATTGGCGCTCATGGCCGTGGCCATCATGGCCCCCACCAGCAAAAACGCGGCGCGCCCTGCGAACCATTGGCAGGCCAACCAAGCAGCCAACGCCACCACGGCCGCCACCAAGCCTCCCAGCAGGCGCTCTTGCCCCGGCATTCGCCCCACCGTTCGGCACAGCAAGTCGTAAATCAGCCAGAAACCGGCCAGAAACCCCAAGGCAGCGCCAATGGCACCACCGGGCGACCATGCCATCACTTGCCGGTCGATCAGAAATGTGCCGGCGTTGAACAAATACAAAACCGTGAACAGCGCAAAGCCGGTCAACCAGGTGGAATAACTTTCCCAGTAAAACCAGTGCAGGCGATCAGGCAACTGCTTGGGCGCGCCCAGATACTTCTGTGGGTTGTAGAACCCGCCACCATGCACGGCCCACAATTCCCCCCCAACGCCTTTGTCTTTCAAGGCCGCGTCTTGCGGCGGGGTGAGGTTGTTGTCCAACCAGACAAAGTAAAACGAGGACCCCACCCAGGCAATGGCCACCACCACATGCGCCCAGCGCAGTAGCAGATTGGCCCAGTCCAGGGCGTAGCCAAGCCACGGTCCCCAGTCGGCCATCGTCAGCTACCTCGGTAGGTGGAGTAGACCCAGGGGCTGATCAGCAGCGGCACGTGATAGGCCATATAAGGCTGAGCCACACCAAAGTCGATGGGAACCAGGCTCAGGAAGGCGGGTTCTGGCAACTCAATGCCCTTGGCTCGGAAATAGCCTTCCACGTCGTACTCGAGTCGATAACGACAGGCTTTGAAATCAGGCCCGGAAAGCAGCGGCGCATCGGTGCGTCCATCGGCATTCGTTTGCACCTGTTTGATCATCTGCCATTGCCCGTTCCACTCGTAGAGCGTCACGGTCATGCCGGCGGCGGGGCAGCCATGCATGGTATCGAGCACGTGGGTGGTCAGCTTGCCTGTTTGGCTCATGAGTTGTCCTTGCGTCCCTCTCGCGAAACTGTATACACTTTATCCACGATGCGTGCCCGCCGCAAGACTGCCAGCCCGACACCTCGTCTTCTCAAGGTGGATGCTGCTGCATTCGCCACAGACTTGTCAAAGAAAACCGGGCCCACCGTCGCCGATCTGCACACCGCCACAGACCAGATCGTGGGTGCGGTCATTCAGGCCATCGTCGAGCATCGCCTGAAACCCGGCACCAAGTTGGTCGAGCAAACCATGGGCAACCGTTTCGGGGTGTCGCGCACGCTGGTTCGTCAGGCCCTGTTTCGGCTGCAGCAGATGCGTCTGGTCACCCTGGAGCCCGCGCGCGGCGCCTTTGTGGCTCAGCCGTCCCTCATCGAAGCGCGCGAGGTCTTTGCCGTGCGACGCATGCTGGAGGGACAAATGCTGCGAGGGCTGGCGGGCCGCCTTTCGCCTGAAATGCTTCACCGCTTGAACACCCACCTGCGCGCAGAGCAAGATGCCGTGGCCAGAATCGATGTTGCTGCCCGAACCCGGCTGCTGTTCGACTTCCATGTGCTGTTGGCGGAATTGAGCGCCAACGCTGTCTTGACCGAGTTGATGAAGGAGTTGGTGTCACGCTGCGCCCTCATCAGCCTGATGTACCAATCGGCCTCACATGCGGGCCAATCTCATGCCGAGCATGTGGCCCTCGTGGCTGCCCTGAAAAAGGGCGATGGCAGCGAGGCCATTCACTTGCTCGACGCCCACCTGTCCAGCGTCGAGCAACAACTGACCGAGCGCCCTCGCGTGCCGACCTGACCATGCCGCAACGTTCTGCCCCACCCCAAGCCAGCCCCGTTTCCCACTACCCGCGCGACCTCGTGGGCTACGGTCGCAAGCCGCCCCATGCCCGGTGGCCTGGCGGGGCACGCATTGCCGTGCAGTTCGTCTTGAACTACGAAGAGGGAGGTGAGAACTCGGTTTTGCATGGCGATGCTGGCAGCGAGCAATTCCTCAGCGAAATGGCCAACCCACCCGCCTTTCCTGATCGTCATCTCAGCATGGAGTCCATTTATGAATACGGCTCACGTGCTGGCGTGTGGCGCCTGCTGCGCGAGTTTGAACGCCGGCGCATGCCTTTGACGGTGTTTGGCGTGAGCATGGCTTTGGCTCGCCACCCGGAATTGACACAAGCATTTGTGGAGTTGGGCCACGAAATTGCCTGCCACGGCTGGCGTTGGATTCACTACCAACAGCTTGACGAAACCACCGAGCGCGAGCACATGCGCATCGGCATGCAGATCATCGAAGAGTTGACGGGCCAACGAGCCCTGGGCTGGTACACCGGCCGCGACAGCCCGAACACTCGCCGACTGGTGGCCGACTTCGGTGGATTCGAATACGACAGCGACTACTATGGAGACGACCTGCCGTTCTGGACAAACGTCACACGCACCGATGGGCACTCGGCTCCCCACCTGATCGTGCCCTACACGCTGGACGTGAACGACATGCGCTTCAGCTTGCCCCAAGGTTTCAGCCAAGGTGACGACTTCTTCACCTACCTGCGCGACACCTTCGATGTGCTCTACGAAGAAGGCAACCCACAAGGCTTGAACTCGCCCAAGATGATGAGCGTTGGCATGCACTGCCGGCTCTTGGGGCGTCCAGGGCGCATGCGCGCCTTGCAGCGTTTCCTGGACCACATCGAACGACACGATGGCGTCTGGGTGGCGCGTCGAATCGACATTGCCCGGCACTGGCGGGCACACCACCCCTATTCAGTCTCTCCAGCCTGACTCAATTTGGGAACACCCATGGCACCTCACTCGTCAGCGTCCACAAGCAGTTCATTGCCCGCGCCCTTGACGCTGGCGCAGCTCAACGCCGCAAACCCTGCTTCGTTCACCCAACTGCTTCACGGCATTTACGAACACTCCCCCTGGATTGCCGGTCGCACCTGGGCAAAGCAACCTTTTCAGACACTGGCCCAACTCAAATACGCCCTCGCTGAAACGGTGCGCACCGCATCAAGCACCGAGCAAATCGAATTGATTCGAGCCCACCCGGAACTGGCGGGCAAAGCAGCCATTGCTGGCCAACTCACCGCTGAATCGACCCAGGAGCAAAACCAGGCAGGCCTGACCCATTGCTCTGCGCAAGAGTTTGAACGCCTGCAACAGCTCAATACCGATTACAAACAACGTTTTGGCTGGCCCTTCATTTTGGCCGTGCGAGGGCCACGTGGACGGGGCTTGAGCCGCACCGAGATCATCGACACCTTCGCCCGTCGCCTGCGCAACACACCCGAGTTCGAACGTGCGGAGTGCTTGCGGCAAATTCACCGCATTGCTGAAATTCGGCTCAATGACCGGTTTGACGTCCACCCCAACCAGGGCAATCAGGTATGGGACTGGGCCGCCGACCTGGCTCGCTTCACCGATGCCCCTTCCCCCGATCAAGGCACGCCGCCTTTGACCGTCACCTACCTGACAGCCTCCCACCAAGCCTGTGCCCACCAGCTCAGCGAATGGATGCAAGCGTGCGGGTTCGACGAGGTGCGCACCGACTCGGTAGGCAATGTCGTAGGGCTGTATCACAGCCACAGCCACAACCACGCCCCCCAAGGCCCCCGCTTACTAACCGGTTCGCACTATGACACCGTGCGCAACGGTGGACGGTACGACGGGCGACTTGGCATCCTGGCCCCCATGGCCTGCGTTCAACAATTGCACCGACAAGGCCAGCGCCTGCCTTTCACGATCGAAGTGGTGGGGTTTGCCGAAGAAGAAGGACAGCGGTACAGCGCGACCTTCCTGGGCTCTAGCGCCCTCGTGGGCGACTTCAACCCTGATTGGCTGACTCAAACCGATGCCGACGGCATCACCATGCAGCAGGCCATGCGCGAAGCGGGTTTGCCCGGCACACTGGACACCATCCGCGCAGAGAAGCGAATCCCTTCACATTACCTAGGCTTTGTGGAGCTTCACATTGAGCAAGGCCCTGTACTGGACGCGCTGGACATGCCCTTAGGCGTGGTCAGCTCCATCAACGGCAGCACACGTTATGCCATTGAACTGTTTGGCATGGCCAGCCATGCTGGCACCACACCCATGCCCTTGCGGCACGATGCCGCCGCAGCTGCCGCCGAGCTGATTTTGTATGTGGAACAACGCGCCCAGGCCGACGCCAACAGTCCTCACGGCCCCTCGGTCGCAACGGTAGGCATGCTGCAGGTTCCGCAAGGGTCGATCAATGTGATCCCCGGGCGGTGCCAGCTCAGCCTGGACCTGCGCGCGCCCATTGACTCCCAACGCGAATCACTCACGCGCGATGTACTGGCCCAGCTGGAAGCCATCTGCCAGCGCCGAGGCGTGCAATACGAGGCCAAGCACCTGCTCACCGCACCCGCGGCCCCCTGCGAAGCCACATGGCAAGCCCGTTGGCGCCAAGCCGTTCAACAATGCGGCCTCCCCCATTTCACTCTACCCAGCGGGGCTGGACACGACGCCATGAAGCTGCACCAGATCATGCCCCAGGGCATGTTGTTCGTTCGCGGTGGCAATGCAGGCATCAGCCACAACCCGCTGGAAACCATCACCAACGACGACGCCCAGCTTTGCGTCGATGCCTTCATGCACCTGTTGCACAACCTGGCCCAGGAAGCCTGACATGGATCAGAACTCTGCCTACGCCGCGCTGGACGCCTGGATTGACGCGCACTTTGACGAAGAGGTGCGCTACTTACAGGAACTGGTGCGCGTGCCCACCGACACGCCCCCCGGCAACAACGCGCCCCACGCCGAACGCACCGCCGAACTGCTGGCCGCCATGGGGCTGAAGGCGGAAATACACCCGGTGCCGCCCCCCCAGGTTCAAGCCTATGGTTTGACCAGCCTGACCAACCTCATCGTTCGCCACCGGTTTGGCGAAGGTCCGACCGTGGCCCTCAATGCCCACGGCGATGTGGTGCCGCCAGGCGAAGGCTGGCAACACCCGCCCTACGGTGGCGAAATCAGCGAGGGGAAGCTTTACGGCCGCGCCGCCGCCGTCAGCAAAAGCGACTTTGCCACCTACACCTTCGCCCTGCGGGCACTGCAATCGTTGGCCCAACAGACACCGGGTCACCCCCTGAATGGCAGCGTTGAATTGCACTTCACCTACGACGAAGAATTTGGCGGCGAACTGGGCCCCGGCTGGCTGTTGTCCCAAAAACTGACTCGACCAGACTACCTGATCGCGGCGGGTTTCAGCTACCAAGTCGTGACCGCTCACAACGGCTGCCTGCAAATGGAAGTCACCGTGCATGGCGTGATGGCCCACGCCGCCATTCCCCACACCGGGGTCGATGCCTTGCAGGGCGCGGTCTGCATCCTCAATGCTCTGTACCAACAAAACGAACAGTATCGGTCTGTGCGCTCGGCGGTAGCCGGCATCGATCACCCCTATCTGAACGTAGGGCGCATTGAAGGCGGCACCAACACCAACGTGGTCCCAGGCAAGGTTGTCTTCAAACTCGACCGGCGCATGATTCCCGAGGAAAACCCCGTCGAAGTGGAACAGCAAGTACGGCAGGTCATTGAAGACGCGGCCCACCAATACCCCGGCATTCGCGTCGACATCAAGCGTTTGCTGCTGGCCCACCCCTTGCGCCCCCTGCCTGGCAACGGCCCCTTGGTCGCAGCCGTTCAAAAACATGGTCAAGCCGTGTTTGGCGAACCCATTCCCGTCAGTGGCACACCGCTTTACACCGATGTACGCCTGTACAGCGCCCAAGGCATTCCCGCGGTGATCTACGGCGCCGGGCCACGCACGGTGCTGGAGTCAAACGCCAAGCGAGCCGACGAACACCTCCTTTTGGAGGATCTGCGCCGCGCAACCCAAGTCGTCGCCCGTTCCCTACTAGACTTGCTGACTTGAAAAAAATCAACAAGTCAGGGAACACAACATGACCATCAAACACATCTTCTGGGGCCTGCTGTTCATGGTGCTGGCCAGCATCGGCTGGCGCTACAAAAACGCCGAGGCCGTGCAGAACTTCCTGCACCCTCAGCCCACCCAAGTCGCCGACATTCAATTCGACAAAATGGAGCCCCCCAGCGCCGGGCCAGCCCCGGGTCCAGGCGAATCCATGAAGCCAGTCTCGCAGGCTGCCCCCGTTGCGCGCAAGGTTGGTGGCATGCGCAAGTGCAAAAAGGGCCGCGAAGTGATCTATACCGACGGCGATTGCCCGACAGGCAGCAAAGAATTGGGCATGAATGGCGGCTCGCTCACCGTGGTGCAAAGCCCCAGCGACACCGCAACGCCTGAAAAAGACACCCCTCGCCCTAACGTGCGCAATTTGCTGGTCGACCCCGAAAAAGACGCCGAATTGCGCAACAAGCGCATGGATCGCATCGTGAACCCCTGATCTGGCAGCATGAAGCGCCTCATCGGAATCATCTTGGCTGTAGCGGCCAGCCTGCTGATGGCAGGCTGTGCCCAAAACCTGTTCTACCAGCCCGATGACATCCTGTACGACGTTCCCATCCACTTGGGACTGAACTTCGAAGAGGTCACCTTTCACAGCGCCGATGGCACCGCCCTGACTGGCTGGTTCATTCCGGCAGCAGGCATCGGCGACCCGAAACAGGCCAAGGGCACTGCCATCCACTTTCACGGCAATGCCCAAAACATCTCTGCCCACTGGCGGTTCGCGCGCTGGCTGCCACAAAACGGCTACAACCTGTTTGTATTCGACTACCGCGGCTACGGCACCTCCAAGGGCCGCCCTCATGTCAAAGGCGTGTTTGAAGACAGCCGCGCCGCCATCGACTACGTGCGCCAGCGCCCCGACGTGAACCCCGAGCGGCTCATCATCTTCGGGCAAAGCCTGGGGGGCGCCAACGCCCTTGCCGCCGTGGGTTCGGGAGACCGCGCAGGCGTGCGCGCGGTGATCATCGAAGCCACCTTCACCGCCTACTCCGACATTGCCAGCGAAAAGGTGCCGGGCTCAGGCGTGCTGATGAACGACGACTACAGCCCCTCGCGTTACGTGAGCCGCATCAGCCCCATTCCCCTGCTGCTCATTCACGGCACAGCTGACAAAATCATTCCTTACTCGCACGCCGAGCAATTGTTCAGACTGGCTGGCGAACCCAAACATCTGATCACGGTGGCGGAAGGCGAACACATACAAGCCTTTGCGCCACGCTATGGATCGACCTATCAAGACGAAGCCCTGCGCTTCCTGGATCAAGCACTGAGCGCCACTCACAAATCCGCGCCAGATAAGCCATGAATGCGAACGGCGTAGACACAACCGCCAGTTGGCATCTTGACTGGTCGGGCAGCGAAATCCGCCAGGTTTGCTTGACCCCGCAGGGCCAATTGCACTTGGCATTTTCAGTGGTCGCAGCCAAGAACTCGGCAGGCATTGATGGATTTCTGACCGGCGTGACTCTGACCTTGACACCAGTCCGCTCGCCGATCAGCCTCGACGACGACGGCCGCCCATTGGCTATCGCCGATCTGCTGGGCGGTATCACCAGCGGCCATGTACAGATCGAAGGCACACAGCCACATCGACAGCACGTTCTCATTCCCTTGCGTTGCGAGGGCACCAGCACACTGAACTTGCGCCTTATCTCCGGCTCGTCGCTGGAAGTGCAAGGACGTCAATTGAGCATCGCTTTGTGTGGCCTGAGTCAGTTTCGCGAGTCTTTCAACTGTTGACCCCGCTGTACACGGCGGGTAGCCGTCAAACTGAAGGGCTCAATTGAACACATTTCGTGAGCTTGTTCCTCGCCTCCAACAAGGCTGGCGAATACGATTCAGCACGTTGTTGATCTGAATGGATTTGGCTCATGCGTGCTGTTTTGACGTCTGCCCTGGCCCTGGCTTTTGCCAGCCCCTCAGCCTTTGCCGCTTCGGGTTCGCTCGAGCAGTTCAGCTTCCATCTGGGAACCACCTCTCAGGTCGTGGCCGGCCTCGCAACGCTGGCGCTCTTGTACGTCGTGAAAGCGCGCCCCCAGCGCGTGGTCAAGCTCGACGCTGCCGGTCGACGCTACGACCCAACGGTGCGCGGCCTGTTCGAAGACTGAATCCCTCCTTCGCCCCTCTGCCAAGCCGCCCTGTGCGGCTTTCGGTGCTATCGTTGGCACATCGGGTCGACTCATCGACCAGCCCAAGGAGCAGAGGGTGACCACCCGCGCATTGACCGCCATCGAGGCCCGCGTGCTTGCGGTCCTTGTTGAAAAACAGCACACCGTTCCAGACAGCTATCCCCTGTCGCTCAACGCCCTCACGCTGGGGTGCAATCAGAAGACTGCGCGCGAGCCGGTCATGAATCTGAGCGAAGCCGACGTGCTGCAAGCCATCAACGGCCTCAAGGAATTCAGCCTGGTCACCGAGGTCAGTGGCAGCCGTGTTGTGCGGTTTGACCACAATGCCGCTCGCGGCCTGGGTGTGCCCAGTCAGTCCGCTGCCCTGTTGACGCTGCTGGTCCTGCGCGGCCCGCAAACCTCGGCTGAATTGCGCCTGCACACCGAACGCCTACACCGATTCGCTGACATCTCTTCGGTGGAAGGCTTCCTCAACGAACTGGCCGAGCGGGAGCCAATCCGCGTGGTCAGGCTGCCCAAAGCTCCTGGCGAACGAGAAGCGCGGTGGGCGCATCTGCTGTGTGGCGAGGTCCAACTGCCTCCCGCCTCCCATCTCACTGCGGCCACAGCCTCCGACGGATCAGGCGCACAGAGCGAAACGCGTGCCGAAATCGAGTCACTCAAGGCCGAGGTCGCCGACCTGAAATCGCTGGTTCACCGACTCGCCGCCGAATTGGGCGTGTCAACCGACACCCCCCCCCAGGCATGAGCTGGCACGGGCAACTCGACCTTCACTACCAGCGTCAAGGTAACCGAACCACGGCTCTCGACCGCCACGAGGGCCCACTGCGGGTCTTGCAGCGGCTCTACCCCGAAGGCGACGCCATTTGTCACCACGTACTGGTTCACCCCCCCGGGGGGCTGGTTGGTGGCGACACGCTGGAACTCAATGCCCGCCTGGATGCGGGCACCCACGCCCTCATCACCACCCCGGGCGCCACCCGGTTTTACCGAAGTGCCGGCGGCCAAGCAAACCAATTTGTTCACGCCACCCTTGCAGACCAGGCCAGGCTCGAGTGGCTGCCCCTGGAATCAATTGCCTACCCGGGGTGCCAGGCCGTGAACCGAATGCGGTTCGAACTGGCGCCCAGTGCGCAAATGATGGGATGGGACATCGTTGCCCTGGGCCTCCCTGCCGCGGGCCAGGAATTTGACAGCACCACAGCCGTTCCCGGTCATTTCACTCAGGAAATTGAACTGCCTGGCATCTGGTTGGAGCGAGGCACGATCCGCAGCCAAGACACGCTGCTACTCGACAGCCCCCTGGGCTGGGCTGGCAATCGCGTCATGGCCACCTTGTGGCTGGCCGCAGGCTCGGCCCTGGACCGAACCTTGTCGCAAGCCTTGCTCGACACCAGCCGCGAACTGCAGGCGCAAAGCCCTTTGGCCGGCACCAGTGGCAGCACCCAGACACACGATCAGATCCTGGTCGTGCGTGTGCTGGCCGACCGCGTTGAACCTGCCATGGCCCTGCTCACCCGCATCTGGGCGGCCTGGCGCACCCTTGCATGGGGGGTGCCAGCCTGCCCGCCAAGAGTGTGGCGAACCTGAAACAGCCCTATCATCGCCCGTTCACCGTCCAATAAAAAACTCAGCTTGGAGAACGGGGCCATGAAAGTGCTGCTGATTGACGACCACCCTCTGATTCTGTCGGCCCTGAAGTCCGTCATCCAGGGGCTGGACCAGGGCATTGAGGTCTCATCAGCCGACAGCGGCCAAGCCGCGCGCGCGGCTCTTCAGGCAGATTCCGGTTACGACCTGGTTCTGCTCGATCTGCACCTGGGTGACACGCACGGGTTTGACCTGCTGGCTGAACTGCGCGAGGTGTACCCGGCCATTGCCGTGGTGGTCATTTCCGCCTCCGATCGCTCCAGCGACGTGATTCGCGCCATCGACATGGGTGCCATGGGCTTCGTGCCCAAGCGCGCCAGCAACGAAACCCTGGTGGCAGCGCTCAAGCAAGTCATGTCCGGCGGCGTCTATGTGCCGCCCATGACCATCGGTTCCGACTCGCAAGCCCCCCACACGCCAGCGCCCAACGGCATGAGCGACGACCTGCACGCCGCCATTCACCTGCCTCAGTGGGGCCTGACGCCCCGCCAGACAGATGTGCTGGCCTCCCTCCTAAAGGGCCACCCCAACAAGCTCATTGCTCGAGAACTGAACCTGTCGGTCGAAACGGTGAAAGACCACGTGGCCGCCGTCTTGCGTGCCCTGGGCGTCAGCTCTCGCACACAGGCTGTCATTGCCGTCAGCCAAGCCCTGCAAAAGCAACAAAACGGCTTCTCGGCCTGGCGCCCAGTGCAACGCTGAATCAGCGCTGCACTTGAGCTTTACCAACTGGCAACGGCCTTCTTGGCCTCATCGTATTCAGCCCGCAATCGGGCCACGAGTTGCGCGGTCGGCACCACTTGCTTGACCGCGCCAATGCCCTGACCGCAACCCCAGATGTCTTTCCAGGCCTTGGCCGCGTCCTTGCTGCCAAAGCTCATCTGACTGGGATCGCCGTGGGCCAGGTTATCTGGGTCCATGCCAGCGTTAATGATCGAACCACGCAGATAGTTGCCATGCACGCCCGTGAACAGGCTGGAGTAGACGATGTCTTCGCTGGTGCTGTCGCAGATCATCTGCTTGTAGCCCTCTACCGCCCGGGCTTCATCGGTCGCGATGAAAGCTGAGCCCATGTAGGCAAAGTCGGCCCCCATGACCCGAGCCGCAAGCACAGCCCGCCCCGTGCCCATCGCGCCGGACAAGGCCAGAGGGCCATCAAACCATTCACGGATCTCTTGAATCAAGGCAAAGGGGCTGGTGGTGCCAGCATGGCCGCCGGCACCCGCCGCCACGGCAATCAGGCCGTCAGCTCCTTTCTCAATCGCCTTGCGCGCAAATTTGTTGTTGATGATGTCGTGCATCACCACGCCGCCGTAGCTGTGTACCGCGTCGTTGATGTCGGTACGAGCCCCCAGTGAGGTAATGACCACCGGCACCTTGTACTTGATGCACAGCGCCATATCTTGCTCCAGGCGGTCATTGCTCTTGTGCACGATCTGGTTGATGGCAAAGGGCGCCGCAGGCTTATCTGGATGGGCCTCGTTGTGGGCCGCCAGGGTTTCGGTGATTTCGGCCAGCCATTCATCCAACTGCGAAGCCGGGCGGGCATTCAGGGCGGGCATGGATCCCACCACGCCAGCCTTGCATTGCTCGATCACCAGCTTGGGGTTGCTGATGATGAACATGGGCGACGCGATGACCGGAAAAGGCACCTTCTGTAAAACCGCTGGCAACATGAATACGCTCCTGAACTGGACGGCTTTCAGCATACAAAGAAATGGCCGCCGAAAATAAAAAAGCCACCCGAAGGTGGCTTCAATCAAACGGTCTTGAGCACTTGACAGCGCCCAACCCAGCTTGACTTAGAACGAGTCAACGGGCATGGCCGTGACGCTTTCGCCACCAGCCAGAACCATTTCACGCAACGACGCAATACGAGGCAGGATGTGATCGCCGTAGAAGCGCGCGGTGGCGATCTTGGCGGTCATGAATTCTGCTTCTTCGCCTGCAGCCAGCTTGTCTTCGGCCACGATCAGGGCGCGCCCCATCTGCCAGCCCGACACCAGGTTGGCAGCCAGCATCAGGTAAGACACAGAGCCAGCGAACACCGCGTTGGGATTGCTCTTGACGTTAGCCAACACGAAATCAACCACTTGCAGGAAGGACTCGCGGCCAGCCTTCAGCTGAGCAGCGTACTTCTTGCAAGCATCGCCACGGGCGGCCAGTTGGCCTTCCAGATCAGCGATCTGAGCGGCCACGGCCTTGGCGACAGCGCCGCCGTCACGAGCGGTTTTACGGCCGACCAGGTCGTTGGCCTGAATGGCGGTGGTGCCTTCGTAGATCGGCAGAATGCGCGAATCGCGGTAGTACTGGGCTGCACCGGTTTCTTCGATGAAGCCCATGCCACCGTGCACTTGCACGCCCAGCGAGGTCACTTCCACCGAGTTTTCGGTCGAGAAACCCTTGATCAGCGGCACCAGGAATTCGTAGAAAGCCTGAGCCTTCTTCGCTTCTTCCTTGTTGGGGTTGCTGTGTGCGTTGTCGTAAGCGGCAGCGCCCACCAGAGCCATACCACGCGCACCTTCGATCAGGGCACGCATGGTCATCAGCATGCGCTTGACGTCAGGGTGATGAATGATGGCCACAGATTCCTTGGCCGAACCATCCACAGGACGAGACTGGATGCGGTCCTTGGCGTAGTTCACTGCGTGCTGGTAAGCGCGCTCGGACACAGCAATACCTTGCATGCCGACGTCATAGCGGGCGGCATTCATCATGATGAACATGTATTCCAGGCCGCGGTTTTCTTCGCCAACCAAGTAGCCGATGGCGCCTTGGCCCACTTCGCCCTTGTCGTCACCGAACACCAGCACGGCAGTAGGCGATGCCTTGATGCCCAGCTTTTCTTCGATGGAAGCGCAGAACACGTCATTGCGCTTGCCCAGCGAGCCGTCTTCGTTGACCATGAACTTGGGCACGACGAACAGCGAGATGCCCTTCACGCCTTCTGGCGCGTCAGGGGTACGGGCCAGCACCAGATGGACGATGTTCTCGACCATGTCATGCTCACCCCAGGTGATGAAGATCTTTTGGCCAGAGATGCGGTAGGTGCCGTCATCTTGCTTCACAGCCTTGGAGCGAACCAGAGCCAGATCGGAGCCAGCTTGTGGCTCTGTCAGGTTCATGGTGCCAGTCCACTTGCCAGCCACCATGTTGGGGATGTAGCGAGTCTTCAACTCATCGCTGCCAGCGGTCAGCAAGGCTTCGATCGCGCCGCCAGTCAAGATGGCGCACAGCGAGAAAGCCAGATTGGCAGCCATCATGTGCTCAACACATGCTGCGCCGATGGACTTAGGCAGGCCTTGACCA
>ERZ724505.7-NODE-7-length-176330-cov-14.424984_pt1 | contig 176330 bp, 225 predicted proteins | sample MGYA00376038_ERZ724505 | MGnify/ENA primary metagenome ERZ724505 (study PRJEB28724, sample SAMN07190884) | wastewater metagenome | isolation source: effluent of sewage treatment plant in Hong Hong | place: Hong Kong | collected 2016-03-17 ... | reverse complement strand
TCAAGGCTATCAATAAGTTTTTTAGCCTTCTTTAATTTGTAATCTGGTCTGTAAATAGCCATTTATTCGTAATTGTTTTTATAGTTCATACACAATATACACCTACTAGCATTCGTTCATAAGTTTATTTACGATTGCGGTCAAGTGATTCGATCATAGCAACTGCCACAGCCGCTGTTTGAATTAGCTCTTGTCTCAACAATTCCACGTTATCCTGACAAGATGCAATCTCAGAAACTTCTTCTACTAGAATATGCATCCACGTGACGTCTCCTCGAGCAACGTGCGTATTGCACATAGCTTTAGCTCGTGATTCTGACGGAATTTCATACTCTTCACACATTCTGTTAGGACTTCGATCAATTAACTGTGGATCGAGGATTGGGTGATTTTGTTCGCCCCACTTTCGATTCTGACGGATTCTTTCTAACTTAATTTCAAATAGTATTGAATCTGTTTTAATTTGTGCTGACATATTTGCTTATTATTTAATGATAAATCCAACATACAATCCAATAATTACTATACCGAATACATACAATTGCCAATCCGGTATATTATGATATCCAATTTCAAGCGTTTCTCGCTCCTCTTTCGGAACATTTGGTATGATTATTTTTCTACTGATCATTGTTTTGTTACTTTATTACGATGTATGACAACAGTATCACCTATCGAGCAGCACATGTTAGTGTCAGGATCGATAAATACTAATGTATCAGTTTTTGTGGCGATAACATATAACGTGCCTTTGCAAGGCATCTGATCAAGTATTATTCCTTGCTGCGTTGTACAGCCGCAACACATGCATAGTAGAATTGTATATATTTTATTCATTGATTTAATTTTTACATTCGTTTTCTACGACAATTTCGTATGTTTTTTCAAAGATGTCAGGCTTGCAAGGATAAAATTCTCCGTTTACTCCTTTAATGATAAAATCATTTGGATTAGCATCCATTATTCCTTCAAGCGTTCTAATTTGTGCAATATCTCCTCTACCATCTTTCATTCCAACAATACCATAATTATTGTCTGCATCAGTAAATTTGAATAACTCATCAAAACTTTTTTCTCCTAACCACTGTATTGCTTCAATTACAACTGGTTTTTTTCTGTATTTTGCCATTTTATTTATGTAGGTTTTACAACGCCCTCCTAAGGCTTTTTTCATTGATTTATTAATTTAAGTTCATGCGCTTTACAAGCCCGAAATCTCCCACTACACCAGTAATAACTACATTGGGCATCCACCACCCGGAGCATGGTCATCATAATCTCTATAAGGTAGGTATCTTAAGCCATCTGTTTCAGCCCTAATCTGATCGCCTTCTTCAAATCGTTCTATTCCGCTAATACACTCTACTAAGTATAAATCATCTCGTTCATGCGTTACACTTTTCCCGTTAATTTTCCAACTCCAAGGCATGTTATTTACAATATTCGCCCCATTATTTCTACCATGTTCAATTAATGCTTTAAATGATAGTTGCTTCCAATAACCTAAATTTTCTTCCATTTTATGATTTAATTTTTCCATTTCACTTCTGCTAAATGCCATTATAGGATATTGCTTTGTTTCCATTTTTACAATAAACTTTTCGTCTTGTATGCCAGCAATTCTTTTTCTGTATTCCTGTATCACGCCTTCTTGTATTTCATAACGATTATACTGACTATCGTATGTAATATTTTGAACTAACACTCTTACCCTTTCGCCAATTTCATAATTTACATCAGGGTATATCATTGCTTTATCCAATCTATTCTTCACGTCACACAGTTCAGATAATCTACTTTCGTTTTCTTCCATTTTATGATTTGTTTTTAATATTTCACTGTATGTTATAATGCTTTCTTCTAATACAGTATTTGCGTTATTTAATTCTTCGATATACCTATCAATAATACCATCAACAATCCATTTACCTTTTTCAATTCCCCATTCAACACAATATGTAGTATCACTCGCCTTACTGTGGTCAAATTCTGGTAAAGCTTTACCGTTTTTTATTTCCAATAAACGGTTTATAACATCAGGTATAGTTAATTTGCCACTTTCTATGGTTAATCCAAGTTTATTCATTGTGTTATTATTGTATAAAATAAGGAATAAAGTTACCCTGATTGCATCCAACCAATGGAATTAAATCGTCGTTCATTATGTTTAATTCACTTGCAAATCCATGCGCTGTAAGTTTATTATACCAACGTGGATTGTCTTCAGTTATCTTGTTCAGCTGAACTAAACAGTGAAAGCCACCTCGAGTTTTTACAAATGTTAAACTATCTTCGCGAAGAACTGATTTGATAAACTCCATAATCTGGATATAATCCTCGCCATCTTTAATATCTACGTCAATATCAATAAAATGTTTTGTACCACGACTACCTTGTATTACATCGTTTGCCATGGATTTAACATTAATATTGTTGCGGTTATTTCGAATGCTGATTAAGCATTGTTGGATTAAATCGAATGCAGCTTTGTATTGATTCTTAGGATTGAATCCTATATAAACTCCCAGGTTTCTATTATCGATAGGTATATCATTGCTACGGTACAACCCTTCTTCGATTTCCCACGATTTTATAACTCGGATTATTTTATCTTTTGACGATACCGTCTCTCTTCTCAATTTATGAGCTGATGATATACCACTTTCAGGATACCACTTCTTGCGTGCAATTAATATTAAGAAATACCCTTCATTATCAGATAATTCAGGCAAAAAATCAATAAATTTTTGCAACTGTATTTCGTCGTGTATAAGTTTATAATTCATAGTACGAAAAGTACTACAATATTCTTTAAAAAACAACTAAAATATACGTGAACTTTATATTATTTCATATGCAACGTACATGATTGTATGTTGTCTATTAAATATTGCTGATCGACTACTGTAACGTGGTGTTTTGCTACATACGATTCTAATAATGGTTGCAATTTAGCTTTATTAGCCTTCAAGTTAGCAATCGTTATTTTGTTTTCATTTAAAAATGTTGCAAATTGTTTAACAATATTTGTGTTGATAACTGTCACACTTGGTCTTGATTGTGTCGGAGTCTGTGATTTTACAGATTCTACAGTGATCTTCTTATCAGTTACAATTTCAAAAGAGTCTTCCCATGGAGCGAAATACACATCGTGATCAGCTATAACTTCTAATTTAAGAACGCCTTGTGTTCCTTCAGGCAATACTCCACGCAGCTTTTTGATCGGAATCCTTGCTGTACCGTCAGTAGATATGTCCCCGTGAAACAACAAATTTAACTCGGGAGATTCGAGAATAAGTCTGCATGTAGATTTAGATACTGTAGTACCCTCCAGTTTTAGAGAGCATTCAAAATTTTCTACCTTATCTGTGTATAGTTTATACATAGGAATTGTTTGTAATAAATATCAGAGTTATACGATTTGCACTTCTAAATTAGGTTTTAAAACGGTGGTTACTACTAATTCAACATCTTTTGCGGTAACTTTGTAGCTTCGTTTACGCTTTTTTTGAATTATATCATCAGTATTTTTAATCTTCAACAAGAGCGTGATGAATTTATCTTTCTCCTTTCGTGGTAATTTTTCGTAGGAACTAAGAGAAGGCAAACCGCCAGGTCTGCCTGTATCAGTAACTGCGACTGCTAAACATACTTCGTTCCAAGTATATTCACTACCAATCCAAGTAAAGTCAGCTTCTGACCATGTGAAGCATTGTGCAAACATTTAGAATATGCTTATTGTTTCGGGACGCACTAACTTTACTTCAAACTTCACTGTCTGTGGTTCGATCATAGCCAAACTACCCGTCGATCCTGAGACTGGAATTTGTAGTATTATTCCTGTCGATGCCCATGATCCAGTAGTAGCAAATAAAATATCATCTAACGCCATATTATGCTTGAGTTAATAATGCTCTAACTGTTATATTATTAGGCAATGATGAAGCTGTGTATCTAATATAATTTCCAACTGTATCTTGATTTTCATCCCATGAGTTCCAAACCGTTCCATTAGTTGAATATTCCCAAGTACCTCCTGATGACGTATCAACATCATCGTCAAAAATTAACAAACCATTAGCTAAGTTATATAAGCGTATTCTTAAATTAGGAATGTCAGATCCCCACGCAAGCGATTGTCTCCAAGCAAATATTCTATTTTGAGCCGATGAATATGTTAATGAAGGTTCGTAATGATAATCTTGCGAACCGTCTTCATAGACGCAAGAAACTGAATAAAGTTTTGCAGGCACACAATATTCTCCTAAAGTATCTAATTCAAACATAAATTGAATATAGTCGGACGGTGTAACTGATGTCAAATCACCAGTATCGGTTCGTGTCCAACTACTTCCCGTTGTTTCAAAATCTGTAGTTCTATAATACATACGTATAGGTTCGGGAGTGAATCCTATATTATGATCACCAGTAGATCTACTTGAATTTACATACATCCTATATAATTGAGTAGCATTTTGTGTAGCTAGTTTAGGTGTTATAACTCGTTGATTTGAATAACTTCCATAATATCCATCAGCTCCTAATGGAAACACATATAATAAATTACCCGTTGTACTAATAACAGCAGGACAAGCAAATGCATACCCATCTTCTGTCCAAACAGATAATGTAGATACCGGAGTCAAAGCAGGTACTGCTCCTGCAGGTGTGGCTAATACTTGAGCTTTATTATTAGTTTGTCCAAATATTTTTTCAAATTGTGGATTACTCGAATCATATTGCGCTATATAACATCCGTAGCGAGTAGTTACTGATGTTGGAATGATTAGTCGATCTAAAATCGAACTGTAATCAGGTGCAGACATTAGTGCTGTCGTAATATTGGTGTTTGTAGTTCCTGGCGGAACTTCTTGCATTGTATCTGCTAACCAAGCACTTCCTCCGCTAGTTAAAGATGCTACAGGACATCTGTATATTCTTGTTGTAGTAGCAAAATATAAACTTTTAACTCCTAATCCAGTACCGTGTTGAGTAGTGAATATTCTACCATTTCCCAATTGAATACCTGTACCAGTAATTGCTTGTGAATTTGTTCTTAATGACCAAGCACTGTAAGATATTCCTGACGATACTGTAAGAGCAGCTCTTATATTATATTTATGAATTCTCACATATCCAGTTTGATCTAAGTTTAAAAAATATAAATCATGACTAGTAGCACTAACTTGATCATCAGCTGCCAATCCCATAGCTACTATAGAACCTGCTGAATGTAAAGTATGAGTTCCTGATTGAGTACCAGTTGTCGTTATTGCAGCACCTCCAGGTGTGGCAGCTACTGTAAATGTATTAGTAGTTAAACTTGTCGATGTGACGTAATATACAGTACTGGCGGTTAATCCAGTGGGTAAAGCACCGGACGTAGTAAACATAACAGCGTCATTTAAACTGAATCCGTGATTGTTTAAAGTGAATACTCCAGGTGCTGCTATAGTTACTGTAAATGTAGCCGGTGTGTAATCCTTTAACAAATAAGATGCTCTTACATTATCTGTTGATGAAGCTTCTGAAATTGTTGTACCTGCTAAAGATAACGTAAATGTACTGTAATTTAATCCTTTGATTAAATGGATTCCTCCATTTTGCAATGTTGCATTTGTTGTCGCAACGGCCAATCTTATTTCTTCTATTACATAAGAAGTTCCTGCTGATAAATCTACAGCGGCATTAATAACTAAACTAGTATCACTAGCTATGGATGAAATTTCATACCACGTTGTTATTTGAGTGGGATCGGTTGAGCCAAATCCAATACGAGCACCAGCTGCTATTCTATCTGTTGTAAATTGAGTACTCGCGCCAGTTATTGTAGTTGATGTTCCTGACGTTGATACAGTGCCTGATGAATGCTTATATACAAAAGCTCTTAATCCGCGAACTAATTTATTACCTGCTATCGTTGTTCCTGATAAAGTAATGTTTCCTTTCCAGGTTATAATATTCGTAGTTGAATTGTATTCAAACAAAGATAGTGTGCGAGTTGCAGCTACTGCAGCTATAGTAGCGGTAAAAATCCAATAAATATTACTAGACCATTTATATACGTGAGGTAATTGTTGAGAAACCCCCACAACGTCCACAGTGTTTATAGCTGTTAATGCGTTTGGACTTACATAACAATCTTCGGGATCGTTACCAGTAAATTGTTTTATCATGCTTCCTAATGAAGTTAATGACGATGTGTACGATGAGATAGAGCCAGTGGCTCCTGTAAAAATGTGTTCTACTGCTGCTTTCATATTTTATGATATAGTGTCAATAAATACTGACACGTCGGTTATGTATAAAGATGATCCACTTACGTGGAATTCAATTAAATCGTTTGTGTTAAGGCTCGTTGTCCAACCTGTTAAGGTTGAATCGATTGACGATGATTGATTTGTTAAATTTATGTTTCCTAACATCACTCCATCACGTCTGATATTGACGTTTATATTTCCATTGGTATTAGCTAATATTCTAGCTTTTGTAATACGACTGTTGTGTGATATATGAGTATATCCTTTACTTCCACTAGTGATATAAGAATCTTCAGTTGTGATTCGAGCGCCTATCGTTCGAAAATAAGATGTGTAGGATGCTGTAGTTGCATAGGATGCTGTAGTTGCATAGGATGCTGTATGAGCATAAGACGATGTAGTTGCGTATGACGCACTTATTGATAGCGAACTGCTTTGGAAAAATAGATTTCCTTGACCGTCAGTTCTTAACACGTAATCATTTAACCCGTCAGATTGTGGCCAATAAAAGGTGTCTTGCGTTGTAAATTGGACGCGACCATAGCCATTGCTACCCGAACCGGCCTGAATAATAACATCGCCACCTTTAGCATCATTGTAAGCATTGCCTCCAACTATTGCGACGTTACTACCTGAAATTCCAGATGTTCGAGAATTAGAACCTTTGATACTATACACGTGACTTGCTGCTGCAGCGCCTCCCCAATCATAATCATCATTCCAAATCCCTTGGCCGAAATAGACTTCTAATATCTCTGCTCCACTACTCCAAGACGATCCGGCAACAAACGTATTGGCGGTAGTGACAGATCCCATACCTAATGCTATAGACGCACTAGTAACCGAACCTGACACTTGATTGAACCACCCAACAAGTGTGTTATTACTACCTAAAGCTCCTAAATCTAAATTTATATTATACCCACCTGCTAATAGGTTATATTGACCCGTTCCAATAGTCAGATTCATATTATTGAATCCAATGATAGTGTTTTGAGATCCAACGTCTGTCGCAGCTGCATAATTAGACGTTCCGATTATCGTATTTCCATCAGCGATATCTGTAGCAGCTAATATATTATTGTTACCAACTACGGTATTAAAGTTACGGTTTCGGTAAGTTGGAAATGTCAACGTTGACATATTATTATTTCCAAGTATAAAATTTGATTCAAACGTACCGACAGTATTACCATTTAGCGTCCATGTAATCGGATTTGCGTAATATGCTATAACGAAATTACCATACAACCCATTGACCATTGAGCTGATATCGAGTGTAAAATTACTTCCACCGTATGTATTAGGTGGTACTGCAGTATCAGTTAAAATTAATGAACCGGATATACTAATTTCGTGGGTTGGGGACACTATAATCGGAAAAGCGCCTGAAATTGATTCAATTGCATTTAAAGCATGACTAGCAGTAAGTGCATACGAAGCACTTTCAACTGACGCTGTTGGCATCGGTATTGCATCCCCTAGCAAATTATAAAAAGAACCACTTATATACTGAACTACTGGTCCATAAGTGTCTTTTATTTTTAAATTGGTTAAATCGTATTGATTAGGCATCTACATTATAAATAGACTAGTAAATATCAACTAATCGATTGAAAAGTATTGTAGATTGTATAAATCAATGTAAATAACAAAGGGCCGATACTATCGGCCCTCAAAGTTTATTAATAAAGGTGTTGATGATTACTTGATCTGTAATTTAGATTTGACTAAGTCAATCAACGTTTCTTCACCAGGACGAGGAGGTAATGCATTGTACACATCATTCAAGCTCAATCGTGGCGCATTGTACAGTGTGTAATTTTCTGCTGCTTCTTTGGTCGCAAATACTTTAACGTCAGGTGCCCACTTCCCTCCCGACGTATGCGTTGCTTTGTGAGGACCGTACACAACAAATGGTTTTATACCATCATTACTCACATCGTGAAAAACTGTGTAGTAATCATCGTCTTTAAATATCCCAACACCATCTTCAGTTGTAAATAGTGGTTTTTTAACATGTTTTAAACTATCTAATGACAAACCATGGTTTGCGATATTTTTAAATGTAGCAAAAGCATCTAATTTACCTCCTTTAACATCACATGATACTACACCAAAACCTATTATTCTATCAGGAATATTAGTATATGCTGTTACCATATCACCAACAGTAAAAACTTCTCCATCTGATAAGCGTTTGACTGAATGGATTTTGTAATCACTGTTTAAAAAAGTTTTTTCAGGCCAAAGTTTTGGATTGTCATCTACATCAAATATATGTTCCCCATTTACATTTCTACTTAAATGACCAATTGAACTTTCAAAACTCAATATCTCATAGTCTTTTTTTTCTTCAACTAATTCAGCGTATTGACCATTGTAATAAAGAAAAACTATCCAACTATCTGCGGTTATTGCTAAAAAAGAATTTTCTAAATACCCTATAAAATAAACATCATTTATATAATTTTCTGTCCTTGTGAAACCGTCAGGGCGGGTATTAGCCATTGTATAGGTTTTTCCATTATAAGCACATTTAACCTTACTTCCTTTTGGAAAGCGTTTAATACATTCTTGGACTATCTTGTCAAATTCCTGTTTATCCCATTCTTCTTGGGTGGTTGGAATGAAATGTTCATTATAAGTAGGCGACCCTACCATAGTAAGTAAAACATTATTATCTCTAACAACAAAATATGTGTTATTAACAAGACTTGTCTTATATATTTTATTTACTATTGCAGATGAATTATTTGGTAATTTAATACATTTCACATATTTTGGCACTTCAACCACTTCTTCCCAATATTCAGGAAATTTATCAACATCTACAATGGTTAAAGATATTGCCTTATCAACTTCTGTCCAAAAACTATCTCTGTAATTTTCTACTATAGCACCTAATTCAGGACTTCCTGGATACGTTTTTATCAGTTTGTATTTTTTCATGTTATTTATATTTGTTTTATTGTAACTTTAGTATTGTTTCGCTTTTCAATATCAGGTTTAATTAAAGTTATGTGCCATTAAGCAAACCACTCGATAAATTCGCCATCTATCCCTTGCTTAACCTTACCACATAATAACCAATCACCCGTTTCGCACCATTTGTAAATATTATTTCCTTGTCGTATCATAACCTTAAAATTAACGGCACATAACAAAGGCTAAAATCAATTGCCTATTAAGTTTGTACCAAGTTTTAAGCAGTATTTAAAGCAACTGCTTTTAGCCTTCACCTATAGCTACTCAGTGGTCAGGACAGGATTCGAACCTGTAATGATGCAACCATATAGGGTGTGATACCGTTTTCACATTACGCATTACCTGACCCTTTAACAGTTTAATGTTTATTGTCATAACTGTAAAGAAAAGACGTATTTTAAAAACAACTGCTGCCTTCTAAGTATAGGATATATTAAGGATTCGAACCTCTATCTCCGTAGAGACTTACCTTGTGGCGAATATTACACCTATATATTAACCTAAACTACTCACATCTTAGAACTGTGAGGTAAATTATCTGAACACACTTCGTATGTTGGACTTAACCATTATAATTACTGTTTAGTATTAATCAGCAGTTGTTTGTTTTTATAAATTTTCTTCAATCCATTTTTCAATTTCTGCTTTTTGATTAGTGGGTAGCATAACCACAGGACATTTCTTTAACATAACATTTAGTTTTTAGTTTTAGAATTATTTAATATCTTCCTACCACCACAATAGGCTCGCACAATGTTGTTCTATGCTCATGCATTGTAACTCGAACAACTACTACAACAATATTACTACTGTTGAGGCATATTTCTTATAGGTGAAAAGATTTATCGTTATTCACGGCTTGACGGGTAACCAAGCAGGTATGGTAGTCATCACAGATGCTATTGTTCCACCCTTTTTCTCTAATACTTCATTTCGCGTTTACCTTATGCTGCCACCATCATTGTTACTTAGGTTATATACTACTAATCACGAGGTTTTCACCGATTATACCCTATTCTATTTAGAAGGATAGTATTTTCACAATGACTTTATATTCTCCTACCAATATTTACACTTACGTGACTAACTCCTCTTATTGGTATAGAATATTATCTAATGTTTACAATCGGAATCATTAACTATACAGGTTTCACCGAACTCTGTGCAGACCATCTGATGTATCTGTTGTAAATATTAGAATATTATCTAATGTTTCGTAATAGCTAAAGGGAACTACCTTCATTAAGCTATAAATTTGCACTATCGCAAAACAATTAGATAGAGATGATATTTGTGTTGATGCAGACCCTTCACATACTGCGATTCTTTTTAGTTTCGTGAGAAATGGGTAATTTCTCTTTCTCAAGGAGAAACAACACAATTTGTAGTAACACGACAGGATTTGCCGCTTCACTGGAATATGTAGTTAACTAACATACATATCCTCCACGAACTGTTCTATCTATTTTATTATATCTAGAATGATATAATTTTTCCTGATTTACTACAACTTTTTATGTGAATTAAAGGGACTCATGACAGTTATTTCTAACCAATATTTCTATTGCATGGATTGAGGAACCCCTAGTTTCATCTCTTTTATAATTCACAAAGGTAAATATCAAACCTATGTTTTATTCAATTTTTTACGTACTTGATCGATATGACTGCAGTTACGTCGATATCCAAATCCTGGACAATCGCATGAAAATCTTGTATTAGACTTCATTTTAACGACGTAAAACGATTTTTTATTTGAAGATAGTACTTTGAACCACCTTTCTTTTGAATCGTTTATAGACGATCTAATAGGTTCTGTATGCACAACCTTTTTAAGGTCATCAAACGTGAACGAACTAGGAACGTCGTACCAAACACCGTCAACGACTGCATATTTAACGTCGAGTAAGTCGACTAGAGCAGGCTGATACCGGCTCGTTAGATGTGCAGGTAAGTTCATAATGCAGTAGATGCCCACCCTTTAAGGGTCGCGATTTGCTGCGCTATCGTCTTTTTACGCGTTTGCGCATATGTTGATTTACTGCGGTTATACATCGCAAATTGCGTGCGCAATTGTTCAATGCGAGCATATGTGTATCGCTCTTCCGTAATGTGATGATTTATCATATTTATCAATCTTGTTTAATAAAGGCCGCCCTTATATTTCGAATTTGCAACAGTTTGCGAAAAAACTTTCTCTCTGAAAATCAGTAAGTTACGTAACAAGCTCATTATCAATATGTTACGTTAACGTACTGAATTAGCTTGTCTATGTCAGAAGTTTTTGGAACTGACTTCAAGAAAAATAAACGACCTTGTTTATAAGCAGCGTCACTGAACATTGAATATTCCGATCTAATGCCTTTTTCCCACTCAAGCAACTCATCAAACTTGCGCGTTACAATATCGTTGTCAAGAGCATTAAACGCTATGGACAGTTCATCATCACCAACGTGATGTTTAGTGGTCCAAATAGCATGTGCAATATTTTTTATGAATTTGTTATCTCTATAATCGCACACAGCTTTGAAAAAGTTAGCTGAAAGCAGTTCGTTTTTCGACGACGTTGCATTATAATATACATCGTGAAAACACGCTACTATAAACAATTGCTTTACGAACAGCGATGCATCGTGCAATTCAACTCCGAAAGTATTGTGGCGCTCACCGATCAATCTGACCAAATCAGCTAAGTGACTTTCGTTATGATATACTCGATGTGAAGCATTCCAGTATTGCAATAATTCCGACACCGTCATTGTGATGTCGAACTCATCAAATATCTTCTGAATTGACACTTTTTGTGAAGTTGTTAATCTTTGTATCATTTTATCCAATATCGTTTAGGGCATGTAGCTTTCGTTGACCGCGTCTTTAATGACAATACACAATTACATTTTGTACAGACATATCCTACCAATAACGGTTGATCATCTCCCACTATTATATCAATAGTCTCTCTATACTTTGAGAAGGGGCATTGTGCGCAAACAAGAGCACGTTCTGTAGCCAAAGCCTCAACTTCAGGATCATATACTATGTAATGATACGCTCCATTAATAATTTCGGCCGCTTTATCGATCGGTGATGTGAAGTAATTTTTGTACAATTGTTTAAGCAGATTCATTTTCATTTAATACTTTTACCTTTAAGTCAAATTGTTTTAATGCTCGTTCACACGTACGTGCATCGACGATGTCAGTAGTAGAATATATTTCTACATCGCGCAATCCAGCCAACACTGCTATTTGAGTAGCCTGTCCAAGTGGTAAGTTAATTACCATGGCTATAGCGTGCGCGATATAGAATGCATTATACGTCGTTGTGCGTTTTAAGATAACTTTGAACATGTTATATGTTATGAATTTCAAACTCGTGACTACCGTCGTCGTTTACGTTGATGATTAGATATTGATCGACAGTATCTAAACAATCGGTGTACGTAATACTACGATCGGTATGTAGAGTTCCTGATATTTTTTTACACGTTTCAATCGCAGGTACTGGCGTATGACCAACAATCTGATGATATCCTTTAATTATGCCACTTTGAGTTTCGGTTTTATCTGCCCAAGTCAATCCACCTGCCGGTTTTGATCCTCCACGTGACCATCCTACCACGTGTAAAAGGTATTGATTGCTGGTTTGGTTTGTTTTATTTAAAATATCTGCGATAGTATCTACATCTGCTATCCAATCTTGTTCTATTAATTGTTGAGACACAGATTTCCACCATTTAGATGATATTCCTGCGTGGCTAAATAATAGCTTTGTATTTGGTTCGAGATAGCACACTTGAAACAACGATTTGTTGGATTCGAATATATGTCGCAACATAAATGCAATTTCTGGACGATATCCGCTACATCTGTAGTTGACATCGCTTGGACCGGCGGAGTATGCATATTGTAAATCGTGATTACCCATCAACAATATTGATTTTGTTTGCATAGCAAACTCAACTACGTTACGAAGATTTTCAATGATGTCGTTATTAGTGTGATAAAAACAATCGGTGTAATCGCCCACAAATACTACTTTATCAAATGTTAATTGTTCGACAGCATATTTCCATCTACTTTTTCCGTGCAGATCCGGTATTACTAATATTCTCATGTTACTTATTTAAAATTTTATTAATGTACGTTTTCGTCTCGTGAAACTCCGGTACTTGATTATTTGCATCTATGACATTGCCAATGCCGGCATTATAAGACGCTAGCGTCAATTTCCAAACTCGTTCCGGATCGGATGGATACATTTTTCGCCAATATGAATGCAATTGCTGCAATAGATATGTACCAACCTTAATATTAGTGGTTGGTGTGTGCGTCGTCACTCCTATTTGACTAGCGTATGCTGTATAAGTTGATGGCATTAATTGCATATATCCAGTCGCTCCTACCGGAGACTTTGCGCTCGAATCGAATCGCGATTCAGTTTGTATTAACTTAAAATATAATCGCTGCGGAATATCTCGGTCACGCGATTCTTGCAACATCAACTGTATATGTTCTTTTGGTACGTTGCGAGGAATTAATACTTCAGTAGTCTTGAATATATTATATCTCAGATAATCTTTAGACTCGATTATATTGACCAATTCGCGATATACACTATCTGAATATAATGTTTTATCATACAATTGACAGTTGATTTCAATACACTTCCATTTAATGTCATCAATCGTTTTAAAACTATACACAGTAGTTAAGAGCACTATGCTAGCCGTAATAATAAGCGGTTTCCAGTATATATACGTTAAATACTTGGCCAGTACATTAAACATACCTTTCCAAGAACCGTTACGCTTATATGTGTCTATTGCTTTTATTAATGGATATTCAATATCCTCTCGAAACGACTGTGAGCTGGTCGATTCCATCACAAGTTTGTGATGCAGTTTGTTTATTAAATTCATAGCTATATTTTGATTTAATACAAATTACACCTATAAAATTCAATTATCCTACTAAATTATCGGTGGATGTAGAATTTGGTTGAGAAGTATCGTTTTTAACGTCAGGAGTTGATTTTTTCTTTTTATACCCTGTACGTAGCACATCTCCAGCCCATAAAAAGTAACAATTGTAACAAAGAATCTCTAAATTAGACAGTAAGAAATTAGTCTTATCATCATCTTTGTAATTAACCATCAACGGCACTTTATAATCTGTAACACGTTCTTCTGAAAAGCCGCATTTCTCACAGATAGGTTGTTTATAACCATGACTAAAAAGTCGTGGCATTATTTTCGAACGCGGGAATTTTGGATATTTACCTGATATAACATCGTCAAACGACACACCGAACTTTTCAATGTTAGTTCTTTTAGGTTTGTGGATACCTATTCCTTTCGGATTTGTGTATATTTCGAATAAACTACGAGGTGGTAATATACCTGCAGGATCTTCGATTGGATGCATCTGTTTTGTATATTTGCGGAGCGTTGTATATGACAAATGTAGATATTTTGCTGCACCATTGATTGATTTTTTCAATTTCAATGCATACTCAATATCAGATTGGTTTATCACACGACGCTTCCGCAAATCTAACTTTCTCATTTTGCTGATGATTTTTTAGCTTTTTTCACTGGCTTCTTCGCCACCTTCTTAGCTTTTTTAACTGGTGTCGATTTAGTAGCTTTCTTGGCAATTTTCTTTTTAGGAGCTGCTTTTTTAACTGCTTTAACGGGTGGGACAGGAGTTTGTTCCTTTATCAGTATATTAATAGCTTCTTGACATCGTGCACTTTTTTCATATTGCTCCGACGTGTTAAAGTACTGCAACGATTGTCGTAATCCACTTGTCCATTGCAAACGTTTGGATGTTAAAAATACATCTGTGTGATTCAATTCGAACAGCTTAACTATTTTTTTATTCAACCGTATTCCTTCCTCGACAGCTATCAGAATTCTATCATATAACTGTTGTGGATTGTTAGCAAAAATCGCATCAATGTCGTTGGTAGTAGTATAAACTACTGTGGGTATTTTTGTTGGCTTGAATTTCTTCTTTTTATCACCAACCATTCGAATGTGTCGAACGTCGTCAGTTCGAAACAACTCTTTCCACTCATTGATTTTATTGCTACGATCAAGTGTAGTTACAGCAATATATTCAGCTTGTACTCGGTTTCTATCATCAACAACTTCAATTTTAAATGTCTTTTTATCATCATCCAATCGTGTCGTTGACACTATTTTCATTGAACTCATTATTTCTTAGACTTTATAACTTCGACAATACGCGATTGTCTGATAGCTGTTACTTTCCATTCATCTACACTACCTTCTAAGTGTGTAGTTACTCTTGCTTCTACTTCAGTTGTTGACATAGCATCTACAAGGAAACGTTCGTTTACCTTTTTGATTTTAGAATGTTTGCCATTACCTACTTCGCGTTCAAATTGTACTGTTGCTTCGTAAAACATGATTTATTTTAATTTAAGTGATTTAATTTTTGTTAGAAATTCGATAACGTCATATCGATTGTTCCGCTCATCTCTGATGACCAAATGAGCAATGCTGTTCGGTACATCATTTATAAGCATGTTTAAGAGATCCCATCCATGATCCGGCCAGAAATTACCATAACTTTCAGTTCCGATTAGGAAAGGTTCTGCTTGAGGATGTGCATTTAATAAGTAATAATCCATTTTTAAAACGTTACTCCGCGCACAATTATTCCAGTGCCTGGACGATGTGAATTTGTTATTGGTTGGATAGTTGGATTAAATCCCCATTTGTATATGAATATTTGGGCTGCTTGCTGTTCTCCTGCCTTAAACTGCTCTGATTCAGTTGGATTTCGTTTTGTAGATACGCTTCCAAAATGATACAATATCACAGATGTTGCTCGATGAAAAGTACATCCTAACATTTCAAGTTTGAGAAAGAAGTCCCAATCGCACATAAACGGTGAATCGTATATGACGTCAAATCCTCCAACTACCATGTACCATTTCTTTTTCATCAAGAACGGAAATATTCCACCGTCATGATCTACAATTTCGTTGCTCGCACAACTATTAACGTAATCGATGTATTTCAAATAATTGAAGTTATCGAAGTCGCCACAATCGTGATGTATAAATCCAAATATACTTCCAGCATGCCGTTCTATTTGATTCAACGTAATTACACGTTTAGTATCATCGGAATCGTTAGCAATCAATTCGTTAATATTCGACAACCAGTTTGGTGGCATTACATTATCATCGTTAATAACGAGTATATAATCACCATTTGCAACGGATACAGCATTGTTTAATGCCATAGCCATTCCTACGTTGTTGGCACGACCGTGCACCTTTAACCAATCATACTTATACTTTGCAATGACAGCATCATACATGTCAATATAACCATCGATCATTACTATCATTTCGAAATCGCTTTTCGCTGCGCTATCTACGATTGATTGAATCAGTATATCTAAGCATGTTGGATTCTTATATGTGGGCACTATTATACTAATCATATCAACGAATTCCTACAAAATATTTATTTTCAACAGCTACTAATCTCCTTGATGTCACTGTGCGCACACCATCACCATCCATGGTAGTCACTTCGTGAATACGGACGCCAGGTACAAATGTAACTGCTTCCGCCACTGACCATGTATGCGGTTCGTCAATCGCGTGTGGTAGTTGATAACCTTCCCCCTTTGGAAAATCGTTACGTTGTTGCGTCGTGACTTGCACCACACAACCGACGCCTGGAATTTCCATAGCTTTGGTCGATTTCATCCACCCTTCTTGTTTCGAGGATGCTTTACATATTAATTTAAAAGTATCACCGTCTCCCCATATTTGAAGATCTGATACTTGTACCTTTGCCTGATTGGCTGTTGTGTTATTTAATGTTTTGTTCATATTGTTTATTTATAATTGCTTTCCAATCAATACAAGGAGACGTTAACGTTTCTACACAATGTGTAGATAAGCCAGGCACTGGGGTTATCAGAAACCTATTTCTTGTCTGATTCAGATATACCCACTTGTGATGATCTCCTACCGGAATATCAACTCCTATATGTACACTGTAATCTTCTAAAAAAATTCGCCTTGTAGTAATATAACTACCACACGTTGATACAGTAGTTCTCCAATGATGGGACGGAGTAGTGAAAATTTTTGATACTAAATCGCCGTATAAACGATTATCATATTTATCATTATGATCGTATAATCCTACATAAGATAAATTAGTATACGATGTAAATAATTCAAAGATTTTATCGACCCAACCGTACACGTGTACGTAATCATTTTCCAATATATAAATCAAATCATTGTCGTTAAGTGGAGTAGATTTGACAACAGCATATACTTGTTTAGTAATGCTATCCATCGTGTGGTCAGTTATTATTTCGTGGCTAATATATCTATGTTTATATCTAGATATCCAATTGTCATCTATTCGGCCGTCCATTACTACATGAAGTACAATATCTGTACCATCAATAGTATTTAAAAGGTTTGTAAAGCATGCTTCATAATCAAACCAATGAGGACGGTGTCCTAAAACACCTGCACCAGCTACGTTATAATGACTATAAAAAATGTGTAATTTCATTGATATTAATTTAAAGGTTCGAACGTCATCGAATGTACATCAACATTCTTTGTCTTATCACATTTGGCTAATATATTATACTTAATAGGAAACAAATTCCGATCCGGTGTTTCTAACCGATCGATTGTTATGATATTAAAATCTTTCAACAATACTCGCCATCCAAATTCTGTAAATCTCCAACAGTCTGGTATTGGACCGTGAATTCTCCAATTTAAAGGCGCTGAGAATAAAATATATCCATCATGTTTCGTAATACGTCGTAATTCTTCAACTGCTGCAAATGGATTTATTGTGTGCTCTAAAATTTCTAAACACGCTACAATATCATATGTGGATGCATCTATGTGTTCATTTAGCTTAGTAATATCTCCAATAATGTCCGGGTTGTAATCAGCAACCCTATCTAGAGTATGTACAATGCATTTATCAAAGCATCTACGAACAGTTGATTGTTCTTGAGGCCCTATTTCCAATAGCAAGTTACCAGGAATATTATAGAGAGTAGATACTCTATGAATAAATTCATCTACATGCTGTCTTGCTAGATTAAATGTATTGTTATCGAATTCTGACGGTATTATCATATTGTAATTTTAAATAAAGATCCACCTAGCATATCATTTTCTTTTTTTGCAGTAGTGATATACAAATCTGTTAGATTAATTCCTCCTAGACAGCATGAAGTAACTCGATCGCATGGCAGCCGCACTTCAGCAATGCAAGCTCCAGTGTTAGGATTCCATTTTCGAACGCGACTACCTTCCCACTCAGCTACCCAGAGGTTACCTTCTAAATCGACGCACATTCCATCAGGATATCCATTACCATCAATGTATATTATGGGTCGGTCAAATTGCAACGTGCCAGTTACAATATCATATTTATATTGATTAACTTTTTTTGTTGGTGAATCGATAAAATACATTAACGTGTGATCTAGCGAGAATCCTATACCGTTTGATATGATCAAATCAGTAAGCAAAGTTTGACAATTCCCTTTATAATATGAGAACAACTTACCTCGAGGCACATTATTGTCGATGAAATAATCGCGTTCACTTTTAGTTCCCACTATAAACCTACCAATTGGATCTAATTTACCATCATTATAACGCAATTCGGGATTAGATTCTAATTGCGTCACGAATGTGCGGTTACAACTGTTGGGGTCGATATTAACAATGCCATTTTTTTCAGCGGCTAGCAAAGTACCATCGTCTAATAACGCTACACATCCCACATTTCCATTCGTCGAAAATGACTTGACATTAGTGGTATTGACATTTATTTGATATACCATTCCTTGATCGATTGACACGCAATAAATTAATTGATTTACAGCATCCCACACCGGACCTTCAAGTAAAGTAGAACCTGCGTTAAATATGAGTTCCAAAGCCATTTATATTGTATTGGTTTAAAAGTGTTTGAATGTCTTTATTATAATGCGATACTTGACGTATTGATGATTCAGAAACGCCTTGATGTATTAATTTAGCTTTCGCCAAGTCAGATATCGTCTCGTCAATGAAAGCTATTAAGATATAATCATAGTATAATAATTCGATACTATCAACATCCGACACAGGTAAATTTGCTGATATATATTGGGGCGCGTTATCATCAATCCATCCAACTATTCGGTGCGATGCCGCGTTAGAAATTCTTTTATACAAATGTTGACCAAATGTTCCTGCATTGTATATTACTAATGCAGAATTCGGTTCAATGTCTTCAAATGGATATAACTGATTGTCAATTGGACCATCAGTGAATACAGTTAATAAACTTAATATATATCGCTGTAGTTGCTGTTCCATTATATCGCGCATTCCTTTATTTGCAAATATTTGACAAAGTCGTTCATATAAAGAAATGACTGATTTAATAGGTAGCACCCCAGATTGTTTCGTCAACGAATCGGTTCGCTGTCTATAGTAATAGTAAGGCTCGTTTATAATTACTACTATATTTGCATCAATTAGTGTTGGATATAAACACAAAGCATCTTCTCCAATAACTGTATTAGAAGGAACATCCATTTGATTGTTATATAGTATAGATTTACGGTACAACTTTCCCCACGAATATGAAAAAATTCCAAATTGTGAAAATTTATCTGTGCATAGCATTCGTGGATATACTTTGTCATATAAAGATTGTTTATCATATACTCCAATCGGAATTGGATTGACAGCTATTGTTTCCTTTCCTAATAACGATTCTGTATAAGACGAAATCACAACATCTGCATTTTCATTAATAGCGCATTGAATGTACGTTTCAATTAAATTAGCACGAATCCAATCATCACCGTCAATATACAATACATACTCTCCAGTACAATGCTCTAATCCTGTCTTTCTTGCGTTTACTAATCCACCATTAGGTTTATGAATCACGGCGATTCGCGAATCTAATAACGCATACTCATCACACACATTGCCACTGTCATCTGTAGAACCATCGTTTATCAATAATATTTCGATATTACGATATGTTTGATTCAATACACTGTCGATACATTGTCGTAAAAACAATTGACTATTGTAGATAGGAATGATTATGCTTACTAAAGGAGATTTCATATTAATTACATAAACCAACCACCCGTAATACGGATGTTGGACCCTGACACCATTTTTGATTTATTAGACAATAAGAATAGAATAGATGGAACCACGTCTTCGATTTCATTCATTCTACCCATGGGAACAATTGCAGCTGCTGCACGACGCAATTCGTTTTCGGAAATACCTTGACTGGCTCGCAACTTTAACTCGCCTTCTGTCGGTGTCCATCCTAAAGTAATATAATTGGCACGTATATTGTATTTACCATAATTTTTAGCAATGTGATCTGACAATGTTATTATAGCTCCTTTTGAGCACGCATAAGATACTCTATCAAATTCTCCGGCCCATGCATGTGGTGATCCGGTAAATACAATCGATCCGCCTCCGGACTTAATCATATATTCTACCGCATATTTTGAGCAAAACATAGCACCTTTAACATTCACGTTAAATATATTATCGTGAACTGTCTCTGTACAGTCTAGTAATGATTGTGCTGGTGTTATTCCGGAATAGCTAAAGAAACCGTTAATTGACCCGTATTTAAGATATGTGTATTGAAATAAATATTCACAATCTGCGACAGCTGTAACATCCGTTGGTATAAAATGTGCATTGCCAGGCAAGTTAGATAAAGTGGTTATCAACTCATCGTCGAGAGTGCCAATATCGCCAAACACGACATTATTTCCAGCTTTAACTAATTCAATGACTACTTGTTTCGCAACGCCTGACGTGCCACCTGCAATTACAAATGTTTCTTTATTCATATATAAATCCATTAAGAAGTTGATTATTACCATTCACATCTGTTACTGCAACTGATTGTTGAATTTGTTTTATTACATACCCAGCATTTTCCTTCGGACATTGAAAATATACTCTAGCAACTACTTGACCTTCGGTACCGATCATATTATTAGACACAGTATCTCCATCAAAAAGTCGCTGTGATACTTTGATTACATAAGGATGCTGTTGAAGATCGTAGAATCCAGACGTATTACCAATAACACCGGCTTTTGCAAGAAACCAAATGGTGCCGGATAACAACGATTCATCGGTTATATGATACGAATCAATCGTGTTTGCCATTGCAATATCGATCAAGAATTTCTTTTGGTCGAATCCAGTGATCTTTTCAATATGCACATCAGGAGCTTCTCCTTGTAATCGAAATCCAGGATCGTAATGATAAAAAATTCCGTCTTCGAAAAATGCTGACACTGTCAATATAGCGTTTTTTAACCCAATGCCTTTCATCATATTTACCATCTTATCATGGACTGTATCTTTATACAGATCATGTAAAGTTGATGGATATATCGCTCCTTGACACACACGACTTAAAGTGCCTTGTTCAGAACACGTATAGCGATCACCTATTAGCGATAATATAGGATTTCCATTAATTATCGTATATGTTATAATAACATCTCGACATTGCATGAATCGTTCTACTAACACAAACTCACGTTTGGTAAACTTGAACGCGTTCAGAATACTGGGCAATAACGTATTTGCACTGGCACATATTCGCATGCCTTTACCGGAGTTGCTATCCACCGGTTTGATAACTGTTATTTGTTCCGATGCTAATCTACGCATTGATGCCGACGACCATATGTTAGGAATTTCTTTTTTATAAATCTTCATCGATGGGATTGTTCGAATGTTGTATTCATTGCACAAAGTGTTGAACTTATCTTTATCGGTTAAAACATCAGCTTGCATTTCAGTAGCATAACATGGCACGTTAAGACGATGACACACTTTGTTATAAGGTTGAATTAATCGATCTGCAACACCTACTAAAACTCCATCTACCTGTTTTGCAACGCAATACGATACCAACATATCGACATTTGTACCGTCGATGTCAATCCCCTCAGCTGCATATTTTTTAGCTATCGCGTTAGGAACATTGTCAGTCACGATTGTGTAATATCCCAAAGCATTAGCAGTTTGTATAAGCGGAATCGTTTCTGGATTCGCTCCTAAAATTAATAATTTTTTCATATGTTATATTTTATCGATAACCATTCATAACAATCGGTGATGAACTGTTTAATTTGATTGGTTTGTGTAATTTCTTCATATGACTTTACATTAGGTACTACTAAATCTAACGTGTCAATAGCACGTGGCAAATCATCCATACCAACTGCTATACCGTATTTAGCACACCAAATTTCGTCTAACCATTTTTGTTTATTAAATGCAACCCCTCCATATTCCGTTTTAGGTATAACTATAGATTTACATCCGCACATAGCTGCTAAAACAGACGTAAATGTGAATGGCGTATAGCTGATAAAATATTCCTTTTGATTAAACAAGTCGGAATAAAATTGCATTTTGTCCGGTACAGTATATAACACTGTATCTATGCACAAGTCTGTCGGTTGATGTACTATACGAGACGATTCTGTATCCAAATTTCCTTTAATTAAATAACAGCTACCTGATCGTGGCAATTGTTTATTACAAAACAACGTATGATCAATTTCAATGACCGACAAATCACCGTCAATGCGCTGACCGTCTAATACGCGCCAGTATTTATGATACATGTAAAATTTATCATCTGTAGGATATGGTTTAACTTGATCGTTGACCAACCATCGTACGATGTTGGGCGCATTCATTAAACATGAAGGAACTTTATGTTCCCAAGTATGTTCTCCTGCACCGGCTATAAACACCACAATAGTATTCCGTTCGTCGAATTTAACATCTGTTCCATACGGAATACATTGTACACGATCATATTTAACATACGTGCTATTAGCATATACATATACATTTTCACCGAAAAGTGATAATTTGTGGGCTAACGTATGTGGAACTGTCGCTCCTCCTATATAATCGACATAGGTTTCGAATGGCGAAAATATTACAAAATTAATTCCACTCGTCATACCGTCGTATATACTGAAAATTTGGATAAATCCGGATATGGTAATGTTAAATCTGCATTTTGTTTCGGAACGTCCCCATCATAGAATTGGTTCATCAACAACAATCCTCTAGTTGATAATTCTGGCATCATATAAAAATTCCACCCTAACATATCAATATTATCCTCGTGATAAGAACATTCTCGTCTACCACTGTATCTTGCTCTTTTAAACCATTGAGATGCGGTATAATTGTCTGTCAAGATTGCGCCTCCTTTAGACAATTTGAAGTGTTTGTATGGTCCGGTAAAGGAAATGCACATATGTGTATTTGGAATATACATATCTGCAGTAAACCTTAACGCTGAATCCCACACGTTTGACCCCTCGAGTTGATATGCACCAGTAAGAGTATTACCTACCACTGGTTTGAATCTAACTTTTAATCCCGCGTGAATAATCTCACATGGAACGGATGGATATGTCCTTGCAGGAATAGTTATATATTCGGATGTATTTTTTTGAATCATGTGTTCGTAATACAGTGCTAGAAATAAAGCATTACTTTGATTGTCTAAAGCAATTACGTAAGGAGCTCCTGTATATTTCGATAGAGCTGATTCAAATTCTTCTGTGATTTTATAAATTCCAGTTGCCATAATATTTTTATTTATCCGAAATACTCATCTAAGTACTCGTCTAGGTATTCATGTAAACAAACTTTCCAATCGCGCATATAATTTTTACCTAGCAGATTTAATTTGTAATTGACTAACTTTTCCGAAAAGGGACGTGGTGCAAAATATTCATTATTGAAAAAATTGCTACTAACTCGTGTAACTTCAACGTTAAGACCCAAATATCTACAGATTTCAACGGCTACATCATAACGACTAGCATCTCCTTGACAAACCATATTGTACAATCCGTATGGAAGTCCTTCATTGATGTGCTTTATTAACGATGCTGCAAAATCTTTAGTGTAAGTAGGTACGCCAACTTTATCATCTACTACTGGTAATTTGTTATGCTGTTTAGCAAGTGATATGAATTTCTTAACAAATTTTTTATCTTTCATCGGTCCGCCCCCCATCATCCATCCAGCGCGGAATATCCAGTATTTTTCGTATTGCTGACGCAACAATAGTTGTTCAACGTAATATTTGCTCTTCCCGTATGAACTAAGCGGATCCGGAGTGTCTAACTCAGTGTACACAGCATCTTTATTGCCAAAAATTCCAGCCGTACTTATAAACACGTATGGAATGTCTCTCTCCTTAGCCAAATTGAATAAATGAACCGCTCCAATGGTGTTCGTTATATAACAATCATCTTTATTAGTCTCGCAATATTCTAAATCGACTAAGGCAGCTAAGTTAATAATGATGTCTGGTGCGTATGCATTTACAATCTGCGAAGTTAGTTGCATATCTCGAATGTCGCAATATTTAATATTTGACGTATCAGATTCTTTATCTAACAATAAACAGTTGCTAGTATCCGCGATGTTTTGAAGCGTAGTGCCTAACATACCGTTAGCACCTACTATTAACACCTTACCGTATTGAATTTTCATACTACTCAATTACTTTTTAACGGCTGGTTTTTTAGGTGCTTTTTTCACTGGTTTTTCTTCTACCGATTGTGGATCAGCGACTGGAACATCCACGCTTTGAGGAAGTACTTCTACTTGAGCGTCAATCTGCAGTTCAGAGTCAGATATTGCATCTGCTACGGGTTGGTTTTCGCCACGTGTTACTACTGAACCTGGAAAAGAGAATTCTAATTGAATATCAAACTGTCCACTTTCATTCAGATACGCTGCTAATTCGTGTATTTGTGGAATTTTACTATTCTGCAATTCGTGAATATAGATCTGTCCTCCATTATCTTTAAGCGCAATTGCTTCTGCAGCTTTAAACGTCTCCACAAGATCGATTTTATCATCAACATTTGCTACTATAACAACGCTATCATACTGCCCCTTCAAAGGCGATGAATGATTGATGAAATGTAATGGTGTAGATGGTGTGAATGTTACTTCTTTATCTGAAGATTGTAGCACGTCCTGCACTTGATTTACTAATCTATACATGTCTGATATAGACCGATGTGTAGATCTTAAGCTATCGCTTATATGTACAGTAGTCGGTTGTTGATGTAAGCAGAAGTCAAGTATAATCTCTGGATTACTTGCTCCTATAATTAATACGTTTTTCATTGTTGAATTGAATTATATTTATTGTTTTGTGAAATTTGCTTTTCGATAGTTTTATCGTGGTTGATTGCTAAATAATCCGGTAATATGCCCATACATTTATGACCGGATAACGTTTCATGTACTTTATTAATATACTTGATTTCCGGTAGATTTTTATATACTCGCCATTGATGATCCGGCCAATTGATTAATCCTTCTGAATTAACATTCCATCCCCACCGTTCAATCCACTCATTTGTTAATCCTGATACTCTATTCCGTCGAGGTATTAAAAACACGTCTACGTTAGGATTATGCATTAGTATTTGCTTCAAATCGATTACAAACGTATCTGTAATGTCTTCATCAGCATCTATGTTAACAATGTAATCAGTATATGCAAACGTGGCTGCGAAATTTTTCTGTGCTGCGAAATCGTCATTGAGCGGATGATCATACACTCTAATCTTGTTGATCTTAGCTGCGTTTTCTTGGTAGTATTCACGCTTATAATACTCAAGCACATCGATTGTATCTAAGTCTGTCGATTCATCATCGACTAACACTATACTATCATTGCCCCACATTTGGGATTCAATCTTTTTTACAAGAGATTTGATGCAACGCCCTTCATCATGCGTTAAAATTGTAAATGTAATACTAGACGGCTGCATTCTCTGTTTGTGGAGGTGTTGAGTCACGAAAAGTTCCCATGAATTTGACAGCATTTTCGAATTGAAACATGTCGAAGGCAGTTGCTTGTTCCACTGCTAGGCGACTGTCGTAATACCGGACCGGCGATGTTCCAGGGATTGGATATTGCTTTTGTTCTTCTTCCGATACTGCGATTATTGGAGCTACTTTCCACTTCCAATCACCCACAACTCCATCAGGATATATTATTCCGACTTCTGTTTGCACTACTACTGGAAACCAATAAATGTTTCGGCCAGTATCGTAAATTGCTAAATCTTTTACTAATTGCGGAAGCGTTGTAATAAACTGAGATAACAATTCACTATCTTTTACGTACCTAGTACTGGACATAAATCCTGTCTTTGTACAGAAAAAGTTTCGTTGCGAATTGTCGGTTGGATGCGTCTCAACAACGGCCGTATTCTCGCGTGTTATCGGACTATATTCTAATTGATTGGTCATTTTCGATTATGATGTTTAAATTTGGATTTTTATTAATGAATTCAATATACGATTTATATAAACTGATTGGCCCTTTTATTATTAGCCTATGCTCAGTATTCTTTGTGACATAGTTCGGTACCGATTCACGATATAGTATTCGTCCTGATTCGTGAATCGAGTGACTACTATTCCATGAATTAAGTATCGCTTGTATATGCTGCGCACTATCAAAATTGTGTGCAATTACATAAAATTCAAGCATCACTAGTATGTACAACTCACTTTTCATCAGATTTTTTATCAGCTGAAATTAGTGTTGGTAACTGCAAAGACGTTAGTGTTGGTAGTTGAAGTGGTGCCAATACTGGTACTTTATTACCTATATACGATTTTAATATTTCTGTAAATTTAAGCACCATCGAATCAAAATCAAATTGCTTTCGAACTAACGTAGCTTGTTTTTTCGCATTGATTTCGTAATTTTTGTAATTTTCAAACACGTCTTTTAATACTGTAGACGCGTATCCATAGTTGACTGTAAACCATGCGGATTCAGGTACTAATACTTTATCCCATACAGCTGATGGATGTAGTTTTGTTAAATGTCCTGGCAATTTGACTGCAAATTCAGTAAAATCGATCAACCCTGACCAATTAGATACAATCAAAGGTTTTGCACTTATTGATGCCTCAGCTAATGGCCTTCCATAACCTTCTCCTTTTGTAAAAGATATATGCGCTTTAATCTTCGGATGATTGTATAACGAATTCATTTCAGACTCAGTAAGTTCTCCGAATATCACATACGTGTTAGGTAATTCTCTTGAATGGCTTACCATATTGTAGATCGAACGCAATCTCGATAAAATTAATTCGCGTTCCATTTCTGAAAATACACTACCTGTTTTTAAAATTAAAGCAGGTGGATTCATCTTTTGCTTGAACGTTTCTAAAAACGTTTTAACAAGCATTCCAACGTCTTTACGATCGTGTCCTAACTCGCCTGGTAGCCAATGCCCAGTAAATAAAAAACAGAAATTTTCGGGGATTTCTTGGCTGGATAACATATTGACTACTTTATTATCCAAATTAGAAATTGACTCGATTCGTTTGAACACATCCGTACGGATTCCTTCAAATAACACTTCAACCGGAGCATGCACCTTTAATTCAGTTTCTTGTCCCGTCTGAGTATTACGTAGTTTATACACAGTGTGTTTAAACACATTTTTAGAATGTTCTGACGATGTAATTATCAAATCCATGCGGTTGCAACCTTCAATCCATTCTCTACTACAGATAGTAGTTTCAATTCCTGCAGTCATTCCGATATTTAGATATTTACCAACACGTTGAAATTCGTTAGGCACTGTTATATGAATGCATATATCCGGTTGGAATTGCAATTGTGGAGTTGGCAAGCATCGTGACAGGATATTAGAATCTTTCACAGGATCCAGCCCAGTCTGTGGAGTATTGCCCCAGTTTATATCGATAATGTATAATTCATATTTACTAGCTTCTGTCGATGCTAATAATGCACGAACTATATCCCGTGAGCGTTCACCGTAACCAGATCGTGACGATACTGGCGCAATTATTAATATTGTTCTTTTCATTTTATTTAGTTAAAATTCCGGTAGGTAATGGAGATTGTTGTTTTTGATTGTACTTGAACATAGTAGCGGATGGACGTGGTTTCCAAGTCGATAAAAGATAATCTATCGCATCTACAAAATTGTCAGACATGCTTTTCGCCGACATCATCGATTCTGATGAACATGCCCACGTTCGGCCTGCAGCTCCTTGTTCTTTTCGAGCAGCACGTGGAGTTTGTGAAAATTTGTATAATATGCGCGCAACATCTTCCCACGATACTCTATCGTCAAAGATATACGGTGTCGCAAGAGAACCTTGAATTGATCGGGTTGCCGGATAGACTGGCAATGCCCACTGTCCATGAATTGGATATTTTCCAGCATGATTTGTTGCAAAATCAGTATTAAAATTAATCCAATTTCCATTTTGGTCTTCGAATCTCATTTGATCTTGCAATCCTCCAGTAACCGTATTCATAATTACTGTACCTGCCATCATTGATTCTGTCGAACTTAATCCCCACCCTTCATTACTACCGATGTTGGCTGTAACATCTGCTATATTGTAAAGATAATTTAACTCTTTAGTCTCTAATGGCTTATCAATGAACACTATATTACATTCAGGTGCAAGATTTTTAGCTACTGCTAACAAGTCTGTGCCGTTTTCATCAGCAATTTGTGTATGTAATACAAGTGCAAACTTCGAAGTTGATCCTGGAGCGTCTAGTTCTGCCAATCGACATAATTCTTTAAATGCGATAATTAAATCGCTAGTCATCTTTCGTCTGATGTTACGATTGTTATAAAATACTACAAATTCTATTTTGTCGTTTTTATCGCCGAATAGCTGTCTGCGGTAGTTTTGCAATTCTGTATCATCGTCAGGAATAGGAAAGTATGTTAGTGGATTAATTCCATGTGGAATATATCTGAGATTTGACCGATCGAATTTTGAAAGATCTACCACGTTTCTAACAATATTGTCTGTTTGTTTTGATATCGACCATAGAGCATCGCACGATTCGTAAAACGGTTTATTCCAATGCGGATACGGTAAATCATCCCATATAGTGTAATATGCAATTGGTATTTCTTGTCTTATCTCGTGCGCCATATCATACAACCACGTCCAAAATCTTGGATCAGTAAAGTGTAATATTAAGTCAGGCCGTTCGGATTTAATCAGAGATCTTAATATGATTGGATCTCCATATCCGTTCCACGGAACGAGTTTGACGTCAGCGTCCGACAATCCTGTCACTTCATTCACTGCAGGCGACATAATAATTCCTTTACCTGCATCAGGATTGTTTATAGCACTTCCAAGATTGACCCATTTATATCTGTGACTTGTGTTTAAAATAATTTCACGAGCCATTGTACCTATTCCACTAGGTAGTCTAAAATCATCGCATAGGAACAAGATTTTTTTACGTTGCTCTACTGGAATGTGAGCATGAGACGATTGTATAACCATTTAATTGTAAATAATAAACTTTTTATTGTTTTTGTTTAGTAACTTAATTAATCCATCCAAAACCGGCGTAGATTTATCTATAAATAGAATAAATGCCGATGCCGATTTCGTATATATACTATTGCGTACGTAATAATTCTTTGGGGCAAATGGTTTATCGTAAAAGTGCTCTGGCATTCTTGAGTATAAATTTCTCGGACTGTGCGCTACATTGAACTCTCCATATTTACAGTCAAATTCTAAAGCATATTTCTTAATTGCTTTATCAGCTCCAAGTGTTTCTCCACAACTAATAATTTCCAAATCATCTCCAAACTGTTGCTTCAATTTGAAAATAATTTCTTTTATCATGCGATTATTGCTCCAAGTGCGGCTCCCCGTCAATCCTACTTTCATCAATATTTAAAATTGGATATTTTCCATTGATTAATTTGTTAGCTTTACGTAAATATTGCACGTACGACAGTTTAAGATTGTGAGGCTTTTCAACATGCCACGGTTCAGGTGATAACCATAAATCGCCATTATCCCACCCACATTTTTTAAACAGCCGTACAGCGTTTTTGATAATTAATTGTTGCAATTCGTCGCAGTCGTGATAATGAATTGATCTTTTATTTGGTCTATCGAAATAACATATATCAACTGCTAACCCATATTCGTGCCATGAAAACCCAGCTGGATGATTCGTTATGATTCTACCTGATATAGTCCGACCGAACTTATATAGAAATTGTTGCTCTTCGTGAGATCTATAAGCCCAATCAATTCGAACAGACCAATCTTCTTTATAACATTTCTGTAATACATCATACACTTCACTTTGAAGTGATGGGTGCAAAGATTGCAATCTATCACGCGATATTGGATCAAATGTTAGCGCTTTCATGTCGTTTAGATTTAGGACACAAGTCTTCGCGAAGTTGAAAAGGACAATATTTGCAGTTATATCCGTTCGGACCGGTCACAGCTGGATATTCTTTATTGCTTAAAGGATTACCTTCACTATCAAATGCAAAGTCAATGAATTTATCTACGGCCGCTAACACTTTTTTACGCGTTTTTGACCCTGATGATGGGATGAACTGTTGTATGCGCCGTTGTACGAACTCTGCGTTCTCGTAAAGTGTACGTTTCAATATCATAAATTCAACATCAATATTATCAAACGGTACGTTAAATTGTTTAGAAAAATATTCTTTGTATAAAAGCAATTGACTTGTTTTAGACGGATCTTTCTTTTCTTTCTTCCATCCACGACCGGATACTTTCAAGTCGATTACGCGGAATCGTTTAGTATCGTGATTATATAATACAACGTCTATGTATGCTAAGAAATGAATCTTACCTTTAACTTGTTGGTGAAGAGCTGATTCAATGCCTACTAAACTTACGTTTTTCGTTGGAAAATACTTAGTTCGTTTCTTACGCAATTCTTCAAGAATAGCAACTCCGTGTGAAAAATACTCATTTAATTCTGTCGGATCAGAAAAGTGATTATTATCATTTGATACTACATCCGTAGCGTAATGGTGATATATACGTTCTAACAGATATTCACTTAGATCAATATCATTAGCTTTGTGCACATTTTCTTTAAACATAACAGTTAAGTAATGTTGTATTGTCTCGTGCATCGCTTTCCCGAAACATAAATCGATAGAAATGGCCTTTTCTTTATGCTTGTCAATATATTTCAATTTCCACTGTAATGGACAATTTGAAAACATGTTAAACTGGGAAAAGGAGATTGTAGGTCCTTTAGCATAGTCAATTGTAACTTCCGGCAATTCAAATTCTTTAGTTTTCACGTCTGTATGTTTTTAATAATTGAGTTAAATACGCTTGTTGTTCTGGTGATTTCATCATTGATACCATCACCAACGCGTCTTTTGTTGATATTGCAAACAATTCACGTAATACATCAAGGATTGCAATCGTTGCTGATTTCTTTCTCGACATATACTTGTAAAAGCGATTTTCTTTAGGTAATGTAGCTGAGTACAAATCTGACATTGCCGATTTAGGCAACATATGAGACCATTGCTGCACACTATTAATGAATTCAACCTTGTCAGGGTCCATCGATAATAATCGATTGATCATAAAAGTGTTCCACGATTGCAACTGATCTTCAATTTCAGCACTTCGAATTTTTTTCGTTCGAATGTTTGACAAGTGGTCGAACAACGTCCACTTTTTAATTGATGAGTGGCTTCGGTTCGTTGAAATCATCACGAGTCTTAACAATAAATTGGTCGTTGACATGTCCACACTTCGTGCAAGCAAATGACGGTACTGGAATCACACGTTCATTACCATCGGGTGCAGCGAGTGCTGATAAATGTTTTATAAATAATACTTGGTTAAATGTGCGATTGTTACATTTATCACACGCGACATCTGTTAATAGCGATGGATTTATTTGTGGTTGATTCATATTATATATCTTTTAAAATTTTAATAAACATTGCGACTGCATTTATTTCTTTATCCGGAACAAACGCGTCTTGGTATTGAGCTTCTGCTACATACAACAAAAATAATGGATAATCCTCCAAAAATATTTCTGGCATTTTATCATACATAAGCCTAAACACGTTTGAAAAATCTCGGATGTTGTGCAATTCAATTAATGAACGAATTTCAGTTATCGCGTTACGTAGATTGACTCTTCTTCCAACCGCTCTAACGACGATGTTAATCAAATCTTCATTAAACGCGTTTATATTTGCTGATTTAACGTATGTTAATTTACCATCACGGACATTTGTTTCTAACGTAACTACCATTTTCCGAATATCGGGATAGAACGTATTAACTATATCGACAATTTCCAAAGGGTTGAATGTAACTGATTCTTGGTTTAGGATGTCGGCCAATCGGTTTGATATATCAGGTTTTGATACTGGACGAATATGAATCTCTTCACACCGACTAGTAATAGCTTCCATAATACGTTCTCTGTAGTTGCACGTTAGAATGAATCGCGATACTGATACGTATGCTTCCATAATGTTACGTAGCGACGCTTGTGCTGCAGGCGTTACATAGTCGAATTCGTCTAATATAATGATCTTGAACCCTCCACTAAAAGATGCTCTCATAGCAAAGTTTTTAATCTTGTCTCTAACAGTATCAATACCGTTTTCTTCGCTAGCATTTATATATAATGAATCTGATTCATCAACTAACGTATTTGCAATTATCTTAGCTAACGTCGTTTTTCCTCCACCCGGTGGACCGTATAGCAATAAGTGTTGCAACGTTCCATCCTGTATGAATTTCAACGCCTTTTCTTTGACGTCTGCGTTTCCTACAAAGTCTTTAATTGTTTTTGGCCGATATTTTTCGGTCCATGGCATTAAGTTTATATCCATTGGTATTAAAAAATAATGGGTAGATTGTTACAGCTACCCATTGTTATAGTCGATTAATTAATTAATTTTACATGTATTGACCTAACATGTCTTGGGCAGCATTATTAGCTTTATCCGATTCAGGATCAACGGCAATAACTGCTTCAGTTGTTAATAGCACACCTGCTACCGATGCTGCGTTTTCTAACGCTGTTCGCGTCACTTTTGCTGGATCGATGATTCCTTGTTCAATCATGTTTACATATTTACAGTTACGAGCATCGTATCCATATTCAAGATCGTGACCTAATAGGTTAGCTTTAACAACTTCTCCTGATACTCCTCCGTTTTCAACTATAGTTTTCAACGGAGTGTATAACGCTTCTCTCAGGATGCCATATCCGATGAATTGATCACGATGTGTAAATTCAGGGTCAGTCGCTGTCCGTGTCAAGGTTTGAGCAGCTTGTAGTAACATCGTACCACCACCAGGAACAATTCCTTCCGCAACTGCAGCTTTAGTTGCATGCAATGCATCATCAACGCGGTCTTTCTTCTCTTTCAACTCTAATTCAGAATTGGCTCCTACGCTAATTACAGCAATACCTCCCAACATACGTGCTATACGATCGTTGAGTTTATCCTTTTCATACGTAGAATCGGTCGCGTCAAGTTGAACTTTAAGATCGTTAATGCGAGCTGTTATCATTTCAACGTCACCTTGACCATCAACAATCGTACAATCGTTTTTCGTCACGATTACACTTTTCGCACGACCTAAATGTTTATTAACATCAATCTTAGCAAGCGTAAGACCTTTCTGAGCCGTTATTAATTCGCCTCCAGTTATTGTTGCAATATCTTCTAGCACTGCAGTGCGATTTTCTCCAAATCCTGGCGCTTTTACTGCACACACTTTCAACATACCACGAGATTTGTTAACTACCATGGTAGCCAATGCTTCACCATCCACATCCTCTGCTATTATAAGCAGTTGTTTGGCATTTGTTGCAGCCCATTCTAACAGTGGAAGTATGTCTTTAGCCGCTGTAATTTTCTTATCATAGATCAATATAAACACATCATCCATGTTAGCTGACAGCGTTTGTGTGTTGGTAGCCATGAATGGCGATACATATCCTTGTTTGAATTGCAATCCTTCAACTACTTCGAGCTCATCGTCTGCAGATTTACCTTCTTCAACAAACACTATACCGTCATGGCCAACTTTTTCCATCGCGGTTGCGATCAATTGTCCAATTTTAGCATCGTTGTTTGCTGATACAGTTGCAATTTGGCGAATTTTTGATATATCGTTAACAGGAATGCTTCGTTGTCTGATATATTCTACTACTTCCGACACTGCTATATCAATGCCTCGTTTAATTTCAATTGGATTTGCTCCTGCTGCTACATTCTTCAATCCCGATGCAAAAATGTTACGAGCTAATATGGTTGCTGTCGTTGTACCGTCACCGGCCGCGACTGCAGTTGATGCAGCTACTTCTTTAACCATCTGAGCTCCCAAATTTTGGATTGGGTCTGACAATGTAATTTCTTTTGCTACGGATACACCGTCTTTTGTAGATTGTGGATTACCGTATGGCTTCTGTAATATGACATTTCTACCGTTCGGACCTAACGTTGCTTTAACAGCATTCGTTAATATGTCGATCCCTTCAAGTAATTGGACACGAGCTTCCGCGTCGAATTTAATTATTTTAGTTTTACTCATTTTCTGTCGTTATTATGGTGTATAAATCAAGTTCTCTACCAATGCGGTATGTAACTCCGTTTAATTCAAGTTGTTGGGTGCCATGTTTAGGATACATTACAACATCTCCAACACGCGTTTGCATCGGTACTAGATTTCCATTTTCTGTTCTTCCTGGACCTGTCGCAATAATGCGTCCTTTAGTTGGTACTTCACCGTCAATGTTCGGTCTTGCTAATACTCCACTTCCAAATTCATCTTCAATTGGAAGGATTAAAACCCTATCAGCGATGGGTGTGTAGTTAAGTTTACTCATACTTTGATTAAATAATATGTTACGTTAATGTTGTTTTTGTGATTGAATGTGATTTTCATCATTCCTTTTTCTGATACTTCAATCGTACCTTGTTCGAATGCTACATTTGCAGATAATATATCTTTAAGATATTCGGCGACGTAGTAAGTGACAGGTAAATCAGATTTACCAATCGCTGGTGTTTGCATCGTTATCCGATTTACGTTGATAGTCTCATCTCCGATTGATATACATGCCACCGACCCAAGCAATGCATCGAATGATATTGCAAAATTCTTCACATCGGGTAATGCAGCAATCGCTTTTGTTATATCCACTACCAATCCACGTGTCAATGGCACTTTAACATCCATTGTTGGTTCATTTTTTAATCTAGGTGTGGATGGAATGATAGCCAAATCAGCTAATGCATAGTTTATTCTGCGCTTAGCATCGTATAATTCGATTGATACCGGCCGATTCTGTTCTTGAACAATCGATACGTCAATCTGATCGTCGAGAATTTGACATAATTTTTTCAACAGTGAAATATTGTATATTCCATATTCACCATCGCCGAACGCATCACATTCCATATCTGCAAATCCGATCAGCGATTTATCAGTTGTTCTAAAACTTGATTTTAACGATTTTGAGGCACTTTCGAATCGAGAGAACTCTACTGTACCGTTTAGATTTATTTTCGTTAAAAACGACGTAAAATTGTGTTTATTCATAATTTAAAATTCGCTTATATGAAATCGAAGAATTCATAAGCAGTTTCATTAGATACTAATTCCCAATTCATAGCAATATAGAACTTTTGAATCTTTTTATCAACATCAGCATCGAAAGTTTTTTGATAATCTATATACTGCTGAATGAATGACATTATTTGTGGTGGATCATCATATCCTTTAAAAGCTAGTGTTTTTAAATTCAATGGATTTTGTTTAAGATACAACCATTTTATTTTAGATCCATTCGATATTGACGCATATTGGTTACCAATATCATAAAATTTCAACATGTAATTGTAACTCAGAGTTGCTTTAACATGTACTGGCGTTCCTTTCTTAAAAGACAATCCGGATGACTCGTATTTTGATATATTCTTTACTGACGTAGGTTTAGCTATATCAGTCAACGGAATCGTTTCTATATGCTTCTTAAAGTTATTTACTACAGCATCTATCGCAGTCTTAGATTCGCCATCTAATATTCTCATCAACATATTCGTCATAAACTGACGGAATATAGCTGCAAAATTTGATCGCACAACATCGATTCCTTTAACTTCAAGCTCATCAACATTACGTCCTTTCTTGTTAATGATGCTCATAGCATAACGCTTCTTACCAACCAAAAACATTGATCGAGCAATCAATTCCTGCTTCAACGAGAATCGATGCTCTGTAATGTTATGATATATGCGCGCATAATCATTCAATGACGTATTTATAAAGTCTTGAACAGTCTTGCATTTGTTTAACGTGAGATCGATTATTTGCTGATTCGTTAAATTCTGCCAGTTTGCAATTAGAGGTTTGCTTGAAAAGAATAAAGAGTCCGTGTCAATGTATATGCAGTAATCTTTCTTTTGCTTCGTATCGGTAGCGTAATACTCATTACCTTTCTGAGCACAGTATTTAATTACTTGTTGGCCAGTAGTAGTAACTCCTTCCGCATTATCAGTGTCATAAAATCTAAATCCATCATTCCCCAGTACTCCATACATCGAATTTAGCAAAATCTTCTGCACTAATTGTCGTTTATCATAGTAATGAAACTTTTCCATATCACCTTTATCACTATACGATTTTGCTGTAGCGTTATAATGTACCCGTTGCTCAAACCATTTCGATAATAAAGCTGGAATCAATCCCATAACATCAGTTCGATATATAGTACCATTAGCAGCTACAGAATATTGCTCCGTTTCTAATAAAGATACAAGTTCTGCTGTTGATAATTTTTTTAAGATCTTATTGTGTTCAAACTTCAATTCATACACTTTGTCCACTCTATTGTGAAATGCATCCGAGTTCCAATTTTTTATCTTAGCCACTTTCGTTTCAGGTGATATATTCAAACTCATGATGATGGACGGATATAGTGACGTCATGTCTAAGTCAAATACCCACTCATGTCTTCCTAGCATTTTAGATCGGACAGGATCTTTAACATAAGCCCCTGAAATCTTCCGTTTAGTTTCCGTAGATTTTGGCTTCTTGCAGGGTACTACTATATCATTCTTTTTAGTATATGTTAAAATAGCCCCTTCCAAACAATTGGACGTTGTGAAAATATCTTCATACGGCACGTGACATGTATGACAAATGGTCTGAGCTAACTCAATATATTTGAATTTTTCATCAATTTTTTTAACAATAGCAACGTCATTAACGTTGTATGCTACAAACTTATTAATATCTGTTCTATATAACGTATCAAGCGATCCATCAAACTTAATCTTCCCCATCCCCACTTCAGTTGTCCCAATCACATCTAATTGATATGATGATTTTTCTGAATAGGAATATTTTTTGTACAGCTGCATATAATCTAAAGCTGATACTCCGTGAATTTTATATCGTCTTACACGACCAAATTCTTGCCACTCTACTTTACCTATAGGCGACAATAAGTTTGCATATCGCGTTCCAACAACTTTCTTCATTCGGTTGTACAAATACGGAATATCGTAATTGTCGATGTTCCATCCCGTTATGATAGTAGGTTGCATCTCTGTGTATTTTGTCAGAAATGCGTATATTAGTTCTTCTTCACTCGCGCAACGTTGAATAGTAGTATTTTCAATTGATATATCGTTTGACAAATGGCCTTCTTTATCCAACAGCAAACATACAAATTCATCCGTTATACTGTCGTGCCACGATATCGCTGTTATTTCATTATCAGCATCTTCCGGTGTTGAAAATCCATTTTCATGCTCAACCTCAATATCAATATTCATTATCACGTGGCCGGAAGATACATCGTCGGAATTAGCGTACATATCTACTAACGTACGGATTTCAGGTCGAACATCTGCTTCATACAAATGTCCCTCGTGAATTTCAGCACGATCGAATTTTGTAACTTTTTCGACTCTTGAACCGTCAATTGCTGTGAAACGCCCTTTTTTACTTTTTATATAAGCGTAAGGACGATATTTAAAAGATGAATATCCTTTAACATCGTCCCATATATGAATAGTCCAATCGTCTCTCGTAAGAGATATGTTTTGGTACATTATAACTTTTTTATTTTATTAAAAGATTCCTGGCAGGTGGGTGTGTAAGAATTTTTCTATCTTAGCTAACAGCCCATTATTTGCAGGTTGCGACTCTACCCATTCAAGATAATCGTCTACATTGGGAAATTTAGAACGGTATTGACTATCATATTCTTTCCAAAAATGATTAACTAGATTATTAAAAGACGATTCATCAGGAGCATCGAAATCTGCCTGCATAGTATCTATTAGATAATCTGCGATCGTTTGCTTTTCAGTAGCTGATTGAGTCGTTTGTTCGACTATTAATTTAAGTGTTCCCATACTTAATAAATATCAACTAGATCTTTTTAGTAAGAATATTATCTATCCACCACAAGTTATGAGCTATACAATTGTGTTCGAGTGTATTTAATATCAACGAGTTAGGCAAGTCAAAATCAACTGGCGTTTTCAGTTTGCCATTTTTTAGGCCACTTGCTGTATCATCGAACATTATCGAATTAATTCCGTGCCATATAGGACTTGAACTGTCTGTTCCGTCTGCTACCCCTTGCACTCTCATCATTAACAATTCACGTGGAGAATCATTTCCTAAATAATGATGCCATTTTGGCAGTACATTGTTAGTATTTATTAACATTTCCGTACAGAATGTTCTATTGAACGATACATCACTAGTTCCTGTAAAGGCTTTAAATGCGTTTGGAATACCTATAATCGACATTCCAATCATAGAGCAATTTTGCACTTCACCCAACGCATGATAGCATTTTAACCACCCTTCCCAATCATTTTCATTTGATTGCGGTACGCACATTAACGTGGTTGATTGATCAAAATACTTTTTGTATTCTGAAGAGAATTTATGAGCTGCTTCTACTGTTTTTTCCCATGGTTCGTTATAATAATCGGGCGCTACTACAACAGTTGGATTTAGGCCTGATTCTGATACTAATTTAAAGTATTCAGCTGGTTCTAACGGTCGTTTAAACTCGAAACATCCATTATCGATTATAATAGTATCACCACGCAGCTGCTTTTGTTTGTAAAATTCTACATACTTTGCATCCGTTAATAGATGTGCAAGTAGTAAATGATAGGTTGATTGTTCAGGGACAAATTCTAGCCAATTAGTTGGCGCTATGTATGCGTATCTCATTATTCTAAATTGTATTTTATTTTTATATTTGCATTAACTGCAGATCTCAGTTTAACTTGTAGATCCAACAACTCACGGAATCTTTCTTTAAGCTCCTTCATTCCCAACGCATTGTCCAAAGCCGTCAATTCATCAAATGATAAGTTGTCTTTTCTATCACCTCTTTCATTGAAACGGGATCGGCGAATTTCTTCTGCAGGATTTAAGAGAATCATTGCTGTATGCATAGGCGGTAGCCATGATAATAACTGCTCGGCAATTTCGAATTGGCGAATTCCGTCAATTACAACTTTATTATAATTTGACGTAATAGTCACCAACTCCATCAATATCTCGTTAGCTAAATGACCTGTTTTACACAACTCTGAACGTTCCGTTTGTTTACTTAAACGCTTAACTATATCCGATACTACAATGTGTTTATAACCATATCTCGTCCATTGCTGGCAATAAGTTCCTTTACCACTGCAGATTTCTCCAAATACTAAAAGATAGTGATAATCTGTCATATCAATTCGTTAATAATAAAGCAGCCGTTTTCATTGTCTTCTAAAACTTCTACAGTAGATAATGCAAACGTATTAAGCAATTCTCTTCCAATGGCTTCACAAGACAATGTATCAAAATCGCACATTTTTAATGTACCGTTCCAGTATTTGTTTATCAGATATTCGAATATTTGCCGTTTAAACGATATTATTTCAATATCCCTATCATCATGCGACACTTGTTTAGTAGCTTCTATATGAAATACGTGACGGTGTGGATGTTGGAGATATGAATACTCAGGAGAATCTGCAGCGGGCCATCTGTGGACACCTGCAATTTGCAGCTTCACTTTAATCATAGTAAGTGTTGGGTAATTAATCATAATATTTATTTGGTTACATAATTATCAACGTGAATGTCTAACATGCCTCCTGAATTTAGGTACCACGTCGCGACAGAATTGTATGATGGATTGTCAGAATCGGATAAATCTAATTCATATACCGGACTTGAATTGTTCTGTGTGTTATATAACGTCTGCAGATCAATTTTCACAAACTCACATTCAAGCGATGCTCGTGGAATTAGCACCGGTGAAATAATATACATTGGAAACGGCGACATTTCGTGAATTACAATTTTCGGAATAGTAATATGTCCAGGAATAGTGCTAATATTTTCAACGTATCTGTACAAGCTGCTTGGATCGTGTGATTGCACTGCTGTCATTACGCGAGTTGTAACGTCTTGCTTGTAAGACAATGCATCATACACATCAGGTTGACGTTGTTGATCATTTTGGAATTGGCCATTGTATAAATTTTCAGGCGCTACTGGAGTGTTTCGGTATCCGTAAATCTGACATATACGTGCATTATATTCAATTTGAATTGGTGTTCGAACGTGCAGCACTGTCCCTATAGAATTCGTTTTGAATCCAGGATCAAATACTGATGAATGTATAATAGCACCGTTACGTGTTAATGAAGATCTCTGACGAATTAATAGAGTAACATCAGCGGGTATATCACAACCTTGTTCAAAGGTAACATCATATGCACCTGGAGCTAAAGTCCACCCAAAGAAATTTGATTGGCCGTCCGCTTTAGATAACAAAGCAGGTAACATTTCGTATCGTTTGCACAACGTAGTCTTTCCCGACAGTGGAATGAATCCACTTTCATACACAGCTGTGGTTAATTTGCTTACTGTTTTTAAGTTTAAATCAATACCCACTTGTTGGATATTATCATCGGTCATTGGGCCGGTAATGATTTGTTTAAGTTCTTGTGAATTTAACATGTTATATTGTAAATCTTGTCAATTGTTTATATTCGTATATTTGCTTAATAATACTAAAAAATTTTGATTCTTGCAAATTCATTTTCATCTTATTTATATCTTTATGCACCCATTGGACATTTCCTTCGATGTAACCTTTACTTGAATCTATGCGGTCAAGTGAGGCTGTACTAATGTATTTAGCTCCAGCTGATCCCATACCTTTTTCCGAAAACCCTATAGGGATACCTGATATCGCACATAAATGACATTGTTCTTCATATAAATCATAGAGATATTGTGGATTGATTGCCCATTCCTTTTTTCGTTTTAAAGCTCCTGTTTTATATCGGCGAATATCTACCATAGGAATACAACCAACTTTAACTGTATAATAGCTCTGCAGTCTACATTTATCACATTGCTTTGATAGACCTCTAGTAATATGCGACGTTCGTATATATTTAACAGTACCACAATCACATTTGCATTTATATTGCCTTTCTAACACCTTTCCATCTTTTCTATATAGATAAGTGTAATCATTAACGTCGACAACTGTCCACTTTCCAAATTGTTTACCGGACTGGATTCCAGCTTTTGGCTTTTTAGCATAACAACCTGGACATTGCTTTGTTACGCCTCTTAATAAATCAGTTTGCCGTTGTCGTTTTTGGTAACCGCAATCACATACACAATCAATTTTTTGAGCGGTGTGAACTTGTGTCACAGTCCAATGATAAAACCTATCACCAGACTTTACTTTGATAGTTGAAATGTCTGCCATAATATACTCTTTTTATATAAATATAGCTAACATTCCTAATATCAGGCTCCAAATCGACTCTGGTCAATAAGAGCAAAGAATTCTTGGCGAGTTCCCACCTCATTAGTCCAGAAATAACCACTCAACTGACTAGTCTTCATTATACTATCTTGTTTGATGCCACGACACTTAACACAGCTGTGTTGGCTTTCGATAACTACTGCTACTCCTCGATTTCCTACACATAACCGATCTATGTGATCGTGAATCTGTTTAGTTAAGGATTCTTGAATATTAGGTCGTCTCGAATAAAAGTCCACAATACGATTGAGCTTGCTTAAGCCAATAACCGCGTCAGTTTTTTCTTTACCAGCTATATACGCCGCATGGCACATACCATGAAACGTGAGATTGTGATGTGCGCACAAACTTATAACTGGTATTCTCGTTTGACATATTATTCCAGTGTATCCTTCATCGTTTGGGAAGGCTGTAATATCCGGTTCTTCGCTAATAGAGCCTGATATTAAATCATTAATCCATGCTTTAGACACTCTCATTGGCGTATTTGCACTATGCGGATCTGCTTTCCAATCAAAGCCTAATGCTGTTAAAAATTCTCCGTAATATTTTGCAGCCGATTCAATCATTTGCTGCTTTTCCTCAGGAGTTCGAGGAATATTTCCATTAACTTTAGTTAATAATTTCATATAACTTATTTAAAATAAAATAGTATTAAAAAACCGATAATGCAACAGATATTATTAAAATAATTATTGTTGTGCAATGCTGTTTGATGGTTCTACGTGATATACGTTGCTAAAACCAGCCACTCTATCAGGAGTTAATACCATTAATTGAACTCCATCACGACTTGTAATTATTGGAATGTGTTGCATAGTGGTTTTTAAATAAGCGTCCATATCAGATTTAGTATATGTTAATACTATATCATGGTCTGGATTTATATGTGCCACCACAACTTTTGAATTTATATTGTGATACCAATCTGCTCGATTGGTGGGTAACATGAATTGAAATTCACCTCGTCTGTTTGGAGTTAAGTTTGCACGTAACATGTACATTTTAGTTGAATCGAGTTGAAATTGTTCACGAGCTCTTTCAAAGGTACGTGCTGCACGACAGAATTTGTCGTAATTTTGCTGATGTTTTAAAGTTCTATTATCCATGTTTATAAATTATTGTTGTGTATTACTTGGAATAGCTTCGTAGATTCCTGAATTTTTGCTGTTTTCGAAGCATTCTACTTTAGAAACTGCGATGCGCCCTCCTTCTGTTTTTGAAAATACGTCATTAAACTTATCAAAAACTAGTTTGGCCATGGACTCAGCTCCTATTCTTTCCACGAATATTGGTTTTGCAAGTCCCATCTGTCCCATCTGCTCAAATAAATCGTAGTAAGGATCGTCCTTTTCAATGATCATTGTATGATCAAACATAGAATTTAACCAATCCTTTAATCCATTACGACTAAACAATCCGAAATCTACGATCCAATTCATTTCGTCAAGTTGATTCTCTTCTACTTCTTCTTTGGAAATAAACCACACTTTAAATTCAAAAGCGTATCCGTGTAATAGCTGACAGTGACTGTGTTTTGCTTTGTGCTGTCTTATTGCTACTGAATAATTATCAAAGCGTTTCGTTGAACTATATCTTTGTTTCATAGTAAAATATTATCTTGTTAAGATATGTATAAAAAACGAAATCGCCAACAGTTAATTTGCTGGCGATTTGATTTTTTAAATGGTAATTATTATCTTGGAATATCTGTTATCTTGTATCGGTTGTATCCACATGCTGGTGGTTGTGGACATGCTGATGGAACTACGTATCCAGTACCTGATTTAAACTTGGCTGGTATGTTTTGATTTCCTAAGATAAACTCATTATGCCAAAAGTCCCAACTGAATCCATAGTTTCTAAATAAGATACCATCTTTAGGAGAATCGAAATCATATGTATGCATAATATGTACTGATCCCAAACCTCCTGTCGAATACGCATCGACAAAAACACTTCCAGGACCTGGGAAATTTACACCATCTAATACGAATATACCGCCTAATGTTCTTATTTTTATTGCACAATCGGTAAATCCATTGTTATATTCTAAATGGCAATTCTGCACGTATAAATTAAAATTACCGCCGAATCCCTTACCGTCAAAATCAATAAAGCGTTTAGCAGTTAATTGTTCACTTATAGCATCATTTATACGATGTGTAATAGTATCGTTTTTAATGCTGTTATCTGAACTTCCGTATATTCTATAACTTATACCTTCAGGATCAACGCATGCGTGGTGATTACCATCCCAAACACAGGCATTGCTTTGAGCATTACTTGACGAAGCTCCTGACCAATCACCTGCTTCAGCTGTTCCTAAATATTTTGTGAACTGAGCATAATTTTGATTCATGTTCATGCCCATGCAAAATCTGAGATGAATTGCTTCTAATCCATTCCATACCCAGTTTTGTTCAATACGACCTCCGTATAAACAGTTTAAATCAATAGCAGTTTGTTTTGAAGATAAGTGAAAATAGAACTGTTTGATATTCACAACCGAACTTACCATTGCATTGGCTTCTGTGTTATCGACTGGTCTAGGTCTGTAAAATACTGCAAATGAATCATTATTAGTGGTGTATATATGAGACCACGCTCCTTCGAAATTGATATATAGATTGTAATCTTTTCCGATATTAAATCCTCTGTTGATGTAATATTTATTATACCCAACTGTCACACCGCCCACTTTATCGGCTTTAGCTTTATTGATAGCATATTGCCACGCTGCCCAATCTACTTGATCGTTAGGCGTAGCTCCTATTCCCGGATACATTGTATTAATTTGAGCTTGAGAATATCCCATTTGACCCAGAGTTTTGTTTATATGCAAAGCTCCGAATTGCTCAGGTTTGTAGAAATACGAGTTAACTATCACGGTATCGTGCACGTATAGTTTAACAGTATCTTTGACAGTTACTACAACTTTAACAGTATCTGTGACTTTGACTGTGTCTCTTATCACGTTTACAATCGTGTTAGGCACTTTTCGAACCATAGTCCATGGCGCTTTTTTGCTTGGTCGTGCGTAAAAAGTAGAATTGAGAGTGTCTACATAATACAAAGGATTGTCAACGGTCCATTTCGTAGTATCGAATGTTGGCCCGCCTAGTTGTGTTCGTTGGCTTAAGCCGAATAACGGCATCAAGCAAAATAAAATTAATAATAGTTTTTTCATAGATATAAATATTGGTTTAATTAGTTTCTGTAATTGCAGGCGTTTCTGCTTCGGGAGGTTGTATTTCGAAAGTATCGAAGTCAACAACCTCGCATATACAGCTCATAACAGCTGATTCTAATGATGATTGCAAATTTTGTTTAATGCTATCATAAAATATTCGTTGGGATTTTGTCGCTTCTACATACTTCAATCCTCTTGATAATGCGTATGCAACACCTTCTTCGACAGCTGTTGATACTACTTTGTATTCGTTAATTTTCATAATGGTTTTTATTTTTAAAATTATACTCCTTTTTTAACACCGAACAACATGGCATGCAGTCTAGGTGTAAATCTCCACCCGTTTTCTAAACATGCTTTGATTATAAAGTGTACATTTTCGTTGAAATTTCCATCAATTCCTTCCGGCATCAACACAACGTCACTTGGATATACACCTTTCAATTTATCTAAGTATTCGTATTTAATCTCTTCAATGTCCCCACGACTAGATGCAACAAATTTCAATTGGAAATCGCATGATTGTGATGGCAATCTGTAACTGTAATCGACAATTGTTTCGCCTGCCGAATCTAAAGTTGTAAAGTAACAACTATCAATGTAACTTTGAATGACATCTAATTTAAGTCGTTCACGATCGTGGCGATCAGCAACACGCTTATTATATTTAATAGGCGTATTCTTGAGATGAGATTCGTGCGGTACTGAAGTGCTTAATTTAGGTGACATTGAAATCAGATTTGTATATGTCGCAATGTCTGAATCAAATACAGTTGCATTAGTTTCAATTGTTGTGTGTAGGCCCAACTGAGTTAATTTTTTTAACAACTCAATTAATGCCATTGGCTGAATTGTCGGTTCTCCACCCGAAACAACGACGTGCTTCATGTTACCGATGTTGTGCTTAACAATAGCAATTACTTCATCTACAGTAACGATATTTTGTTCAGGATGCCATGAACTGTATGGTGTGTCACATGGACTTCCGTTACCGTCCAATCCTCTCCACGCACATTTCAAATTACAGCCTGATAGCCGTATAAATAAACAACTGGTTCCTAATAGTTTTCCTTCGCCTTGCACAGTTCCACTTGTCAGATATCCTGTATCCGGAATCGTTTCTATCTTATTACCTTGCGCATCTTTACGGATTGGAAATACTCCATTTTCAACTAATCCTATTTTCATATATGTTCTGATATTTTAATATTTGCAAATTTTAACCACATTTCACCTGCAGGTGGTAGTTTATGTTTAACGACTGGAATCGGCACTATCATCTCGCCTTGAATGATTTCATTCGTCAACCTGACTCTACGTGTCATATGACCACGACGCACGACGTGTGTATTACTGAATTTTTCTTTCCATATAGTGGTTAAATATACTTCGACAAAGAATGCGGATTTAACCAATATATCCTTTATTATAGCAGGCCGTAGATAGTTAGGTTTGTGTTTATTACGAGTTAGTACCCATACTTCATCTCCTATTTGAAGATTATAACCGAATGCATCGATAAATTTAAGCGATTGTGTCATCATTTTTACTCACATTAAACATTTTTTGAAAAAACCATCGATCTATCGGCCAAAATACTATAGCTCCTCCCAACTGCATTGCAAATAATGATATCCAATATGGCCAATTAAGTATGTCTAAACATAGATACATTAACGGAAGCGTTATAATAGCGCCTACCTGCCATTTAAGTAGATACAGTTTGAATCCTTTATCATCTGATAGAAGAATGTTTTGCAAATGCTTTATATAAATCGAGCGTTGACGTTGCATTTGACTGCATGCAATCTTCGACTGCAACGTCCCAGACGTCTTGGTTGAATTCATTTTTTAATTTTGTTTGTAACTCATTTAATAATCGTGCTTCGTCACGTACATAATCATCCATCAACCGATTCAATCGCTTTTGTTGCGCAAATTCTACTTGTCGAACTTTATGAGCTAACGTATCGGAACTGACGTAATTATATTTTGACTTAGTTTCGCGAATCAATCGAATTGTTTTCAGTCGTTCTGCTCGAAGTATTGTATAATAACCAGATATTTCATAGTCTCCACGCTCTATCTTCTGAAGCAAAACTGATTTTCCATTGATAGGATGTTTTGGATCTGCTAAACGTTTTTTCTTGTAACCTCTCCGCCACCAATTAAATTGATTCATGTATTAACTATCGACTAAAATAATTGATTTAGCTACAATTTTATTTATGGCCGATACTGCTATAAATCTATTTGGTATCTATGTGGGTAATAGCTGTTGGTGGTATCTTATCATACGTATATACGCCAGCTGTGTAATTTGGATCTCTATACCATTTAGTATTAACGCTGTTGGAATTAATTTTTAAGACTGCAAATTTCGTATTTGAAAATTTTGGGAAGCGATCGCGTATCATATCTACCATGTCTATCGCTGATTCTTTATCCAATGCTACGTATACGCGGGGTGGATGTTGAGATATTTTAATCTGATGTTTTGGTTTTAACCCGTCAGCTTCAATTTTCGGTAAATTTTTCAATGGAGTGATATGATACAATTCTCCTACAGAATCTAATTCTACATCATAATTTGGCTCAATATTAAATACAAGCGACACGTTATTAAGGTAATCTAAATTTGCAGCATATCTTTCTGTCATACGTTTTATTAACGTGTCAACCTTCGACGGTATGTAAGGAGCAGTGTTCCATCTTTTGTTGCCGAATGAATAACTGGATAGAAACCATCCCTGACTTTTAAATATTGCATCGATATCAGTGATAAATTTTTTATCGAGATTATTTTGTATTATCGGCATTAACATTACTTCAAATTCTAGCATACGACCATAATCTGCATAATCATTTTCACCTTCTCTTACCACGAACGTTATCGTTGGATATTTAGACTTAATTTTTGCTGTAGCAGTTTTTATAACATCCTGCTCAGATTTACTCTGAGCCATTTCACTTAGTATGTCGCGAATCAATATCATTTTATTAGTATAATGCGGTCCATCCCGACCCTTCGTAATATTTGTTCATAGCTAATACAAACTGTTTTATAGCTGCAGCTTGTTGTAATGCTTTTTGTTTATCATTACCATCAAAATATACCCTTTTAATTTGTTGCTCAACTGCTCCGTTAGTGAAATAATTCAATTTGCATGTATCTCGTTTAAATAAAGCGGCTAATTGGAAAATTATCGCACTAGTTACATTGGCTTGTCGAAGTACTCCTGCCGCTCTAACTATGTCTTCATTATCTATTAATGATGACTGCATGTGATATCTAACAGCTTTCGACAATGCGTCAATAGATTTGTTTTCTGGTAGTAGCTGTTTTAGTTTCATCGGTTACAGTTTATTAATTTTAAGATGTTTGATTATAGCGGTAATTAACAGATTGCTAGCATATTGTCGATCTACTAATTGATAATCAGCAGTCATAAAAAATGGTGGACAGATTGCTTGACCGTTCATAAATGCTATATATTGTCTTGCTATTCTACCGGCAACTTGTTTTACTTGATCGGTAGTTGTTATATGAAAATTAGCGAGAGTTGTAGTTCTATGATATTCACGATCAATTTCCGCATTAGTTTTATACGGTTGCGATTCTTTTAACATTGATCGAAGACTCATTATATTAAAATTTATTTGAGTATGAAAATATATTATCACCGTAATACTTACACATCGCTTCTATAAAGTTTTTAATAGCAACAGCTCTCGCTAATGCATTCTTTTTATCAGTGCTGTCAATATAAATGCGGTTAATCTGCTGTTGAAGTTTTCCGTTTGTAAAATAACTCAACTTGCAGGTATCTTGTTAAATAACGATGCAAATTGAAATACACTTCGTCCCGTTACATTCGATGCTTTTAATGCCTGCAGAACTGGTTTTAATTCTTCATCTGCCGGTGTGAAATCTGAATCAGATAGAGAGGTATGTGCATTAAAAAATGTAATGGCTTTAGCCAGGTTATTAACTGGGGATGAATATTCTAAAATTAGAGCTCGTAATTTCATAGTAATAAATATCAAATTACTTCACATTGACCGCCTGCACAAGCAACTTCTTGGTTTTGCGCAGTAAAGTCATCCAATTCAACGACTTTAGTAAGATCGATGCTAGATATTTGCTGTACCAAAGTGTTATATTCTTCTTCCGTAATATCTTCGTATGGTGTTTGTTGATACGTATGGTCTGAAAATGGCAATACTGATATAGCATTATAATGCTTTCTGTTTTGCCACATCCATTCGCCGACCACACTCCATTCATCGTCCTTTACAGATACTGTAGCAGATACGTTGTTATAATTAGATCCACTACGATGTCCAGGTCTAATCCATTCTAAATTGAACTTTTTGATTCGTTCAAGCATGTTTATTACTGGTTCATCTCTAAAGATTGCATTGTCGGGTGCTTTAATAGGTACTGTTACAATGGCTGTTGTTTTTGGTGTTAGGATGTCATCTTCTATCAATTCCGGATGATAGATTTGCAGATATGTGTATAACGCTTCGTGTTTTGATATCCGCATTCTTCGTTTGTAATACGGTGAGTGCCATGCATGGATTCCAGAAGAACATCCTAATACGACAGAACTGTTTCCTGATGGTTTAACAGTAGTTGTACGAGCAGCTGCATTAATTCCGATTAATTTTGCAACGCGTTCATTTTCTGCTTTAACTATTGCGGAAGCTTCTTCCAAATTCAAGCTCATTACTTCGCCACTACATATTCCCGTCATGGATACTCCTATCAAAGCTTCTTTTTCAGTGGTGCGCTTCCAGCATTCTCTTAAATAATAAAAATCTGTGAAGCCTGCTTGTAGAGTGCCTAAAAATGCAGCTACTTTAACGCGTTCATTCAATTCTGATTGCGTTAAATTATCTGATACATTTACTTCACACAAGTTGCAAAACTGATGCGCTTTTAAGCTAATTTCTCCACATGGATTTGTACCGTATTCTTTATCATTAGTAAATAATATGCCAGGTTCACCAGCGCGCGAAGCTTCTATTTTCTTCCACAAATTTAAGAAATCGGGTTTCTTGATTCGATGGCGAGCGATAACAACTGAATTATTTGCACGTGCACGTTGTGGATTTGTTTCCCACCAATTGCCATACTTGCTTGTAATCATATCATCGTCATCGAAGCTGAATAAAGCAATTAATGCAGCACGTCTTATACCTCCAGCTAATACAGCATCAGCAATATAACATTCTATGTCACAACATTCTATTGTTGTAAGTTGTTCACCATTTTGCTTTCGATCCAATAACATTTGAATTTGAAACAAACATTCTTTCAACGGATCAGGTCCTGGTGCTTTACCGCCTGCCGTTATTAGCTGAGCTCCTTTCGGACGTATATCTCTGAAATCGAATATTGGGCGGCTATTAGTGTATCCGAAGTATGCTTTCATTAGCATTTTGACAGCATCGGCCCATCCCGCAATGCTATCAGCTACTAAATAACGACGTGATTTGGTAGGTTTTGTGATAGCAGGTAATTTTTCAACGTGATGTTTTTGTACGCTAAATCCTACTCCGCTACCTCCCAACAGCAGAAACATTGTTTCTGAAAAGGCTTTGTAATGATCGACTGGTAAATATGCGCAGTTATAAAGTCGAGATTCGTTTAATTCAATTGCCTTTCCAGCAAATTGTAAAGCTCTCATTGAGCCTAATACTTTTTTATCACGAACGAATTGTACTGCGTAATTGATGTCTTGTTTTAATGCTGGATATTTCGTATTCAACATTTCTTCGTACCTATCACATATATCGTCCCACGTTTCTCTACGTTGAAGATGTGTAAGGTATTTTGCATATTTGTTGTGTATATTAATCTCAGATAGAATCTGGGTTGATAAATTCATAAATTAGTTTGTGGTTGACATTAATGATTTGTAACGTGATGCTAATTCTTTCTTAACTAAAGTATCAGAATTTTGCATATCCTTTTGCACACTTTGTCCTTGAAGTGAGGTGCTCTCATAAATATTCATTTTACATGAATTCATATCAATTTTTGATGGAAAAGTTTGTCCGTCCGGCCCAAAACGGTTTTTAATTATATGCCATCTTCCAGTGCCTGCTAATTTATCATTCAACTTTCGTGATAATGAAATTACAAAATCGGCCACCATCAATTTAGCATATGATTCTGCTATCTTATCTCCCTCGATTACTTCATCCTTAGCTCCCTCACGATTTACTTGACTAGCTGTAAATACTGGAATCTCCAAACGACCTGCTAATCCGCGCATATCAGAATATAGATTTTTTAATTCTAAGTCATTGCGTGCATTTTTTCCTGATGAATAGTCCATCTCATCCGCATAATCGATCACGATCATGTCAGGTTTGTGTCCTAACGCAATAGCCTTTTCAGCATGTGCTTCTATCATTGATAGAGTAGCTGTTTTGTTAGGATAGTATTTAGTAACTAAATTCCCTTTAAGTGAACGTACCTTTGCAGTAACTTCATCGCGATGGAATTGTAGATCTGTAACGGGAATGCCTGTAAAATACGAATCAAATCGTTGTTCTACATATGCAGCATTTAATTCCAAAGTATAATAGAATACAGTCTTCCCATTCTTCAACGCGTGAGCTGCTACATTTACTAAGCTCATCGACTTTCCTGCTCCCGGACCTGCTACGAATACAATCAATTCTCCTTTTGCAAATCCTCCACCGGTGATTTCATTAATCGGATCCCACGGGGTTGGAATAGTGAAGCGTGCAGCTTCATCAAATCGTTGATCGACCATTTCTTTGTATAGGCGGCCAATATCACGATCCATTCCAGCTTTCAATGCATCGCTAATAATAGTTCTAATCGATTCATATTTACGAATTTTTAGTAAATCGACTGATTTTAACAACGCATTTTTCATTGACTGATTCTGACAGAATGACAAAGCTTCTTCTTTTACATTCGGTAAATCTTTCGATTCCATTGCACTGAAAATCTGTTTAAGCTCTTCGATGATAGACGTTTTCTGAGCTTCTTTGAATGCTGGAACGTGATTTAACATTGCTATTTTAAACACGTCTATCGTAGGCGCTACTTTGTGCACTTCATAATTCTTAAGAAAAGTAGTCACAATCCACTCCAACGCTGGTGAGCTAAAGTATTTCGGTGACATTATATCAAATATTCGATTGCAAAACTGCATATCGAATAGGGCGGCAATGGTTTTTATTTGAAATCCATGGCCATATTCTTTCAATGTATCGTTATTCATATTTTTCTAATTTGCCGAAAACGTCTCTAAACCACAAATCAAAATTTTTAATAGCTGATTCCATTTTATCTTCAATCAACAACTTTGTAAATGCATGTTTATTTCCAGGAATATGCTTTGAGCGAAATAATGCTAATGATCGCTCTTTTGCCATATCGCTTATAGTGACTTCGGCTAATTGCATTAATTTGTAATTTGTACGCAACTGGTCTTCTGCCGCAATTAGTTTAGCTGTAATTTTATTATCTAATTGAGAACAATGTTGTAACAGTGTATCGATAGTATCGCATCGCTCCTCTTTCATAAACGGTAAATATTTAGCAATGCTTTTCTCTTTAATTCCAGGCACTCCTTTGATGTTGTCTCCAGTGTCTCCAACAATGCATCTATAAATGATAAAATTTTCTGCTCTTATATTGTAGTGTGATAACACATCGTTTGGAGTAAACAAAACTTTTTTTGTGGGACTCCACACGGATATCTTATCTGAAACTAATTGAAGAAAATCTTTATCAGAAGACATTATATACGATTTTTCCGCATTGCGTGTACTTAAATATCCTATCACATCATCAGCTTCCACATTGTCCAATTGAATTACAGTGGCTGGAATGCATTTAAGATAATCTTGTAATCTGATCAACATCGATGTTCGCAAATCTATTTCTTGGTCTAAATCTAGTAACGGATTTATTCTATTCGGCCTTGATAACGGCTTGCGATTATTTTTGTATTCACTGTAGAGTTTACGTCTAGCAGATGATCCTCCCTTCCCATCGAATATAATCACTAATCGTGTCGGACGCAGCATTTTAATTGCGTATCCAACAGATAATAAAAATCCGGAAATTCCTCCAACCGGAATACCTTCCGAGTTCGTAGTCGGGCTTACTGAATAAGCTCTTATAAATGTATTGAGTCCGTCAACAAAGAGAACTCGGCTATTACGGCCGAGTTCAGTTTCATTGTTTGCGCAAACGTCTTTTAACATTTGCATATATTTGTTCACCTTGTTATTCATCAGTTTCAACTTTTTGAACGGTGTCGGGATCTACTGTATCACGTTCAATTTTATACTTCATTATAATCGTGTCAGCTACTTGTTGCAGTATCGTTTCTTTGAATTTTGCATCAGTCTGAATCATGCTTACCCAATCCTTCGATTTGAATACGATATCAGTCCCTTTCAATTTATACGAATCCTTACCTTCTTTAACTACACGTTTAAAAGTTATCAAGTGAGTCAGCCAACTGTTTATATCATCAATTCCGGAATCGAAATAAATTGGAAATGTCACTGATCTGTGGGGTGGACCCATTCGATTTTTCTTTACAATAACTTCCGTTTCTATTCCTATCACGTGACTAATGCCATTGACAGTTTGTTTGATTTGGCCGACAGACTTAGCCCGCAATCTCGACGATGCGTAGAATTGAAGCGATTTACCTCCGGACGTAGTTGTCTTGTCACCGAACATCACTCCTACCTTTTCACGTAACTGATTTGTAGCGATTACGCATACACGTTGTTTCGCTATTTTATCAGTGATTTTTCTCAAAGCTTTTGACATAATAATAGCTTTAGTAGTACTAAAACCATCCTTGTCATAATCCGAATCAGATTCAACTTTGGTCGTTGTAGCTGCAACAGAATCTAATACAATCGTAACTAATCGATCTGCATCTGTTTCGCGAACTTTTGTTATAATCGTTTCAATTGCTTCAAAACAATCTTCAATCAAGTTTAATGGTATGTATAACAGTCGGTTGATATCAACTCCCAACGCTATCAAGAAATCCTTGCTGATTGCGTTTTCTGTATCGATCAACACTGCTACTCCACCTTTCTGTTGGGTATCGGCTAGTGCGTGAGCCGCTATTAGCGACTTTCCTGTACCTTCCATTCCCAACAGTTCGTGGATACGTCCGACTGCAAATCCACCTTCCGGTTTATTAGCTATCGCAATATTTAGCAATGTAGATCCGGTAGATACCCAATCTGTTAAATCGGCCGGTGTTACTTCGTGGCCTAGCACGTATGCAGATTGAGATACACTTTTCGAGAAATGTTGATTGACGCTGCTTGCTAAGGCAGTTATCATCTCATCCGTAGCTATAGTCTTTTGCGATTTGTTAAGCACAGGCTTCGCTGCCGATTTTTTCGTTGCCATATAAATTATTAACGATTAAATTATTTCTTTTTAGCAGGTGATTTTTTTGCTGCTGGTGCACCTTCTTTGAAAAGTTTTGAGAAATCTGCTTCTACTTTAGAAGAATTGTAATTTGATTCTGCAGCAGGTGCTTTTTCATCTTCATCTTCTCCATCAGTTGATGCTGCCAACCAATCTTCTAGATATTGTTGTAGTTCACTATAAGTAGGTTGTTCGAACAACGATGCTATTTCAACCTGATCTTCTAACAGTTTTTTGATTTCAGCTTTTGAATCTGCTAATGGTGTCTGAGCTGGTTTAACCCTAACGCTCGTACTTGCAAATGTTTTTCCAGTTTTATCAGCAGGTGTGTAAACAACTGTTATATCACGACCTGATGACACATCTGCGATATCTCCATAATCCGGATCGTCAATAAACGATAACAGTTCTGCATAAACTTCTTTTCCAAATCCCCAATATCTTACTCCCTTTTCTTCTTCACCTCTTACAATGATCGGTACATAGATACGCAATTTTGGTTCAAGTCGTCTTCCCAACGACCAATCTTCTTTAGATCCAGTTCGCTTTAATTTATCTGCAAACTCTTGAATTGGATCAGTGTTACCTGAGGTAACGGGCGATAATAATGTTTTCTTTGATTTTCCGCCGAATTCGTAATGAAAATATAATTCGACAAATGGAACGTCCTTATCAAATTTGTTAGGAACGATTCTGATTACTTGATTTCCTTCTGTAGGTTTCCAAGTTTTGTTGTCTTTCTTTTGTTTTGCTTGATTAATAGCCGCTAGTTTTGCTTTGATTTTTGCTAAGTCCATAATGTTGTGTTAATTAATTTTGTAAATTTGTTTTGATTTTGTTTAGATAATTACTTTACGATTACTTTTTCGATTTTCAACTTAATTTGTTTAATTTCTTCGTGGGTCGTGATTAATAGTGAATTTTTATATAATGTCCAATCGATTTGAATATTCTTGTCTATGTTACCGTTATTTTGTCGTTTTACTAATGTATTAAGTGCGTTAATGCTGTATAATGTATTCGTTGGTTTGTATCTATGTATTGATATTGTATTTCCTAATCTTAATGTTTTAGCTGTAATGTTATATGTAATGATTCGATCTGCATTCAGATCATTTATTTCAGTGAATATAAATAGTTTTTTTGTATCTGTAGTCGACCATATTTCATCAATTATATATGATAAAATTTCCGGTTTGCAAAAAGTACAAAGTAGTTGCAACATCAGGTATTACGCTTGAATTATATGTAGGTGTACTTTTGGATATTTAGGAATCAAAGTGCGTACCGCGTTTATAAATTCTCGATTATCATCAATGTATAAAATCTTCGAATATCCTTTTAGAATTTGTTGCTCGATATAATCTCTTTTCGAATTCGAATCAGCGGATCCTAACGCTACAACGTACACTTCCAACCCAAATTTTTCTTTCAACCAATATCGAACTGGGAATGCTAATTTGCGCGCTGTTAAAATAGTCGTTCTAATATTTGGATGTTTAGCAACGCGTTGCAATGTAGCTAAATACTGTTTAATGGGCGTTGCATTTTTAATTAACTTGTTAAAGTTTCTAAAGTCATATATTTCATTAGGCTTTAACTTATAAGTCGTAAACGTTTCTGATGATATAAACCGTTCCCGATTAGTACGTGTATTACGTATTATTATAGGCGTACTAGTTTTTGCAAGCGTATCGTCAAAATCAAATATTGCTAGGCTTTGTTGTTTCATTTAGTTATTGCTGTAGGCGACATTTTATTTTCATAATTTCTAACGTTGCTTGTGACATTCCATTGGATCTCGAATACAATTGCACATCGCATATCTCATCACCCTTTTCAATAGCAAATATCACACCTACCCCAGTATTAGTATTAACATCGTATATTCTAATAGTAGGCTCTTCATCATCTGCTCGTGACGAGTGTAGTGTTAAAACACCTTTACTTTTAAAAACTTCCGGCACGACGGCATTTCCAGATGCATCTCCTATACATTTAAAATAAGGTGGATTGATACCGGATAAAGATAATCCAAACGCCACTGCTGATACGATAATATCATCTACCTTTGTAGGGTCTTCTGCGAATGATAATAATGACGTAAGTAATTTTAACGATGCGTATTTTTGTTTTAACTTATCCAACTGAGTTGGTAAATCTGACGTTCCTGGTGGATGATAAATAAACTTCGTGTCTGATGATTTTATTTGTTGGCGTAATAGTTTTCTCAATCTAAGTATTCCGTCTTTGAAATTTGCTACTTTCCAACTTAACTCATCACTTGTTAAATTATATACCTTATGGTTAGGAGACAGTATGCGTAAAAAATCTTTTGCTTTACCGCCTTGCGCTTTTGCCATTTTAAGACTAATTCCTACAATAGCTTTATCTTTCTTCCCCCACTCTCCTACAAACATGTCGTTAATCAACTGAATTTTTTCCGCAGCCTTATCCTGAGTGCTTAACTTAGCAAGCGTGTTAGTAACTACATTCGCTTTGCGGGGATTGATTAAATAAACATCGGCGGGACACCATTTGTCTGGATATGTGCCTGTTGCTTGTGCTGCAGCAGTACGTATTCTGCTAAATATTTGATTTCTGTCAATTATCCAATCGGGATAGGCAGATTTCAATGTACGAGCGACGGAAAATGCTTGATTGACGAACTGTACTTTTTGTTTTGTGTTGGGAACATCTTTCAAATAATGCATTACAGATTCAACTGTAGAATCGCTTTCTCCCGTAAATTTAAGTTTAGCATTAATTTTAGCTATCTGTTGCGCTATATTTTCAATTGTAAATGCTTCTAATCCATTCACTTGGTATAATATACTAACTAATCCTTCTTTAACATTGGTCGTCGTTACATTCCCTTGTAACAATCGCTTCATTCCTTTTAACGCTACATATAGTACTATATCTTTACCTATTCGTACTTCAACATGTCCGGCAGATGATATTATTCTGTCACTTGAGTGAGAAACTATCATACGACGTTTTTTGAAATATGCTACTATATCATTCAACGCAACTTCTCGCTCATTATTTCCAATGCCGTTGGCATTAAAAATCGCCTTAACATTTCGAACTTTATTTTCCTTACCAATCACACATTTGCGTGGAGGATATTGTAGCTGTATATTCACAAGTGATTTATCAGATACCATATCCTTCAAAATGTCAGAAATGATTGTCGCTACACTATCCTTTTCAGATTGATCAATTTCCATCAACAGCTCTGATAATGTTTGTTTGTCAAACTTCGATGATAACAACGATTCTAGTATCTGTACGTGATCTTCGTTTTCAATTTGCGGAATGCCAGTCGGTACAAGTGCTGCCCACTCACGAATTACATCGTCGATATTATTTAAAACTTCTTGCATCATTTAATTTTTGTTATACGAGTTGAGTCACGTTTATATTTTCCATCAGTTCCCATAACTGTCCATGGAGCTTCATTGTCAACGACCCAAGCATGATCTGCTAACTTTAGTAATTTTTCATATGTGTTGCGCGCGTCAGTCCATTTTTTAATGACTACTTCTGATGGTACGCGTCTGTTTCGAGTCATGTTTCTAGATAGTGCGGTTTTTAACGTCGTTTGTACGTACACTACTGTCACTTGATATCCTAAATTTTTCAATATCGATATCAATGATTGAATTTGAGCGTAATCAGATCCAGTTTTATTCAATACGACATTGGCAAGTGTTTTACGTTGTTGACGAATGAATGTATTAAAAAACTTATCTAGTTTGGGTTTAAGATGTAAATGTAAACCATATACTTGCGACGCGTCAGCCAAATTAATGTTGTTGATAGCAGCTATACGTTCTAACGTATGATCTGGATTAATCTCCTTAGCTTGTATATCGATTAAATTATTTACAACGAAATCTTTTCCGCTAGCAGGACCACCTACCATAATTACAAAATTTCCTTGACGTTCGGTGAATGTAACCATTCGTGCCTCTGTTAGTAACGGTTTAAGCATACTAATAAATATCTGTTTTTTTCATTGAATTGTAATTTAAACCTGTCGATACTTTAAAGTACAGTCCTAGACTTTTTAGATATGCTGTAATTTCTTTTATAATGTACTCTTCGCCAGGCTGTACGTCAAATAGAAACGCGTCGTAAATTGATAATACACATTTGGTGTCACTTTTCGACACAATTTGATTTATAGCTTGTAATATCAACATATTATATTCAGTTTCAATCATTTGAATGAAATAGTTGAAATCCTTCGTACGCGATTCACAACGTTTAATTTGGCGATCGGAAAATGGCGACTGCAGTTCTACAGTTTGCACATATTCTAATATGCTTTTGAAAAAAGGCACCTCTCTATATTGCGGAGTTATTCCTCCATATATTTGTTGAAACGTTAATAATTTTGTCTGTTTAATCTGTTCCGGTGATGGAGAATCGTATATTTCAGAAGCGATTTGGATATATGGTGATTGGCGAAATTCATATCCGCTTAACTTAGCTATTAATTGTGGATGATAACCACTGAAATCGATTTCTACTAGCCACCCATTGGTATGCTTACTACGTATCATTCTGCGAACTCCTGACATTTTATTCAATGCCGCCAAATTGATTCCATCCCGCGTGTTTGAAGGACGTCCTGTACTAGTATAAAAGTTGTAGTTTGAATATATTTGATTATCCATTACTACTATTCCAGAGTTTGGAAAATGCTCATGTAATAAAAATTCATCGATGCATATACCATTCCGTTCGATTTCAGTAAACGCTTCAATCCCAGTTTTGTAAAAATTATACGTTTTTAAATTAAAATCGCTTCTATCAGGCACGTTGCTGACACAATAATCAACTATATGCGGCAATGATATAAATTGCGCAATGTTGTACGGATTTAGAATTTTGTTATAAAACCAATAGGTATGTGGATATTTCAACTCCACGTTCGGTACCGATCCGTCGGTTAGATAGTTGCACAATTCCAAATCGATGTAATTTGAATGTTTATAAACGTGTTGAAGCATTTTAATATTCCGAGTAAAAAAACTGTTTTTTACCGGTAAAATATCGTTTATAATCAATTCAATTTGTTCTTGCGGACATTCAGTAATATAAAACGATCGATTGTTTAAATTCATTAAAAACACCTTATATACATACGTATCTGGATACCACGCATCAAAATGCGAATATACAAAATCTACATATGCATATTTTGACGGAATTGAATCAAACGTTTCTCTAAATTCATCCGCAGATAGTATAATATTCTGAATCACGCATTAAATATACAAAAAAATATATACGAACCAATCCTATTTTATATGCGCAAACTCTAATAAATTTGGTAATGAGTATCCGATTGATGGAATTTGTTTGGCTGCCTTGACAAGTTCATTAAAGTTGTGAGATTGAATAGATTGTTTTGACCCAGTTAACTTCCAATTAATCTTAACAATTTTATATAATCCTGGGTTAATACACGGACCTTTTAATGGATCTGTTGCAGTCGCGAGTATTGGATCGATTTCGATAGTTGGGAATTTTTTATTAGTCAAATGCGCGCAAAAAGCTCTATCTGCATATCCTTTCTGATATACAGTCGATGTGGGACTGAACTGTATCATTTGCGGATCTGTATAAAATTTAATCAGATTCGTAGGAATGTGCTTATCAAAAATAGTTGATTGATCGTATGCTAACGCATCATCATTTGTATAATACGGATATAATGTTTCAGATGATTCTGTTTCTACTGGACCTGTCTTGATAGCACTCCCTACTACATGATACTCGCCAACATATTCCTTTCCACGCAATGAAAATTCTTTGCCTTTAGTATATAAGTAATCGAGCGTATAGCCTGTAAATACGTACGGATATAAGTTTAAGCTAATCATGATTTGAATCTCGGAATTGTATTAATTGTAGTCTTCCAATTGGCCGGTGATATATCTTGGTCGACTGCAGTCACTTGATAATAAAACATTGATCCTAACCGACTTGGCATAAGAGTATCTACAGATATCGTATTCCCCCACACTATTCCTCCAATACCATCTATTATTACAGATACTTCTAACGGTAATATTAAATTTTGCTGATGCATACTTCCTCGTTGATCAGATGTAGTTGGAGCTTGTTCATTAAAATATGTCGTTAAAGCAGTCTTTGCACCCAACGAATTTTCATCTGTTCGCGCTATCCTTAATTTATCATACGCTTCAATCAAAGCTTGTAGCGCATTATTTTTTACATCAGTATGGCCAGGTGGGCAGCAAGGTAATACATTTTTAACCATTGGATTTTTTACCGCTCCATTTCGCACGACCATTTCACTGTTTCCATCTAATCCAGCTAATCTGAAAAATCGACTGTTATTCTGACTGATGTCAGTAGATTCGTATTGATTGCTACTATTAGTTCCATACAATGCTTGCGATTTCATAGCGGCTGTCATTTTAGTTTTGATTGACAGATCAATCATTTCTTTTTTATCGAATCTAAAATCATATGGAACTACAGTTACAGACCGATCTCTAAGATTTACATTAGTTATAGTCAGAATAACTTCTTTCAAATGCTTTATATCATCATACTTTTCTGGCGGTTCTTGAATTTCTAACCCATAATGACTACCGCACACATCGTTTACATTATCAAGTACAATGCGTATAAAATCTTTAAGATCTTGAGCCGTTGCGTATGCTTCTCGCAACATCTGAACATTTAACAAAATATCATTTAATCTTGCTCTATTAGGGAATGACGGTCTTACACTATCTACACCACCTTTATATGTATAATTGAATGGTGATATTTTTGGCGTATCCGGTAATATGCATGTATATGGATCGGTCGATGCAACATAATCATCGCTACCTATGAAGACTCCATTATCCGATTTATTAGTAATAGGATTTATAAAAGTATTTGACGTAATATCAAATTTTACTAATTGGCAAGATCCATCCGCATTTTTCAATCCATATACTAAATTTACAAACGCTATCAATAAATCGAATGTTATGAAAGTTTCAGTTGTACTTGCTTGAAACATTGCAGCATCGGGCATTATAAATTTACCTATTCCATTCACAAGTGGTTGCGCAACGTTGCGATCAAATGAAAAGAACACGTCTTTCGCCTTTTGAAATACTCCCTTTCTTGGATCGTCAATTTCCGGATCTCTGTATTGTGCATTGAAATTGATCAGAAACACGTGTTTGTTAAGCTCTTTAAATATCGGATCGTTTACAGCTGCTAAATTAGCGTTTCCATTATAATAATGATCGGGATATAATACCAATTCATCTAAATGAGCTTGCAGCGGCTCTTTAACATACGCATTCTTCGTTTCTGATTCTGGTGGGCTACATTGATTTGTCGAAGAGTGTGCCGGTACTGTTGCAAATGTTTGAGCTGCGGATACTATTTCTATTTGACAATCCCATCCACCGTGTCTATTTAACGAATATGCAAAATTAGTTATTAGCCCTTGTATTCCATCATAACAACCTTGATGTCGTTCACGATGTTGAGCTATAGCTATACGAGCTTCTCCTTCAGTGTAAGGTGATGATAAACGTGGAATAGGACCGACGGATATATTATTTGTATCTATCGTCCATCCCCATTCAACTAGTATTGACATTCCTGGGATAAAGAAATATGGTTCAATTTCATCTAATTGTTGCTTTGTCCATACATTGAAATCAACTTTCACTGTACGTAATGAACCTAAAGCTCCTTGTGTGTTTACAGTGATACGAGTTATACCTGGCAAAGGTCTTAGCTGAGACGTGTAATTGCTTTCGAACTGTTTACTAAATTCTCCTATAACTTTTCCACTGCTACGACTCTTAAATAGCGAATCAATTGCATCGGACGTTTGTTGAGTGTGTCTGTCACGTGATGTAGATTTTTTAGGAGGAGGTGGAATAGATATATTAGCAGCTTGAGTAGCATTAAATAAATCAACATCAATGTCACTACGTAAATCTACTACCGACCCATCTAATTGTAATGGATTTAACATTAATGGTGTTTCTGACGTAGACTGATTTGTAGGTGGTAAATTTGCAAGACTAATAGTAGGTGCTGGAGGTGGATTCAAGCGACTGAACAAATCTTTATACAACTTAACATCAGCATTTCCTAATACTTGCGCATTAGACGTCATCTTACACCAAACGTTTCGTTGTAATAACCAACGCGTATTTGCATACGCAGCATTGTATTCAACTCGTCGAGCTTTAAGACCGGCTTCAATAGCTGGTGTAATATTAGTTAGATGATACGATAACGCCATGTGATAATATAAATTGATCCGCAGTTGATTTTGCAGGGATTCTTAATGATGTGCCAGCCTCTATATATAAAGTTCCTTTCCCAATGCTGTTTGCACGTGCTATAACCTTCCAATATTGTGAATTGTTGTAATATTCATTGGCTAACATATCTAATCGTGTAGATCGATCAGCAATTATGTATATATCATCTTCCGATAATGGAATGCTCGCATACACATTATTTGTATAATACGATTTATTAGAAGAAGTTTTTGCAACTGATCTCATTATAATGATTTGATATTATAAAATTTAGTTGATGATGTTGGAATTTCTTTACCAAATAAAGTAATATCTAATGATACATCAATCATTTTTGGTAATTCATTTAAAGTACCTTCGATATTGATCTCCCACGGATATAATTCAGTCCGAACTGGTGTTTGCAAACTATTAATAATACCCGGTTCTTTCGATACCAAATCACCTATATTCACTAAAATGTAAGGACTTACCATGTGTGTATGATCCATGGTTGGTGCAGTCATTTGTTGTAGAACATTTAATTTAGCGTATATTCCTAACAATTCAGCACGTGTTCCTGCCACTAATGTAAATCCTAACGATAGAGATCGAATCCGTTTATCAAATAGTTTAATTATATCTGGCCGACCTATATATTCTATTTCAGACGATGTTATATTGACGCTATCTGATAACGTTGATAAGAAAGTGCGGAAACGTACTGTCTTTTTATTACGCATATCTGTGAAATACATTTGAACAAAGTCTTTTGTATCTTTACCGTCCACAGTAGTGTTCATGGGATCATCTAATCCAATTGATTTAGTATAATCGCTTCTATCCTTCGACGGATCTGCGTAACGGGGATACTTGATACGAGCAAAGTAATTGTTTTGACGTATGTTTGCTTTAACGGCTTGTGCGCGCGCTTCTGTTTGAGATGGAAGTGCTAATCTGAAATCATCAAGTCCGTACCCATCCGCTATCTCATTCAATTGCATATAAGTCATGCGAGCGTATTTAGCTGGCAGTTCAGATCCTGCCGCCATTGATGGTGAATCATTAATAGTTGCAGTATCGGTTTCGATTAACCCCATGCTATTTGCATCAGCTTCACCTGGCAGATCTTTGGCTCGTGGGATTGTTGGAGACGAACCGTGAACTGCTTCCGGACTAAATTGAGTAGCAGCACTGAATAACATATAGGTCAAGTCTCCGGCAGATCCTCCACTCGTACCGTGATTGATTTCGGATGGCGGTTTTGATAACGATACAGTAGTTGGTGAAGTAAAAATTACTTCGTTAGGAAGTGATATAGTTGATGGATTACCTTGATTAACCGGTTGAGTCGGTTGTACTATAATTTGCGGATCCGTAATCAATTCTTTAACTGTCCCATGATTAATTTGGATATTCGGATTCGTTATTAAACTATCATCCGGTTTGGCTGGAATCACGTTAATAAACGATTCTTGGCGTGTATTTAGATTAATTAATGGCATTATCTAGCTGTCGTTTGTGGTATTGCTAAACGAACTACTTCTCCAACTTTCTTACCGTCCATATAAACATTACCACCTTTCTTTAATAAATTGATCAATTCGTCTAATTTTGACGTAATTGGTTCTGTATTTAATGTTTGCGGAACTTGTTGTTGGGATTGCTCTTTCAGTGGCGTAGATTGTCGCGCTTGGGTATTTTGCGATAATTGATCAACTGACGTTTCTTTAGTTAACGGAATTGGATTGGTTAATTTAGTTGCCATTGACATTGCTGCTATGGCAGGTAGAGCTAACATTCCAGTTGTAGCTATTGAGCCCAATCCAGCACTAATAGCTAACAATCCAGCACCTACTTCAAACATACCTCCTACAGATTTAACTAACGTATTAATTTGTGTAGATAACGTTGTTAATGGATCTATTATGGACGTAATTCCACTTCCCACCGTCATTAAACCTGCACCAAACACACTCATCGATACGCCTAATCCTGATATGGCTAATAATCCTGCTCCAAATAAAAATGCTCCGGCACCTGTCGACATCAATGCTCCTAATCCAAATACAGCTGCAGAAAATACTCCTAAAGCTGCTGCAGCAGGTAATAATGTGTTTGATAGGTCAGCTTTTTTCAACAACATCATTGCACCTGCGAATGGAATTAGTGATGCTCCAAGTAGAGTGACTGCTGCAGCACCTGTGTACATTTGCTTAGATGCTTTGTTTAAAACAAATGCTGTTCCAGCCAACATGCTAATGGCTACTGCACCTTTGCTAACATCTCCCCAATTAACTGTATTAAACTCTTGTAATGCTTTGGCTGTTATCCATAAAGCTCCTGCAAATACTACTAGTGCTGCGGCACCTTTAATCATCACAGTAGTGCTTTTACTTAAATTATTAATGTATTTAGTATTCTCGAAAAAGCTCTTTCCTTTTACTTTGGATGGAATCTCCATCTTTGGTTTAGACGTTTTAGTTGGAACGTTTAAATCCGGTAGCGATTCTAATTTTTTTAATTTAGGTTGCTTTTTTGGTATGCGTTCTAATGTTGGTTCTACATCAACTTTCTTTAGTTTTTTTGGTGCGCGTTCTAAAGTCGATATTGGTTCCGGTTTAAGTTTTTTCCTTTTGTCTGGAATATGTTCTAATGTTGGTTCTACATCAACTTTCTTTAACTTTTTAACCTTTCGCTTCGATACAATATCTTTTAAGGAAGATTTTGGTTTTGGTAATTCGGGTTGTGTTGTAGATATACTTTCTAACGGTTGTTTTTTTACCCCTCGTAACTTATCTAATAATGCAGATGTACGTTTTGGAAGTATTTTATCTAAAAATGCAGATCCTTTAGACATCATCTTATCAGATATTATTTCCAACGGTTTGATGCCCATCATCCTACGAGCTAAATTAATAACCCATACACCAGCTTCTTTTATCCATCCTACCGTACTTTTCCATGGCAGTAATATATTCGTATGTAATATAGTTCCTGCAGTAGTTAAATTTTTTATTAACATTAGCATCGCTAATCCTGCCATCACAACTTTGAGACCAGTATTCGTCATCAAATTATACGCGGCTAGCAATAGTTTATTACCAGCTTCGTACATTTTTAATTTTGCTTCATCTAACTTGGCCGCTTCTTTATTATTTGCTACCATCTTTTGCATTTCCGAAGCCGATACTCCTACAGCGTCTGCAATCGCCTTGCGTTGGATGACATTCATCTTATTCCACTTCGCTTCTCCTCCTACTTGACGCATAACTTCAGCAGTCATTCCTGTCAGATCTCCTGTCAATGCTAATTCACGAGCTCTATTGAAATTCACTTCTTGTCCCAATAGGACACTAGCTTCCATTTCCTTTTGGATAGATGACTCGAAATCTAATAAATTATCTGCAATACCAGCTATGGTCGACATTTCAACTGCCAATTTCTTAGCTTGTACTGCAGCCTTAACTATATTTTGACCGCCTTGCTTAGTATATAACGCGAAATGTTCTGTGCCATTAGCCATTGACGATACTAATGTGCCTATAGGAACGTGATTGGCTTCGGCCAATCCAGCAGTGAAATTCATCATATCTGTCGCGCTCTTGGATGTCATGCCAGGAATTTCGATAAATGATGCTGCTAATTGGGCAGCTGCCTCACTTGAAACTCCAGTGTGAGCTGCAAACATACCTGCGTTCCCGACCATGTCATGTAGAGCATGCGATATGTGCCCTTGATGTTCAACTAGTTGCGATTGTATTTTAGTTGCCTCATATCCGTATAATTTAGATTGTAGATATGCAGCTTTATTATCAGTCGCCAACGTCTTCATTTGTTGAATTGTTAGACCCAACTCTTTTCGTTGCTCAATTACCGAATCTGCCCATTCAACGATTTCACTTCCTATGATAGCTGCTAAAGTTGCTATTGCTACCAAAGGACTTTGTATGATAGTTGTCAATTTATGACCGGTTGACCGTACCGTATCTAACGTTGAGCCAAAAGCTTCGTTAACAGCTTCTTGCTCACGTTTTATTTTTTCTTGATGCCGTTCAACGTCTCTTAGTTGTTTTACCGTTGCAACAGTTTCTTCAAACTCTTGTTTAAAGTTAGCTATGTTGCTTTCAGTTTTCTGAGAAATTGCTTTGGTTATAGCATTGTGCGTTCGTTGTAAACTAGATATCTGTTGTGCTAATTTTTTTGGAACGCCAACTTGTGCCTTATCTGCGAATTGATCTGATACGTCGTATTTAAACTTAGTTTTAGTAAGTTTATTAAATAACGACGTCTGAGCCTTTGTCAACTTTCCTTGTTGGGTTTCCAACAGTTTATCAAAAGTATTGTTTACACGTTGTTCAAACGATTCAATTAAATTCACAGATTCTACAATCGATTGCTTATACGCATTTAACTTTACGTCTTTAGCATTCGTGTTAAGATTCTCTTGTAGGTTTGTCAATCGTTGCAATACCTTTTCACTATCTAAAAGCTCGTGAGTATTATGAAATAACGAATGTCCTAAAACGTCAGATTGTTCAGCTAATTTAACTGACATGTCAATACTGTCTCGGAGAATACTAGCATATACCGTTCCGATTTTCGACGTCATTCCTATAGCTGCTAATTTATCGCGATCAGATTTTTTCTGAGCTAGAGAATGTGCCTTATCAGTATTAAAAGCTTTTTGCGCTAGTACGTGTTGATCCTTAAAAAACTTGCTTTGTGAACGAGATCTTTCAAATTCGAAAAGTTCTTCTGCATCGTAAAATTTACGGGCTGCTTTAAATACTCGTTCATAACTCGCTTCAACATCGTCAAAATAATCATTAGTTAACGAAGCGCGCTTCTTAAAAAGTTTTGCGATGTCATTATTTTTCATTTCTTACCACTACCAGCTTTAGTTAGACGTTTGCTATAAGCAGCTGCTTGGTTATCTAATTCTATCTGACGATTACGTTTATCGATTAGTCTCAATTCTTTGTTGACGTAATCTGCAGTAATTTTATCTAAACGCTTCTGTTCTTTATCTCTCGCTTTACGTTCGCGTTCATATTGATCTATTACTTTGTCTAATCTTGCAATATTTTGCTCATATTGCTTCAGTTCAGGATCGTGTTCTAAAAAATATTGAAATTCCTTTTCTTTATGACTACGGATCTTGTCGATGAGTTTATCAAGTAATGTATCCAAAAATCCTTCCGACACAGATGATTTGGCTGTGTGTGATTCAAGTAACTTAAAATAATTGTTAAATATTCCCATGCCGTAAATTAATGCTAAATATAAATATTACTATTTCTTAATTTGCTTAACGGCCGGACCATACGCCAACATTGGTTTAATAGGTTGCTGTCCTTTACTTGCTTCTATTTCTTCGTTACGTGTGCGTATGCGCTCATCCATTTTCATAAAAACAAATTTGCGATATGGAATAGGCATTGTATATAATTCTGTAAAAGAGTACCCTCCACGACTTTCCATTACCAGTTCAAATATTTGACTGTGCAGATCGGGCCTATAAGTTAGCCCCAGGCCAAAAAAAGTTCTCGGTTAGCGGAATCGCTACTTTTGCTGAATATTGACATCCTTCCCAACCGCATGTAAAATCGAATGATGCGTCAATACCTGGCGTAATCTTTTTGATGAATTCTCGCAATGCTAATGAATCCATACTTCGTAGATTATCTACTAACGTTCTAATTGTACTTGGATTCGTATCGCCTTCAACGCTTGCGATGATATAATACAACCTTGTAGTCAATTCCGGACGTGGTTTTGTCGGAAATATCTTCACCATTTTATCGATTTCTGCTTCAATTTGCTTATCGAGATCTCTAGTCAAACATCTAACCTTAATATTCTTTCGTGCTAGCGGCAAATAAAACGACGCTAATCCATTCTCATCAAAAAGTGATGCATCGATCTGTCTATCTTTAAGAAGCGTTAAATCTTCCGTCTTATTGTGTTCATGGCCACATTGTGGACACGTCAAATCAAACGAATAATCTTTTCCATATCCTAATACACGAGCCGCGATCATTAAACCGTAAAAATCGCCTAATAGCAGATCGTCAATTTTGATTGGGGTTACAATTAACGATTCTAACAGTTTTTCAATTGCAATTCCTTGCTTTAAATAGCTTTGCGATGTAATAATGTCTTCTTCACGAGCTGTCATATACCGCATTTCTACTTTACCGCTTGATAACGCTGGGTTATTAGGATAAAGTGGTAATCCGATTGACGCTAATTCAACGAATTCAGTTGCATATAATGGTTGAGATTTAGACTCTACGGGTGCTGTGTTTTTAATAGGATCCATGTATGTAAATTATTATGAATATAAATAGTACTGGCGTGTATTTTATAAAAAGAAAACTCCAGGCCCATTGAAAGACCTGGAGGGAGTTATAATACTTGTCAGATTAGTACTTGCTTTCTGCGTAATCGTAAGCTACAGTGAGATTCAACTCAGCGTGCTGATCATTAGCCCAGTCAAACTCGATGTTGTCGAATGTTTTAACCCAAGCTCCGTGAATTATCCACTCACCTACTTTATCACCGATCGGACCTAACGAGTTAATTGTGATTTCACGTTTGTAGAAATCTGCATATCCGTCACGTCCAGTGCTCGATTCATGAGCTGTGCGAATCCATTCCATCACCTTTTGTGCTCCGGATGGTATAATCGGTTGATACAACGTCATTGTTATATCTTGCCAATTACCCTTTCCTTTGAATTTTTGATACACGTTAATGTGATCAAGCTTTACTTCACCAAATTCAATTGAAGGTGATTTTATTTTTTTAATCATGAATGATGGAATACCTTCCATATACACGATAAAATGATTAAGTACCACCGGTTCGAACTTGGTGTACATCAATTCATTTGGGTCTATTCGTTGTGCCATTTTAAATGCTGTTATTTATTAATAAATATTCTTGTTAATATTTTACTGTGTTGATTAGAACGAGAAGTTTGCTCCTGTTTTCATAATGTTAAAGTCAAGTTTAATAAACTCAGATGCTCTAACCAATTTCAACCAGATTTGACCATACAATGTTTGCTCATCGATAATGTCAGCTGTATTATTCTGATCATCCATCTTTATTCTGAAGTCGTAAACTCCTAACTTTTGCTTAACTGTACGCATATATGGATCTGCTTTATGCATGAACGCATTACGTGTAACTGACGTATTATTGTCGAACACTAGATCTAATGCCATGTTGTTGATATCTTTCTTAATCTTCAACAATGCACGCATTACATTAACACGGTCAAGTGCGGATGGAATTGCTTGCAGATTCTTATTACCCCATGCTATAATTCCTTTAGATGCGAATAACATGATCGGATTAACACGATAGCTGTAAAGATTGTCTTTATCAGTATTAGTCAAACGTTGTTCGACATCTACCGCATCCAATTTACCACGACCTGTTCCGGCCGGAGCATCCCATGATTCACCATTTACTTCAGTAAACGCGTACGCACCTGCAACACCTACTGATGGTGGAACCCATACCGGTTTATTGTTAGTAGTATCGATTACTTTAATCCATGGATAGTATGTAGCTAATACATTTGCGTCCATCGATGCTAAGTATTGTGATGTCACTGTAGCTGCGTCAACTGTCGTTCCAAATACTCCTTGATCAATGATAGCACATGTGTCTTCACGATCTAATAATATTTGCTGCAGATAAGTGATAATAGAATTATGTTCATTCAAAGTTACACCAGGCATAACAATTAAGTTAATATCATATTCGTTCGGATTTTGAATTGTATTCAAAGCACGACGGTATGCGGCAGATCCTGATGCTGAGTATGTTGAACAGTCATAACCAAATAGGTTTGCGGCTGTTACATCTTTTCCATACAATATACGAGTGGCTGGATCACGGCCATCAAAACCACCTTGCAATGGAATTGAGTATTGTAAGTATGATGTTGGAATAGTAGATCCTGATAAACTCAATCCTGCATATGCTGCTGATGAACTTGCATGAGCAAACATGTAATCCAAGTTAAATTCTACGTTACTTTGAGTAACTGCGTTTGTTGGAATCGGTGCGCAATACATCAAGTTATCATCATTGCTAAAATCAAATCCGTAATATGCATTTGGACTATAGTTACTAGCTATTTCTGGATTAGTTACGTAACTTGCTGTAGGTACATTTGTAATACCACTACCTGATACATACGGAGCTGTCAATGCGGCAAATCCACGTGGCATAATATTTGGAGCAATCGATCCATTATCAACGTCTGTGTTCATTACAACACGAATACGTTTTGATTTATTTGCATACGATCCACTCACAGTTACCTTTCCAGTATTATCGATATACTTTTTATTATCACCGATTTTTCTTGCTATGTAGTTTGCTGAATTAGGATCTAATGTTAATCCTGGCCATGTTTCTAATACAGTCGGACGTTGGTCAGTATCATAAAAATCTCTTACTAAAAGTGTGAATTGGCCATAATCGGTTCCAGGAACTGTTCCAGGTTTAGCTGTATTCAAAATGCTCACTTTATAATTACGGTTGGTTGGTGTTCCGTCAGCGATAGTCTCGACTTTGAATAAGTTTTGAGTAGCTGTTCCAGGCATCAATTGTGATGTGATCCATGGAGTAGCGGCCGGTGCAAATGTTCCGAATGATGCTGTTACTGTAGAACCTGATACAAATACTAATGAAGTTGCAGGACCTAATTTCGAAGTTATGTAGTTCGGGAAGTTCATATACACATATCCATCACGTGACGATTGCGCTGACAATCCATATACATTAGTAATGTAATTTGATGATGATGGATTTAATGATGCTGATAATAAAGATTGACTTATTACAAGTGATCCGGATAATTTAATCGCGAAGCTTGATGATGCGCTCGAACCATTAACAGCTACAGTTGTTCTATTCAAAATTGAATTTGCTCCACCACCGGTTGCACTTGGATGAATTACCGCTACCGTAGTTTGGCCCCACGATCCGGAAATATTAATCGCTAATGGATTAACTTGATTATATCCACCATCTTGCAGAATGCGAATTACCATAACCGGTCCTGACCATTTTAAATATTGACGAACTGCGTACGGTACAAAGGATACTTTTTCATTTTCTCCTCCGAACATTACGTCAAATTCATCGTTACTCGTAACTAATGTCGGTACGAATGCTTGTCCTTTAACGGTTGGCCCGATGAAAACTGCACTTGCATTTCCTGGACCTGTTGGTTGATACGTTGTGTCGTTTACTGTGTTATATACACCAGCACTTACTATTTTTTTTGCCATTTTTTAAATGATATTATATTATACGTGTTCAATCTATAAATAGATTCTGAGTATTTGAGGATACTCGATTATCGAATATTCCTATCAATCAGTTGTCAAATCTGTTTGAATTTTTTTAATTGACGGAGTTTTAACTAATGTTTGTGATAAAGCTTTATTAACTGATTTCGGGATTAGATATCCATGTAATATTAAGGTCATGTCCAATCGTACTAATCTATCCTTACCTGCTTCTAATTCAATTTCCGGCGTCATATCATCGATCCGTGTCAAGAATTGAAATTTGTTTGGATCGCCCCAATAACTACCTTCTGCATACGTAATTGCTTCTTCCAACTCGTTCATTTGACCAATTGTATTTGTCCATATCATGATGTCGTATGTAATATCGACCCAATCCGGAACTACTACGTAATATGTATTTTTCGAAGGATGTTTATCATCAAACGGTTCGTATGGATGTTTTGCAGACCATTCGTTACCCCGCACCATATGAACTTGTGGAAAGTTTGCATCAACTTTAGATGATAAGTCACGGATTCTTGTCTTGCCAGTACGTCTATATCCAATTATAGGAACTTGCAATTTTCCTTCTTTATCACGAAGAAATCCATCCACCTGCATACTTTTCCAGCGTTCAGGATACATGTATATAACGGGTACTGAGATTACAGATTCATTTTCTACTACGGTAGGGCGGATTATATTATTGAAATAATACTGAATCGATTTATCAATGTCCTTTAATGTAATAGAAAAATCTAATACTTGATCGTTATCACGTCGCGCATCATATGCTCGCGATTTATCCGTTTTTGGAAATCCTGCTAATTCAAGTTGTGATTTAATCTCGTTCTCCATTAATTGTTTCCTGTTCTGAATTCTGTCAAGTTCAATTTAGTTACTCTCGCCATGTGAGCATTAGCTACAATAGAGAAATCTGAGCCGAAATCAGGTCCTATAGATTTTTCAGTTTGTGGATTTTTGCCACTAATCAGTTGATTGCTAATCAAACTATCTATTTCCCAATGAGAATTGTTCCATTCAACAATGTCTCCGATTTCCGGGACGAGTGGTATTTCTTCTAACGAAGATTTTAGAAATGTGAATATTACTACTTGATCTAAATCAATGCCCATCTCTGTTGTATTATATTCCTGATCGTTTCGAGATATCAAACACGGAATCCGAACTGGTGTATAATATACTTTTTGATGACCATCATCTCCGTATATATCTTCTTCAAATTGCATATCGTTCAGAGCTAACTTGTAATAATCAATACGTGTATCGATAATTCGATTGATTAATTCTTTCGACGCATTCGTAAATAATGAGATATCTCGTGCTGAGACTAGTAGTGGCATACTAATATATAGTAGTTATTTAGCACGGACTGGGATTTTTTTCAGCGGTACTAATGATGCTACTTTTGATTTTGCCACTCTAGGTACTTTTGTGCTATACTTGTCCCCTACGGCAGCAAACATATCGTCTCGTCCCTTCAACATAAAATAATCATCGTAGCTTATCGCGAGAAACACCTTTATCGGTTTTCCACCTATTCGAATAGTTTCTTTTTCATAACTATATAAAGTGGTAAATTTCGTTATAGTGTCTGGTGAAAATAGAAAATCATCGTTCCGTCTCATAATAACTGAAATTTGTCCTGCTCCGAACTTAAATGCTGTTTGAGGGTCTACCGTGCAGGATTCTAAACTGTTTTGTGGTTTATATGTTACAGGAATTGTTAATATAGCCATTTTGTATCCGGCAACGTTTACGAACTTCCAATATCGACTCTTGTTAATTAATCGACCGACCTTTTTCTCTACATCCAACCACGTACCTCTGAAAACTGCAGTATACTTCCTATCTAATTTAAACATTGAAGGATCAGCTGCTTGTAGCTTTCTTAGGATGGGAATGACCGGTCGGAACCAATATGTTCCAGTGTCAGAATCTGATTTCCATGCCGACACGCCCATTTTCATGTATTCAAACGTGATTTTATTTACATCGTCTTTTGATAATATCTTGAGCAATTTTAGTACATTTGCTTTAGATAATGGAGCTCCATCACCTTTATCATCAAGTGCAGCTTCCTGCATATCGTATATGAAATCTTGATATTTTGCCAAATATCTCACATTCGCTAAGTTTGAGAACGTGTGTGATAATAAAAAGCTCTCGCCCATCCACACTCTAAGCAATTCCGCTATTTCTTCTAATGATAAATGTTTAGTAAAAGGGTAAGTTGTCATCCTATATAAATTGGTAGGGGAACATATTTTATTTGATTTTGTAGGGATTCTGCTTGCGCTTGTTGTTGTTCCAACTGCGCTTTACGGCTTGTCTTTTCTAGAAAATCGTTCAATTCAGTGATCAAATTAGCTTTATCTTCTTGCGCCTTACTTCTGAAATCTGTAAATGAAATCTCTTGATTTGGGATAGGAATTGACGCATATTTGTTTCGAACAGCTCCTAACGTTTCAGTAGCGCATGCTAACGCATATTTCCATATCCAACTTTTTCCATGGTGATTGATATATACATACTCCATCCGATTGTATGGAATATTTGATGCGTCTGATATTAAGGTACCTAATGATCCTGAATCTCCATACACATTGGTGTTTTGTTTATCACTCTTTAAAACGTAATGGAACCACAATTTAATAGCATATGTTGGTATTGGAGTCAGACGAATTTGATTATTCATAATTTCGAATGAATAACCTGACTTTCTAACCTGATCATTAAATTCAATAGCTTGAATACGTAACACGTCTGCATATAAAGGCATTACTGTAAACGACACTGCTGGACTCATTCCTCCCCATCCAAACTGTTCCATAAGATTTTGCATTCCCATTCCAGTACCTGCCATAGGATCATAGAATCTAACTATGGCTGGTGGTGGATTGTGGAATATTCGTTTAATTTCGATCGCTGACCCACTTTCATATATGTTTGAATATAATGCCTTTAAATCATATACCGATTGTCCTGGTACTAAATCTATACTACCTGATTTCATCGTTACGTATCCGCCAACACCGGCTTCTGTTCCATATGTCGATGCAATCGTAACGACGCGATCGAGAGTCGGAGTAATAAGTTTGTGTGTTAAGTTTGATCCAGTTGATTGACCTTGCATGGTCATCAAATTATCAATGATATTAAAGCTATTTACTCGATTGCTGTATTCAGTGGTTGCTTCTTCAAATGCGGCATAGAAATTAATATCTTGCAACTCAACTTCAACAATTGGATATCCCAACCGGTTAGCGGCCCATGATGCAAACTTATCAGCATCAGATTGAAATTGTGAATCGCCGTCATAAAAGCCCCACGGTGTACTTCCGGTTGTAAATGAGCTCGAACCTGGCCAAATTGGAATGTGCATATATTATTTTTTCTTTAATATAAATACTCTTTTAACGTCGATATGTTGCTATTTACCATTTATGACGGGGACAGCTGTCTATCATTTCTACGCTGTCGTTTTAATAAATTCGAATTTTTTAATAGCTTGTTTTAATGTATTGCACGATCCACTCCAAGCTCTATGAGTGCCGCACCAATATTTTCTAGAGCCATCCGGAAATTTTGCAACTTGAATGGCGGGAGTTTCTTCTCCGTTCGGTCCGTGCCACACCGCTTTTGCTTTCATTACTTCTGCACGTTCTTCTGGAGTTAAAGGAACTTTGTATTTCTTCAACTTGTCGAACTCTTTGGTTTCGGAAAGTAATTGTTTTAGTTTCATTTTATTTTGCGGCTAAGCACTAAACAATTATGTTCTATCCTTATCTTGAATCCTGCCTGTTGCAGTTCAGCTTTTAATTTGGCATTCTTCGTCAAATCTTGATTCCACGATTGGCCTATAAACGCTCCAGTCGAACCTTTTCCGCCCATACCAGTCTGTTTGATTGCTGCCACTATTATTAGCGACCTACCATCTTTATGATCGTACATGTCTAGTTTATGCGAACTATCAATATACGGTTTTATAATTTTTTTCGCGAGACGTACATCGTAATCGCTAAATTCTTCAGTAATCAACTGTTTTAGTTTCATTTGTGGTATGGGGGATTAATATTAGCCATTCCCTTGACCAATAATTTTAAACTATTATCCGCTTCGTCCGTTTGTGGCATTACATCGCGAGAAGGAGCGTTGGGAATAGGTTTGTTATAACGTCTCATAAATTCTATGTTCGGTAACATTACATCTACCGCAACGGATTTCTTTAAATCGCTATCGTTTAAATTATAATATCGATTATACAGTGCTACAGCAGAGTCTGTAATATTATCAATAATATGTGATACGATTTTATCTAGTGGAGTTGTCATTAGATTTAATCCTTGCACGTTAGCTGTTGGAACTGTTCCTATATCTGCTGCAATTGCTATTTGAATCTTTTTAAGCATGTCTATTGGTTTGATATTGCTTGTAAAGTTATAGCATTTCATTTTAGCATGACTGTTTGCGCAATATACTTCCGACCAACGATGGTGTCCGTCAATAATATAACGGCCGTTTAATGTAACTATTGGAATTTTAATTACGACTGGATTGTCTTCGATGCATCGAGCAATTGTATCAGTATCCGTATTCATTATGAATTTTAATGATTTGCTCATATCAATTTCATTTTGAGTAGGAATTAGCCGTCTAACAGAAATATTCGTCACTGATGCAGTTATTCTATCATCGTGTATCGACCCATCTTTCAGGCCATTATGAAGCATTGTTTTGACTTTAGGATCTGATATATATTGATCTAATTTCTCAATAAACTGATCGTATGGTATAGTTTTATCAGCCAATAGTTTTTCTATTTCAGGCAATTGCGCTTCTTGTAATAACTGTCTTAACATTTTATTTAGTTAATGATTTTTCAATTGGTTTGATTATTATACGTGCCGATTTATCAATTTGCTTCAAATCTCGTTTAACGAATTCTATTTTAACTTTAGCCATCACCCCCACTATCTTACCGGTTTTTGGATAGAACTCAAGTTTTGCTTCCGGATCATGTTTCACACAATTGGCTAAGATTTCTTCTTTAGTATTGACTACGTTTGGGCCTTCAATTACTACACGCTCTTTACGCAATCCTAATTGAGCTATACCGGCCTCTGAAATTATTTGTCTTAATTTTATCATATTCGTTCTTCTATTGTTACTCCATCATCATACTCAGTTACATCGAACCAGTTATCAGCTTTCATTTTATCAATTAATTTGTAAACTGCTGGATTAATAATCCTACCATAGGATATCCACCCCACTCCACCTTCTCGCCACAACCAGGTTTTTATCATGTTTATAGCATATCCCTTACCTTGAATCCGCGGATCTAAATCTAGATGTAGCTCTAATACTGTGTCGCCACCATTAATATCCGGATATCTTTTTTGTCTAAATCTAATTGCGCTGCGTTCAAACGGTTCAGTTAACGCTTCATCCGCTGTTGGATTTTCAAAATACACTCCATTAAACATTCCTTCATAATCTATACGATATTTCCAATGTTTGAAATCAATCGATTCTAACAACGATTTAAGCTTAATATTCACGACGAATGTGTCCCCCCGTTAAATTAAATCCACTTCCTATAGAAACGTTAAAAAAGTTTTTAACGCGTAAAAATAATGTTGCATAATATCGATTTTTCGAATTCATACGTTTTACTATCTCCGGACGTAAATCTGGCCATTTAGTTTGTAAAAATCCTCTCGTATATCGATAAATTTTATCAGATAGTGAAGCATCCTTTATCTTAACATAATGATAATTATCTAATTGTGTAATGGTGTATAATCCTGCCGCGATATTATCTAACCCATCTATGTACAGCTTATATAACGCTGGATTTACATGTATCAAATCTAATGCGCTTCCAATCGCGTCTTGTAGGATAGGAGCCGACATTTCAGTCATTAGATTCTTTAGTTTCATTATGATATTATTTGTATAATTCCCTTCTGCAGCGATTTGATGTAATCTCGCTTACCAAACCACAATCCTTCTTTTGGATATTGAGATTTTGTAGGTCCATTAACGCATGACAATGCAATATATTCATTATCAACGTCTGTAATTTTAAATACATCACCCTTTCGCATTATCATTGCTTTATCGACCATTAAAAACCGGTCGAATGCATTTGGAATTGTTTTTATCATAATAAATGTAGTTCCTTTTACAGGCTCTAACATTTCAGTCATTAGATTCTTTAGTTTCATCATGTATTAATGTTATGCTCTTTATAAATATCTAAAATTTGTGGTACAATTGCGTGGCGATGATTCTCTAACAACGTAATCACTTTAACGCCAGGAACGCGGCTTTCTAGAATTTTAAAAAAGTTAATGCCCGATTCCTTCTTCGATTTCAAATCGATTTGCATCGTATCTCCACAAAACACCATGGTCGATCTTAAACCTAACCTTCCAATGAGCATTTCAGTTTGCTGATGTGTTATGTTTTGACACTCGTCTACGATAATAAATGCATCCACCAACGTCCGACCTCTAACAAATGCCATTGGCAAAATCTCGATATGACCTTCACCAATCATCTTATCAATGAACTCTTTATTATACAATTGATATAAATTCGAATATATTGGCATTAACCACGGAAGCATTTTGTCTTGCATCGTGCCAGGTAAAAATCCGATTTCATCTGCAGCTGCTACTACTGGTCGAGTGATTACTATTTTCTCAATTTCACGCTTAAAGAATAAGTCTAGAGCGATTGCACAAGCTGCTAAGGTATTATGAGTAACAATCATCTGATCAGTGATATATAAATGATCTGGATGACCAATGTAAATACATTGACATTCGTCTTGGCCCAAATGCTTAATCATCGAAATAGACCGATTCGGTTCTTTTTTATTTCTAGGAATTTTACAAAGTTTGCGAGTCAGTCGAAAAGCTCTGTGTCGGTATTCGTATGGAAGTGTTATTCCAACTCTATACGTTACACTTCCAGTCTCTATTCCACGTAACTTAGCCTTTCTACTCGTAATTCTAGCTATTCCGCCAAGGGATTGTACTATAAATTGAACATCATTCGCCAATTGTCGACTCGTTGTGTTAAATGTAATACACTTCGATTCAAGACCTCCATCTGTATCCAATAAACCTTGCAATAAGGATAATCGATTTTCTGGAGTTTGCAATTTATACTGAATAGGTATGAATTTTGTTTGTGATAATGTTCCTAACAATCCAATATCTGATAAAGCTGTTTGTAAATAGCTTTTTCCTCGCTCTGCAGTATTTGCTTTCGTTAATCGGTAATCATATCCATTATTAAATCCAGTATTAGTCAGTTTCATACCTACCTCATTACAGTAATGCTCAAATTTTTGAACTATCTCGATATCTGATGATGTTAGCGTTAATTGATTGTGTCCTAGATGGCCATCGCCTAATAAACATCCTAATATATACGGATCTATTGAAATTTTTTCTGATACGAAGTGAACTGGCTTTGTTATCGGAACAAACCACTTATTATGACCTGCCGCATTCTGTAAAGAAGATTCTTGCAATTGATTAACACTTAACGTTTGATATTGATTGAATGTTAAATTTCTATACTTATTTCGTCTGATTTTGTAGAAATGCTTTCGAGTCCGACTGAGTACGTTCCAAAGATGATCAGTGCAACATTTAGTTGATGTGCCATCATTGAAAATAACCTCAACAATGTCCTTTTTACCTTGGGGAAATATCCCTAAAATCGGTGCAATACCACCATCAGGTGTGCAGACTATATCCCCGACTTTTAAATCTTTCATTTGCACATAACCTTTTGGTGTTAGTACAAGACTATCCATTGGCTGAGCTTTACCACTTCCAGTCTGACCTCTCAATAATGTGATTGGATTATTTAAAATCAACTCTTTTGCAAGTCTTTGTTCGTCGTTTAGATGAATGTTTAACTTGACTGTAGTTTTCGGTTTGCGCTTATCTCGGTTATCCATATATTATTAATTAAGTTTTTGTAAATGATTTTTATATTTCGACATATCAATCGGTATTGGAATATACGGAAAATTTTCCTTTGAATTATTTGTCAATGTAAATATAACAACAGGCCGCACATTATATTCTTTACGTTCATCCTTTGTGTGCATTTGTACTGGATCCATAACATGATAAACGTATAACGTCAGACCGACTGGTAATGCTATAGTATCGCTTATCTGTAAATCATTTCCTATTGCAGATTTTCTTATGTTAGGAGTTGCTTTTAAATATTTTTTAAATATATTTTTGAAAACCTCTGGGCTATATTTTGTCGGTTCAAAGTAGGTCGTTATTTGTGCAGGAAGTTCCTTAACTACTTTAAATTGGTCTCCGATGGATGGAAAGTTCTCTATATCGACTTCGGTAACAATCAGTTCTTCAGCCACAACTTCTAACCGTTCAGAATCGCCCCACGACTTTCCTCTCCAATATTCATCTGCCCTGTTTCCGTTTAAATATAACATTATCTGATCGTCAGTCAATTCAGCCATATCAGCAGCTGCAAAAAACTTTTGATCGTACATCTCGCGATTGTACAGTTCTTTAATTTCATCAATCAAATAAGAATCAGTCATCATCCATTTACTGCCAGTACCTATTCTAACCGTATATAAATGACCTTTTGTTCTAAATCGTGAACGTGGAACTGTAGTTGCAAATACGCTCGTAAATCGTGAGGGAGCATCGGGATAAAACTGTTTACGATATAGTTCTAATGCTCGCTCGCACGGATCTTCTAAAACAGCCTTTCTATCTTCCGGTTTAATTTTATCACCTACTTTATAAATTCTATGCGATCTGTGGTATAAAGTTGCATTAGCAGACATTTCCTTCAGTAGGGTTCTTAATTTCATGCTAATAAATACTAATCGATTAGTAGTACTTCTCTTTGCAATTGAGATTTATTAAAGGGCGATTTATTGTTGATAAACTTCAGCTGAGTTGTGTGATTTATAATGCTTGAGTACGTATCGTAACAATTAATCACTTTGTTGTAACATTTGTCAATCGCTGCTATAAACGTATTATTCCAATCATCTTCCGACGAATATCTACTCATCGTTTTATAATTTTCCGTTTTATAATAAGGGATTGATGTAAAGCACAAATCGTATATTGGTGGTAATTCTTGTATAACATCTTCGAAGTATCCATCTATTATATGAATTTGACAAGGTAATAGTTTTGCTAATTCTCGCAACTCTTGAGCACGAGTTGTGTCAGCTTCTACTCCATAATACACTCCGGTAGGATATGCGGCTGCGAAACCGATCATTCTACCGCCAAACCCTGCGCACGGATCTATTACAACCGGATGGTGAGTTTTTATAAAATGTTTATAGATAGCATATGCTGTAATTGGTTTAAAATTAGATACAGTATATCGTTGCACTGAAAGACCTCTGAGCAATTGGCTAAATGTCAAATCGAATGTTTCATTAGTGCTATTACATCCGATTCTATATTTAATCACTCGTTCCAGTTTACTATCATCCAACCACGCATCTGCAGGTGATTTATTATTAGCAGTTTTTTCATGCCAATATGATTTAACAATTTCTTTAATTACATCAGTACCGTACGTCGGTCCATTGTTGCTTATTCCACAATCAGACATAATACCAACACCATCGTGTTTACGAATATTATCTAAGACAGACGATATATCTGCAGTGGCTTTATATTGTGGAATAGTCGGTGATAACACATGCATCAATTTACGTATTAGCGGCACATATTCCATTAACTTGCCATGACCTTTAATTGAATTATATTTTTGTAGAAATTCTTTGGTCATTATTTTTGTTTTGAATTGAATTTCACGATTTGGAACATACTGCATTTTTTCTAAACAATCTATCAAATTGGTCGAATCGATTTTTACCGTTTTATCGTAACGAATACGCATTAATTTATATTTAGTAGTACTAACTACATTATCTTTAATCAAATCGTTTAACACCGTCTTAACCTGTTTAAATGATAGATTTTCAATCTTAGATGGGTGGAACGCTATTCCATCCAATTCAACTATTAAATTAAATTTTGGAATATAAAAATCATACTGGCGTCCTTCTAATACAAACGGATGCATAAAATCGTACTTTGCACGTAATTGTTCTGCAAAATGTGCTTCATCGGACGACACTTTTCTAATCGTAGGATTTAACAAGTTCTGCTTCGAAGTGTGAGCACTTTGAATGATCGTCGTTTTAACAGATGCTGTACTACCTATCAAATGTTTAGCTTTATACTGGGACGGGGTCATTCCATGTTTGGCTAAATGTGTCTGAGACAATTTGTAGAACAGCTCTCCACATTCTAAACATTGTATTTGACTTGTTACATTATTCTGAATATCTAGCTGTCTATCCAATCTTTTAGATAAATGCTTCCAAAACTCTCTCGTGTCTGGGAATTGTTGCATATATTCGAACGGAGTCATTGAATGAATAACTTTTAAATGTTTGCCCAATTGGCCCGATCGATGTTCTGAATATTTAGCTGTCCAATCACAAAGTTTACAGGTTATTAATTTTGACGTATTCATTAGCAGTGTTGACTTTTTAATAAATAGTTTTTGAACATAAAAAAAGCTGCCTTACGGGGCAGCTTCTTCATGCTTATTCAGCTTTTATTTATGCGATTAGATTACGTTCAAATCAGCAACTCCAACCAATCCAAAGAATTCAGGACGAACCATCTTCAATGCATAACGTGTCATTACAGCACGTCTTGGTGTGTAGTTCGTTGGATCTAACACTAAAGGTGTCATGATCAATGGAACGTAAGGAGCATATACAGCACCAGTCTCCAAGAACTGAGTTCCGCGGTATCCCATCAAGATAGTATTTTCTTGCATGTATGGGTTTTTGTAGATTTGGAATCGGTTATTAATCGAACCAATCTTCTGAACTCCCATCGCGAATTTGAATTTATCTCCATCGGTATCAGCAGCATATCCTGGAATTGATTCAACGATTGTTGCAACGTCAGGTGACATTACCGCAAAGTTTGCACCGCCACGCATAGTTTTGGTATGAATCTTATTCGATATTTTTTGCATCTTAGTACCTAACGTTTGGAACCATTGGTTTTGAGTTGGGTAGTAAGCAGCTGATTGTTGTACAAAGGCTGTTCCGGCTGCATTCAATACGTTATTGATTTGAGCTGACCAATAATCGACTGTTTGTGCGTTAACACGTAACATGTCAAGGATTTCAAGGTCAATTTCCATCGATACGTACTCTGACATTACACCAGTTACTTCTGACTCAACGTCAACGCTTTGGTAAGCATTAATGTCTTGTGCGAATTCAGGTGTCCAGATTCCTTGCAATTTACGAGTCTTTGCAATGATAGGCTCTTGACGGAAGTCAAGTTCAACTTGAGGAATTGATAATGCAGTTTCAGTACGAGTTGTTTCAAAGTCGTTACGATCGTAATCAGTAGCCGGTTGTTTGAAGTAATGCACTGTTGTTGTTCCACGAACTTCACCAGTTACACCAAACGTTTGGTCATCAGTTGTTGTCAAGAATAATATGTTCGCACCACTTACTTTAGTAAATGCTGGATATGTTGTTATTGTTGCACCTGATCCTGATACCAATGCAAAACCACGAACTGCTTTAGTGTCTAATCCAGTCAATGATGATGATGCTATAGTAATCCAACGCAATTTACCTGCTGCGTAAGAAGCTGATAAGTTTGCATCGAAATTCACATCAGCAAATGTTACTGCTACAGAACCAGTTGTTGCTGAACCTGATGCAATTGTTGCTGTCTGATCATTGATAGAATATCCGAATTTACCTGCACCGTAAAGACCGTCCGAAGGAGCTGATCCGGTGTTTGTGATACCATGTAATGTACCTTGTTGCGATGCGCTTGTTGGAGCGTATCCGAATCTCCAACTACGGTCTGAACCATATTTGAAATCCATGAAGAATACAAGTCCTGATGGTAAGTTCATAGGTTGTACGGAAACGAATTCTTTTCCTGCAAACTCAGCGAAGATTCTTCGTACCAAAGGCAAGGCTATACCTGACCATTGTTCTTGATTTGCAGTCGTACCAGTTACCGACACCTCTTTAATTAATTGCTTGATCTGATTTTCAAGCATGATTGACACTGTACTTATATCGTAATCAGTATCCAACCCTTCCAATAAACCTGTTTTAGCCCATTTCTGAACCAACGGTTTGATGTACGCCATACGTTCTTCGTATGGGCTTTGATTTGTGAATAAATGTGAAAATTTTGACATGTTGTCGTTAGTTGTTTAAATTGTTATTTGCGTTTGAAATTACCAACTTTTGCTAATTCTTGGAATCGCGATACTATTTCAGCTCCTTCTGGCAAGATTCTTTTTGTACCGGCAGTTGGTGCTGATGCAAACGATTCTTTCAATGAAACTGACTTTTTACTTTTCGGCTTTGATGGCGTTGCTTTTGATGCATTGAAATGTTCAGTCAATGTAGCGTATATCAATTTAGCTTCGCGAACATTTGTTGCGCGGTCAATTGCATCCAACACAGTGTTTTGTTGTGCTTCAGTCAATTGCTTGTTGTTATGGTATATCTTTTGCAAGTATAACATTTTAGCATTAACTAAGTTGATTTCTTTCAATTGAGTGCGAAGTTGTGTGATAACGTTGATTGCTTCTTTCAATTCAGTTTTTAATTGGGCGTTTTCAGCTGTTAAATCAGCTTCTGCTGGCGCTTCTTCTGCGGGAGCTTCTTCTGCTGGTACTTCTTCTTCACTTAACGAAGCGATAACTTCATCGAGATCCAATTCTTCATCAGATATAGCGTCTTGTGGAGCATCGCTACCTTCCAATTCGCGGATTATAGATTCTAAATCTAAATCTTCTTCTTCGGCAGGAGCTTCTTCGGCAGGAGCTTCTTCTGCTGGTACTTCTGCTTCCGGTGCTTCTTCTGGAGCTACTTCTGTTGTTTCAGGAGCTTCTTCGGCAGGAAGTTCTTCTTCAGTTTCTTCAGCTTCTTCTCTGATTTTTGTTGATAACATTGATTGCATTTTTGGAGCGAACGCTTCTAATAAAGCCTGTTTAGCGTTTTCCAAGGCGGTTTGTCGTACTGCTTTTGCATCGGCTATAGCGTCTGCTAACAGCATTGAGTTTTTTGATGACATTCGTAAAATATTGTTTTGTTACGGAAATATGATCATTATAAGATCATAATAAGATTTGTATGTAAAAGATACTGTATAATGTGGACAGTATATTATCCTGTAGATGTCAATAGATATTAACGCAATAAAAAAGGATGGCCGTTTTAGCCATCCCTTTAAAAAATTATTTGTTATTTGTTTTGTTAGTATGCTGGGATATCTACTCCTATGTTGTTTAAATACTTTACTATTTCTCCAATTTCTGTTTTAAGTCCTCTATATAGACGTTCATCAATAGCTCTCATTTTATACGCATTGTCAATTGAAGTGTTATGTAATTTAACTGCTCTTTTTAACATATCATAATCAGCGTTAGACGCTTCTGCTATTATTTTCTTTAGATTGTTGAACATTTTAATTAATTCGCGTTAATATGTTGTCTGTACACTTTTCCAATCATTGAAATTTCTTTTTCAAACGGTCCGTCATAAATCACATCGTTTCCTTTCTTAATAATCATCTTACGCACTCGAATAGTTGGATTGTATGCTGCTGATCCTTTAGCGTACCATATTTTCAACTTATCTCCATTTGACAAATCCACTTTAATTTCAGTGTTGTAATATTGATTGTTGAATTTGGTTGGATCGAATTGAGCTCCTAAGATTTCTACTTTGGTTGGATAATATTCGTTAGTATCATCTACTAATTCATTTGCAATTAATTTCGCAGTTGCATAATCATCTTCTCTGTTCGATAGACTATCGGTATATTGATTATCGTCACCGGTCTTTATTTCAACCTCTTTCGGATTGTATTTCTTAGCAATTGTTTTAAACTCCGTTTCTGCATCATTGTTTATTTTAGGACCTTTATCATATCCAGATCCTTTTCCAAAACCTGCTCCTTTAGTATTTAACTTATCTTCGCTATATAGCGATTTAATTTCTTTTAATAGGCGAGTATGTAAGTGTTTGCGCATTTCGTTTAAATAAATAGTGTTGTATCGATCTATGTATGGCAATAATCGTTTGAATATTTCTTTCGCTGAATATAAATCACGAGCTAGTATTGGATCAATTTTGTTTATGGATGCTAAAGTATCATAATCTAATTGAGACAGAAATTCAGGACCATATTCGTTAATCGAATTGACTAAGTAATCCAGCGAATCGTTTTTTTGAAACTTGTATATCGATTCGCTTACTAGCTTTGCAGAATATCGCATCAATGATTCCGGTATAACGTCTTGAAAATTTACAGTTACTACGTTATAATTATCAACAGCTACATCCATAGCATCCTTAGATACTTTAACTACAGTACCATAATTATGTAAGAATTTTTTGCCTGGATTGTATTGTCTAACACGCGATATGTTAAACTTTACTTGGACCGGTTTATGATCTGCAGTAGGCTTAGATTCAGCTGATGGTTCGTCTGTAGGAGTGGGTTTTGAAGCAGGCGCAGACGACTTTTGAGCAGCATCAGGATCTGGTAGATCTGACGGTTTCAGTGTTGGCGGTGCTTCATTTATTAGCTGTTTAAGTTTCATTACTTTACCTTTACACTTGTTAATGAGTCTATTATAAATTCGAAGCCATCTTGTCCGGCCATGGCTAATCCATCAAGCGTATCCATCAAATCGTTCAGATCTCTACTTTTTGCAATTTCCATTACACTATCCCACACATTTGCAAGATCAACATCTCCACTTTCAACTTCTTGCGCACTCGCGTGTGCAAAAATATTTCCGTAACAAGCAGCTACTTTGCGTGCTATTTTGTGAAATGGAACTTCTTTAACCTCTCCGTCCAATTTATTTATTAACGCCTTTAATTTCTGTGGCGTTACTGTTGCGACAGCTTCTTGTATTGGCGTGCTTACGATTGTAGATTCTACTAGTTGTTTTAAATTTGACATGGTATTAAATTGATTTGCGGGTTATAGACTCATTCATTGATTCAGTAATCTCATCTATGTGGAAGTAGCGATTCAACTTACTACCGATGTCTTCATACAGAGCTTCGATGCGTTGCTGTAATTGAGCTGCTTCTTGACATGTCTTATTAAAAAGTTTCACATCATCTTTTAATCCTTTCACGTTTCGCGAAACTGTCACTTTATCAAACCACTCATCATTTTCGCTGAGAGTAATCTGTTCTGCAGAATTTACTATATCATTAATTGATGCAGCAATTTCTTTTAGATTTCGTGACGAGTATAAACTCTTACCGAATTGATTAAATTTTGCTATAGAATCCATGAACTGTTTCTTTTGTTCCATGGACAGCTTTCCTTGCCCAAGCTCATTAGCTTCTTGCAGCAAAGTTATTATTTTTTTGTTTAGATTCCGTGTCATTCTTATTTACGGTTTTAATTTATTTGCATTTTTAACTGCTTGAACTTCTTTCATTCGCTTATCTATAAATTTAGCGATGTTAGGTATAGAGTGGCGTTTAAACGTATCATTCCATCCAATTGAACTAGATACCCATCTCATTAACTGTTGTATTGTGCATGGTACGTGTGTATGACAATTATTTTCATATAACGCATTATTAATACTACTTAAACCTTTAGAATCTAAACACCAGCTATCATTCAACATTATCACTACGTGATCTGCATACCAATGATGATTGCTATTACATTGTATGGAATCTGGAAAATGTTTACATGCATCAATTTCTTTCGGCGTTGGGTCATATCCTTCATACGAATGAATCAACAAACTGATTTCAGGCGTAACGTTGAAATATTTCTTTATAGCATAATATATCAATTTTGCTATCGCTCCACATCCCCCATAATTAACTTTCGTATATCGCTGTGATATTGGTGCTATTACATTGCTTGCGAATTCGCGATCCGCATCGTCAATAGCACCGCCAATCTTTTCACTCAACATTATATTTCTTAGTAACGTCATAATTGTTTATAAATATTACTTTTTAGCAGATTGAGCTCTCTTAATGCGATTCATGAGATTGTCTATGAACTTAGCGATGTTGGGTATAAAACGACGATTGAATGTGGGGTTCCACGACGATGCTGTATCTACCCATCGTCTTAACGTTTCGATAGATACTGGCGATATATGATATGCTCTATAATCTTCAGCCAATTCATTTATACGATGAAGGCCTTCCGAATCCATACATATGCGTTTATTGACCATTACTACCACGTGCGATGCTCTCCACTCCCATGGATCATCCATATTACATGCTAACATAGGACAATTTTCAATCTCATCTGTGGTAGGTATGTGATGACTGTTACCAACTATTAATAATTTTATTTCAGGCGTGTAATTGAAATATTTTTTCAGTGCGTAATATAAAAGTTTAGCAATTATACCACATCCACCGTAATTACTATTCGGAAAATTTTGATCGATGCTGTATATCGTATTGTCAAGATCTAGTATCGTTTTTGATTTTAACCCTGACACTACTGCTTCATTGTATATACGCTTGATCGAAATCATTTTTATTAATTAAATTTATTACCGAGTGCTGCGGCCATTAGACGATCAACATCCATTCCGAGTAACGTTGCGAGTTGAGATAACGTTTTACACGATACAATTTTTTCAATTTTATGTTCCACTTGTTGAGTATCTCCATTCTGTCCAGTATCATTAGTTACGTCGCGAATGGACAGCGCCTTTATAATATTTAAACATGACGTTGCCAAATCCGCATCCGTCGTTGAGTTATCCTGTGCTAAACTTTCAGCATATGAAAGCGCTGCGTATGAAAAGAAGTCTTCATTTGAATGTCCTTCAACTATTTCCTTTAATATTCCCATTATGACAATGCTATTATATCGTTAATTAATGAATCAATTCGAATTAATCTATTCTGAGCTGTATGTAATACATCTGTTTTACCTTCAGTTACTACTTCCATAAACGCTCCGTGAGTGGATGGATTTGTAACGATATCCCAACACACAATTTCAAAATCATCTTCAACTTCAACCGTACCTTCTCCAAGTTGCTTAACAGAACCTAAACCTCTTGACGATATTCCTATTTTTAAATTGTGTTGTAATACTCCTTCAACAATTTTTCCGCAAGGTAAATTTGTTAGGATTTCCATCGATCCGCATAGATCATTTCCTTCCCACCATAAATCAAGCATATTCAAACACGATGTTTTGAATTCAACTACAGAACGGTCGGGATGGTCCAACTCACCATATGCGCGACGTTCGGCAATTTGAACCTTTTTATATTTCTCAACTTCACGATCTAGTACGTTGCGTGGATATTTCCGCCCATTTTGATTAAGAGATTCTGCACGTTGGATCACTCCTGATATTATCAGTTTACCATCCTTGCGACGAACACCTTCATCTATTGAACTCGCGTCTAATGTATTCCAACTATCGATTAATAATTGCTTCATGTTATGATATTGAATTTTTACTTAATGTAATTAATTTAGCAACTTGATCGCTTGCAAAGTTGTTGCGATAATATTTAGTCATTAAAGCAGATGCTTTATTTAAGTCGTCTCTGTGGATTGCTAATGTCTTATGCCCTATAAACGAACCTGCATTAACCTTTGCACGAACTCCATTCTTCTTTAATGTAGCTACCATTTCTTCTACTTCATCCTTTGTTCCGCTGTAGTTGAATACATATCCGTCAGATGTCGATCCATATCCTTTACTAGGGTATGTAGTTGCTTCTTGGATTGGTTGCGGTGCTGCCACAGCTTCCTTTTTCAACGCTGAAAATTTACCTACCACTTCAATTAATCGAGCGGATATTTTATCCATCGCTTCAAAGGTACGTTTCCAATAAGCATCTTTTCCAACGTTCATTTCAGTTTTAAATTTACTTACGTGTGTCAGTTGACGATTTACTTCGCGGATTTGACGATTTATATTGATCAGAGCTTCGTTTACCTTTTGTCTTGGAGTAAGCGACTCATCGGTTTTAAAATCTTTGTAGGATGCTTCATAAAGTGGATTTCGTTCAATCATTTCGCCCGCTTGAGATATTCTAAATCTTTTTTCGCTGCGGTCAGGCATATCTACAATTACATTAATAGAAGAATCTTTTAAAATTACTCCAATTGAGCCTAACGACCCTCCTTGACTTGCTGCGAATTTTTCTGCAGTTTTCCACTCTTGCTCATTCGGTCTTCGAGCAAACTGTTCATTTATAGGTTTAGTACTTGTCATGGGACGAAATACTTTGTGAGTTTTTGGAGCTATCGTTCCAAACGGTGCGCTAGTTTTTAAAGAAAATGATGCTGCCCCTCCCGCTCCTGAATCTTTGTTAAATGCGTTTGGCGTATTATAACTTCCTCCATTAGCGGTAGTTGATATTTCATCTACTGTGGATGGCGCTTCACCTCGTTTGAACTTTTCAAATTGTGCAAATTTCGTAGCTATTAAAACAGCGTCACTATCCGGAATTTGTTTAGGCGGATTATTGTTTTCAAAATAATGATGCACCTTTTCTGATATGTAATCGACGTCAGAAAGTTGGTGAGTATCAAATCGTTGACCTTGTAAAAATGAGTATATCTTTTTAAGATCATACTTTTTTAAAACCGGGTTTGAAGCATCTTCTGACAAATTATATTGCCCTTCCATAATTGACGTCAATTGATTATACAACGACTCTTCTAGTTTTTTGATTTCTGATTTTTTCATTTGCTTAATTCTTCGATGAGTTCGTGCTGAAGTAATAACTTTATTATATGACTATCAGCTACGTGGTTAGACTTTATCGTTGACGGTATTGTTCTTAGAACTTCTGTCAGTTTTATTTTTAGCACCGGATCCTTCTCCTTTTTAGATGCCTCAGCTAGATATTGTTTTATTTTAATATTTTCGGAATTGATGAATTCTGTTAGATTTATCGTGTTAGTTACGCTATTGATGTATTCTTTCAGGATGCGTTGTTGTCCTGCCGTTAATGATTTATATTTTGCGTTGAATTTATCAACGATCAATTTATAAGTCAATGCCTTCATATCAGCTGATTGTTTCGAGTATTCTTCCAACAATTGATCAGTTTGAGATGTTTTAGCAGGTGTTTTAGAATTGTATATATGTTCCAAAACTACTATTTTGCTACGCGATATTTCAATTGGGCTGGCAGTTTCTTCTAAATCAGCTGATTCGAATAGTTGATATATAGAAGCAAGCAATTTGTAATTAGATACTCTGGCTTTAAAGAAGGATTCTAAATCATAGTGTGATTTTATTTCCCTGATCAAGTTGAATTTTTCACGTTTTAATTGTTGTTCGGACAATCGTTTACGTGCCGTTAAAGTAGCCTCTAATAGATAATTTGCACGTATTTCAGACTGATGTTTTTCATTCTGTAGAGCTTGATATAGCACTAATTCACGTTGCATTTGACTACCTTTCTTGAAGGCTTCTCTCATAATTGATAATGCTGGTGAATTTGGTACATTATTTAACAAATCTGAGGTGATTTGTCTTGTAAGTAACTCAAATAAGATACCAGTATTTTTAATTTTCGAGTGTGAAGATTTTTTTTTCATAGCATTCATCATAAAATAAGTAGTTAAATTTCATCATCTGATAATATATTTGACTCAGAAAGTAAATTTGCTCTCACTTGTGAATCAGTTGATTGTTGTTTATGATATTTCTTTAGTGGAACTGCGTTGCGTTTGATTTGCGATAAATACGACGTCTTAATGCCTGCTGCGTATTCTTTATGTTCTTTAGCTAAGGACAACTTTTCATTTGCTTTATTACCTAACGGATCACGGCCCATCACATGTCTATGCGTTCCATAATCAATATCATTTTCAGGACGTCCTGCTCCTGGCTGACCTCCTGGTTCAGATCCTCCTTCGTCTTGACTATATTTCTTCAACATCAATCCACTTTCTCCTTTATATAACATAGCTATATCGTGTGGCGTACCATATGTCATTCCAGTCTTTTCCGGATCATTTCCTTCTTCTTCAATTTGCTTTAATCTAAACAGATATTTCGTATCGTTAACAATAGCTTCTTTTTCCGCAAGTGCTTCTGCATCAGACATGTTCCATACATGCTCATTTATCCAGTCGATCGATCTTAATTTTTTCTCAATTAAATCGCTTGCTAACTGCACCTTCTTTTGCCATAGATCAGTCTTTTCTTGCTCGAATATTGTTGATGGGGTCGTTAATGACAATTCGAAATCTACAATTTCCTCATCTTTGAATTCTTGCACAAATAAGTGAATGATCGCGATCTTAACTAATTCTGAAATAACTATACGTTGCAATCTTTCAACTGATTTTGCAAATCGGATATCTTCAGCTGCTAATACTGCCTTTCCACTTAACGATTCTTCGTAATTTAAAAATGCTCTCGGAACACGTAATGCAGCTAACATTCTGTCTTTAATATAGTTAACGTCATCTATTCCGGTAAACTCCATTCCTTCCAACGTGTCAATTTTTGTTCCAGAATCACTTCCCCGTACAGGTAAAAAGAAATCCTCGAACATATTCTGTAGATTGAATTTTAAGTTATAATCACCCGTATTTGGATCAACGTATGGAACTTTTTTGATTTTATCAATTACAGTTGACATATACGCGTCCACATCATTTGGCGGAACTGTACCAACGTCTATTGAAAAAATACGTTTAGTTGGAGCTCTCATAATCCGGTGAATCATCATCGCATCTTCCAACATGGTTAACTGTTTCCAAACTTTGCGGGCTGGTTCCAATAATGCTTTACCGTACGGTAAAAAATTTGTATCAGATAATAGTCTGAAATGAGCCACTTCATGATTTCCAAGAATTGGTATTGACGTACCGCCTCCTGATAATATTGCCGATGACGCCATTGTTAATCCTCCGGAATTAGGATCATGTCTAAATCTAACTGCTTGTGGATTTTTTGGGTCCCATCCCTCTTCGCGTACGACTTCATATACGGTTAATGACCGACATCCAATTACCCCATATTTCTCAACAATGTCTAATTTTAGGAAATGGTCACCATATTTGCAATTTGACACAAACACCCCATTTCTAGTATGATTCCCGGACGCATCTATTCCACATACGGCAAAATTTGATCTATCAGACTTTCCTTCCGGACTAACCACTTCTAAGCAATACGTATCGGCTAACGTATCTAAATATTCCAATTTTGCAACTTTATGATTGACAACTGCGCGCAGGCTAGCATTTCTACGATATCCAGCCGTATTACGCAGTAGTGGATTTACTGTTGTTACAAATTCACAATAAGGCTTGCCTGTTGCATTTTTTATTAAATTTGAAAAACTGCTTAAATAAAATAACGAGTTAATATTTTTCTTATAATTCGAATTTGCTTGCTTGAAAAGCATATTAAACTTATTATCACCTTTAAGCATCGATATTAGTTTACTAATAGTAATCCAATTTGGTGAATTTTCGACTATGCTAGATATATAATTAACGCAATCATCGTTTAATGTTGCTGGTGTGATAGCTATCTGTCCAGTCTTCCAACGGTCTGCTAGTACAGCTGATCTTTTTTTATTATGAACCGCATGTCGATCGCTTTCATTATATTCTTTAAATTGAGGCGGATATATACCAGATTGCTTTGTTCGTACTAGGTTTTTATGTTTATCAGATCGCAACCATTTTTGAATAGAAGCTTTACGTCTATTGATGATGTCATTATTCCCCCACAGTATTTCTTTAGCTAATGCGTTGTGAAGTTTTAAATGTTCATTAATCTCCATTCTTTGCAAATTAGATGGAGAATTATTTAATTTGTTAAAATCTTTATGGTGAGTAACCCCACGAATTCCTGAACGGCGTTCTGCTTTAATTTCTGCATTATAGATTTCGTTTGCAACTATTCTGTGGGTATAATTAAATTTATTCGAACTAGTACTATACACCTTTTCATATCCGTTAATAGTATCAGATTTAGTTGAGATTTTAGTATAAAATGGCATCAAACTTTCTCCAACACGCAATTGATCTGCCTGTTTTTTGTGTCCTGATTTTAATATAAATTTATGGTCGGGCGTTACGTCTATGAACGTTCCGTCATCTAAATGCACTCGTAATATGCGAGTTTGCTCGCGAGTTTTATCACACCACACCACTTTACCTGGTACTGTTTTATTAGTTCCTTCTTGCACCGAATACACCCAATACTCCTTATTAGGATTTGCCTTTCTGGCGGCTGCCAAATCCTTAATACTAATTGAGGTACCATCCAATAATGGAATTATAGTATTTTCATGCACACATAGATTGCGAATCCATGGCCACAAATTAAATTCAACGTTGAGAATGTCGTAAAATAGGTTATTTAATACTTTTACTATCTTTTCATTTCCCGACTTAATTGTCAGTACAGAACCAAACTCTGACATCGTCGTACATTCATCTGCATATATGTCTAATGCCGATGATATAATTGAGTCGGTATCCATCGCTTCATAATCACGAAACAATTCTAATCGAAATGCGTTCTGTGACGCACCTTGATTATATGCTAATACAGGATTTCCTGTCGCGTAAATCTTGTTGTATTTATCGTAATATAAATTATTTGCTAAATTTCCAGTAGATTGAATACGGTTAGTATCCGTAACTTTAAGCTGACGTCCTCCTTTATTGATTATGATTACATCAGATGAGAAAAGTTTTTTAAGTCGTTGGAAAATGTTATCGCGTTCTTCTGCCATGAATAGGTTTATTTTATATAAATAGCGATATCAGTTATCGAAGTAACCAACTAAAATCTTCTTCTATATGTCCGACCTTCATAGTGTATGGGTTGCGTCGAAATGATGTAGATGAATATACTGGTGCTGAACCTGTAGGTCGACTTGTTGATATGCTATTAATTGCGTTAATGGTCAAGTTTATTCCTTGCTGTCTCAATAACATTGCTGTGTCTCGAACCCATAGTCCGATTGCAGCTGCCATAACTAAGTCGTCATTATCTCCGGATTGCGCTTGTGGCTTTCCGTTCTTCCAAATAAACGCTTGAAGTTCATTTAATGTTCGAACGGAATGAAATATAAATGATTTTTCTCTAAGATATAATTCCATTTTAGATATTATCAACGGTCTAGATTTAGTACTAGTCGTAAATCCAGGAACCATATCTTCACGATTTCTTAAATCATATCCTTTAAGCAAATATGAATTATCAACATAATTAATGTCTTTGTAGCTGTAATACAAATTCTTATAATTGCGGTCTAACGCTGGTTGAATAGCTGCCCATCCTACGTTTGCATTTTCAATTACTAATAACGCATCATTATATTCTGTTGCAACAGATACAAGCATATTTCCGAATTCTTTAGTTGGCAGTTGTCCTCGATATTCAGCAACTTGTTCGGCTGCTTCCACATCTATAACGTGGAAAGTTGAATTGTCAGATCCATCTCCTCGAGCAACGTCAGCGCATACAATGTAATTTTTAGAATAATTTGGCATTTGCCAAACCCATAAATTGCCATCAAATCCTCTACGTTCTATTGGATCTACAACGAACGTGTCTTTGTAATATGCTAATATTCCAGGATCGACTACAGTGTTACCACTATTTTCGAATGAACAGTCACATTCTTGAGCAGCCATTCTAGGACCCAATAATTCAGTCTGCTCATCTCTCCATGCTTGATCACGTTCAGGATGCACAAACCATGGTAATCGAATCGGATTGAATTTCTTTCCTTCAACAGCTTCTTTCCATTTTTTGTGAAACCACCCTGCCGCTCCATTTGGTGTACTTAAAATAATACCCTTACCACCGGTGGCTAATGTTTGTTGGGCCGATCCCCATATCTTTTCAACTTTATCGTTTTCAATAAACGCAGCTTCATCAATAATTAATAACGAGATTGACAAAGATCTAGCTGAATCTTGAGCTGATGAAACAGCAGTGATACGAGATCCATTTTCGAACGCTAACGATAATTTATTTTTTTCTGCAGGAACCTCTCCTGATACTTCTCTGATCCAACTTGGTAGGTTAACGTACATAAACTTTACCTTCATCAATAAAGTTTTAGCCACATCTTGTTTAGTGGCAATAACCAATACGTTTTTATCTGAATTGAATAGCATCAACCATAACGCGTATCCTGCGCACACGGTTGATATTCCTAACTGTCTAGATTTTAATATTATATTGTAATCGAAATGAGCAAAAGCTTCAAGACAGTCTTCTTGGTATTGAAAAAGGCCAAAAGGTAATGTTCCTTTTTGCGGATGTTGGATTTTACAGTATTTTTTTAAAAAGTATATTGGCGAAGATGCGCATTTTTTGAGCTCTTCGGTCTTTATATTTTTTATTTCAAGATTAGACATTAAATTTCATTAATATCCAGATCTTCAACGTCTTCAGACGCTAATGCATGATGAAATTTTTGTTCAGCAATTTTAACTTCTTTCGCGTTTGCTATTAATTGTTTTTTCAATTGTTCGCGTTGATCTGGGGAAGTTGCAGATTTGAATTTTTTTATTAACTCTTGTTTCTTAAACAGAGCTTTGTGATATGCATCCGTTGCAGCATCTAATGCAGCTGACGTTTTTCCTTCAGCTTCATTAAGAGATTTTTTCATTTTCGCGTTGATAAATTCAACTACTTTTTGTCTACGCTCTCCTGTTAACTCTGAAATACTTTTTATTTTGTATGCGTTAAGTGCTTCGCGAACGCATTCACGATATTTAGGTGTCATATTCATGTTACTTGTCTGTATTAAATTTGAATAAAAATCCGATTACCGCTGTGACTATGATCCATCCAACTTTTTGTACGTTAGATTTCCATCGCGATAATACATTAACTTGCTGTTTTAGAGACGATACTACATTTACTTGCTTAATCACATCATCCTGCTTTCTACCAATAGCATTTACTTTTACAACTAATCCATGTTCCGGATCAAATAATTGAGTTTGAATGTGGTGTAGATCAGCTTTAATAGCATGCGTTTCTGTTGCTCGTTCAACTTGCTGCTCTTTCAACAATGTATAGATATCGGATATTGTCGGTGGAGTGTTATTCATGTGTAAGTAAAGTCGTTAACGAATCCTTTTGCTTTCGCAATTCTTGCTTAAGTTCAGAGCTAAGATTTCCTTGTTCCCACGTTTCAACTTCTCCAAATTCATCCACGTGCGATTTAGTAACTTCAGTATTGTCGATGAAGTCTGTTAACTCTGCAATAGCTTCTTGCACAATCGAATTCACATTAGCTGTAACAATTGTTTCTGCATGTTTTTTGAATTTACCCTCAATCATAAGTTGAGTATCTCGTTCTGTAACACAATTCAGACACATTCCTTGAGTACGGAAAAGTCGTTTATCATGCACATGAGATAATGGAGATTTGCAACGCGGACATGCTAGTGGCGTTACAAATTTTTCACGTAGGTTATTCAACGGAGTAATTTTTACCTTAATTCCATTGACTAATTGCCACGTTGATTGGCCTTCATTCCAAATATCTCCTTCTTTACGTATCATTGTATATAAATTGTATTATTTTTAATAAAAATGTTGATAATAATAAGTTAACGCTTTATTTTGTCGAAATCGACGATTTTATCGTTTATTTTAAAGTTAAATTGAAAATACGAATCTGTACACCGTTTTAATTTAAACGGTGAAATTTTTCGTTTAAACCTTAATAAACGACGATCGAGGAATTGTATAAAATGATTTATTACGTTTGGTCTTTTGAGTAACAAATCGATTCCAAAATGGTCGGGCTGATGGAGCTGATATTAAGACATAATCTTCATACTGTGGATAGGTATTAACTAATTCTTGTAGCATATTGGTACCTATCCCCCGCTTACGGTGTATAGGACTAATCCACATATCAACGATTTCTGCTCTATTAGGCGTTTGTTCATTGCACTCAATGTATCCAAACTCATTTTTCAACTTAAACTTCATTTTCCTGGAACTTTAGGAGCTTGTGGAGTGCGCGTTGGTTGAGCTGTACGCGGTGCTTGTTGTAACGGTGTTGACAATTTAGCTGTCGCTTTAGGAGTTGGTGACGGCGCTACTGCTGGCTTTTTTGGTGTCGCGACATCCGGTTTAGGTACTTCTGCCGGTTCCGGTTCCGGAACATCGTCAGTTACTGCTGACAGTGAATATTTCTTGATAATATCATCATATTTCTTATCAAATGCTCTGAACAACCGTTCTAGTTCAAATTTAATCGCAGTAGCTAACTTTTCAGATTCAACATCATCTGCTGCAGCACGTTTTAGTTCTATTGCCTTTCCAGGAGTTAGACTAATCGACATTTGCAATGATGGCGTATCCGATCCTCCAGATCCTTTACGGAACTTTGATGTGATGAAAATAGATGCGTTTAAATTGCGTATTAATTTTTGATCACGTTCTTTCTCTTCAGTTAGATTAATTGACGCATGTTCTGCCATGTATCTTTTAGTCACGTGACGTGACATTGCTTTTATTAAATCTTTTTTAGTTGCCATTATTGTTTAAATCTTAAAATTCCCATTATCATGTTCAATGGAGCGAATGAACCAGTTAACTTATATAAATTGTTATTAAATTTGAATACTATTCCCTCAACAGGTAATATTGTTTTAATGCCACCAGCATCATGCAGTCTTTTTAATTGCGCCTTTAATTTGGCCAAATCTTTAGGGTCATTGAGCGATTTAATCTGCGATATAGTATCTCGCAGTCCCTTTCTCATTTGCTTTAGAGAATCATCTGGATTAATAACTGTCAAATTGTGAACATTTTGCAATACACGAACTCCTAATTGAGTGATTAAAGTGTTTAATGGATTAATTATTTTCTTGAAAATTTCAGCTGATTGCGCATCTGTAGCTGTGACCCATTGGGCAAATGTTGTATTATTAGCTATATTGACTACTGTCGACAGTTTAACAGATTTGTCTTCTGAGACCCATCGCTGTATTAACTGTTGAGAAATAGATGAATGAGCCGATGTAGGAACTTTGCAATCAGCCAATTTCTTTTCAATTAATTTAAGCCATCCAATCTTAATATAATCTTCAATTGTATTTGAATATGATAATCCGACGCTATTCATAATTTCAGACAATCGTTGTTGAAACTTCGAACGTTGGGATTCATAATCAGCAGCAGTCTTAACAACGGCTGGATTTAAAATTTTTAATTGATACGTTTTTTGATTATTTGCTTGTACAGCTTTAAGACTTCTATCTAAAAGTTGAATTCCGTCATGATCTTGATTAATCTCATTTCCGTCCGCATCAAATTCTTTGAAATGGTGAAAATTGATAATAGTAGAACCGTATGGAATTACATTAGTAGTAGCTGGGTAAATAATTTCCAAATTTAGAAAACTATGTCCTTCCTTGAATAACTGTTGTAATATGTTAGGATCGATATTTTTAAACGCAGCTTTCAGATCTGCCATTGCTTCGATGAACGCATCAGCTATAGCTCCTCTCCCAGCAAACTGAGTTTTTATTTGCTCGATGTCCATTGCTTGCTGGCCGGCATTTTTCAACTGTCCTTTATTACGAGCTGCTATCAATTCATTATTCTTCCACGACACTAACAAATTCATACCGTCTAATTTCTCTTGTGCAATTTCTAATTTACCAGCCAATGCATCATTGATTAATTTCGACAACCCTCCAAATGTTAATGTTTTATCTTCGTATGGATGTAGCATATGACCAGCCGCCCCTCCGCATGTCAATATTTGTTTGCTGTCAAATCTCAATACCTCAGCAAATAAATTTTCTATCGATATACTTGACATCTTACCCTTAGATTCATGCATCTTTGAAAATTTCTGTAATTTACTAATCATAACTAACATCGCAGTTTGATCAAATTTTAGTGGATATAATTCCTTAAAAATCTTAAGTATTTCGGCCGATGTTTTTGTCTGATCTCCGAGCATTTGTCTGACTGTCGACGCATTTATATACTTACCTCGAAACTTGAACGGAGACATTGGATATTCAATTACATATCCTATATCATTTGATACAGGTTGTAAGAGCTGTCCATCTTTATAGAGCTTAAAAAACTTTCCATGTAACAATCTACCGCTATCTTTTTGTGATACGGCTGCTATATACGCTATTTCACTCGAATCGTATTTATGAAGAATCTCATCCGGTTTATATGGATTTTTTACCTCTATTATTCTTGCTAAAGGAACATTAAATAAACGATGTATTAGGTTGCTCTTTTCATTAAAATCGAATGGTGACTTTTTATTATCAGTTACGTTAGAAGTCCCGATGAATACATTATCTGCACCAAATTTTTTACATAACCATTGGTATGCTTGAAAGTGACCAGTGTGAAACGGTTGAAAACGGCCTGCATATACTACTATTGGACGCGCAGACGTATCAGCCATTTCTAGCAAATCCTGTATTACCGATTGTCCTAAATTCATTGAATCTCTACTTGGTTTATTAAAGTACACCCCCGAGTATCAGTAACTTTTACTTTATATATTCCGTTACTCAATCCGGTAGCAATTGGTGTCGTTTGATTCGGGGAAGTGTTCCAAATATACGTGTAAGGTGGAACTCCACCATTACCTGAGGCCTCAGCTGAATTTGTGTAAGGAATAGTGAATAAATTCATTATAGGACCTTGTGTTATATTAGTCGATTTGGTCGCAGTAGATGAATTTGCGTCAGTAACAGTTACGGTATAAGTACCGGCTGGAAGACTTGTTATTTTATTAGCAGTGTACCCATTACTCCACAAATATGTATATGGTGTCGTTCCACCGGTAGGATTTGCAGTTATGCTGCCAGCGTATGTACCGTAGCATCTATTATTGGTTTTTGATAAAGAAATTGTCAATTGCGAGTATCCTTTGCAAAAGCTGCTGGCAATAATTAATGCTGATAATAGAAGTTTTTTCATGTTAGTTAATACGTTTTATATAAATATCAATTATTATAAACAGCTCTGCCAAGTCTTTCCTGATAACGCTGTATTACTTTATTTAGAGTTATTGCTTCGTTGTGTGTTAAACCTGTTGATGCCGCAAACCATCTTACTGTACCATTGTGATATGTCGTAGGTGTTCCTGCTGAATTACGACAACCTACATATAAATTTCTATTTGGGGCTTTTCCTGTCAACGGGTCTTGGTCATATCTGGAAACTAAATGTTTGTTTCTCATAACAAACTGTATATCACCCTGACGTGAACAAAGTTGAAAACCTGATGTAATTGATACATCAATAATCGGAGTTACTGCGGCTATAGAACGACTGCAACACATGCCAATTACTCTTTGAGTTGCATTGCTTCCCAAAAGTAAATACTCATCATTAGCACCATCAGCACCACAATAACCTTGTGTAGTTGCCGTAAGATAAATTGACATTCCGCAATCTCTTGGATTTACATTTCTGCTTAATGGGTTAAACAGTGTATTCATATACTGATTACTTCCATTGAAAGTTGTTCCTAATGAATTATGTGTTGGAGAATTTACAAATGAAGCATTGAATGTTGTGTAGTCTTTTAAATTGAATCCATGTCTTGCTGCTGTTCCACCTATAAAAGGATATGCTACTAATAACTTATCCCATAGATTATACAACTTCAGATTCTTAACCAATTCATGAATAACTACTTTTTGAAAATTATCAGTGATACCCGCTCCGCTAATGAAATTATTTGCATCTGAATCATTTATCCCAGAATCTAATGGTAAAAACATTTCACGTGCACGCGAACTTGTAAATCCAGCGAACGCATCTGTTCCTCCACCCAAATCCCAATTATCAAATAATGGCCTACTTCTAAGCATTAATAATGACCTCCACGTGCTATAACATCGAATTGATCTTGTGCTCCAGCATATACAGATTGTGCAACGCTAATAACACTACCGGATGGTATAACTAATCCACCCGCAAATGTTATTGTTTGAGTTGCTCCGACAGCTGTCGCTGATCGAGTAACTGTAGCGATTGCTACTTCTGCTATGATATATGGATCTGCAGCTGCTGTATTTGATAAAAAGACCTTTCCGACCATGGCCGATGATGCCGCCATGGCTAATTGTGAATTCGTGAAAGTAATATAATCGACGCGAGATCCGCTGGCGCCAGCCGTTAACAATGTGGTTAAACTTCCACTACCATTTGACGCTGTTACAGCTGCGGATAACCGAGCTCTTCCGATGACTGGTGATCCTGGAAAGATTGGATAAATGTTTGCGGTTGGATAAGTTGGCATATAATTAATAATTTAAAAACATAAATAGTCGTCCAGCAACTAACGCCGGATCAACATAATCGACGACTGCTTTTTGACTTGGTATCAATACATCTGAGCTACCACTCATGGTAGAATCTGTCGATAAATAAGATATTGGAATATAATTACTAAATTGAGCATTGATATCTGTCAATACATCGTATAAGGTCCTTCCATAAGCTTCGCAAAATATAGTAGCAGAAATTGCTTGAGCATGCGCGTCAGCAGTACGAACATAATATGGCCAATAAGTTGTTGTTGTGTCAGGCTCTACTACCGGTGTAGTGTGTTGACAACCTCTAAAATACGAACCTGCTCCAATATATATCGATGGTGAAAAATCGTGCACTACATATATTTCGACATAATCTCCAGCGACTAAATCCATTTGTTGAACACATTCATGTGTGAGATTTGTAGCTCCGTCACTGATATAAACGTATTCATGAGCATAATCTAATCCTCCATTAATAGAAAATATAGTATATACTGTTATTGAAGATCCACTTGGTACTGCGCTAGTTTGCCATATCATTTCAGTAACCATATGATACATTCCATCGACCGGTGCTGTAAATTTATCAGTCGATAAATTGAAAGTATTATATACGTCCGAATCTATACTTGTAAAATTAATTTTTGTGGTTAGAGGATATGTAATACTTTGAGCTGACGTTTGTACTGCAAAAAAAGTTGCTCCTCGCGCACTACTCACTTGTGATAGATCCACATAAGACGCTGTATGAGCAAAGCTTGATGTTGTGGCATAAGATGACGTAATTGCATATGATGCACTTGTTACATACGAAGCCGTAGTTGCATACGATGCGCTCGTAGCATAAGATGAAGTCGTAGCATAAGATGATGTGTTAGCATACGAAGAACTTAACACGTATGACGAGCTTATTGCATATGATGCACTTATAATTGAATTGCTTCCGTATGGACCCCACACATTTGATGCTGTTACATAAGATGCTGTCGCAGCTGTAGTTGCATTTATTGCGTAAGATGATGTATTAGCATATGACGAACTTGTAGAATATGACGAACTTACCGCATATGATGCACTAGTAGCATACGATGCAGATGTTGCATACGAAGATGTTATCGCATACGACGCACTAGTAGCATACGATGCAGATGTTGCAAATGAAGCAGTTATTGCGTATGATGAACTTATCGCGTAGGATGAAGTTACCGCATATGATGCACTTGTCGCGTACGATGCACTCGTAGCTATTGCGGCTGCATTTGCGTATGAAGACGTTATTGCATAGGATGATGATACAGCATAAGATGAACTTAAAGCATATGACGCAGATGTTGCATATGATGAGCTTACTGAATATGAAGCAGTATTTGCGTAAGATGCTGATATTGCTACTGATGCAGTAAGTGAATTTATAGAATAACTAGCCCAACTAGCTGTTAATAAGGCTTCTCGGTTGCTAGACAACGTACCAGATAATGTATATGATCCAGTATGCCACACACTACCGGTTACAATAGTGAAATTAATTAAATTGCTTCCTAAGTAACTGTTATTAACAACATTTATAAATCCGAATGATCCCGTATCTGTAGTTGTAATTTCTTGGGATGCTGTAATATTTCCTCTAATATCAAGTTTAGCTTTTGGATTCAATGTTCCAATTCCTATTCGTTTTCCTGAACCAATTGATTGGAATATTATCGAACTAGTTAAATAATTCGACCCAGACCACATTGTTATAAAAGATCCAGTACCTTCACCTTCTAATGACGATGAACCGTACGGAACATATTGCCATACAGCTGAACCGCTATCGTCTGTCGATTGTAATACTTTACCTGCTGCTGGATTACCTCCCATGATTTGGATAGTTCCACTTATATAAGTGTCTGATTGAACTAATACACGACCGTTAGCAGTAGTTCCGATACCACCGCGTAATACTAAATCTCCTCCACCGGCAGAATCTACCGCATCTCCTCCAGCTATTGTAATATTTGACCCGCTGACGTTGGCAGTTCTAGAATTTGATCCTCTAATGCTATAGTTAGATGCTAAAGCTGTCGATCCAAATATATCATAATCATCATTCCAAATCCCTTGGCCGAAATATACATCTATAATTTCAAAAGTATAATTGTTAAAAGATGTACCTGGATAAGCGCATGCTCCGGCTACAAATGTATTAGATGCTCCAAATGCGAGCGAACCTATAGTGATGCTATTCGTAACATTAGCTTGAGATCCGGTTAGTGAATTCCAATTACCGATCATTGTGTTAAAAGCTAAAGGTGTGGATGGCGTCACACTTAAATTATTACTACCAATTACTAAATTTGCGAATGATGAACTTTCATTGATAGGACCTATCCAGTTAGAATATCCGATTACAGTGTTCTGCAGAAGTGAACTTGTTTCAAATGATTGTAGGAAATTGAAATTTCCTATAATAGTATTCCCGTTTGCTATCTGACGAGCGTTTGTTAAATTACTAATCCCAATTATAGTATTCTGTTCTGTCGTCGATAGTGTAGTATCATCTAATGTATACGCTGGAAAATTATTAGCTCCTATTATACAGTTTAGATCAAATCTATTATTTGGACCAGTTTGTGATGAACTGAATATTTTGAAATAATCATAATATGCTATTATAAAATTTTGATTGATAAGTCCGGAACCTGATTCTAGCTGAAGATTGGTTCCTGCATACGTATTTAATCGAGTATCCGTATATAATAAAGAACCGCTTATACTCACAACTCGAATGTTCGGAGTGCTATCATCTACTATAATTGGCCAAATACCGGTAACGTCAGATATTCCCGATCCACTTCCCCCATCTCCACTTGCAGATGCCCATGTCGCATGTCCTAATGAATTTATAGCTGTCAATACACTTCCTGAGAATGGGGCACCTCCTTGAATACGTATAGTTCCACTAACAAATACAGATGCTGTTGGATCGACTTCTAATGCACCTACTGTTAACTTTTGCTGAATTAAAGCGGATCCACTATCTCCTAAAATTCTAAATAACGCTCCCGCATCTAATTGATGCTCTATACTTCCCGACATACTTGATGTTGGACTATAAGAGCCTACTGTAAATTTATTAGTGGAACGGACCGGGTGTAGATATCGGATTTCTAACTCCGATCCACTATACATAGATGCTAGATAGTTAGTGATGATGAATATATTATCACCCAACATCAAATTGTCATTTTCTTGACTTCCAGTAGGTAAGTTATAAAGATCGTATATCATTAATCAATTGGTGGTAAGAAATCATCCGGCGCATCAGCTCTCGAACTTGATTTAGTATTTAGTAAATAAATATACGCATTTCTAGTGTACACATCGCTTTTTTTAACCGCATTAATTACTCCGTTAATAACGGTTACATTTCGATTCAAATTATATTCATGAAGTCGAGCCGTCGCGTTAGGGTTATTATATACTGGTCTAACTTGTAAATTTTCACGAGGTAATGCGTGCGACGAACTGTCTAAATACGTTCTAGTTTGATATGCAGTCGATAATAAAATGTTATTAATATACGACGATACTGATGATTGACGGCCTGATTGATTATAATATTCGAATTTAAAATCAATTGAAGATGATACGTCGTAATTAGGTAACGCTATTGAATATTTAAAATTGTTAGGTGTGTATCCAAATTCTTCAGCGGGCTTCAGCTTGATTCGTGAAATGTACCAATCTCCCGATGTTATTCGAAAATGTAATTGTCCATACCCATCACGATCCGCTTTAAATTTATATACTACTTCGTCATAATATCTCGATGCAAGCGATTGTGATATTGCGCCTATAAATTTTCCACAAGGACTATATTCAACGGTTTGAAAAGGTGGTTGTGTATTAATAAAAGCACTTCCAGACATGTAAATTTCCATAACTGGATTTTTACCGTCAAACGCATTGTTGATGGTTCTAAAACTCAATTCATATATATCACCTTCACATAAAGAATACGATCCTGTTGATGTAAATGTTATAAATGTGTTTAATGAACTACTGTATGGAATGAATACTGAATTGGATAACGTAGCATTATTTAATTGCAAAGACGTTGTAGGCGCAGTTCCATGTTGTTCGAATTTCCAATACTTAGTAATGTCAGATAATACGTAAAAGTGTCCAATTAACCGTTTATTGTTAAGGACATCGTAATATGATGTTTGATTAGTGTAATCAGAATCTACTAAAATGTCGGATGGTGATAGATTTCTATCATCTACTAACGTGTACGGCGAATCACTACTTCGCTTTTTAACGTACGTTTTTATACGCGATACATCTCCTGATATCGGATTGAAGTTGCTAAATTGCACCTCTACAGTTACACGTGGAACTATCGATGAAGTTATATATTGCAATTCGCTATTACTTACACCATATTTGATAAGGTAAGGACTAGCATCGAACGACGATATTGGAATTTCTACGTAGTTATTGCCATCAATTACGCTTTCAACATACGCGGATTCCACAAATGCTGTTGATGAATTTACCACATCAATGATACGTGACGAATATCCAGCTGGCATATCTTCTCGTGATGTGTATTGAGACGTTGTCGGATATGTGTTTACTGGCGCTTCACATATAAACGTACCACCAATCATATTTGATTTAAAAATGTTGTTGCTAGAAATCAACTTCCCTGCGTGGGTAGGTTGACGTTTAAACACTCCACTTACAATATCGTCTGTTCTATCAAATTTTGACGAAGCATCGGTATCTACGGTGACTGATAATGTATTATCTATCGATGTTGCGTGAGCCCACAATACAGCATCTCCTCGCGAACTCGGTACGATGTTTTTAGATACGTTGAATTCTGATTGTATTTGATTTTTAATAGTACGTTCGTAACTGACTGTTCCGCCTGATTCGGTTATGTATGAAGCCGTGTATAGCGAATTTATCGGCGATATCTCTTTCGAAATTATCTTAGATCCAGCTATTAAAATGCGCGGTAATTCGTCGAAATGTATTACAGAATCGTTTTGTCTGTAGGGATTTATATCTATTGGAATAGTATAACATACGTTAAATTTATTACGCCACTCATCCGGTACTAGATCGTGACGTAATGACCCTACCACAGTTAATCTTCCAATACCTCGCGCTGTTTTATTATCAACATGAACACTTATTAACCGGTTTTTAAAAGTATCTAGATATTTAGTAACATTATATTTTACTGGCTGACTATTAGCATCCAATATTTCTATGTTTATACTAGTGTTTGGTTGTAAATATTCCGACCCTCTTAAAAAGATGGGAACTTTGCCTGCTGTAAATTTATCAGGTACGTCTAGTTGAAAATATTGATTATCAGAATCTTCTACGTAATACGTGAATTCATGTAATAGTTGCGACATGTAAATAAATATACAAATTAATTGTATACTACTTTGCTGCAACTATTTTGTAATTCAACTGGTATTTCTATATCCACCATGTCCTTAACGTGGTCAATGTGTGATACTATTAATATGAAGTCAAATAAACTGCGGAGATATTCGAACAAAAGTGCTAATGAATTCAGATTAGTAGTATCCAATACACCGAATCCTTCATCAATTGCTAAAAAGTTCGCATGTGGTAATGATGAAATTTGAATTAACGATATACGAATCGCGATAGATGCTATAAAACGTTCCATTCCGCTAGTCATTTCTAACGGCCAATAATTGCCATTTTCAAACGCTATATATCCATTTATATCTTTTCCATCCGTATTCAACACTACTCTGAAATCCACAATTTGTTCCAAGATTTCATTAATCTTAGCTTCTAAAATCGGTATATTTCGTGATATTAAGTAGTATGGAATACCTTCACGACAAACTGCTTGTAAATATAATTCTAAAATATGTCGGTCGTGGTAACGTATTTTTAAAGTTTCATTTTGTTGATGGCTTATTTCAATAGCTGTTTCAAGAGCTGTTATCGCATTTTGTAACGTGCTCATCGATTCCGATGTACTTTTATGCTCTTTAGTTAACTGTGTAATTGACGTGGTTAAAGAATCTATTTGAGCCACATCGACTGATTTAATGTCAGATTCCAACTTTTGAACCTGATCGTCCATTGATTTAATAGATGATTTGATGAAATCGATTCGCTGTTTGTGCCCGTTAATTTCATCTAATTTAAGTTGATACGTTTGTTGTTGAGCCTTTTGAATGTTGTGAAGTTCGCATTTCTGTTGAACTTCTCGTAATTCAATTTCATACATTTCACTTTCTGCTTGTTTAGCCTGTAATTGAGCTTTTGCAGCAGCTATATCTGAAACTAAGTTTTCTTGAAGTGATCGAGATTTGATCGCATCTTGCACAAATATATTATTCATACAGTAAGTGCAATTTTCATCATATTCTAAGTCGTTCAACTTTTCCAATTTACTGTTTACATTGTCTAAGGTAGCTTGTAATGTAGTACAATCAGTGAGCAATTTTGATATATCGATTCTAAATTTACCCACCTTAGACGGTAACGTCTGTTGTTTTTTGTGGGTCAACTTATCAAACTCTGCTGGCGTTAATATATGAATATCCTTAGCTTTATCATATGGCAGTTTGTTGAGATACGTTTCCGATGCGTTTAATTGTTTACTTATAACTAAAAGCTCATTTTCTAGTGATTTCTTTTCAGAGTGTAACCATTTTAATTGTTCAATGCTTTGCTTTTTCCCATCCCGTACCAATATCAACTTGTTAAGTTGATTATTTAATTTCGTTAACGTTTGTTGAGTCGAAGTATATTGTGATTTAACTTTAGTCAACTCTGCTTTAAACTGCTTTAATCTAGCTTTATCGTTTGATATTTTAGTGTCATAATCTGACTCTTCGTCATTTTCAATCAACACTTCGAGTGCGTGATGCGCTTTATCAGCAATCGTTTTTAACTCATCATATATCTGCAGATCTAAAAATTTTGACAACAAATCCTTCCGATCTGCTTGACGTAATGCTATGAAATTCGCGTTATTATTTTGAAGTGATAAGTTTGTCATCACAAATTCTTCAAACGTTCCAATATATGATTTGATTATCTTAACAGTTTCTTTGCGGTCGCGACCATTAAGTGAAATTTCACTACCATCAGGTCCTATCTTCCAAAAATTGACATTAACCTTTACTTTTCCTTCATGATATCCTTTTTGCTTAATTCCACGTTTATGAATATAATATTCAACACCATTAAGTTCGAAATTTACCGTTCCTTCGAAGAAATTGCTTTTATTGTTTAATAATTGATCTGCACGCGTCGATCTATCAGCTTGATCAAATAGTATGAACGTCAACGCATCTAACAATGCAGATTTACCCGACGCATTTTGTCCGAACAATCCTACTACCCCTTTAACATCAGTAAAATCTATAACATTGCCTACACCGTATGATAAAAAGTTTGAAAATTCGAATTTTTTAATGGCGAATTTACTGTCTCGCACCAAATCCTTTTCTACCAATTGTTGATTTAACTTACCGTTTAAATCTTGAACAGCTTTACGTTCTTCTTCACGAGCCGTTGTATTGTTGATCAGATATTCATCGATCAATTTATTTTGCACGTGTATATCTCGGAGATTAACATCAACTTTAGGTAATTTAAACGTGTTCGTTCCATTGATTCCTGTCGTTCCATTAAGAATGACTATATCGTTTATCTTATACTTACGTTCTAATTGTTTTGCAATTTGTTTTAACGACTGTATGGATGAATCGATTCCTTTCAGCCGAACATGATGAGTTTTATTTAGCTTTATATCATCAATTAACACGTTATTTTTAACGTTTAATGTTACAAATGCATACTCATTCGGAATATTAATAAAAGTCGATGTAAGGTCGTTTAAATTCCATTTAAGGATACCGTGATAATCATACGATTCTCCAAACCCTTGTTGAATTAAACTTGAGCTGTATGCTATCGTTTTATCAGAATTTAGATATTGAAACTTGTGAATATCTCCTAATAATGCTAAATCAAATCCATCAAATAAAGACAATCGCGTATCAGTGATTAGCGATAGGCCAGAATCTAAACGTGCATTGTTTAATGCCCCGTGGAATAACGCTATTTTGATAGTATTTTTATCTGTTATGTGCTCGGCTCTTATATACTTTTCAGGATCTTCTAGTATGGACATCGATGAAAATACTACATTACCCATTCTGTATAATCCCGACTTTTTCAAATAGAAAATGTTATCACATTCAGCAATATCAATTACTGATGATATCACATCGATTCGATTTGGATTATTAAGATTTGCATCGTGATTTCCAGGAATCACTACTACTGGACCATATTTCGCTAATTTAGTTAGAAATGAATGAATCATTATAACTAATTCAGGAGATATATCTGTTTTAGAATGCGCTATATCTCCTGCAACGACAATGATTTTCTTTGACGTATCCTTTTCTAATTCTGCATATAATTTTTCAAATACTGCATTATACTCAGTGTGACGCTTCCAGTTTCGAATGTGGATATCGGCACAATGAAATATAGTCTCGTACCGTTCAGACGCGTCAATTAATTTAATTACTCTTTTACTCATATAGATAAAATTGCAGCCATCAAAGTATCGTGTTCTGACAACTTATTTGTATTCTTTAAAATCTGCATCATTGAAGCGTGACCTAATTTGTTAGGATCCTTGCCTGGCAAAGATACATTATATACCGTTTTACCTAACCCCATTAACCAATCGCAAATTTCACGTGCACATTCTTGAGCTTCAGGTTCATTATCCAAACACACATACACAGTTTGCACATCACGGGATTGTAACTTACATTCTAATTCAGACTCTTTAACAATCTGTTTTCCGAATAATGGAATCGCATTATGTTGTATAGAGATTGCATCCAAGGCTCCTTCAACTAATGTCACCGGTAGATTCCAGTTTATAAAAAATTCAAATCCTATCATTGTTTTATCAACTTTCGGACTCAAATGCGTTTGAGATGCGTATTCGTTAAAAGATCTACCTGTGAAAAAGTTTAACAATCCATTGGCATCAAATGATGGTATTATAATCATATCTTTGTACGGTCCACTATCACAATATCCTAACTGATATTTTACTATGTCGATATAAGATATTCCTCGATGTAAGATATAATTCAAAGCTTTATTATACATAATCGACGGTGACGGTTTCCATAGCGGTTTATATTCTTTAGGAAGCGCTAATGTATCACGAACCTTTTCATACCCAGTATTTTTTGACTGAGTGTCAGATTCATAAACTTCTTTCAACAATTCAATTACATGACTATCAGCTGATAATTGAACTGCTAATTTAACAATATTCCGCCCCTTATGTGGACAAACCCAACAACGCCACGCTTGCGTCTTTACGTTTAATTGCAATTTCGGCTTGTGATGATTACAAAATGGGCAAAAGAATGAAACTTCTTCTTCACTATGTCGTTTACTTGGCCCTAAAAAGGTTTCTATTAATTCTACTAATTGCAATCCCATCACTTAGCTTTTTGTACCAATTCTAGAAAATCTTCAATTGATAGACAGCAATATGTTTTACTACGGTTGCGTTTAAATATCAGTAAAGGCTTATGTTGTTTAGCGTTGGCTTCCGCTTGTTCTAAGCACGACCATATTGATAACTTCTCTTGGTTTTTTACTTCGATGGAAAATGGAAACAATTTACGAGCTGCTGGTGATAGTTTAACATCTTCGCCATGATCTCCCATAGTTGTGGACCTAACATCATCCGGTTCTAATTCTGGAAATACTTTTAAAATCGCTTCTACAACTTCATTTTGAGCACGTTTGCCCTTCGCTTTTGCACTTCTTGGACGCATTAAATATAAATTATTCAGTTTAAGTTTAAAATATACTAATAATCAAATCGTAAAACAACAGTAGTATCCATGTTAGCCAATTTAATTATAGGTTGAGCTAACTTTCCTACCATTAACAATTCATTATTATCATTATATAAACCAACAGTTGTAATATAAGGCTGAAATTCAGAGCTTGTTACAAATGATTTTACTTGACCAGGATAATTTGCAGTGTTGTCTAATATCGTTGGGTTTTGCGATACGTTAAAGTCTTTATCTGATATCGAACAAGCTACTGAACATTCATTTATTGTAACTGTAGAATCGAATCCTAACGTTAAATTAAAGTCATCATTAAGACTTAAATGGTCAAAGCATGGATCGGTGATTACGATTAATCCTTTCTTATATAGAATATTTCCAGAGTATGGAGTATTCATGACATTATTTATCAAATATTCACTGATTTCACCCGCTGCTAATGGAGTATTGAATATCATGCAATTTGCAATGCTACCGCTAAAGAATTGGCTATCATTGCCACTTTGTCCCACATATATATGTGCATCATTATGTGTATCACGATCTGTTGGAATAGTAGCAGAATTTACTAATGTTCCATCAAGATAAAATAAAAATTGATTGCCATCTTTAACTGCAGTCACGTTATGTAACGATTCCGATGAAATTGCTGATGATGTCAATTCAGTTAATACTACGCCATCATATCTACTAACTGATATTTTACGTTTATTTGCTCCACTATTATATACTGATATTTGAAATGGATATTTACCGTTGCATGGTATCTTAGTGGTAGTCAATTGACCCACTGAATTCATAGTTTGTTTATATCCTAATCCACGTTTGCAAAATATAACATTAGATGTATGATTCAAATCTAACTGTTCGGATGGCAGTTCAATCCACGCTGATACTGTGAAGTCTTCATGATTTGTAAAATTGACTTTATTTAAAGATGGAAAGGATAAACCTGTATTAATCGATGAGTCACTTACTTCTATGAACGATGATGATCCATTGAATGATGCTACTGTATAGTTACATTGAATTGGACTTGGATATTGAATGCTAGATGTTTTAAAAGCTAGATTATATCCCTGGGAATTAAATTTGTATAACCCGTCATTTGATATTGGACCGCTTACAGATGATTTTCCTACGTGTACAGTATCGTTTGAAAAATTAAACTTTAATAATGTTCCATCAGCATACATTCCGTTATTAATACTTTCACCATCATCTATCAGTTCTGTTGATAATCCTGTAGCATATCTACCTATCCCAGGATAGCCCCACAAATTACCATTTGAATCGTCGCCAAAAGCAATAGTAACTACATCGACACCTTCCACAACACCCGAACCTAATGATCCATACAAAACTACGCTGCCTGGTCGAATGCCTTCACCACACAATTCCATTGGAATTGATATAACGATACACGAACCGTATAGTGCACGATATTCATTATCATTTACAAGCGGAGTAGTACTGAAAACGTTTTTTATTGAATGCCACATCGCCCGATCATACGTTCCCGATGTAGAGGCTTCAGTAGAATCGAAAGGGGCAGCGTTAAATTTGCCACGAAATACCTTTATTCCATAGCTATCAAATGATTCTGATGATATAGCCCATTGTTTATATACTGGGGTCGACGTTATATCAATGTCTGATTCTGATATGTGCTTATATATTAGCGACATGCATGTTAGAACGTCAATTTAACTTTAATTAACGATTCATTCGAAAAGGACTTCAACACCGGACGACTTAGTTTTGCTGTCGCAAGCAATTCATTATTATCATCATATAATCCAATAGTAGTAATATATACTTTAGGATCTCCTATGAAATCTAAATGTCTAATTTGACCATAAGATCCTGTCACAAAGGTTGGATTGTTTGAAAAATTATATCGCGAATTCTTTACTCTGACAAAATAGTGAGTCGATGATACTTCTTCTTCTGTACGAGCTGCAAAATATGACCCAGTCGATAATGCTTTGTAAAATGTACCGATATTATTAACGAGAGATGGATCAGCTGTTGAACTTGTAACGGAAGCTGACGCAGCTAAAGCTGTTGGATCGAATACTAAGATTCCCAAATCTGGATAGCATAATCCAAATACAATCGAGTTGCTGTATATACCATTATTTACTGAACCGCTAACTATATTGAATACACGTCCCGCAGATGATACGGTCGGTGATAAATTCGATTCTGAATCGTCAATTAAATTCAAAGTTTTACTTGAACTGGCTAAAGTTAATTGCCAATTGCCTGGATCTAACTTCTCTTTAATACGAGCTCTGTTAATATTAATAACATAGATTTCGTCACGAGAAGATGAATTAAATGTAAAAGTGGTGTCGGCCGGACCTAGTAGTAAGCTTCGATATTGCGAATAAACTGCGCGAGTAGCTGTATCGTTATTATTTGTTGCAGCTGCAAAAGATCCAGAACCCAAACGATGTCCATATGCAATTGCAAATTGAACAGCGCTACCAGTAGTATTTGTGAGTGGATTTGCGTTATAAATGTTATAATAATACAAACTTGATGAGGTAGCTAACTGAGCAGATGATGTATAAAATGATGTAAGCACACCAGCGTTGTAAGACCATACACCCTGACTAATTACTTCACGGTCATTAACTACAATATCGTCAATTGGATCGAATGGTGTATAAATTTCACTCCAAGTTGGTCGACCAGTATTGGTCACTTGAGCTGATTGATCCATTCTGTTTACCAGTACCTTTGCGTCCGTTTCTGTCTTATTTACTAATGCTTTTGCCATTGTTATGCTATTGGGTTAGTTGAATTAATTACATCAACTGTTAATTGTGAAACTGTAACTTGTAATACTACCGATCCACCAGTTTCATTACCGAAAATTGTTAAAGTAGTTCGATAAGTACCGATTTGTTGCGGTTTAGCTACTAATTCAAACTGATTACCTACAATTGCAATTGTTTTGCTATTGGTGTTGTCTCCGATGTATGGATTAGTAATATTTGCGCTATTCCGATCTGTATTCTGAGGGATAGTATTACCAGTACCTAATCTAAGATCTACTGCAGTATTATCAGCTAATATAGCTGTGTATCCATAAGAGCTGTTACCTGCTGATAAGTTTAAGGTTGTTGGGTTAACTATGAAAATTTCACCGGTGCGTGATAATGTTACTGATGACACATTTGGTTGAATAGCTAATACTGGAACAAATTGTGATAATTTTGGTAGGCTAATCAATTTACTGCGCATCATCTGCGATTCATCTGCAAACGCTTCTAGAATTGGCATATTTTCAATTACTTCTCCGTAGTAACTTGATCCTAAAGGATGTGTTGGATTCCACAGATCATAATCGATTTCATCGTCTGCAAGTGCAAATTTTGTAATATTAAATTTGTCTCTTCCACTAGCTAGTAGCTGACGACCTCGTTTTGTTAAAATGGCATCGACTGTTATCGATGTATTATCTAGATATCCCATGAGTATTAGTTTGAAATAAATATATCAATTTGAAAAAAATCAATTAATCTGATGGGGGTCGGTATTAGAATAATACTTTATAATTAAATTATTTATTCTTTATTTAGATTATTTTATATCTTTTTTCCCTACCCCTTTTAATAATTAGTATAGTACATAAATTTCATTTCTAAGAAATCTTTATGTAGCCTTCCGATGTGTTTGAATTATTGACATGTAGTACAGAATCATCTACTGCGATAATAGTAATTACCGGACCACCATCGATGGTGTCAGTACTGTTCTGATTAAAATCTTTAGCGGTCATTTTACATCCTTCATACGAGTTTAATGTACGGGCTGTGCTATCTAGATTGACGTCAGACACTCGAGCGTAATCATACGACCAACTCACTGGACGTCCTAGTGCGATATCTAACGAGGATGTGTACGCGTATCGCTTAATCTGACGCAATTCACTTAATCTAGATTGGTCGATTGGTTCATAAACACCGTCATATTTCCAAATTGGATTCGTTAGGAACGTTGATCCTGATATTGAACAGCTATATTCAGTACGTGTTCCGTGATCGGATGGATCAAATAAACGTATGCTAATTGAACCGAATATCGAATTAGTTGGTAGATTGTCAACGTATGTAACATCATATGGGTATCCATCCTTATCACCCATCCGCAATATTTCATATCCTATTGCTTCATTCAGATAATCAATTATTTCAGTCGGATCAATGTAGCTACCTGATAACCAAGTAGGTGATGTTGGAACTAAATTTATTCCATCGACAGTGATATATCTAATAGCTCTATCATAATTAATTGCTTCATCGACAAATATTCCATCATTTGCAATACGATCGTGCAAATCTGCGTATAGATTGTAATATGCATTGGAACCTAGATGATATTGGTATGGATGGACGTTGTTGTATTGATACTGTCCTTGCAGTTGAGAAGCGTTGGCTATAAGAGATGCCGTAGTAGCATTGATAGTAGTGTCAGAATAGTTCCATATACTAGCGACCGTTAAATCTGGAATAGCATTAATTTGAGCTATAGTACTATTATACGTACTACTTAATGATTCTGTTTGATAAATAATGGCAGCCTGATAAAGTTCATTTATACCAGTTAATGTCGAATCAACTAAACAATCAATTTCAGAGTCGTGATTTAGAGAACTTGGCGGTTCTAATTTCGTCAACGGAATTCTAGTACGTTCAAATATAGTAGGAGCTATTACCAATCCAACCCGTGATTTACTACGTAGCGGTACAGATTGTTTAATTAAGTGAAATAGTGCACCGTCATAAACACGAAGCGGTTTGATATAATCATTCCAATTATACCCATTGCTCATACGTGCCTTTGAAAAAGTTGATTTGACAATGTCTAAAGCTGCGTATGATTCAGAATATTGATATCTAGGATCGCCTATCCAACTTGAAACGTTTTCAAAATAACCGTATGATTGCGCTATATCTTCGTTGATTTCATCTTGCGGTGAAAAAGTTATATCCAGTCGATGGCTATTGTTGGTAGCATAATATTTTGCAATATCCTGATTCGATCGCGTACTTGATAATATGTTATCGTGCAAAGATGATGTGTGAACGATGATTCTATCACCAGCCCAACGGCTACCTAATTCTAATGGCCACCATTTATATGATTTGTCAGTAAATGATTCTGTTACAATGGATCCATTAATAGTGATAGCATTATAAGTGTTGCTAGTAATTACCGGATATGATTGGATTAATCCTTGATTTCTAATAATAGAAGCAGAACTTCCAGTTAAATAAGGAACTCCACCTTCAGCTCCTAATGGAAACCAATGATATAATTCTGCAAATGTTGGATCAAGATGACTGTCAGGTGCATTTGCTTCAAATTGCCGTGCATATGTCAATGCTGATATAGATCCTGCAGTTTCAGTTTGTTTATAACATTTAAAAGCTTGAACGTATCCATAAAACGATGCACTTTGATTGATCATTACATGATAACCTATATTAGGATGCGGATCGGTACTGTTCGGGAAAAATGAATCGTCTAGCATCGCTTCGCTATTAAACACTTCCGGATCATTGATATCCTGTCCTTTATTAGTACAAGTTAAATATAATGTACCGCCTTGATAAGTCGCTTCTAATGTAGCTACCCACCATAAGCCATTAAAGATAGGAACGTTTGTTAATGTTACAGGAGTTACGAAAGAGTCTTCACTCTCAACTTTAATATCAGCGTAAATTGAACCACTTACAATATTAATAATTGAACAGTTGACGCTCGGATCTCCTTCATCATCTTCGAACTTAACGAAATTAGTATATGACGTAGGTTGATTATCAATTTGAATTGGTTTAAATCTGAACGATACTCTATCAATCGATTCCGTGGTTCTGAATATCAATTCTCCTAACGATGATGTTGATGCGTGTTTATTAGCTTGGAATCCGATCGCGTATTGAAATTTATCTTCAACGTTATAATCGTTCAAATTTGTATTCCAATCATACCCATCATCTCGTGCCGCATAATAACTTTTAGGACCAGTATATTCCTTAATCCGTAGAACTGATGGCGGTACACCATAACAGTTCATCAAACCACGAATTCCTGCAACAGTTCCTTTAGACCATAACAAATATGGCATGTTATTATATAATCGTTTCCACAGTTCGTTATTATACTGAGAACGATTGAATTGTATATTGTATAATTGATACAACTCGGCCAACTGCATTCCTGATGGAACTTCTAATCCAGCTGATGCTAATATAGCACTTAAATATGTCGGTGTCCATTGGACATTTCTATTATCGTACGGATTATATATTGACGTTAATTGTGTAGTAGCATTGTATAATATATCGTAAAAATGACCTAATAGATTTACAAACGTTACGAATTCTGCATTGGCTGAATCATCGCGAATGTATTCTGGTAAAAAGTACATTAATGCATTTTGATTCATCGAATCATATAAAGAGGCTGAACTTAATGCTCCATCATACCAATCGATAGCTGTTTCGGAAGTGGTTGCTGCTAAAGTATAGGGTGCTTCAGCATTTGTTTTTGGCCAAGTTGATGGCCAAAATTCACCTAATGATGATGTTTCATACGAAGCTGATGAATAATATAAATGTCGTTCATATGCATCAAACGACGTCAATATACTATTTCTATCTTGTTGTAAGGATGTTACATTCTGAATAAAAAAGGCTGAACCAGTACTGCTTGATTCTGGAAGTGATTCTAAATCAGTTGTAATCGAGTCAATTGATTCTTGAATGTATTCTAACTGGCGTAGTTTATATCTAAAATTACTTAAGCGATTAGCAGCAGAGGAAAAGTGAATAAAATTAGCAAATGATTTATAATCAATACCCATTGGGTCACTTCCAAAACTTTGACTAATTGCATAATTTAAAATTTCAGACTGAGTATATGAATCGAATGTGGTAAGATCGTCTTGCGATTTGAACGCAGTAATATTATTATACACATATCTGTCCATGTAATCGAAATTAGTATTTCTAATTTTGATTGGAACTTCATCTTCAAATTCTGTAGTTAATGTGACTGTAGCGTCATATGGATTAGCAATTCGTTGACAAATAAAAGCTGTGTCATTAATATCTATTGACTTATCAAACGTTCCATCGATTTTTATGATCAAAGACCAAGGTGAATCCGGAAATGTGATATCATCTCTAACAAAATCTATGATATCATAATATTGTTGATCGCCGAAGTTGACAATTAAATTGTCAGGAATCACAGTATGAGCTTGTGAAAAATCGCCAAAATCTAATTGATACTGAATAGACGCATCGTCGGTTGGAATTACACGAATTTCATTTCTATCAGCTGATATTGCATGTATTTTGAATTTGTTAAGTTTATCACCTAACTGCGGACGTAAAAAATGATATTGTAATTTATATGTACCTACTATATATCCTTCATTTTCCACGTGAGAAGCAATCGGTAATATAATAGGTGTGACAGTAACAGAACCAGAAGAATATGGGGTTAAAGCTGTGTAATCTGATACTTTATCAATTCCTACTAACTTAGTATTAATCGCGTTATATATCGAAGCTTCAATGTAATCGGACGGTGATTGACCAAAGTGGGTTTCGAGATTCGAAGATTTCGCGTTAAATAAGTTGAATGTGCTCATATAAATAATTATAAGATTCCTTGCAATCTATAATATTCCAAATCAGTGAAAGTGGTAGTGGTAGGTTGAAAGAATGGAATAAAGGACAATCCGTGACTATTATAAGGATACCAAATCAGATTAGGCTGCGTATTATACGGTTCAAACATAGCTGTATTAATTAATAGGCTATACGATTTCACTGAATTTAACGCTTCTTGCAACTCATTTAGATGACCTTTATAGTATGTAGTATTAGTATAAAATATTTCATCTAAGAGTTTAAATTTATAGAAACATTGCAAGTATAAATGCCATTGTAACAATGTTAATGGCATATCTTGCGATACATAAAATGAATGAGACGTTCCACTAACATTAGTAGATGCAGCATATACTTCAACTTGTGGCAAGTTTACGACATAGTCTCGATTAATAAATTTATCAATAACGTTATTGATCTGATTCGCTAATCGCTTATCTACTAGCAAATCGATGTCGATAAACTTTAAGGTCGTATTAAGTACTGCAATTTTATCAGGTCCAAATCGATTATCGACTAAGAAATTATCTGAACCTCCATTAGATTTCCAACGAAATATCACTGGTAATTCCAATTTGTAGTTCAATCGATATAATTCAATAAGACTAAACCACTGTAGGGAATTATTTACAGCTACAGTACCGATACTATTTTCACGCACCGTATCATTTATTATAAAGGTATTGGCGATTTCAGAATCAAATACTTCTTCTGTTAATCTAAATATGTGTGCGTATAATCTTGGCAAGTATGTAGATGTTACGTCAATGTCATTTTTAATAATTGGATTCCATCGTTTAATTTCATAAATTAAATTATTAACACCTGTTCTATACGTGCCCAATGGCGAATCATAAACTGTCTCACGTTGCATCAACCATTTATCAGAATTCGCGTTAATAGCTTTCGGTAGGTTGATAGGTTTGAAATTCTTAAACGTAACAATTTTTTCTTCATTAAAATTGATAAATGCTATAGGTTCGATAGATAAAAAATCATACGTATCATCAACGTCATTAATAGGTATTGTACTATCAACTAAAGAATAATTCCACGCTGATATACGTAGCTGATCAATTAAATTTAAAGACCCAGTTCCCGACGTATGCAATTGTACTATTCCATGCGATTGATTACCACGACGCATTATATCAAGCGTCCCATCAATCATCGCTGTGTTATCTTCCCATACTGTTGGAAAAATTCCACACGCGGTATTGTACGGTTGATACACTCCGTTAGTGTCTATATAATCTTGATTATAATCTACAATGCCTGGTAGTAGAATTGGAATACCCATATATGCAGCCAATCGCGGATCTAATGTGCTTATAAGTGACGATAATCCTACGCTTCCCGATATTCCTACTTTATAAAAATCTTCCCATTGGGCATACGTAGTGTATATAGCTGATTGATCAGTGTATGGCGGTGCTAAAGTTTTTAAATTACGATTTTGCCAGGCATTTTTTTCAAAGATATTTGTCGATGGAACATTGATATTTCCAACCACTTTGAATATTAATTTCCCATAATTTAAGTTTGACGCGTTAGTATCTGCAGTTATGTAAGATCCAGTTGCAAGTGATGATGTGTATAAGTCCCCACGTGTATGTAATTTGAATTCATTCAAAGAAGACCATAAATATGCGTTAGGTACGCGCGTTACGTCAATATTAGTTAATTGATACTTGTTAATTAAATCTTTAATAACATTAATTGACGCTGACGTAAACGGTTCACCCACAAAATTATTAGCATCTAGTTCGACGGTTCCGTCAACTCCATTAACATATACGATGTCAATATCGATGATGTCTCCAATTGATACTGTATTAGTATTTACAACTTGTAATATTTCAAATTGATTCATATTCTGTCAGCGTTCCGTGGAATGAAAGTTATATTAAGATCTGATACGTAAAATCTTGGTATTCCATAACGATCTATCCTGTTTATTAATTGTGGATCTTTGTTGATGACAGTCTTCATTAACATAGATGAATTACGGAAAATTTCATCATTTTCCCAACCTAATTCGCGCACATCATAACTATTTTGCTGAGTACCAGTATGATCGAAAAATACTATAACTCTGACTGTGTTCGTGTTAATTGGAATATTTGACATTGTCTTTGACAAATTCAAAATAGTGTATTGCGTATCGAAAGTTGATGAGTCTATAGGTAATAGTGGTTTGCTACCGTTTAAAGGGTGAAGTAGCTGTGTTTTTAATACGTTTCCATCAATATCAATACATTGCACTGACATAGATGTAATATCTTCGATTATACCGTGCACATTGTATATATCATAATATGATGTAGCTACTCCAATATATGCAGAACATTCTAATGAAACACTTTTATATCCACACACGTTACTACTAAATAATTCAGATATTGTTGATACGTCTATATCTTGATACATAGTCATTACATGATGACCGCCAAACTCATAAAACATTAGTTTATCAACAGTGAAATAATTTAAACTTCCGCTATTAAACAATCTTGCAATTTCTGATTCTCGCGTTGATATTGCAGTATATGGGAATGTAAAGTTAGGATTGTTAGTAGTTAAAGATGTGTTGATAAATGTATCATCGACGTGACTATAATTTTTAACCACTATATGTTCATCACATGTCCATTGATCTAATCCCATAGCACCGCATGGATTTTGCACTAGATTGACATTTAATAAAGCATCATTTAATGGTTGTAATTGTATTTGAGATGATTGGGAACTTCCATAATCATTGCTAACGGTGCACATGAATATACCACCTGTATTAGCAGTCATCTTGAAACGTAACGATGAATTTAATTGTCCTTTTCCTTGTTGTACAACGATTCCGTCACGAGTCCATACAAAAAGAACGTTGCTAGTATCGTAAATATTAGATCTAATGCTAGGATCTATTACGTGAGCTGTTATAACAATATCTGTATTAACGACGACTGTAATATTATCCTGATTTAATAATGGTTGATCCCAAGTCGTTTGAGCTATATACAATTTACTAGTGAACGCAGGAGCTTTTTCTATAGCCGGTAACAGTTCGAAATTAAATGAGCTAGGCAAATCTTTAGATGGTAAATCTAAGACATTAGCTTTAATATTTGATGGATATGCGTGCGTTTCTACCATGATAATATTGTTTCTTGGATTTCATTATAATATAATCCAGCATAAACGCCAGTCATTAAACATCTAGGGGTTCCGTATAGTTTCGCTGCGTTCGATTTAGTCTCTGGCGGATTCATAGCTAATATACTAGAATAACGGTTAGAGCTAAAATCGTCAGTTTGTCTGTCACTATCGTGTTTGAAATTACAAACTAATCTAATATCCGTTGTATTAACTGGAATGTTGTTAATCAGTAATTTGTTACCAATTATAATTGAGCTACCGATATAATCATATATTCGCGCCGTCTGTGTAAAATAAGATTTAAAAGTTTGTGCATCGATATTATTAACAGAGCGTTCTAATAAAACAGTATCGCGATCCATGAATTGAATTACTAATGAAGTCTGATCTTCGAAAATTATATCTGAGTCAACAGCGCTTACTCCAACCCCGATATACACAAAGCATAACAAAGTAACGTCACTTATTCCTTTAATTAACCGCTTGTTGTGCGATTGCCACGGTCTAAAATCAATATTGTAATATCCCATCGAATATCGGTTTCCACCATCCCGCATATTAAATATTTTGTCTCGTGTGTAATATGTAGGATCCAAAGTTAGTCCAATTGATGTTGGATGTGGAAAACAGCATCCCCATTCTAACGCGTACTTGCCATCGTTTGGAATATCCATATTGCGGGATATATTCGTTTCCACATCAATATTATTCTGCAGTCCAGATTTATCGCTATTCGGACCATCCGTGAATTCGAACGTATTAATAGATTTGTCACCTACCATCCAATTGCTATTTCCATAATATCGCTGAATAAAATCTGGGTGAATAGCATTAAATTCAGTAAATAGATTTGGCTGTAGATCGATTGTTCGATTAATTAATTCAACAGAAACTGCGTCAGTTTGAACAATATCAGATATTGATTGAATTGTGCAACTCCAATCACCTACATTGTCGTCAGACATTGTAAATTCAACTGTTTGTGAACTAGATCGTTTAATTCCATTACAATACCATGTAAATAAAACTTCTTGATCTGATTCAATTTCAACTTGTAACGTAACTTTTTCACCAGCTAAAATCTTAATCGTATTAAATTCGAATAGATATATCTGATTCGGATCACCTATAGGTATCTCATTATAATTTGGAAAATATTCGTGCGGTTGCTTAGTAATTGTTATAGGCGATTTAGCATCAATACTAGGCGGTAACAAATCAAAGGTATCGCCAGCAGTTGATATTAACGATGCCTTTGTATTTAAGGCATTATAAACAACTTTTTCATGTGACATTACCGAGTTAATTTAAAAATGTTCTCCTTATCATGTACAATGACTTCATCATCGTCCCACACCATTTTCACAAGCACTCTATAATAACGTTCAGGTTGCCAATTGTGCGTTGAAAATGTAAAAAATGATCCACTTGCATCGCACGATATCTTTGAACAATCACTGAACGGAATAATTTCAACATCTGATCCAGCATCGCGTATTGAATAATATGACGATGAAGGTAATACATACCCAGTTAAATAATCTGATGATGTGACAAATGTTTTAGCAGGATATTTAGGACGAACTCCCAAATTCATTTTAACAAACGTATCAATCGGATAGCTTGGATGGAAATTTTTTATATGTAATACCGGAGCAACGTTATATGATATTACAGAATTAGATCCAGTAGCATATTCTGACGAATCCCATGATATAATGACGCGTGGTAAGTATATAGTGTGGGTATCTGTCGAAAACCATGATAAAGTTCCGTATTGATTATCATCTTGCTCCTGTGCATCAGACCTTTTAATTAAAATACCATGCCAATCGTATGACGACGTCCAACTATTAACGACTGTTCTAATATCTACTGATAAATCAGTGGTTAGATAATCTAATGTTTTAGAAATACTCCATTTATTACCATACCAATTACCACCGCCAGCATAAGTTGCGTACGATGATGTGATATTACCAAACGATGAAGTTACCCATGGACATAATCCGTTTGATACCCATGTAGCACCTTCAGTGACATCAGGTAGAAACGTAGATCTACCAAGACCCATCTGCCAACTTAAAGGTTGGTTATTATACACTTGTTCATCAGCACTTAATACTGCCGCAGGCCAAAATTCAACTACTTCTGTATAAGCTAAATTAACTGGATTAGCAGTATATAAATTTAACGATGCGCTCCAACTACTTGTAGGCGCTGCATTAACAACAGATAAAATAGATGCTGTATCAACGGTTAATAATATTCGAGTATTATAAGGTTGTGCATTGACAAATTGTTTACTTACTTTAATAGTAGCATCCAATCCTTCATTTCGATTCGGACGCCGTTCATTTATTTCAGTGTCTTTTGTTATATTAAAGAATCTGTACATATTAATAAGTTGTTATTCGCCCTATAATATCAGCTGCAGGGTATTTAATTTCAAATATCGATGGATCGGCACTCGGAAATATTATTCCTTTACGCGTAGCTGATTTAATATCATACATAATTCCTGAATATCCATCGGATGTCCGCCATTTGTTGGTAATGTTAATAGACACAACATGTTGAACATTAGGAACTTTCATTAATGCATTAAATAATGTTCCTATTACAATAGGTTGATTGATCTGCTGCGTTTTATTATTAATAACTTCTTGAATTGCAGTAATACAATTGATTAATACGTCATTTGTATTGCTATTAGCGGCCGCTATAACTTCAAATTCAACGCCTATATTAATAATAAAAGCATCTTTAATATTGACAAGATCTGTCAACATTCGATATTGAGAAAGGTATGTTTTTAAATTGTTTTTAACCGCGACGTTGCAATGTGCTAACGCATTATTAATATCATATCCTAACACATATAGATCCACATTTAACGTGCGAGCTATATTAGGATCGTTGAACGGTTGAATCATGTTATCGTTAACCGCATACGCTTTTGCAACACTTCCAAACTTTGATGGCATCGATGTCGCAATTTGCATATAATCAGTAGCAGTAACTGCCCGCCCTTGAGAAGATTTAGCTGCCATCGCATTTTGAGCTATCTCTTCGATAGTCTCTGGTGCTCTACCTCCTGCCGCAGGATTAGGGTTTATGAAAGCTAGTGAATTTATAATTTGATTACGTAAAGGTCCGGCAGGTAAGTTAGTTTGATTAATATCAACATACCCAATTTGAGTTATAGTTCTACTTGCTACGTTTGATTGAAGTCCACCACCTACCAAATATGATACGGTGAATGATGTGTTTGTCGGAACTTCTCCGTATGTATTTGTATTTAAAAAGTTAGTTGGATTATAATTGATATCTAGCAAATGTCTTCCTCCTATCCACGGCATGCTGACATTGTCTAAGTTAGGAATTATTTCTTCGCTAATTAAACTAGCGTTACCTGCTCCGAATTGAATATTGATATTGTTATCAGCATCAATTCTCGTAATAAATCGTTTTGGAGATGAAATTAATTCTGCTATGTATGGGGTTTCATTTGCAAATGCGGCGTAACTAGGATATAATGCAGCTATATTATCATTATGAGTTAATACAGTATCTTGAGCTAAGTAAGGTACTTCATACCAAGTATTACCATCACCATCAACAGCTGATAACACTGATATCAAATTATCGTCAGCGATTACTAATCGAGAGTATGGAGTTGCTGAACTGTCAAAGTTAAAAGAAACAGTTTTGATTTCAGCCGCTATTGCCAATGCTTTCTTTTTAATAAGATAATATTCTGCATTACCGTCACCATCAACTGAATATACTGTGACAACAGTTGGATCTACAGAGCTACTATAAGCAAAGTTGATTGGGGAAGCTATTAAGAAAGGAGTTCCATTTTCCGAACTTATAATCTTAGCATTTGGTTGAACGTATAAAGCATATGACCAATCCGGAGCTACTGAAGCACCTGTACCGATCGATGGAAGTAACTGAAATACATCCATATCAGTAACAGCTGGTGTATTTAACTTTGGAAAGTATCGATTGTTGTATGCTAGATTGATAGCATTAGATTTTTCTTGAACAGTAGCTAAATTTGTTTCAGACGTTTGAGTATCTAGATAGAATGATAAGATATCCCCAACGACTGCGGGAATATCAATAAACGCCATATTAGTTGATGCATCAGAAAAATCTTTAAACGAATTCGGATAATATGTTTTTGCGAATTGTTTAAGTACGTTTCGATACTCGTCGAAATTTTTTGCAAGGTAATTAAATTTTGGTGTTGTAGCCATTCGTTATAGAGCAATGTTCAAATTAAATGAGTGTTTTCCAGGAACGTTTTTAATTTCAAATGTCGCTTGTATAGACAATGAATTAGCTTCGTAATCCGGAGTAGTGGTTATATCAATGATGTTAACTTCCGGTAACCAATAGTTAACCGCATTCGTAATATCTTCGAATACCATATCTACGACGTCGTCATTAGCAGGTAAATTTTCAAATACCCACCGCTGTTTGCCACATCCATATGTTGGAAAATATATACGTTCTCCAGGTTCTGTTAATAATAAATTGATCAATTTAGCTCGTGTATTATCAACAGTAGTGGTCGTTAAATCGAAAGTAGCGTTGGATTTAACTAAAGGTATATTTAATCCAATAGTTCCAATCATTTTTTCTTAAAGTGCTTACTCCAATCTCGAGACAATACATCTGACAGTACAGGAGATTGAGCTATTATTCGATCAGCGTTAGATACACGCAATCCTCCAGAATCAATACCTCCGCCCGATTCCTCGTTGAAGTACGTAGGTTTTATTGGAGCAGCTCTTTCATCATTAACCATTTCAACTAATCCAGTCCGGCCTGTTTTTGTATGTGTACGCATAGCTGGTAAAGCTACTCCAGCATCATCGTCCGGTAATAACGGATTAGTTAATGTGTCATTCATCAAGTCTGATAAAAAACTGTGCTTACCTGAAAATTGAATTTTTCTAGGTTGGTGTTGCACCACCGGCTCATCATTTTCTAATAATTTCGATCTATATACTGTAGGTGTAGCTTCTACAGACATTTCGCTAAGCAATTCTTTTTTTAGAAATTGCAACTCTTCACGCACCACTGCACGAAATTCTTTTTTTAACGCTACAATGATTTTGGCTAATTCTTGTTTATCTTTAGGATCCATGGTATTTAATATTATTTATAAATAGACATGATCGTGGATGTTAATAGTATCCAATCCACGGACTACTGATTCCGCTAGCATTGTTAGTTGTTACACCTGACATCGTAATAATATGCATTTGAAATGCGCGTTGTAGTATAGTCACAAATTCTCGTGAATGGATTGTTGATTCTGGATTAATATTGATGCCTATCGATTGTAAAGATTTACCAGGATAAGTGACTGAATTAGTATTACTACCACCAACCCATGTAGCGCCAGTCCAATAAGTTTTAATTGCTAAGCTAAACATGCGCGTTAACATTGACGACATTACATTTAATTTACTATCTCTAAACTGTTGTATTCTAACGCTAATATGCTGCTTTATAGTATCAAGCTTGTGGTTTAATCGACTACGTAATATGTCAATATAGTTAAATTTAATATCTAAATTGAGTTTATGTAGTTCGGATTGAATATAACGAATTAGAAACGATTTATCTTCGAGATGCGTCAATGTATTCAAAAGATTAATTGATTGTTGTATATTCGAAATTTGACCGGAAATTTCTAATTTCTTTCCATCGATTGTTATTCCATTTAATTTTGAAAGCATATCAATATACGAATTAATATTTGCCGGCGGTTTAGTCCAAGCTAATATTTGGATTGCATCAATATGGCGCAACGATTGGATTGATTTTTCTAATTTAGATATTTGATCACGGTATGATATTAATTCGCGTTTGAAATTTTTAACTTTGCGTATATTGTACCGAGCAGCTTCAATATTACTATTAATCGGAGCTAACTTTTTTAAAGTGTCCGACTCGATTGTTGCTATCTTAGCAATAAGAGTATTAGAATGATCTAACGCTGCCACTCGAGTAGCTATTGATTTCGCTTGAGATGCTAGTGTTAAACTCAAGTTTACATACGTATCAGCAGCAATAGATTTTACTGACGTTTTATCAATTATATCAGCAGTCGTTTTAAGTTCCCGCTCTAAATTTCGAACTTGTGTTAACGCTGCTCTATATTCACTAATATATCTAGATTCATCTCTTAACGACGATAACGCTGTTCGTTTTAATTTTATTATCTGCGATTTATAAGTGTTAATAAACGATTTTGTAGTTTTCACCGACGATCTAATCGCTTTAATAGTATTGCTTGATTGCGTTCGTGCTTCAATTAAATTTGCAATGTGCTCTTTCAACGCATTAATGCGCTTATCTAAACTATATTGAATTTTATGTTCTAAACTAGCAGTGCGTAATTGAATGAAGGAGATTAACTGATGTACCTTTGTCGATACTATAGGAATCTGAGTTTGTATATCTGCAAATACAAATGTGGGCGATTGAAGACTAACTACTCCACTTATACTAGCAGGAGTGATCGTTAAATTGCTTAATTGAGTAAGTTCAAGTATCAAGTCCTGAATACGATGAACAATGTCTGCAAATCCGTTAATTGTAAAAAGCTTATTACTAGATATTCCTCGTAGAGTTGATTTCACATGATTTATCTGCCCATTAAATTTGTCCAATTCATATTTAGGAACTGATGGTAGCGATTTAATATTGCGATTTGTATTAGCGGCTTGATCATTTATATATTGAAGAGCTTTCCGATTCAATGACGCTACATTGGTTGCAAACTTTATAAAGATTTCATCTAACTGTTTAATCACAGCTCTCAAATCCTGTACTTGCTTACGATATAAGTTAAACTCTTTCTGCAATCTACGCAATTCAGCGCGTTGCAGTTTAATAGAGTTGGATAAAATTTTATTTTCGACTAATGTTAACGCTACAAAGATAATAGTCTCCATTCCTTTAACCTTACCATATAAAAAAGGGGTTGGATCGGCCGGTGTTCCGGCCATTCCGGTTTTAATAGAATTGTGATATGATAATGCTATTTGGCGCGCCAACTTTTTAGTTGACCCAAGACTTCCTTTATCTAACGCGCTGATTAAAGGCTGAGTAAAAGTAGATTCCCATGAGATAGCCATTATAGAGTTTCATGTTTCGTACCGTCAATGTATGCGTACGTACTCAAGCATTCTGTTAGACGACTGTTTAACTTAGTTAAATTGGATTGAATATCGCTAGATAAATATCCTGCGCCAGTCGGAGTATCAATTTTAATAGTGGATATCAACTGAATCACGTCACGTAAAACCTCAATTAACTTATTACCTAATATTAAAGGTTCATACTTCATATCACCGTCTGCGCCAACATTCTGTTGGGCAGCAGTCTTTGGATTAACAGCTGTCGGATTGCCTATATAAAACGCACTCGTTGGATTAACAACTACATCTTCACCAGAATCAATCTTCACAGGACCTGCAGATGTAATCGCTGTACCACGTTTTGAGCTAATAATTGCGTAATCAGCTCGAGCATCGATGATAATTCTATCAGCTATAAGCATACATTGACTTCCATACGCATTAGTAGTGCCATTCGCATTCATGCGCATAGCGTCTCGCACAACACTAACATCCGTACTGAATGGTACAGCATTGTTAGTATTATTAAGATCGTTAGCAGCATCAGATGATACTTCTACTTGAAATCCTTCATACGCTTTAATGTAATCTTGTAAGAACTTATTATCCAACATTATTAGATTCGTTTTTTAATAAAGTAGTCCATTTTGTGAGCACCGTTGACATAGAGTGCCTATTATTAGACGTACCAACTATTCTTGATAACCATCCTTTAATAAATTGTCGTTGAGAAGCTGATTTAGCAGCTAACGCATTAACGTGATTAGTATAATTTACTAACAATTCAGCTGCAAATGAAGCTCTTTGAGATATAGATAACTGACGTATCCAAGTTAGGAAAGATTCGCATACGTACTTTTTTACAGGACCTGTATATCCAAATTTCTTTGCTGCGCTATATATGTTACCGTTAGGAACACTATTAGTCCATGCATATGAGCCACTCATCCACGTTTTATCTACTATTAAAAAGGCTAAATACGGATCGTACGTTGCTATTTGCAATCCTGCTGTAGAACTACTGCTAAAATAATATGCAATAAATAAGGCCGCTATATCTCTGGACGATAAAAGCGTATACAAAAAATCTTTACTAGCAGTAACATCACCTTTCCAGGGAATATGTGAAATTGCATTATAAGCCACTGTCATATCCGGTGTTTTATTGCTAAATATTTGATCAAATACATGTTTAAATGTACCTAATGTAACCCCTCTCATAGTTGCACCACCATTATCGGCCGGATTATCTGACCACCCACCTTCCCATGATAATGTGTATGGAACATGTACAAGTTTCATAAATGCGATAATGTCATCAATTTCAAACTGACCACGATTATGTGTAGGTATTTTATTATACGCTTCGGTAAGCATTTTAGATAAAATAATGGAACTATTCTGCACTGCAACATCAGTGAATTTGACAAAGTTTGAATGATATTGAGATATTATTGCCATTCGTAATTAGTTTCAGGTTCTATCAATTTCGGTGCACTGTTATAAATTGGATCAGCAGCTAATTCAGTGGATTGCCAACTTTGTAATAACACTTTTCCATTTTTAACGGCACTGATTTGATAATCGATTAGTTGATTAGACGCTAATACCAGTATCGGACCATTGTCAAAAGTTTCTACACGCAAATCTTCTGAAGTAGTTTTAGCTGCATTTAAAATAACAATCGAATTGTTATCAACGCCGCCACCTGACCAAAAATTACTACCTACTTCACTAGCTGCGCTAAATCGTAGCGATCCACCATTGCGGCCCTCTATGATATAGTCACCTTCATACGGCTTTAATCCATTATTCAGTCTGTACGCAAAATTTTTGTTATTTGGTAGCGTTGGCTGAATAGTTGGAATTAAATTTGCGTTGACACTTCCAAATATAGCAAATGTAGTTATATAATATGCAAACGAATGTTCCGGCATTAAAAAGCTCCATGGAGATGGGCCGTTTAATACTAGAATAGTCTCGCCAATTAATGGATATTGCTTTACATTCTTAGAGTGTGGAATTGCCCACTTAATCGAAAAGTCTTCATTATGCAACTTTATTTGAGTAGTCTTCAATGGTCTGTAACTGACCATTCCAATCGAAGCTTCGGATGTGTATTTAGGGTGAGCTTCTGACATGATAACATCTTCGACAGCAGCCACAAAAATATCTGCACGACCATCACGTTGTTTAAATGGCGGACGTTGGGCATCGAATAATCCGCTAAACCCTGTAAAAAAGTAATTGCTATCTCTGTTATACATTAATTCTTCACAGTATCAATTAATAAACTACCACGAGCTACTTTATTGTTAGGAGTGGCTGCTTCTTTAGCAAGTTTTTGCAATTCTTCACGTAGAGCAGCTTCTTCAGCCATACGAGTAGGATCAGTTCTGTCAGATCCAGTCATCGTAGTAGTTGCGATCAATTTCTGAATAATAGCGGCCATACGAATCAGTTGATCATTATTATCCACACTGATTTCGAGATATTCTTTGATGATTGGTACTATTAATCCAGCATCATCAATGTTCTTTATAAGTCGCTTAACATCTGATATTAAATCATCAATTTGCTTTCTTTTAACAGTGACGTTAGTGTATATGTCACTAAGCACATCCGCAAGGCTCTTACCTTTGAAAATTTCCGAATCTTTTGTCAATTTATCCATAATAGCTGCATTTATTATTATAAATATAAATCAACTGAGATTATTCGGGCAAGATAGTAGTGATAGGAATTTTATGCAATTTAACGAAATCGCGAATTTGATTAATGAGCAATCCAGCCTGCCAAGCGTGTGGGTTATCAAAAAACCCACCAGGCTCAGACAATTGCTCTCTAAGTTCAGGAGTTACGCGTTTAATGTCAAAAGGAAACGCGTCGAAATTTATTCCGATTGTAGGGTTGTACAATGTCGCGATCAAATCATCGCAAAACTTAGCTAATTTAGCATCATCCAATACAATTATTGCCATGATTCTTCATCTATCAAAAATGCATTATACTTATCATAAAATACGTTCTTTATAACCTTTAACACTTTAGTAACGATCAACGTACTTTGGCGAGTAGTTTCTTTTATATCGTAATAAAAAGCTTTTTTAGACATATCAATCAACGTATCAGAAATTTTAAAATAGTTGATGATGCACATAGCAACTTTAATATCCGACTGCTTTTTGAAATAAGTCTTCATATTACGTTCCATGTAATTACAGAATAAAGGCATAAATCTAGTTAGTGGATCTGAGATTTCTGACTCAGGAAGAGCATATGCGATATTATCGATTGATTTATCCGGATCAACAGACTCGTTATAATCAAGTATAGCGATACTCTTTCTCTGTTTAAGATCAGAATATGCTGCTTGATTATTGAATATTAAAAAGTTTAATCCTATTCGATCGAAATATGAAAAGGCTTTGCCACGTGACTTTTCGTAACGGTCAAGTTTTTCAGCTAAAAATGTTATTAGTTTATGCTTCGCTGTGAAGTAATCATTGTTGACGAAATAGTCAAATTTATGATTATTAATCAGATTTTCAGCTAATTTGTCTAACGCAGGATGGATATGCGTTCTATAAATCCTATTTCTATCAACTTCATCAGCACTGTTATTATAATCGATTATTGCATCTTGAACGACTTCGTCAAAATAAGGTTTTTTTGCAGGTTTTTTTGCACCGGTGCGTTTTTTGATTGTAGTATCAATTCCTATTGATGTAAGCATATTTTATTTATTAGGAGTTTCTGTGTCAATACCAAGCACTTCTGTAATAGTTGTGCCTGCAGTAGAAACGAGTTCTTTAATGGCCTTAAAAGTGTTTCCAACTTCATCATCAGCTTCGAAAGCACCTTTTAAGTCAATGGTTTTCAAATCATCATTTAACTTTACAAGCACATCGTAAATATCATCTTGCCGACTTGTTAGTTGCGCGATTATATCACAAGTTTTGAGATATTTTTTCTGTTGAATGACATTTAAGGTAATGCTAGCAGCTGCTAAGATTAGCAAGATTACAATTGTAAGTATGTACCAAATCATACGTTAAAAGTTTCTGCAAATAAGGATTGCAATTTTCGTTTTGATGCTGATGATACAGCGGTTTTATTAGTAGGTCGTCTATTAGATTTAATCTGTGTGACTGCAGTGTTGGAAGATTGTTTAGATTTCCACATTTCGTACTCGATACGAGCTGCCATCATATCAGCTTGATGTAATATATAAGGCAAATTGCAACGCAATTTAGAATCGTCAGAATGAGACAAGTAATATGCTTTGTTAGCATCTTCATACATTCCATCATGCAATTTAATTCCAAGGAATTCGTTATTAGAATACTTAATACCCCACTCTTGTAACAAAAATAGACTTCTATCCGATACAATTGCAAATGAATTGTTAGGGTTGTGAGTGTATATGGCGCCTTGATTTCTTACATGCCATTCTGATGGATTCGGTATATAGCATTCTTCGTTAGTAGTACCTACTTTACCCAAATCGTGATTTATCGCGCTAAAAATCAATTCTTCACGCGTGTGATTAATAGTAGCTCCTGCACTTTCCCACATATCGTTTATTGCAATTGCATTACGAACTACGTTTAATACGTGTTGTATATATCCACCTGGAAAACAATTGTGATGCGATTCACGAGTTGATGCGGGCATAGTAATTAACCGCTCGCTAAAATGTTCGTACATTTTTAAAAGTTGTTCCTTTCGGGGAGACTCAATTTCGGTTTCTATTATGGAGAGAAACTCGTTCCAATTATCTAATAATTGTTCCGGTGATGCAGCTGCATCTGATAACATTTGTTCTGACATATAATTAATTTTATATAAAACTATACCAATAAAAAACGGATATTTTCAATTAAAATTAAATGAATGCCGTTTACGGTGCAAATCGTGAATTATAATGATGAAATGTCGATCTTTAAAAGTCAGTGGTCTGTATTCGATAGGATACAATCCATGCACTTGTGCTCCACCCATCAATACTGATAGAGCAGCGTTACCAGATAAAGCGGCTGTTATGAGATATCGTCGATCCATCGTTATTCGTTGGTACAAATCATTGGGAGCATGCATAATGAAATTCATCAAATCTACTGATTCGAGTATGTATTTTTTAATAACATTATCGTAATCATCTGTATTATTAAGACGAGTACGCATGATGCTTTCCCGATAAGTCGGATCTGCCTTGTATGTATTGCGTACAATACACTTAACTTGGGATTGAGTAAATTCTTGTTTAGCGTTATCGAAAAATCCACAGTTAATCAATGCGCTCAACGGAGAGTCATCGCGATTGGGTGATTGGTTAAATGTAGTGGCTACTTCTTTCACGTATATAAATATTATGAAAATCAGTACGGTCGGAATCCAATTTGTTTATTTTTCTCGCTCATGTTACGCAATGCCTCATCATAATCATGTTGATATATCAACAATAATACTAACAATTCTTGGAGTACTCCAATAGTAAAGTTATTGGTATCGATGACTACCTGATCTATTCGTTCTGATGGCCACAACTTTTTAACATTTTTATGAGCGGATGCTATCATATCTTCGACTACAGCACGGCGAGTTTCACTGTCTAAGTCAGATATTTCATACTTGACGTCAAATTTACCACCAACCGTTCTTAATTCAATAGGCAGCAAATCGTAACGTGACGTAGTTCCAATGAAAGCAATGTTACCTAATTTAGATATTCCGTCAAACAGTTGAATCCAATTATGCATACCGAATTGATCGAGCTGTCGTTCGAGATTTTCAAAAGCAATTATTATGTTTTTGAACGGATCAATAGTACGGTACGATGTGCAAAAATCAATTACATGTAACGGATCTTCGTTAACGATATTGATTATAATGTAGTTATTTGTAGCGTTTAAAGATACTAACGTAGCTTCGAGTAACGATGTCTTACCACTGCCAGGACGACCATGTATTAATATTCCATGCTTATGTGGAATCTGCAACTTCTGATAGTACCGTTTACTATTGAAAAATCTATTAATATCATTCAACAGATCAAATATCTGTTTATGATAAACGACATTTTTATTAAATGATAAATTATCGATACACGCAGATATCTGATTTTGCGCATCAGCATATATTCTATAACATCCGGAAGGTAAGGTTGATTGAGTTGGCATGCCAAAATAATAACGATGGCCATCAGGGGTCCACATTGCCATTGCAGGCGATTCTAATGACATACACTGAGTAATTATGGCATCATGCCAGCGTTTAAACGTTTTTCTAATAAAATCATTGAAGCCGATTGGTTGTCAATGACCTTTTCAAATACAGACTGCGGACGAGATTGTACGTCATTGTGAAGGTGTTTAGCTTCTTGCATTTCCTGTAATATACAATTAGCTAAAAAAGCATAATTGCTTAAATCGATTAACGTATCGGCTATGGATTCATTGTTAGGTTTAGCTTTGTTTGCAATCAGATTACCTAACCTAACTACTTTAGTAGCTATCAATTGAGTAACTGATTCAACAGCTGTTTGACCTAATATGCTACCAGTAAGTTTGAAGTTACTTAGCACATCAGCTGATGAAGCGTAATCGCTGCCCTTTGAAAATAAAAGAGTGCGTTGGCGTTCGACAAACTTGTCAAACTCCTTCATTTGTGATTCTCTGTTCATATTATCCGTTTAATAATTGTTTAGATTGATTATCTTGGCTGTGAGTAAACACTCCAGCCATTCCTGACAATTCGACTGTCAATAAAGATATTGACCGGTTATTTTCCCGTATCAAACTCTCTTGCCAAGAGCCAATAAACTTTCCGTTTACGTAAATGGAATGCCCTTCCAATGTCATCTGACCTGGAAAATTGTTGATAGCTGATCCAACAGCTTTTAAAATTCTATTGATCATGACTGTTTTTGATCTTTTAAATATTGGATGTAAGGAGCGTATGAATAGCGATATTTCAAACACCATTTAGACACAACTCTTCGGGCACGATAAGCTTCGTACGTTTCGTTTATTTGTCTTGTTGGTGACGATTGTATAAATGTTTGTACTTCCGGACCGGTAAGTTTCATCGCGTACATAGCGATCATGCCACGTGGTGCTATTGTGCGCCCATCGTTAGTTCTAACGGGACGTGTGAATGCAACAGCTTCGATAGTGTTAAAAGGAGCTGACTGCTCAGCTGTACCATTATCGGGCGTTTGAGTATTTACTGATTCTGCATCAATAGCAGTGTTTGGAACGATTGCTTTTGGTTTTGATATTTTTGGCATAACTAATTGATTTTAAATATGTTAGAAATCGATTTAAACACGTTTTTTAACGTTTTTAAGCGATTTTGTTGTTTTGCGGGTGGATTTCACCTTTACCGAATTTTTCTTCGGTATTTTTGATTTTTTACTGCTTTTTCCTGTGATTTTTTTGATTTGATCGAGTTCGAAATAACGTGTACGTCCGCTGGATTTTTCAGCCACGGTAACACCGCTCAATGGCCATTGTGGCGCACCCGCGTAATGAAAGTTTGTAATAGTCATTGTAATCACTGGATCATCACCAGCCACAATAACATCATTTCCGATGTCGGATGGACCGACGACTTTTTCATTATCTTGCAGATTCGCCCACGCGTAATAAGGAGTTCCTTTAAACGACGTACGTTGAACCCATTGGGATTCTGGCGCAATTTTTTTACGACCCATGTGTTATTGATTAAAATGTGTCTCTGCTGACAATTCTTTTTCTATTCTGAGTTCAGATATTGATTTCGGATCGCGAATAATGATCAATTCAGTTTCGCCATCATCTGCGCCCTTATTACCTCTAACGACTGACACTCCAGCAAATTTGACCGCGGTCGAATGGGCAATGCACGTATCCGTGTTATTTTTTAATGCGCGTAAACGCCCTTCTTCGATAGGGAGATTGCACACTTTACATAATTTAGCCATAATTACCTAGAATTAAAATGGCGGCCAATTGGCCGCCATCATAAATACAACTACTTTTACTTTTAATTTTAACGATTGCGAACGATGTAGTCAGCGTCATTCACAATGTCTAAGTTCATTGAACGGTTACCAGTCAACACGTTTCGTACGTGAGAAGGTGAGTAATAACTTCGTTCAGCAATTTTCTGATAATCACCACGTTGGCGTTTTGATTGGAAGTTAACTACTTTGTTCGTGATTTTTTGCAATTTCTTGCCGCTTAATGTGTTTGTCATTTTTAAATAATTTTGATAATTTTAATAATACAATATACGTTAAATAACTGAAGGAAGCAACTGTTTAGATTGTTTTCTTAATGATTTGAAATACTTGCTACTTTTATGAGCTGCTGAATAAGATCTCATTAAGTGGACATTGTCTAACTGAGATTTAGTTATATCTAACCAGTTTAAAACTTCTGATTTGATATCTTTTTTATCTACTAATCCACAACGGTATTCGTGCAATAAAAAGAATAACACATATACTTTAGCTCGATTCTCAAATCGATTGCAATTAACGCCTATCTTCTTCAATATGTTTAATGACCATTGTTCAGCAAGATATTCAGACAAATATACATGCTTACGCAATTGTTTAACGCAATGACCAATTTCATGTAACGCTACATATAAATCGCGTGGATTTAACGGTTGTCTAACAACTATCGAGCGCTCATCAGGATATGCGATAGCTATAGTGTTCTCAGAAGAAATCCACCGTAATACAGTGATGTTATGTTTCTTTCTGTAGTATTCAAACACTTTATAATAAAAGTCGGCGGCAGTGTTTGAGTCACGTCGCCATATCTTAATATGCTTAGTCATTATTCAACATCGGACGATTCGCGGATTAGTTTTTTAAAGATTTTTTCATCGGAAAATGCTGCATTCGATTTTTGAATCATATTCACATACCACGTATTTAAAGCTGCTAATCGCCACGCTTCTCGAACGCTCGTCGCTCGTGGTAGTAATAATCCATCATAATCAATAATACAGTTGCCGTGACCATCATCGATATAAAAGTATCCACCAGCATGCTGCTTTGTGCACGCTAATGGATATTTTTTACGTACGTTTTTCTGATCACGTTTAAATGCTAATTTTTGAGCATCTGAAATCATATATTCGTGTTTAATAAGGTGTTTGCGCTACCATCATCACAATAACGTTGTACAATTTGCTTAACAAACGTACGTTCACTATTCGAACCGCCATCATCTGAATACAACGGATACAAAATACACTCAGCTGCTTCAGCAAGTGTGAACCCATCTGCCATAACATCGGCTAATTCTTCAGATATACGAGTCGATACATCATGTGACAGTTTAGACGTTTCTGTCTTCACTTCATTTCTAATCAATTCAATCACTGATGTTATTTTCGAACGAGCTTCTGCATTTAACTCAGGATATTCGATAGTCAATAATGCAAGTTCCTGATCTCTAGTCAGACGTTCCATCTCAATAGTAACTGAGAACCTGTCTATTAACGCTTTATCCATGATTCGTGTCGATGTATATTCAACTCCTATATTTGCTGCTGCAATAAACGATACACCGTCAGCTACTTTGATTATAGGCGAATCTACCGCATCGTCCAGTCGTAGGTATCGTTGTGTACGATCTAGTGGCGACATTAATATGTTCCAAGCATCTGGATGTGCACGAGATATTTCATCCATAAACACTACCGTGTTAGGCACTTGAATCGCTTTAACAAAAGCAGATTCGCTAAAAAATGTACCGTTTTCTTTCGAATAGTGAGTGTTTCCAAGCAATGTGCTTCGTGGATCTTGCGAAGCTCCTAATGGAACAAAACAAACTGGACGACCTAAAGCTTCTGCAGCTCGTTTTGCGAATTTGGTTTTACCGGTACCGCTAGGTCCTGTGATCAGGATGTTTTCGCCTTTAAGGATATTGCGCATCATATACTTCCACTTTAGCGGAGATACAAACAAATCGCGCGGCAACAATGAATCGGCCGATGACAATTGTTCGATGATCTGTTTTCTATGATCTGATAACGCATCAACATCGATGTTGAGCTCGTTAATAACGATTTGATCAACCTGCTGTATTGCGCGTTTTTTCGAAACATATTTTGAAGTAGTGGTTAGATTTGCGAGCACACCTATAGGTGACGACTTCCATTTAGCTCCAGTCCACGTCAATTGATTTCCCTTATCATGGGCTAATTTACGTGTACCGTAATATATCAACGATGTATAATCAACGTTGTTGGAATCATAAGCCTTGAGCTTATTGTCGACCGTAACAACGGTTCCTACAGATGGTGTTGGTTTTTTTGGCATATTTAGTAATTGTATTTATATTAAATAACAGGACAATTTATTGAAAATCCAAGTAAATTGTTTATGACTGAACAGATTTAGCAATAAACATATCGTTCAATGTGGTTGATAATTCACGGATATTTGCAGTATCAATAACGACTCCATGAGATCCGTACGCACTCCAAAACGCATCAGGAGCGGATCCTCCACCTGCTTTTAAGAAGAATGCTAATGGTATGTATCCAGCTGATTTTATTTGCTTTATGAACGCTTGCGCTTCTTGAACATTATTGTTACGTGTCATGGCAGCCATTCCAGTAGGTTCTCCGTCTGTTAACGTGATAAAATAATTGTTTACAGTCGGATTATTCGTTAAATCAATCCACGTGGAGTTTTTATCATTCAATAATCCAGTATAACAAAATCCCTCAGGTGTATATCCACTACAGCGAATCTGTGGGATGTATTTTAACAAATGTTTAATCGAATGTACTTTCGAATCATATACAATCACGTTAGCACACGCATTATTAATAGTGTCGCATGTGTATCGATATGATAATACCAATTCAATTTTATCGCGAAGATCTGCAAATGCTTGTGATAATTTAATTACGAATGACTGTACATTGGCCCATGAACCAGACATACTTGACGACGCGTCAATTGATAAGTGAATTCTTGACTTTTTGTGAGTTGTTAACGTATTGTTATAAAACACGTTAAAATCATCATAAGCGACTGCATGCAGACGTCTTTGATCAATTCTACCTTTAGATTGACGATTGAATTTTAATGATCGGTCATCATTCAGCACTTGTAATTTAGTAGCTAATCGCTTTCCTTGACGTATAGAATCGTTAATTATTGCAACAGTTCGTCTATCTTCATACGAATTAATTCCTTGTATCAGTTGCGATTCAAGTAACGAATCTGTCAATTTAATGTTGAGACAAGTAGCATTGTATTTTGAAAACGGTTGCGACACGTCTAATTGTGATAAACGTCTAATGACATTCTGCTGTGCCTTTTTTATAGGTTTAGCTTCTAACGAATTTGAATAAAATTTCGATAACGTTGATAATGTATTTTCTAATTGAAACCTCTCAGTCGCAGATAAAGGGGCTGTTTCAGAATTAGATGAATTAGTTGATGTAGATGACGCATCAGCGGCGGTGTTGGTAGTTAACCCATCCGACCCACTAGTTGTGTCATCAGACGCTCCTATATCATCAACGTTTTCAGTATTATCACTGTTTTTCGAATTGTCGGATTCGTTAGAATCGTCATCGTTAGAATCGTTAGAATCGTGTGACGGTTTATTCTTTTTATCGATACGTGATTCATTCGACGACTTGTCATTCGACGACTTGTCATTCGATGATTTATCGGCCGATGATTTATTAACGTCATTATTACTGCTACCGCCATCATTAGGCAATTGATCAGGCTGATCAGTGTCACTTGTACTGTTAGAATTAGGACTTGTAGAAGTAGCTTCTTTAGATAATTTAGAAAAATGATCGTAGATTAATGCAATTATTTTGCACGTAACTATTAAAGAATCTTCAGTTGATTTTAATTGTAATATACCCTGACCGTTTACAAGTGGGGTTATAATAGGCAATAATGCTAATTCAGTACCAATAACGGATTTATTCAGAATATTAGTGATGAAAAAAGTATATGAAGGCCACGATTCAGTTCTGAAATTAGAGCTTAATACAGCTTTCGATATAATATCATCGGTGCTCAACGACTTAATAAACGCGTGGTAAAAATGCTTATATCCTGGCGATTTTTTAAATATTTCACTATCAATGCGCATAGTCTCAATATATGAAAAAATTGATTGTAAACTAACGACTATTTCTCCTGCATCGTAATCAGCGGCATTATTAATAATTGAAGATACGCGATGTAATGATGAATCATCTATATTCAACGCCATCGATGATAGTGTAAAACGAGCATTTCTAGGACTATATTGGCTAAGTCCAGCAATACTATCAAATATTTTAAAATTGGTGAATGTAGATCTGCATGCTTCGTGAAGTACACGACCCACATTAGCATCGAAATTCTTGACGTCGACGTCGGCGGGTATAACTATAACTTTGTCATCCGTTTGCGGTTGTCCACCTCTAGATCCGGGGGTATGGTATTTTACATCCACGTCTTTTTCGGTTATAATCTTTGCATAATTCTGCATAAGACGCTGTGAATTCAATAATTTGAATGCACGTTCAACGTTATCTGACACTCCGTCGAAATTTTCGCTATTGTTAGTATCCACTAAACTTTGCTTAATCCACGAATCATCATACACCGTTTTACGTGTGTAATTGTCTATACTCATACGTTAATTTTAAGTAACTTTATATTTAAGAAGCTAGAACAGGATTCGAACCTGTACTCCCGAAAGGAAGTATGGAACTGCTATTACAGCAGTGGCACCAATTGCCATCAAGCTTAGGGTAGTCAGGACAGGATTCGAACCTGTAGCATTTGGACTTATTTGACTTGCCGTATAACGTATGCCAATTCCGCCACCTGACTATTTGTATTGAATTATGATTTTTTGGTAAGTGCAACCCACACGCCATTAACCATTTTATGCGGGATTCCGTTAATTATCTGAAATTTTGACGGAGCTTTTGAAACCACCGGTGATACGTTACTGCGTACTTTTGCGGCTTTTGCAAGCAAAGTGGTAATTTCAGCTTTTGTCGCACGTGATTTTGTAGTTTTGCCGGGTTTCGTGTAGTTCACACTATTAGTGAAAGCAGCTGCTCTCTGTTTATAATAAAGTGCATTTTCGTTGACGTCTTGGTGTATCATAATTTGTTTATTTATTTATCAATCTTGTTTAATAAAGACCGGCACTTATTTCCGAATTTGCAAATTTTGATGCGATTTTAATTAACTGATTTTCAATTAGTTATGTAACTTACTGATTATCAGCACGATTGTTTTTACAAGCGGACATTTAATAAATGACACACTTTTAAATCGATTGATCAACAGCAAATCTATTTATTAGTATGACTAAAATTTTATTCGTTTTAAAGCGCCGAATAAGTTCTTGTACAGGATTGTGCACGATATCGTCGGGATTGTTAAATTCAGCAACTTTTGTGGCCGACATGTTAGATAATTCGCCAGGTATATCAACTAAACTTGTCGAAGTTGCTGATATGAACGGTATTGATAAAGAAGTTACGTTATATCGACCTAATATAGTCATAATTGAAGCTGTGTGGGTAGCACCTGGCAATTTTCAAGCACTACAGAAATTGCATCCAACAGTTAAATGGGTCGTTAGAATACATAACGAAATTCCATTTCTAGCTAATGAAGAAAATACAATCGATTGGATCTTTAAATATGTTACCTATGATAATGTGTTTATAAGTTGCAACTCATCAGTTGCAAATAAAGATTTTAACGGTTTATCTCTACGTAAAAAGAGTATTTTATTGCCTAACTATTATCCAGTTAGCTTTTTTCGAAAATCAAAAATACACCGTAAAAATACGTCTAATACCACATTGTTGAATATTGGATGTTTCGGAGCTATCCGACCACTAAAAAATCAACTATACCAAGCAATGGCTGCTATACAATATGCGGACGTGAAGAACAAGCATCTACGTTTTCATATCAATGGAACTAGAATAGAAAACGTCGGAGCTGAATCGTCATTGAAAAACATACGAGCTTTATTCAATAATACGCCAACCGCAGAATTAGTGGAACATGAATGGTTAACTCATAACAATTTTTTATCATTAGTTGCAACTATGGATTTGGGTATGCAAGTATCGTATTCTGAAACGTTTAATGTTGTGACAGCTGATCTAGTAAATTTCAGTATTCCCGTCGTAGTGTCGCCCGAAATCGATTGGGTTGCAGATCGATGTCAAGCAGATCCGAATTCATTGACAGACATTATGTCAAAAATAGATTACGCGTTAAATCACGATTACCTTAAGGTGGCTAACAAGACTTCATTGTGGTGGTATAGTAAAAGAAGTCAGATGGCTTGGATAAAGGCTATTATGAAATTAAAATAAAAAAGCCCAACCGGTTGGTAGCGTGGTTGGGCTATACTGTATAACAGCAATACGGTCCTAAGACGTATGTTATAATTGAAACTTTAGCGATTTAGTAAAGTCAATTGCTGACTCTGGAATATCTCCTTTATAAATATATGCTTTGCACTCGAAGAACGATTGTGAATGGTCAAAGCTTTCCGATAGTTTGGACGGATCTAACTTTTTAGCCGAAATTCGCAACGATACTATTTCTTTAATACCTCGAACCACAAGAAACTTAGCAGCGTTCTGAGCTGAATCAGTTAAGTAAACGACACCTTCTATACGATCTTTTTTAATGCCGTTAGACATTATTGATCCTAAATTATCCAACGAAGTTGCGTGCCAATAATATTTAGCATCGTTAATTAATTCACTTAGCTTCATTGAAAGGGAAAGATTCGTCTGCTTCAACCGGTTCTATTTTTATTCTATACGCCACTCTCGTTTTATCTAATTTTTCAAATCCGGCCCGCATTTTATCCAATCCTCTTTTCAAGTTAATTAATTCGCCGCGACGAATTTTACTCGTGGTAGTCGGACTATTCACTAACCGTTCTGCCAACTCTAATAAATGTTCGATTTCGCTACACAATTGATCATGTGAGTCGAACGGAGACACATTACCATCCAGCTTAATACTTTCACTTTCTACTATCAATTTTAAATTATTCATTTCGTTTCCTTATTTGATTGTTTAGCTTGTTCGTCTAATAACGCAGTCTTGTCATGACTTGATTTAGAACTTCCGTAAAAGAATGCTATAATCGTCGCAAGACATGTAGTATTTAATACACCAGCGACCATATTAATTAGATCACGGTTGGCTTCAGGATAGTGAATAAACAATAGCGCGAAGTCATATCCAAACGTGAGCAATATCACGCCCGTTGCTAAATAATATACAAACCGCTTGCTGAATATGTCAGTTTGATTTAAAGCGGTGACTTGCATAGCTCTTGCATTAGCGACGTCTTGCAAATATGCCTGCTCAATCTGAGCAGCTGCAGCTGACATAGCTTCCATGTGACGATTGATCTCCTTTTGTAAATCAGCATCTATAGCAGCACGTTCTTCTTTGGAGAAGACAAATTTGTCAACAGCTCCACTCACAGAATCGATCAGCTTGCTAGTACCGTCACTAAATAACCCCGATATTAATTTTCCTATAGGCATACTAATAAATACGCCACATTAGAATTAAAAATCACCGGGTGCTACTTGAAAGCAAGTGAGACCTATAGAACGCCACATGTCGACTACTTGTTGTCTATCATCTAACACAAAATCAATTTCATAATAAGGCGCTACGCTAGTCTCAAACATTTCGCGTTTAACGATACTATCTGATCTTCCATCTTTAGTCGGTCTCATAAACAAGGCAAGATATTGAATGTTGTTAGCTTGTAACCAACGGATCGTTGGCTCTCTATCTTTATCTTGTCTGCCTGACATAAGCACTACGTTACGACCTTTAAGCAACGAAGCTACTTTGGTATTAAGAATGTCATTCTCACACGTAGATGCGTCATAAGGTGACCGTCCGTTCAAATGAGCCAACGTACCGTCCAAATCGCAAATAATCACATCTTTAGCAAAGACTGGGGTTGTTGGCGGTGTATATACAATAGGGGCAGGTTTCAAGTATTGATCATACATACGTTTGATCACTTTATGTCCAACACCGTTTGCGCGTTTATTATCCCGCTCAATGCAAACATCCAACGGAACGTCTGTAAAGTCTTTAATCTCGACGGTTGCAACGCCTTTCACCAACACTCGAATATGATCAGCATGCTTTGGATCTAAATTAGTATCATCGACAATCACATGCTTATGATCAGCAAGAGCATTGACAATGATCTGATCTCGTATCTGTAGCACGAACGATTCATTGTGCTTTGAAAAATGGCTACAGTCTAACATTTCGCGCAAATCATCTTTATTCACGCGTTTGTAGCATCCTGGCGATTGGGATACCATATTCTTCGCCCACGTTGATTTACCACTAGCTGGTAATCCTTTGGTTAGTATTACTTTTAACATAAGTTTCTTTAGTTTTTGGTTTAATTAAGCGCCATATCACACGATTCGTGTTTTTACCGTCTAACATCGAAAATAAGACGCTTGGATATTTTTGCTGCATGAAGTATTCAGCAGTTTCTTTTCTCGTCGGAAATTCCTTAAAAACGCGGTTACATTCTGTTTGAATATCAACGAACTTAGATCTAAGATCGTGAATCTGAGCATTTAACCATTGGTACATCTCGTCAGGCAATTGAGCTAATAGATCGTTCATAGAAGAACCTAGCGTATCACTAGACAATGCTTCCCACACCGTTAAGTTAGTAATTCCGGATATAGCTTTATGCAACGCGACATAGTCATCGAACTTCAATTTGAATCTTGAATTATCAGGCAATTGAATGACAAATCCTTCTTTATTTGACGTATTTAACTCACGCAATTCTCTAAAAGTTAACCCACGGTTAGGAAACTCTTCAACTACACGCATGTCGAATATCGTTGGAAGCGGATAAGCCTCAGCACCAGTATCGGTATGAATAACCGCCAACAGAATCAAATCATCTAGCCCTTTATAATCAACTACGATTCTATTCTCCGGATATATGATTTCAAAAAGATACGTATGGCGTTTATCGAATAAAGGAATGACGTGTGCATAATAATTATGCAGTACATTAGTTGCATGATCAGCTTGATCTGATGTGAACGATCCTCGAGTCGCGATGAATGGAACGTCATCGATCCAATAAAGGATACCTAACGAACCATCTACTTTGTCCCAAATCTTAAACGTTTCGAATAATTCTATATTTGAAGCTATACGCTTCTCGCGCAGTGTTAATTCATCAAAGTTGAAAATCTTAGTGAACGGACGCGCGACTACAGTATCATTACGCACTATTAGTCCACGACATTTTAAAGTAACGTCGTTCCAAACACGCTCGAATTGTGTAGCAGCAGAGTAGTTGTATATTTTCAAATCACGATCAATCGGATGGTAGTTAACATTAACGTACCCCTTATCAATCATTCGATTTAACAAATCGATATCTAAATAGTCTTTTAATAACATTATATTGAGTATAAAATGCCTATCAGGACGAGTGCCATTATTATAATAAAGGCGACACACCCAACAGCTTTTTGTTGATCATCGTTCATAGTAAGTAAAGTATTGTAACCAATTCGTGCCATTTTCAGTAACGGAACACGTACGGTTTGATTCATCTTTCACAAGAATACCGATCGGCATTATTTTTACCAATCGATATTTTTTACCAACACGAAACGCTAACTCTGTAGAAGGCCCACCATTAGCGGGTCGATACATTAAATCGCGATTCGTTTGGACAAATATTTTATTAGCCATTGCGGTAATTTATTATAATGAGTATCACAGAATCTTTCTAATCGCGTCGGGTTGGAGGCACGATCAATGCAGTATTCTATAACTTTAGCACGCCATGCCTGTCGATGCGGTCTGTCCGGCCAAGAAGGGTCCCACAATTCTACGAATTTTAATGGTATTACATCAACAGATTTAGTTAGTTCATCGCGTACAACGGCTAAGCATTCACCAAACTCCGGAAACACTTTACCTGCATTTTTCCAACCCATCCACCGATCACTATACGAAAGAGTTAATTGCATGCACAGAAAGCCTCTGACATTTAACGTTTTGTATATTCGCAAACGGTCCGCTCTGTTGAATCTACTATAGTCTCGTTTTGATTTCATTCGAAAATAATATTTTTAATTTTGTCCCATATAGTAACGGGGGTAGTCTGCAGAATAGCAATCACCTCACGTCTCCACTGCGTTCTATTAGCATGATACAATTCCGGCTTATAATGAACGTTAGTTATAAATCCATAATCATGCGTAACGATATGTTTCATTTCCGGAAACACTTCATGCACGTGCTGTAGATCAATCCAATCATGTGGGTTGGTATAAATGCTAGCATGCGCATTTATTAATTGCACGCATATCCAAAAGTTTGGATTAAGCTTTTTGTAAATTTGTTTTCTTTTAACTATGTTCATATGTTTTGTAAGTATTTAATAACGTCCTTGCGCCATTGTACGCGGTCACCGTACGACATATGCACCACAACGGTTCCGTACGGGGCAAATTTGCATGCAACGTCGTGCCGGTAATTATAACATGTCCCAAATTCTGGAAAAAGACTTGTGACAGCCTCTAGTGTCGGACAAACAGCCGTTCCTACTGCCCATTTCAGCTGAACGCACAAGTAGGCATCGGGTTTCAGTTGTGCATAAATTTCCCGTCTCTGTTCGATCGGTAATGCTGGTTTATTCATTTGTTATCGAGTATTTGAATTTCATATTATGAAAGACCGGCCGAATTAATTAAATATCCAACGATAAAATTTGTGAACTGCATTTATACAGCGCGTAAGCAAGGATTCCTTACTAACTTCGGAAATGCACCATTCAATGCATTGAGTACGCCACGCTTTCCGTTGGACGATAGACATATTAATAAGTGCCGTTCCCTTAGGGTTAAACTTAATAGCATTGTATGAATCCTGATCAAAGCATTTGCCCACTCCGGAAAAGCTTTATGCATAGATGACCAACTTGTATCTGCCTTAAACATGCGATCATACGCACGAGTTAATTGCGAACAGATGTATCCATTGGGATGCAACGATTCGTATATTTCTTTACGTTGTTTTTTTGTTGGTATGATCATTGATTAGTAAGTATTTGAATTTTACACTTGAGAATGCAGTATTCTATCACTGATTTACGCCACTCAAGTTTATTGTCTTTAAACAGTGTAGCGTTAATGAGCGGAATCTCAACACCGGTAACATCGATACATTCACCAAACTCCGGAAACAACTCTTGCATAAGTCTGTACCACATGAACTTGTACTTAGTATCAAGCAGCTTCGATCCGACATATTTGATATAAAGACATAGACCGAAATCAGCATTACTGCTTAGCAGCTCCTTTTGCACGTATTCATATACCATAAGCCTTTCTTGCGCAGATGGGTAGTACAACTCAGGACGTATTTTATTGATCAATTTCGCATTATCAACAGCTTCATCAATCGACCAGAGACAATGATCAATGCATTCATCGCGCCACTGGTTTCGCGCAGAGTCTGACATATCTTCAAAACTCCGGTCCGGGTTTATAGGTTGATACTTTTTAGCATCAAAGCATTCGCCCCACTCCGGAAAGGCAATGGTCACGTAACGCCAACTGATACGCTCATCATTAATATTTAAGTCATTATACATCTCGCGCAATTGTTCGCAGATGTAAGTATTCGCGCGCAGCGACTCGTATATACGTTTTCGTTGTTCGAGGGTCGGTAATGCGATTTGCATATTATTGTCAAACCGATCTTTTGTGTTAATTATTTGATTCATTTTATGTGTATTTGTTTGTTAATTGATAACTTGTGTAGGCGGGCCACATATAATAACGGCCGTTATAGGGTGGGTTGCTATAGGGAATTTTTTGAGGCGCTGTAGGATGAGGTGCTATAGGGAATTTTTTGGGGCGGGCGATAAAAACCACTAATACCCACCTTCCCCGCCATTATATACCGTACATTTAACCGAAAATGCCATACATATACCCCCTATTTATGGTGTTATTATGCATAGTATACCCCCGATTTATGCGGAAATACTGGATGTATATACACGGTTTTCTCATGGATAATTCAGTATATATACCCCCGTATTATATTTTACTATACGGTAATCGTTTCCACATATGCTCTTGCATTACTCCTATCGACTTCTCGCGGGAGTTGTTTCCGAAGATCTTATGATCGCGCTTACTGTAATACAGAGCTTTAGGGTTAGTCTTGTCCGGGTGGAATACTACTAAGTCTGCATTCTGCCAGGCGATTGCGCCCACCGGTTTGTTTGTTAACTGAGCTACTTCTTGTTTGCTTAAAATGTTAGTCATATTTGGTTTTATTTCCGACCGTTTGAACCCCGCACTACGCGTGGGGCCATTTTTAAAATCGGGCCCACTATTGGTGGGGGTTCTACGGCCGATGTTTTTTGATTTTGTGTTTTTGACGTGATTTTGAAACTTTCTACTATTGACGCGCGTCGGATTTTTTTTCCGCCCCCCGTGAAATTTTTTTACGTCTTTTCACGTTTTCGCATTTATTGCGCGCTTGACACGCATGCAATTCTAGTGGGTTTGGGGTGGGGCGTCAACCCCACTATTTACGTTTCGGAAGGACCCCGCACAATTAGTGTGTAAGGCTTACTCAGAATCTGTCTACGCTGAATATATTGTTCGGCTGCTTCTTCTGTACTGTGTTTAGATACGATAATATCGTTAAAACCAAACCGTGCGATTACTTTGTACATAATTGAATATTGATTTGAATGTTAATGTTAAGAGAAACGTTGTTGCCCAAGTCGATTGTAAAAGCACTGGGCTGGATACCTTCAGGTTCTGCATTCAGCTGCTTCTCAGCGGATTCGATCCAACTGGACACCACTGATACTGCATCAGATTTAGGGGCTGGGGCGGTAGGCGTTACAGTGCTCGTAGACACAGTATCAACCGCATTCTCAGCAGCTTTCGGCACGTACACCAAACACCATTTACCATCAATCTTATGCACGGTTATAGTGTACTCCGTGCACCAATATTTACCGGATTTAACGGCTGCTTTAACCAGGCGCACAAAGCGTTCGTTGAAATCGTAAAGGTCCCAAACGTGTTTTGGAAAAGGGCGCTCTTTTCCTCGAGCAGAGCGCCTGTCCCGGCCGCGTAGATGCATATCTAGCATGTATTTGCAATACACCTGATTAAATCGACTGAATCGCACATCATAATTTCCGGTCTGCAATTCCAGGGGCTGCGTATCTTTTAACCGGTGGATCGGTACGACGTAGCGTGCACGTCCATCAATCCCGGTCAACTTATATTCTCTACGCTCAAACTCAATTGTGTGCAAAAATGCGGCACACTCGTGCATTAAATCTTTTCTTGTCATATATTTTTTATCAATCATTGTTTAATAAAGGCCACCCTTAATTCTCAGAAAAGCAACATTTGACAAAAATTCTTTCATTCTGAGACTCAGTCAGTTACAAAACTCCCTAAATATTTTAGAACGCACTAGATCCGGCCGTCCTTCATAGTCGCAATAATAGCGGAAGTAAGCGGGCGTGGGAGGGCGGGTCATTGGTGGATGGGAGGTGGGCTTGTGGCGCGTCAAACGTGCGTATATAGCGGGTTCTACCCACCATCCAACACGTGGTCAATTGCACGGCTTACTCTACGAAAATAGTCTCTTTTAGCAATGATTTGTAAACACGTGTTTTAGGAATTTTTTTGACCTGATTTGAGACTCGAGACTGCTTCAGATATTAATGCTTCAAACATCATAACATTCTTCTGCTGTTGGAATTTTGTTACTCATAACTTATAGTTTTATTTTTTCTTCGATCTGTAGAGTTATAAAACGCAACTCTTTTTAGTTTGTGAATTCCTTTTAACCATTTATGTCTTACCCAATTCACACCTGAAACTTTCTTTAATTTAGCTTTACTACTCATAACTTATAATATTAAATTGTTCATCTACTTCAATGACTGAAATAGAGTTGATTTGGTCAATAACTTGATTTTTTAAATCATCATACCTTAACCTTGCATCAAAATTTGATTTAGTAGCTAATTCAATAGCTTTCTCAATGTCTTTTTGAGTGTATTGGTTTGCATTTTTATTCCAACAAGTTTCCCATAAACTAATAACAGGAACTCCTTCAAGTTTAGATTGTGATTGGGCTACTATTTTCCCTCTATTATCTTTTAATAGAATAGGTCTTTCAATTGTGTATTTTGCTATTATATTACGACTTGTTATAAGGTAATAAGGACTATATGACACAAAATTTTCATCAACCCAATAAATAACACTATCAACTTCTATTGGTTGATATGTTTTATCGCCTTGCTTTAATACTGTTTTATTTGTTATTGTTTTCATGTTATATTATTATTACTCCGTTTGGATATTCTTCTCTATTCAAATCATCTGTTAGTGCAGTTTGGTATGTGTCTTCCCATGCTGCAATAGGAAGTATTGTTGCTGATGATAGTATTTCTTTATATAGTTCTATTTGCCCCTCACATTTTGTAATAAAGTTTTCATTACCTTGTTTAGAAGGATTACTTAGTTCTTCAAGTTCAGCTATCTTAGCTTCAATTTCTTGTTTACATTGTTCTGTTAGATATATTCCTTTCATAGCGTTATTTAGTTATTTGATTTAATACGTATTGATAGTGAGCCTCGCGACCTGCGTGAGTAAATCCACACAGCAACCGTTCGACCTCGCAACGTATGCAGCTCACATACTCTCGACGAAGCTCTGCTACTTTATAACCTTGCAATTGGTAGTCGAAATATGAATAATCTTTGCCAATCATTGCAAGGTACTTGGATTCGACAGCATTACAAAAATTGTAGTGTGCATGATTCCGTGGACCTCCGTTATTAGACGCTTGTTTAGTCACATTGTCGATGCAATTGTAATAAGTTCCATGATTTACGAACGTCCATCGAGTCGCAATTTCAGCGGCTATTTGTTTGACCTGTTTATGTGTGATTCTATCAATCATTGTTTAATAAAGGCCGCCCTTATATTTCGAATTTGCAACTATTATAGGAAAAATAAAACGCTGAGAATCAGATAGTTATGTAACTACCTGAGAATCAGCGTGATTGTTTTTAAGCTAATGTAGTGAGAATGCGTTGTGCATCAAACACATTATCGTGCGTTAATCCCACCTCCGGATCAGTCTGCACAAAATGTGGTGCTTGTTCAAGCAGCATATCAGAATCGTCATCGAATATCACGTAGTGATAATCTACATTGACAACGTTTGCTCGCATTTTAACAAACCACCCATCATCATTGTATTCTGAATATTCTTTTGTTAATGATGGGCGAACGTGCCATGGATATCGAAGATTTCGATCTACCCAATGCTTTATTTCGTTACCACGGACAATTGGTAAACTAGATCCTTCAACGACGTTATGATACCCACGTACAGTCTCACCAATAATATGTTTTCGCAGCCATATCGGAAAATGTTTTTTAGTTTTCTCCAAATCTCCTTCACGCCACGACGATGATATAACAACTTTAGCGCCAGTGTGGTTAATTAGCCATCTTAGCTGTTCTAAACACTGTTCGTTGAAGAATTGATAATCATCTTGCCCAACGTTAATCACTCCATCGACGTCAAGGAATATTATTTTCGAATGTGTCATTTAGTTGTAATGCGCGATAATATTATGAATCTTCCATCATACACAGTGCGATCTTTTAGCACACCTTTATGTTTGCAGTTTCTCGAATAAGTCTTGTGAAGAGACCGTTTCGCGAATTGCCGTTGGTTATGTCGTTGATACGATGTTGTGTGAGCAGATGGCGAACATGATGCTAATATTAGCACAATACCAATCATTAGTAATTTTTTCATATTGTTATATTTGGATTTTCTTTTAATGCAGCCTCTATTAAGAGAAGGTCTTGTGTATGCTTGTAAAGACTTTTTAATAAAGGTGATGTATAATTCACACGTTGACGCACTTTATGCAATTCGTTTGTTTCGCCTCTAGCCAATCGGTCAACGTATTGACGTTTAGCGTGCGCGATCATTGAAACGCTGTCAGTCTGATACGAATGTCGTTTATACACATATTGCCGCCGTCTCATATTCAACGATTCAGTGTCTATTACAAATAGACATATATCAATACCGTCGAGTTTAAAACGGTAATGTTTCTTGACGTTATGTATATTTTCACCTAAGGGCTGGTACGGATACGGATAATAGCAATTTGCGACTGGTTGTAGGTTCATTAGAGCTTTAACAAATAGGCGGAATGGTGCATTGTCATTCCATTCAGATCCGCCTATTAGGAGATCTAAATCGCCCACCTCACGATGTGGCAATAATCCTCTTAATTTAAGAGCTGCGGAACCGCCTAGGGTTAAAGTGTTTAAACGAAATCGCGAATTTAATTCGCGGTAGATGTGTAAATGGTTATTCATATTAGTTCGATATCTGATTCTTTAATGTTTGTGATTGGAAATCTGTCCACAGTAATCTGCAGACCGTATGATGGTATCATTTTGTTAAAGCCTATAAACGTACAATTCCCGACAATGAAGCGAGGATGACCTTCGATCATAGTGCGTACACGTACACGTTTACCTTCATATTTAAGTTTAAGAGTTGATGTTTTTAACGACATATTATTAATGATATTATACTAATCCACAGGATGATTGATGTCACGAAAGCTAAAGGTTCTGCGTATGCAGAAACATACCATAGATTCAGCTTTCGTTTATTAGGCACTATTAACAACGGATACCAAGCGGGCATCATGATGCTTGTAAACAGCAGTGCTGCTCGCCAAAGAAGCCATAATGGCAACAAAAGTATTGATTGAAATATTCTCATTTTATAGATCATGCGATTTAAGTTCTTTACAAATTACATCGATGTGACGCAAAATTTCGTCACGTGAACTGATTAAGTTACGGCTAACGTCGTATGCATCTGAAATTGTTTTAGTTATTGAATTCAATATTAGATTTTGACGGTATTTGGATTCTTTTTTCCACGATTTACCACCTGCTGTAGGTAACAGATCAATGGCGTCGTGTATGGCTCCGCAAAATGCCAATTCAATTGATTCGAATTTAGCGTGCGCATCTTTATCAATTACCATCCCGACAGTTACGTCAGGCACTAGTTCGATTTGCGGCATTTTTGCATTACGAAATGTTCCTGCATTGACGTGCTGAGCTAACGCATATTCGTATAAAAAGCGACATGTGGTTGGATATTCGCGCAGCATTATTAATCCTGACAAACTAGCTCCTGCCATTGGCAGTGATAGTTTATGGATTTTTTCTGGATCTGTTTTAAAATGGTGATTTATATCAGTCACCGACGCAAAGAATTTAATTCTATCTATTGCAGTATTGCAAACAGCAGTACGATTCTTATGAGCCTCATTAACACAATCTTTAGCTAAAAGTAACAATGCTGATAATTTATCCGGCAAAGCTTTACCAACAATTATTGCCGGTTTTGCAATTTTAAAGGAAATAACTTTCGGAGCTTTTTCCTTAGTCACTTTCAACTTAGTTTTAGTTGTGGCGACTTTGCCTTTTTTCTTCGATTTAACGGCTGCTTTTTTTGACTTGCCCGATACTACCTTTTTAATAGAATTAACTTGCTTAGTCGTTCTTTTTGCGCTCATTTTTCAATTATCAATTAACGATTACCAATTCGGTAAATCATATAATGAAGACCAGCATAATAATTCGAATATACAACCGTTTTGTTTATGATACGTTATCGTGGTGTGATACGATAGGTAACCACGTGTATGACTCTCCCTTGCGCACCAGTTTCGCTATCTGCACCAACTAATTCAATTGATTTAATTACGTGACTATATTTAGATTCTAAATACAGCCGATCAGCGACTGATAACCGGTTAACAAGCTGAAAAGGTCCAGGATGTTGTATTAAACGTGTAATGTGATTTACATCGCCCGCACCCAAATGGATTAACGCAGCACTCAACTCTGCCAACGTATTGATATGAGAAACGCTTATAAAGTCACGAATTTTGATATCAGTGGGCAATTTAGATAACCATCCAGGCGATGTACGTATTATAAGTTCTGCATAGCATTCTGCCAACGCATTTAGATACGCGCTACTCCAAAATAGGCCCTTAGTGCGAATCGACCACTTAATCTTCCAATTGGTCAGTTTATCTTTCCACGAAAGTTTATTTACTTTCCAATAATCGATCATAGGCTCTTGCAACGTCATATTAATGTAGTTTATCCAGCTCTTGGTTTAGAGCAGCCAACAATTCTGTGATCGGTATTTTGCGCAACGTGTCATTCTGCAGACACAGTTGTACTAACTGTCTATGTTGGACAGGTGAATGTACAGCTGCACGTGTCAGTTCTAAATTAGAACCCATAATGTCTGACAACGTATGTAATACATTTTGATCATTGTACGTTGATGGTGGACCTGCCACCATCTCTGGCGTGATCTCGCCCAACAAGTCAGGTACAGCTGCACCGACAGTGTCGAGAATTTCATTAACGGATGCTATAGATATGTTACCATCTTGAGTATTCGCTCCATTAACCATGTTTCGAATCGCATCAATTATGTTATTTGCTATTTCGATAGATGTCATGCTGTCACGTCCCTTTCTTTCCACGGAAATGGAAATTTAGCTGCAGTTTCGGGATGTGTGTAATTGAATTTAGACATCCAATTGGACATTCTATATTCGAATCCTGACCACGTATGTAAAGGAATTTTTCGATCCTTACCGTTAGCTGCTTTTGTTTTCAAAGGCATTTTCGGAACACGGTCTGCGTATTTAAGTTCTCGACACGCGCGAATTAACTTGCGCAAGTATTGATCGGTTGCAACGTACGTTCCAAATCCGATTGTTGGTATTGATTTAGCTGGCATTAAAATTAGTTATTTGAAGATAATGAAATTGTTTCCATTGCATATGAGCCATGAAAAGTTGATTGATTCGTTTTAAGTTATTGTCTATTGGTAGTTGCATGACTACAGTTAGATCCTGCAGTGAAACAGTACGTTGTCTACCGATGAGTGGAAACACGTTGATAATTACGTCACCTAAATACGCAAACTTTTTGTTTAGAGTATCTAACTCAATCGATAATATCGTAATCATACTACTTGTTGCAATTCCTTGTGAATATGACTATACGTTTCATTAAACGATTGTCTCACAGGATAAAATGATGATTTAACGATTGGCCACTGTCCTTTAATTGGATACTTAATCTTCGGAATCTCTGCATGTTGGTCCCAATTGCCAAATAAAACTCGATTGATTGATTGTTTGATATTGTTCATTGTATTAATTTATTTAATACTTAACTTCTACCAATTATTTCACTTTTGCAACTAAAAGTTTATGCTCTACACAATGCATCAGCAACGTGAGTAGCAGCCATACTATCTGGCTTAACGCGAGGCGTAAATCCTAACGCTTCGACATATCCAACAGCACTTCTTAGTAATGAATTAGATCTGTATTTAGGATCCGGATTCATGTCAATGTCTATAAAGTCGGGTTTCTGAATACCTTGACTGGTCAAGTACTGAGCAACTTCGATTGATTGTTCAAGTTCTTTCCAAAGATAAGTATATTCATCAGTAATGCGCTTTAATTTAACGTCAGTGTACAACACGTGTCCACCTTTAGTACGATTGTGCAATACAATTACTGTAGTGAAATGTGTATATCCACCATGCGCTTGACTATCTGTTCCTACGTACAAATGAGTATCTTCATTTGTTGCAATAAAATGCTTTACATAAGGAATAAGGTCAATGGCCTTTCTGTTGGTTAAACTTTTGAATTCTAGTAACATGTTGTTTATTAATAAGTATCGCTAGTAGGATTCGAACCCACAACCTAAGCGTTAGAAGCGCCTTGTTCTTCCAGTTGAACTATAGCGACATGTTGATTTGTTTGAAGAGGTTAACGGGATCGAACCGTACCCAGTCTATTAAACCGAGCGTATTGTTTAGCAAACATACCCCATCGCCGTTTGGGATTAACCTCTATTATATAAATAAAGCCGACCTCATGAGTCGGCTGACCAATTACGTAATTGGCGGGACAGCGTTTATACACTTTGTGTATAACAGTACCCAAGATGGGAGTCGAACCCATAAAACTAACTTTCTAAGAGTCAGATGTCGCCATTTGCATCACTTGGGCGTTTGTGCATCGGTTTAGAATAATTCTCAGTTTGAGAATGGCAGTTGGGACATAGTATTTGCAAGTTACTTAAATTGTTATTAAATCTATTCCCATCAATATGGTGTAAATGCATAACTAATAACTTGGCCATCCAATCTTTACATCCACAGATTTCACAAATTGGTAATTTAACACCAAACTTATACAATCGCTTTTTTAGATAATCAGAACCAATCCATTTTCGCGTCGTTAATTCATCCAAACTTAGATGAGGATGTATATATCCTGTATCTATTCCACGTTTACCTTTATAGCCCGAATATTTTATTCCCCATTTGTGTAACCAGCTATTTAATGTTGCGGGCCTGCATTTTAGCTGCCGCATTATATACTGCTTAGGTTCTCCAGATGCAATATATTGTAAAATTTCCGGTTTTCGTTTTTCAAAATCAGTCCGCATGCTAATAAATAGCATTCACAAAGTTCAAAACTTTCAAATGACTGACATAAATAAACCGCTGTATGTCAATAAAAACGTATAGTGGGCTACTAGTTTCCACTTGTACCGTATAATGCATCACCAATTCTGAATGAGATAATACGTTTTTAAGTACCCATACTAAGATTCGAACTTAGACACCTTGCTTTTGAGACAAGTACGACTGCCAATTACGTCATACGGGCAAATGATAGCTTGAGATTACAGCTTTTACATCGACTCTTTTGATTCTTTATTCCGCCTCAGTGCGACCTGCACGGTTTGAATCGTATCCACTTCCCTTTTCAAGAAAGTATATCGACAATCCTACCTTTTTTAATGAGTGGCATTTCTCATATCACAACGACATTACTCGACGTTCATTCTTCCTGCTACCTTTAGAGCATTCAGTTACGGTTCTACCGCTTACTTACAGGTCGTCTTACTTCATCAAATACAATCAACCTTGCGAGTTAATCATATCCTAGTTCACTTTACAGTGCCAGGCTTAAGGACCTTATCATGTCATTGTTGGTTGGGGCTTTGCGTTTTTTATGTGTATAATACCGGAGTTGAACCGGTTACCCATTCCTTTGAGTGGAATTGCTCTACCAATGAGCTAATTATTGAACCTGACTAGATGTGCCCAACCGTCGTTCGATAATATTTTGTATTACCAAATGCGACACACCTCAATGCGTTTCGACTTGCGATCTACTGTGCGATTCTTCAAGACTACTAAGGTCGCAATTGACCTATTCACCTCTCGAATTGATATCTAGCCCTCAACTTGCGGGTTTTGAACAGAATATCTATGCCTTATTTTTACTGGGTCGTGAGTTGGTTTTGTAAGCAATGATCCACCACAGACCGATTCACTACAGCTCCTTAACCTTGCGGTGGCATACTGTAGTTATCCTTTCCAAAGGACTTACACCTCACTTATCCGTTAGCTCCTGATTGGACAGAAGCTGATGCTTGGACATCAAAAACGGCACTTGCTTACAATGACCATTTGCATGGTAGGGACTTTCAGGAAGTCATCCTCTTCGCCACATCGCTGTAGGTTATCTCTGTTGTAGAGCTACTTATCATCCCACTGGGCCTGATCCATCACTTACAACTAGCTTCGTAAGCAGAGCTAATTTATATTTTCAAAGAACTATCTTTTCAAAATTGTATTAGAATAAATATATAACTATTATTCTGAATTTACAACAGTAAAGATTATGTTGTTAATTTTGTACCCTCAATGAGATTCGAACTCATACACTCAGAGTTTAAGACTGATACGACTGCCAATTACGTCATGAGGGCATTTTATATTCGTGCTGACCGATCTCCTTCTCATCTATTGCGCAATCGATGAAAATCAGCTGATTCCTATCCAGTTAAGATAGGTCGGCCCACGCGTGGTACTCCATGTGCGATTCGAACGCAAACAATCCCTGGTTCGTAGCCAGGAGGTTTATCCAGTTAGCCTAACGGAGCATGTCATGGTTAGTAGCCATCCCCCTCTATCGTGGGTGTTGGGTGGTAGCTGTTCTATACGTTTAATTCTTCCCTTGAAATAGTCAACGTAAAACTAACCTCGGGTATCATACGAGAATCGAACTCGCACCAACTGCTTCACAGGCAGTCCGCCTAACCAATTAGCGTAATGACACCATTTAATAAGAGCTCCTGATAGGCCTCGAACCTACAACCTGATGATTACAAATCACCTGCACCGCCATTTGTGCTACAGGAGCGTTTTGAAGAAGAGATGGGAATCGAACCCACAGGCCGGTTCATCACCGACGTACTAGTTTTCAAGACTAGCTCCTCGTCCATTCGGACCTCTTCTATTTTTCAGATACCCCATTGAGACTCGAACTCAAACACTCTGAGTCAAAGTCAGAGACACTAGCCAGTTATGTTATGGGGCAATGTTAACTAAACGATTACCGAAGCTATGCTACTTCATGGCCATGGAAGACTTACATCATACACTTCTTGCGACGGTATCCTTTTAGTTGAGTAGATGATGGGCCTCGAACCCACAACCTCGACCTTGGCAAGGTCGTACGCTACCAATTGCGCTACATCTACACCGGTGGCTATCTAAACTGACATTCTCGTCAGAACTTCGCCTATTAGTTTTTCATAATTATCCGTAGATAGTTTTTCCATTGACGAGAAATTCACTGAAATATTTTCCAGCTGTATGTATCTTCAATGACTTTTTAACCATCCATTGTTTCGGAAGCTTGGAAATCATTTTCCAGTTAGGTTGGCGGATCAATCCTGCTTTTGCATAATCAATACCATCAGTCCACTTACCGTAACATTTATCAGTGTTATTATCACCACTGTGATAGCTACACCAGCTACACCTAATCTTTCCAGTACGGTTCAAATACTCTTTACGAGCTTTGTTATACACGTTTCTGTTTGTCGTTTCTTTGTATTCTTTTGATACTCTCATCGTTTGTAAGTTTTAACTTACAAGAATCTGATACGTTTCATAGTTATTTAATTTTAGTACCGACTATAGGACTCGAACCTATAACCCTCTGCATGTAAAACAGATGCTCTTCGCAATTGAGCTAAATCGGCTTAATGATTTGTATCGATAACTGGACTCGAACCTGTAACCTTCAGTGTATCAGACTGATGCTCTACCATTGAGCTATATCGATATAAATAGGATTGCATCAACATCAAATGCTTCAATCGGTGATCATCTCCAATTGCACGGTTTGTTCCGTGTTACATCCTGTGCGCGATATAAGAGTATCGATCTCTTAATTTTACATGGGTGACAACCAAGTTCCCCCGCCTGAGGGCCCAATACCGCGTTTAAGTGAGCGAGTAGAGAGAATCGAACTCTCATATCCGATTTGGAAGACCGGCATAATCTGCTTGCGCGCCGTTATACTATACTCGCATAATTAAGTTGCGGGAGTGGGATTCGAACCCACGAGGCACTAGGCAGAAGCTTATGAGACTTCACTGATGACCGGACTTCAGACATCCCGCAATTTGAATTTTTATTGTTCAATAAATAACAACTTTATATTTCGATTACACAACAGTTTTATTTATGACTATTATTTCGTGCTATCCTTGCAAATTAATGCAGACGTCGTTAGGATAGCGTTGTGCGACAACCTCGGATCGAACGAGAACCTTCAGCTCTTCAGGCTGACGTGCAGACCAACTACACAATTGCCGCGTATTTCATATGTTTGTGGACCGTACCAGCTTCGAACTGGTGACTCGACATTGCAAATGTCGTGTGTTAGCCAACTATACCAACAGCCCTGGTGTTACCGGAAGCGCGACTTCCGGCTGACTGATCCAATCAACTTATACAAGCGCTTATACAAAGCTGACCTTATCAATCACTCACGTAGCGTAAACAGGACTCGAACCTGCAGTAATGTCCTCATCCCAAATGAGGCGACTTACCAATTAGTCTATTACGCTATATAATACAGTCGGGTGGGCCGGAATCGAACCGACCAACAGATGCTTCCAGGGCACCCATGCCTAAAACCATGGTCACCACCCGATAATTATCAACATGTCAAAGATCTAAACCTCACTTCACTAATCTATCAGTACTTCTAACCGGACTTGAACCGATAACCGACTGGATATAAGCCAGGCGCTCTACCATTGAGCTATAGAAGCATTTTTGTACGCCCGGCAAGATTCGAACTCGCTACGGTAAGGTTTTGGAGGCCCACCCGCCCCATGGCTGTCGGACGTATTTGTATGTGCGCATTGCACGAGAATCGAACTCGTATCTCCATATAGACAGTGTGGAAGGATAACCATTACCCCAGCAACACGTGAATGTTATTAGACATCAACTTGATGACTGTTAATTGTGCGCCTGGAGAATTCCGCCATCTCGACTCCTAGTTTAAAAGACTAGTGCTCTACTTCTGAGCTACAAGCGCATTGTGTTAATTTGTGCACCTGGTAGGATTCAAACCTACAACCCGATGATTAAGAATCACCTACTCTATCAGTTGAGCTACAAGCGCATTATCGTTTTCGAGATTTTTGTTTCACTTTGTTTAATTAATTTTAGTACTGCCGACGAGATTCGAACTCGCATCGTCCACATTGAAAGTGTGGTGTCCTAGTCCAGTTAGACGACAGCAGCATTTATGTTTCGAAATCACGGTCAGATTCGAACTGACGTACTATAGTTTTGCAGACTATATGCTGAACCAATCAGCAACGTGATTATGTGGTGGGATAGGGTGGAATCGAACCTCCGTGCCTACGATTTACAGTCGTTGCAGTTTACCCTGAACGCTATCCCAATCGTGTTTTTTGAGGGCCGTGTGAGTAACGATCTCACCACCTTCGGTTTAACAAACCGCCGCTACACCATGACAGCTTACGACCCGTGTATTATCAAATAAAAAAGGCCTCGGTGATTTATTTCCGAGGCCTACAAATAATTGATAAAAAATATCTTTTACTAATCTCGGAATATGTGCATAATGCCCTCTGGTTTATAATTACTAAACGCGCATAACGCGGGCGTAATCATGGACCAATCTCGTTGATACGAGAGCCCAGTGGTTGATATGACTATATGTTGTAGAGAAGAGTACATTGTTTTAATTTGTTATAATAAATATCTAACTTATTTTTTAAATTTGCTACTTTTATTTTTATTTTTATTTATGACTGTTTAGATCCAGGGTTTTGTAGTTCGTGTGCAAGCTCTTTCAATATACGAAGATCTGCATTGGGCGAGTTAGTTAAATCGATGCATCGGGCAAAGAATCGCTCTCGGGCATCTATTAGATCCTGTACACTGAATGTTTTACGATTCATGAGCAGATAATCTTTAGCACTTTCCATTGTAGAAAAACTTTTTAGATCGCGATCATTCACAGGCCTAAGCGGGTTAGCTACGATCAATTTTAGTTGCATATCCCTAGTGACTAAATAATAGTCTTCGCCAGGAAATATATCAACGCCATCATCTGTCGTTAAAACTTTTTCCAATGGCACCCAATTTTTAGGGTAATCAGCAGGATCGAACTGTGTAGTGCTGCATGATTCTATTATAGTTCCAACTTTAGGACTGTTTGGGTATCTTTCGATTAATTTGTATTTCATATTATAAGTTTAATTTTTACTTAAGCTGCAAGAAGCAATATAAATTGTATATTATTAATCATGCCACGTTATTACCATTTTATCCGGCGGTGTACGTAACATTTCAAGTGGATCGTCCCACCTCATCTTTATCGTTGGATCGGTTTCAATGAAGTTGATTCGAGTCGAACCGGTTTCGATATCGGTTGGGAAATCGATTACCAATGGTAATTTTCGTTTGTCTTCACTAATTCGTTGAAGCTCTGGGAAATCGATTACCAATGGTAATTTTCGTTTGTCTTCACTAATTCGTTGAAGCTCTTTTATAAATTGATCGATAGTTTTCATTACCACTTACGTCGATTATATATACTTGTATGTTGTTTCTGTTTTGAACCACCAGCTTTACACTTTGGACAAAACCATCCGATCCATGTACCATGATCTCTTTCAATCACCGTTCCACCACATGAACATGTGTCAGGTTCAAATTGAGCGCGTCTGCGCGCTAATAATTTTTTCTGTGCTAAACTCATATTTTACTTAAATAAGTGTATGCTTTGTTAATATCTCTATCATCCCATCCGGATTCATCGATTAGAAAGGTTTTTAAGCAGTCTAATGCTTCCGATCCATTCATGTAATTGTGTAATACATATTGCATAAAATCGGTTTCATTTACCGGAAATTCATTTAATAACGCTTCAACTTTTTGTCTATCTGTCATTGTGAGATGTTTAAATTACACCAATATCAACAATGCTATTAATAATAGCAAAATAGACAGCAGTATTACTTTAATTCCTGAATTGGAATTTTGGTATGATATTTGCGAGTATGGTAACATTTGATTTATTTTGTAGGTCTTGAACGCGGATTCGAACCGCTCCTGCAGATTTCTGCTGCTATGCTCCCTGGTTACACCATATTCAAGACTACCATCCTTTTTTCTAACATTAATGCGAAGTAGCTTTCTTCGCGAAATACATGATCAATTTTCCTAATGCGTGGAACTTCATTCAGTAAGCCACATTTCTAAACTTGTGCGTAGTTTTTGCCGGCAAAGCTACAGTTACACTCCTAGTCACTCGTATAATCTTGGTGATGCAAGAATTGATTAGTAAGTACTTTAATGTTATATTCTAAGAACGATATTTTTTGATTCCAAGGCAGGAGTTGAACCTGCATCCCCCCTCATACTCGAGGGGGCTCTGCTCCGTAGAGTGTCCAATTGAGTTACTTGGAATACCACTTGCAAAAATGCAAGTTTTAGAGCGCCATTTGAGTGTGCTTGAGGGCGAACCTCAGAGGCCTTTCAATTCCCGATGTTGGTGACGCTCTACCGGGTCGATTACGCTAATTCAGTTTCTGACATTGGCACAATTTCGATTACTACTGAATCAGATTCAGAAGTTTGTGCCGGTTGTTCAACTTCAACTGCAGTTTCAACGGCAGGTGTCGGTACAGTTACACTCATATCGGCTACTGACTCAGTCAGTTTGAATTTGAATGTGCTTTTATCAAAAGCGATTCCGTATTTTGCCATGGCTTTGACAACTTCTTTATCATCGGCCTGCACTTTTTTGGCAATCGATTTTTGATATTCGAACATGTATGAGCCAGGATATGCAAGCATACAGTTGGATACTTCCGATTTTGTGCGTTTACATGCTTCTTTAAAGGCTTCTTTAGCAGTTAAACCTTTCATTTGCAGTGACAGTGCTAACACCTTAAATGTAGGTGTGCGTTCATTTTTTTGTTTAGAACTCATAATTTGATTTATTTTAATTGTTTAATAACTTATACTTAAAGACCGTAATTATTTTTCGATTTTGCAACGGCTGATGCTAAATTTTTTCTCGTTGATTATCAGTTAGTTACTAACTCGCTGATTCTCAGTGCGGATCCGCACTGAGCTCAGTGCGGATCCAGTCTGACCGTTGATCTAACGTTGCGAGAATTTCTATTGCGTCTGGACAGTAGTAAACATACGTTAATTTACCATCTTTAATCATTGGTTCGCGCGCTATGACACCTTTTGCCACGCCACGTCGTATTAGATCTGCATATTTCTTGTTAGGAAAGCGGCGATTGCGTTGAAATCCCCACACATCACGCATGATTTCAGTTTCAGTTTTGTGCGAATTTAACCACAAGTACTCAGCGACTTGTTTTATTGAATTGTTTTTCCGTGGCATAATTAGTTAAGTTTAAAAGCATTAACTAAAAATGAAGGAGCAATTTTCCACTGAGCGCCATTGTTTGTGCGCACATTTACTGAATATTTTGGGCTGTTTGGGTTAAAACCAATCACTTCATAAACAGTATTTTTCTTCTTGAACTTATCTCCGACTTTTAACGGGCCAGATGCTGGCATACGTGTGTTGGACGGTTGATTTGTTGTGTTGACAGTCAGTCGAGTGGTGAATTGATTTTCAGAAAATCGCATGCTACCAATATTAATTTGAATACCATACTCTTTCGCGACCGTTTGCAATGCTTGTTCTAAGCTCGGTCGAATTTCGCGTAGTGTCGACCTATCAAATTTGGTGATTTTAGACATTTATGTTATCGTTTCAATTGTTTAATAAAGACCGCCATAATATTTCAGATATGCAACAGCATATGTAAAACTATTCGACTGAATATCAGACAGTTATATAACTGATTGATTATCAGCTTAATAAATTTTAATACAAATATACTGGACCATATACTCCATAACGTGCAGTATTGTCAATTATATTACCACGAGAACCTGCAGCTGGTGTGTTTATTGAAGCAGCTTTAAGCAAATCTCCTGCTTTGACGGGTTTTTTACCAATCATACCATCGTATAATGCAATAAATCCCCACACACGATTCGTATGCCAAAGTCGAATATACTTATTTCTGCGTTGCACTTCAAGTGGAACGTGTGTTAGGTTGGGCAAATGCTCTTTATAGAATGCAGCAATTGTAGCATTAACTTCATTGACAAATTTGTCAACGTGCGCTTGTGTAAGCGGCGATATTACTTGTTCCATTCATCAATGTATTTTAAAAGTTGTGGTTTTGTGCCAGTTATAACACCGGTGCACCCATAATCGCGCTGTTCATACGAACATTTTGATTTAGCGGCTATAGAATACGCATCATCCATCATAGATTCGTTCATAATTCCCGTCACTACTAGTGACTTGCGGTCTTTCGACCATTTAAGTTTCATTGCCATATTATTGTCTAATTTTAACTGTGAACAACACTAAAATTGTAATGTCAGGAAGACACCCATCGCTGCATGGAGGGTCGGTTTTCAGAATACTCCATGCGTGTAAACCATTAATTATGGCACGTTTAGAGTCCACTATGACCTCTGCACCCATCATGTTGTTGATGGCAGTATCTATATCTTCGGGATGACATATAAAGCATCGCGAATAATATGTTTGCGTATTCATATTTTTTATCAATCTTGTTTAATAAAGGCCGCCCTAATAATTCAGATATGCAACACTTTGACGAAATTCTTTCTCGTTGATTATCAGCTAGTTATAAATCGTTCAAAATCACCCAATTAGCGAGCGTATTAGAACGATTTTAACGCATTATTTTTCAAGTTGAATGTCAAAGTGCCACGAGTACAAAAAAGCCGGAATTTTGGTTAAAATCCGGCTTAAAATCGATTTATTACTATTTACGTTGTTAATCTTTTGAATTTAAACTGCAATCTATCATCGTATTGATCTATGTAGTTATAAGCCTCTTTTAACAGTGAATCGGCCGACGTGAACCTATAGATTTTCTCACGTAATTTGACGCGTTTAGTTTCATTCATTTTAGACGGATTTGGATAATATCTGAATATTGAAAATCCCATTCCACCGTTAGTTACAGCTCTAATTCGAACTTGGTAATCTTTATACGTGTAATACGATTCTGTTATCATTATTTTATTTTCGATACTAAATAATCAATGAATCCATCAACATTGATTGGTGGTTGAATACCGTCGAAGAGAGCTAAATACTGTTCGTAATGATATCTGATTGTTGATACTTTCAAAAGTGGAAGCTGATCTTCTTCACGTTGTCTAATGAAATCTGCTTCAGTGACTGGTGTGAAATATTGACTGTTGAAATCGTTAAATCCATTTTTATCACCATTACCGTCGATAAAATTAAACGGTTTATTAATGTTGTTAGGATCTATGCATTCATATATACGGCCTCTAACAAACGAGAACCCATTCAATTTCTCATCTGCAGGCGGATTGAATATGAAATATCGATTACTCGGAATCAGCTCGAAATATTCAGGAAACTTTTCAAGTATATCTGGTTTTATATTAGCCATGACAGTTCCCAATGGCTGACTACCTGGGTATTCTTTAATTATTTTGTAACTGTTTATCATTGTATTCTTCTTTTATTTGTTTTAATAATGTTCGTTTTAAAAAAGCTCTTCTGAGTTTGGAAGTTAGCTGTCTATCTCTGAAATGTTTAGCCCACTCACCGTTAATAAATGAGTTCTGTTTATTACCTATTCTTGCCATACGTAATTATCATATATGATCGGTCTGCCACGACCAGCCAATGGTATAGATCCGTCAACTAAAAATACCGGTCCCTTCGGATAATTACCAAAGATTTTCCAAATCAGCTGATGGTACCATTTGTAGCGTTTAGCGTACATTTCTTTATATTGGTTAACCAATCGCTTACGATTAGATTCAGATCCGCATATTACAACGCATTGTGGATTGTTTAATACTGATTGCAGCATCCATGTCGTGTATCCTGTACGTCGGTTTTTGAGTATAACATTCATATGTAAGTGTAGTAGGATTCGAACCTACATCGACGACAATCAGTCTAGCGGCACAGGCGAGGATGTCCGTACTTGTCATCTTATTTTCCTCACATCTCTACCTAGTTACCATAACTAATCCAGAGATTCTTCCCGTCTCGTTTTTAGTTGCTTCCAAGCAACGTTACACTTATCAACATCAGTGTGTTGTTACACCAAAGTATGCGACTCGTTACAATCAACATGCGATGTCCCGTAACGATTTCCTAGGACATTGACTCATCTGTCATACGCTCCTTCAGTTAGATGCTGAAGAATACACTCTTTAAAGGATGGACACTTCCAATCCTACCTTCTGATGTTAGCAAGTAGAGCAGGATTCGAACCTGCATTGGGTAGCTTCACACTGAGTCGCGACTCAAGTCACTTTCTTGTACGTTTCCCATTGAATGACTATTGCTCATAGCTGTTCCAACAGCGTTCTACTTGTTAGCTGCAGATAAATCTGCAGCGTTCTAGAAATGTTAGGTCACCGATGCCACCTAACTTGGAGAGATTTTGAAGTGATTTGTGTCCAGGCCTCTCTTGTTCACCAACCCGTATCGGTATTAAGGTATAGCAGTCTATTTTATTCAACTTCAACTGCCGCGGCTGTCCTCCTTATATTATTAGCTCGGAGTTAGAAATAATCATTTGACTTCTTGCAGTGCAGGCTGATTTGCCTCAGATACTTGTCTGGCATCCTTCATTGCTGTTGTGGATTTCAACCCACTTCTCATCATACTAGCGTACTAGCCATTGAAATTGGCTCGTGTGGACCTAGGGGGAATCGAACCCCCGTCTTACAATAAGTCAAATCTGAAATTTATACAGCTTAATTGGGGAAACCTTGACAGATTTCCGACTCCACCATCCAATTTTTGAGAAATATTGGCAAAAACAAAATCCACAAATTCACTTTACAACCCTTTTATGTGAATCAAATCCTGCTGATCTATGATGTAGCAATCTATCCTAATTGCGACTAATATGCTGAATTGAACAGCATCACATCAATAATCCGAGTTTCTTAGTCTTTAAACTAATACAAGGGTACAGGACGGGCATTACTTACGCTAATACCAACTCGTCAGATCCGATGAATGCCATAGCATCATCAAATGAGAATGAAGAAAGTTGTTCTCCAGTTAAATTTATATCAATCTTGATTAAAGTGTAGTATTGACAGTACACTGCTGATTTCAGACCCACCGACTGCAATCGAATCCTGGTTAGGCCCATAATATAATTAGTATCTCTTCATGCTATTTGTTTTCGTAAATGTTAAAATATAATGTATCGCTGATCGGACAATCGATAGTATCCAACAATATTCCTGCAGTATCACCATTTTGCAACGCCACTATGCATATGCATTTGTCGTGTGGAGTAAATCCATCGTATCGATCAATTACTACTCCTGACGATGTCTCGATTGGACGTCTACCTCCGACTATGAAAGCTACTAGAACTGCTGCAATTGTAACTGCTAGAACAGCTGAAATTGCAATTATGTATAATGCTTTTTTCATTAATAATCTATCAATTGTAGATTGTATTTAGCAATCAATTTATCAAAATTTTCCGGTGATAAATGACAGTATAAGAATATTTCATCTTGACTAGCAATGGTACAAAATCCCACTTCTCGCTCATTCTTACACATTTTTAATGTAGGCGAATACAATGACCTGTCAATACACACATTGTGCGTGTCAGGACCTACTAGGCTTAATGCATAATCCAAACTTTTAGTTTTATCTATCTCACGTGTATATGATCTGTCCTTAGTTTGAACATTTGAATCATATGACAATAAAATAGCATCTAAATAAAATGCTCTTAACTGCTGTTTAGTTTTTAATCCAGTTAAATCGTAGAATCCGTTAACCATTAATATCTTTTTTTTAAAATTTTAGTTTTACAATCATCTGCCACATAAATTACAATGTCAGCATAATGAATCGCTCCGAGTAACGACACTTTAAAGTCGCTATGTGTGATAGCTTCAATGCGCTTAAATTTGCAAATTTGCATCAAATGATCCGATGTTAACATCAAAGCATCTTTGTACTTGATATCTTTTAATTGTAATGTCTCCATGAAGATTTTCCTGTTTTCATATTTGTCCAAGGCCACGTTTCTTCTGCTTTTTTTTCATCTCCACCACAGTATTTATGAATCCATAACCACTGTTCCCACTGAATATCATCTTCTCCTTGAATAAGAAATATTCCGAACCACAACCATTCAATACGAATTTGCGGTGATTGCTCGTGGCGTGGCGTATCAAACTTATCTTTCCACCTTAGTTTTGGTACACGATAATATTTAAGTTTCCACGTAAATGTCGTAGGAGTATATCCTTTAATTATCCAATCTGGTTTTTTCATTTGTTTATTCGTAATCTCTAACGGCTTTAACCACCGGAAATCTAGGCACACCGTCAGGAGTCATTTGAAAATATTTCACTGTAGCTTGTAGGCCGATATATTGTTTCTTGTTCTGCCACATTTCAGTTACATATGCACGTGTTCCGGACATTGATGCTGAGAATGGTTTGCCATCTTTAGTTTTAAATTTAATGCTTGCGGCAGTGCCACTTCTATTACCTTTACCTTCCTCAATGTCTAGGATAGTGTATTCTTCATCGATGAAGTTCTTATACTTCAACAGATTCTTTGATCTTTTCCATTCATACGGAGAGTCTGTACGAATAATAACACCTTCAAATCCTTCTCCTAGGAACTGTTGCAGATAATCATCAACTTCTTGCTGACTGTTTGCAACATATGTTGGTACATATACAATGCATGCACTTTTAAGTTGTTGAATTAATTGCTTGACAGCGTGATTTCTGTGTTTAAATGTTAGTTTGTCACCTTCATTTAAGTGTGGCAAATCATACACCCAATACTGCAATTCAGCTTTAGATGCGGCTAAATCAGCAGCAGTTGGTTTTGTTTTTTTAGCTAAAGATATAATCGCGTTAAAATCGTTATTATACTTATCAGCGTACAATTCTCCATCCACTATAGCTGCAGGATATTTGTCAAATAAAGGTTGTAATGCTTTTCGAATATGGGGCGCTGACATAATTTGCTTTCCTTTACGCGACCATTGACCGTCATTGCGCGTTACATCGCGCATACCGTCCAATTTAGGTTGTACATAAACAGGAAATTTCAATTCATTCTTACGATCTTCGTAGTTCTTAGCAAGCATAGGCTCTTTGAACTTCAACGTGTCAATAGTATTTACATCTAACCGGTAACTTCTATCCAGTTGCTTTTTATACTTTGACGTGATTTCAGCTGTAGCTTGTTCAGTTGGCGTAGTTTCATTAGCACGACCGATATTTTTACCTTTACATTCAGTCCATTCCGATGTCACAATCTTACCATCCTTTTGGCCGGAATGTGAGCGATATTTAGAACCGTTTTGCTCTAACCACCACACTTGTATTGCACCGGTAGATGTGCGTTTATATAACGTATCGTATTTCATTATGACTGTTTTTGTTTTAATCGCCTCATTGCCAACTTATACCTAACAACTTCCATTGACCACCCATAAGGTTTCAATATTTGAACCTTCATATGACGCAGTGCCCATTCTTGCATAGGAACTTTAACAAATTTATCGAGGTCAGCTGCTGCATATCCATTCAGAGCGCAGCACTGTTCAACATCGAATACTGTGACGCGCTTATTAAGATGGTCAATCAACACAGGAAATTTTTCCTTATTGAAATACCATGAATATCGCTTATGCAAGCGTTTTAATAGTTTAACTTTCATTATATCTGTTTTAGAGTTACTTGCAAACGTCGAACATATATCCTTGTTCCCTTAGATAATCTGTCACGAGTAATGCATTTATTGGCTCATATCTACTTCCTCCCCAATCGCCATTATTACGGTGCAAACTAACTTTACCATCTTTATATATCCGGATACAACTGTCATCACTGTCCCCATTTAATGTCGAAGTTGTGTGTATCGACACCTCTAACCCTATACTATCCCATTTACCGTTGTTGTTAGTCATCACATCAATATATGGCTCGTGTACAAGTTTGCATATATGCTTTGCCTGTTCCACTGTAATGTCGTGTAATTTTTTCATTGTATCAATTATTAGATAATAAAGACCGGAATAGTTTTTCGATTATACAACAGATAAAAGTGTGTTATCGTTTACGCGGTTTTTTAGTGTGTTTCAACACAAATCTACAGAATTCTTTCAGTTCTTGCACGTTTGTATCACGCGGATCGTCGTTAAAAGATATAAATATGCACGTTCCATCCGCCTCATTAGCTATTTCTAACGTACGTACGCGCTTTGATTTAACATTGATTATATGTGTCGTGAATCTTATTAAACCACTATCACGATTTAATGTAGCTACGTGACTTTTCATAGCGCTTTCGGCTGAGTTAAATCGATTGAAATCGCATTGAAACTTTCAAATTCTGCGGGAGTCATTCCTCGCATTTCCATTAGTGATTTAAAGTCAAGATCCATCCCTGTGTAGAATGGGTTATCGACATAATCTGATCTTAGAGCTTCCCAATTGGTCGATAACTCATCGTATAACCCAAGATCATACGCAACTCGAGCGTCACGTAATTTAGTTTTCCAATCAAAGTTTGGATTAAATAGGCCTGATTTCATTATTCGACAGGTTTAAAATATTTCAACGATTCTAATTCTCGCTTAATGCGGGCGATGTCGTGGTCCGTTAATGGAACTGTTTGTGTTGTTGTTTTGCCACGTGAGTCACGGGCTGGTTTCACTCCACTCTTTAATTGAGCTTCTAACCTTTTGTACGCATTTTGTTTGCGTGTTGCTGATTTTGACATGAAATTTGTTTTTATTTAATTTATATTTAAAGAACGACAATAGTTTTCAGAAAAGCTACTAAATTGTATGTGACTTAATAAGATCGTTTATAATTGATTGATGTTTATCCAATGCCCGTTTTGCTTCTACGAAATCCTCCGCTGATACTAATTTGGGATTTATACATTCCACTCTCGTATTACCTCTTCTAATAGGTATCCAGTAGGATATGATGTTCGGATCGTCGGGAGTAAATCTTTTGACGGTTTCTGTCATAAAACAGTCCACGTCACTGGGCGATAACCGACGAACGTTAATGTAATGTACTAAAATAATTTTTTTCATTAATTTGTGAATTTAAGTTATACGTGACTGGCTATGTAGCGACGGTACCAAAATTTATCGTAAACCCACCGCTTTTTAAATTTATCGTAAATAAAACCATACATTTTCGTCATGCTTGGATAATCTTTCGATACTGGTTGAATTTCTCCCATCAGTTTTAGTTTCAATCCTAACAATACCCATCTCGCGTAACCATCAGAGTCATAAGGTTCTAATCCAGCTTCTACCATTTCATAAGTTGCAAAGCCATTTCTATACGCTTCCTTTAATAGATGAAGCAGTTCATCCTTAGTTAATTCGATTTTTTTCATTTTTTCGGTATCCACACATGTTGTCATATCGCATTATTTATATTGAAATGTCTGTTCATTGTATTCTTTGGTATTGTAAGAAGTCCACCCTTCTTTGTGCCACAAAACAAAATTTGAAATCCCAACATCCAGTGCCATTTTGCTACAAATCGAGCAATATGGTGCACCGCTATGTTTTGGATTATCATTTTCATCAAGTCGTATAAAAAATAAAGTGCTTCCTTTTATTTGGTCACGCCATTTGTTTTTAAGTGCGTTCATTATTGCTCTTTGTTCAGCGTGCACACAACAAGTTCTGTCGCTTTTAAATGTTGGTGCAAGGTTATCTTTAAAACATTCACCAGTTCCATCACAAGGCATCGAATTGAATCCTTCACCAAGTATTATACCATTAGCAACTATGATACTTCCGCACTTTGAACGCTTACAAGTTGCCATTTTTGCAACCTTAATTAAGTAAGATGTTAAAAAATTCAGATTATCATCTTCTTTTAAAAGACACATTGTCTTTTGACCCTTATAATCTGTATGATTGAAGATAAATGGTCCGATGTCGTTGTTCAAATTCTCCAATGGGGGTTTGTTACAGCTTATTGTTTTGTTTAATATGTTTTTAGTATTACCCGCCAAATCTTGGTGATGGTTTACGGTCATAATCTTCTATAGCTTCCTTCACAAATAATTGTCCGGTTTGAATTTCAGTTATTGCGACAGACAATAATCTTTTTGTGTCTTGCCCTAATGTAGTTTCAATTCTATCTCTAATAATTTGAATTTGCGCAAGAATTATCCTTAATTCATGTTCCCTTTGTTTTAGTAATTTTAAATCTTCTGACATTTTAATTTTAATTTATCTTCATTATAAAGTTTAGCAAAATCTGATACAGTTATGAAGACTGCTTCTTTTTCACTTTCATCATCCTGTCCATATCGTAATACCAAATACCCCTTTCACCTTTTTCTGGAATTGGTATTTCAAACCTTTTTATTTCATGTAGGTAAAGACCCCACCTGCTTGTTTGACATTCTATCAAAGCTCGTTTCGAGTCGTTCATTATGCAATGCAAGTGAGCTGTAACCAAAGTACTACCCAATATAAATCCGTTAATCATTTCATCTGGTTTAAGCAATCGTTGTTCTTTTGTCAGATATGGATTGTTGAATGCCTCAGCATCGGTTTTGAGCCCTGCGTGAATGAGTATTGTCTTATCTTCGAGACAAGCAAAACGATTATGAGTACGAGTTTCAATGGTCTTCCAACCTCTCATAATCCACGTTGCCCATGGTTGGTAAAGTGTAATTACCGGTAGTATGTTACTCATTGTTTTGTTACTTTATTACGATGTATAAAAACAAACGCCTACCCACC